>Ga0160434_100331_pt1 | contig 15140 bp, 8 predicted proteins | sample HID1973I_E0MG_FD_108273 | JGI IMG/M metagenome (GOLD analysis project Ga0160434, IMG submission 108273) | Enriched mosquito-associated microbial communities from UW Madison campus, WI, USA - HID1973I_E0 MG | ecosystem: Host-associated > Arthropoda: Insects > Digestive system > Unclassified ...
AAGAGACCTATATCGCACTGGTCGCGGCGATCACCCGCTTCGAGCGCGCGGTCATCTGCGTGGCCGACGAAGACCTGCAGACCTACGCCGAGGCGCGCCTGCGCTCGGCGCGGATCGACATGGGCCGGGTCAGCTTTATCGCCGTCGACTACGACGACACCTGGCTGCGCGACTCCGGCCCGATCACCCTGCGCCGCGCCGACGGCGGTTTCCGCCTGCTCGACTTCCGCTTCACCGGCTGGGGCGGCAAGTTCGAAGCCAGCCGCGACGACCTGCTGGTCAGCGCGCTGCATCGCGCCGGCATCTTTGCTCACAGCGACGTCCAGAGCATCGATTTCGCGCTCGAAGGCGGCGCCATCGACACCGACGGCGCCGGCACCCTGCTCACCACCTGGCAATGCCTGCACGAGCGCCACCCGCAGCGTTCGCGCGAATCGCTCAGCGCCGACCTGGCGCAGTGGCTGGCGCAGGACCGCGTGCTGTGGCTGGACCACGGCTACCTCGAAGGCGACGACACCGACGCCCATGTCGACACCCTCGCCCGCTTCGCCGGCCCGGACGCCATCGTGTTCCAGGCCTGCGACGACCCGGCCGATTCGCACTACGCCGAACTGCAGGCGATGGATAACGAGCTGGCGGCGCTGCGCAAGAGCGACGGTCAGCCGTACCGCCTGTTCCCGCTGCCGTGGGCCGAGCCGATCCTCGATGGCGAGCGCCGCCTGGCCGCCTCCTATGCGAACTTCCTCATCGTCAACGGCGCGGTGCTGATGCCGGCCTACGGCGACCCGGCCGATGCACGCGCGCAGGCGGTGCTGGCCGAAGCCTTCCCCGACCGCGAGATCGTGCCGGTGCCGTGCCGCGCACTGATCTGGCAGAACGGCAGCCTGCACTGCATCACCATGCAGCTGCCGGCCGGCCTGCAGGCTGCCTGAACCGGTCCGGCGCGCGGCGGCCGCAGCGGCTGCCCGCGCGCTAACCTTGTCGATTGCACCCTCTACGCGGATCCGCTTCCATGACCCGTCAAACCCTCACCGTCGCGCTCATCCAGGAGCGCAACCACGGCGACGCCGAAGCCAACCTGGCCGTCATCGAAGCGCGCGTGGCCGAGGCCGCCGCGCAAGGCGCGCGCCTGGTGCTGTTGCAGGAACTGCATAACGGACCGTACTTCTGCCAGCACGAGTCGGTCGGCGAATTCGACCTGGCCGAGCCGATCCCCGGCCCCAGCACCGAACGCCTCGGCGCGCTGGCGAAAAAGCATGGCGTGGTGATCGTCGGCTCGCTGTTCGAACGGCGCGCCGCCGGCCTGTACCACAACACCGCCGTTGTCCTGGAAAAGGACGGCACGCTGCTCGGCAAGTACCGCAAGATGCACATCCCGGACGACCCGGGCTTCTACGAGAAGTTCTACTTCACCCCGGGCGACATCGGCTTCAAGCCGATCGACACTTCGGTCGGCCGCCTCGGCGTGCTGGTGTGCTGGGACCAGTGGTATCCGGAAGCGGCGCGCCTGATGGCGCTGGCCGGCGCCGAACTCCTGCTTTACCCCACTGCGATCGGCTGGGATCCGGAAGACGCGCAGGACGAGAAGAACCGCCAGCGCGACGCCTGGGTGCTGAGCCATCGCGGCCATGCCGTCGCCAACGGGCTGCCGGTATTGAGCTGCAACCGCGTCGGCCATGAAGCTTCGCCGCTGGCCGCCGACAAGCCGGTAGGTGCGTCAGGCATCCAGTTCTGGGGCAACAGCCACGTGCTCGGGCCGCAGGGCGAATTCGTCGCCGAAGCAGGCACCGAGCCGACCGTCCTGGTCTGCGAGGTGGACCTGCAGCGCAGCGAGCACGTGCGGCGGATCTGGCCGTTCCTGCGCGATCGCCGCATCGACGCCTACGGCGACCTGCTCAAGCGCTACATCGACTGACCCCGCCACCATGACCCTGCTCCTGCGCGACGCCACCGAGGCCGACATCCCGGCGATCACCGCGATCTACGCGGTCGAGGTCACCGATTTCGTCAACACCTACGAGTACGACGTGCCCGACGCAGCCGAGATGGCCCAGCGCAGGCGCAACCTGCTCGGCGCCGGCTACCCGTACCTGGTCGCCGAACTCGACGGCCGCGTGGTCGGCTATGCCTACGCCGGCAGCTATCGCGCCCGCATTGCCTATCGCTGGACCGTGGAAAACTCGGTCTATGTCGCCGCCGAGGCCCAGGGCAAGGGCGTGGGCGCGGCGCTCATGCAGCGGCTGATCGACGAATGCGAAGCACGCGGCTACCGGCAGATGGTGGCGGTGATCGGCGAGCCGAGCAACGTCGCCTCGATCCGCCTGCACGAGCGCTTCGGCTTCGAGCTGGTGGGTGTGTTCAAGGGCCTGGGGCGCAAGCATGGCCGCTGGCTGGATACCGTGCAGATGCAACGTGCGATCGGCACGGGCAACGGCCAACCTCCCATTGAAGAAGTGAAGTGATGGAACAGACGTTTACCCTGGACGACGACGACCTGCTGTCCGGCCAGCCGCACCGCATCGTCGAACGCGATGGCGTGCGTTACACCCTGCTCGGCACCGCGCACGTGTCCCAGGCCAGCGTGGCGGCCGTGGAGAAGGCGATCGACAGCGGCCGCTTCGACGCAGTGGCGGTGGAGCTGGACAGCCAGCGCCTGCAGGCACTGACCGATCCGGACGCGCTGGCCAAGCTCGACCTGGTGCAGGTCATCCGCAAGGGCCGCGTTGCCCTGTTCGCCGCCAACCTGGCCCTGGCCGCCTACCAGCGGCGCCTGGCCAAGCAGCTGGATATCGAGCCGGGCGCCGAGTTGAAGCAAGCCGTGGGCCTGGCCAAGGCGCAACACCTGCCGGTCTACCTGATCGATCGCGAAGTCGGCACCACGTTCAAGCGCGCGTCTGCGCGGCTGGGCCTGATCGGCAAGCTCAAGCTCGCAGGCGGGCTGCTGACCGGCCTGTTCGCCAGCGACGACGTCGGCGAGGAAGAGATCGAGAAGCTCAAGCAGGGCGACATGCTGGAAGCGAGCTTCGGCGACTTCGCCAGCGAGAGCCCCGAGCTGTACGACACGATCATCGCCGAGCGCGACCGCTACATGGCTACTCGCCTGCGCGAGGAAGCCGGGCAAGGCCCGCACTCGGTGCTGGCGGTGGTCGGTGCCGGCCATCTCGCCGGCCTGGCGCGCCACCTGGCCGAAGACAACGAAGATCCCACGGTGCTGCGCGAGCAGCTGGAATTCGTGCAGCAGCGCCGGCGCATTCCGTGGATCACCCTGATCATCCTCACCGTGGTCGTGGCCGGCATCGCGCTCGGCTTCTGGCGCGGCGGCATGAGCATGGGCACCGACCTCCTGCTGCAGTGGACGCTGTACACCGGAGGCCTGGCCGCGCTCGGTGCGCTACTCGCCGGCAGTCATCCGCTCAGCATCCTCACCGCCGCCGTGGCCGCGCCGCTGAAGCCGTTCCGGCTCAGCGTGCCGGCCGGCACGTTCTCCGCGCTGGTCGAAGTCAACCTGCGCAAGCCTGCCTACAACGACTTCCTGACCTTGCGCGACGACGCGCAAACCTTGCGCGGCTGGTATCGCAACCGGGTGACGCGGGTCTTGCTGACATTCATTCTCACCAGCGCTGGCAGCGCGCTGGGCCTGTGGCTGGCGGGCGTGCAAATCCTGCATCGCTTGCAGGGCGGCTGATGCATTGCCGGCCGTGAAACGGCTGGCATTCCTGGCGCCAAACAGAAACGCACTGGGAACGTTTTCCAGGCCTCATGCGCAGATGTGTAGCGCGGCGAATCACACGGCTCATGAATCGCGTGCCGCGCCTTGCGACCAATCCAATATCGATGAACGCAGCGCAGCCCTAGCATCTCGTTGATGCTTGCGCGCTCTCCCGGCACGTCGGCGACCTTTTCGCCACCGTGCCGCCGTGACCTCTCGACTGCCTGCTTCACCCTCTCCCGCCGACGACGCTCTGATTTCGGGCGTAGCCTGCGTCGTGATGCTCGCGCAGCTGCACGGGGTGACCGCTTCGCCGCAACTTTTGCGACGGGAACTGGATGCGGCCGGCACCCGTCTCGGCATTGGCGACATGGTGCTTGCCTTGCGGCGCCTCGGGCTCAAGAGCAAGCGCGTCGCCACCACCTTGCAGCGACTTTCGCAAACGCCGCTACCGGCAATCGGTGTCGATAACGAGGGCCGCTACTTCGTGTTCGCCAAGGTCGCCGGCACGCGCGCCTTGCTTTACGACCCGCTGCGCGCGCAGACCGTCGCCGTCGAGTTCGACGAGCTTGCCTCGCATTGGGGTGGCCAGCTGCTGCTGGTGCAATCGCAAAGCTCGCTGACCGGCCAACTGGCGCGTTTCGATCTTTCCTGGTTCATCCCGGCCATCGTTCGCCATCGCCGCGTGCTGGGCGAGGTGGTCGTTGCCTCTCTTGCACTGCAACTGTTCGCCCTGGTGACGCCCTTGTTCTTCCAGGTGGTGATGGACAAGGTCCTCGTCAACCGAGGGTTGAGCACGCTGGACGTGGTCTCCGTCGGCCTGCTCGGCGTGATGGTGTTCGAGACGATGTTGTCGATGCTGCGCGGCTACCTGATGACCCATACCGCCAGCCGCATCGACGTAGAGCTGGGTTCGCGCCTGTTCCGCCACCTCATCCAGTTGCCGTTGGCCTACTTCCAGGCACGTCGGGTTGGCGACTCGGTGGCGCGCGTGCGTGAGCTGGAGAACATCCGTAGCTTCCTTACCGGCAACACCATCACCCTCGTGCTCGACGTGCTGTTCTCGGGCGTGTTCATTGCGGTCATGTTGTTCTACAGCGGTTGGCTCACCTTGCTCGTGGTCGGCTCCCTGCCGATTTACTTCCTGATCTCGCTGGTAATCACGCCGGTTCTGCGCCGCCGCCTCGAACACAGCTTCGAACGCAGCGCCGAGACCCAGGCCATGCTGGTGGAGACTGTCAGCGGCATCGACACGGTCAAGGCAATGTCGGTCGAGCCGCAATTCGCGCGCCGTTGGGACGAACGGCTGGCCGCGTACGTTAGCGCTAACTTCCGTACCCAGAACCTGGCGAACATGGCCGGCGAGTCGGTGTCGCTGGTCGGCAAGCTGGTAACCGTTGGCACGTTGTGGCTGGGCGCCCGGCTGGTGATCGAAGGCCAGCTCAGCGTGGGCCAGCTGATCGCCTTCAACATGCTGGCCGGCCGCGTCGGCCAGCCGATCATGCGCTTGGCCCAATCCTGGACGAACTTCCAGCAGACCGGCGTGTCGATGGAACGTCTCGGCGACATCCTCAACACCCGCCCCGAGAACGAGCAGGCTTCGCGCACGCAGCTGCCTGCGCTGCGCGGCCGCATCACCTTCGAACAGGTGCGTTTCCGCTATCGCCCCGACGGCCTGGAAGTCTTGCGTGGCGTTCACCTGGACATCGACGCCGGCGAGATGGTCGGCATCGTCGGCCATTCCGGTTCGGGCAAAAGCACGTTGACCCGGCTGGTCCAACGCCTCTACGCGCCCGAGCACGGCCGCATCCTGGTGGACGACATCGACCTGTCCACCGTGGACGTGGCCTCGTTGCGCAGCCAGATCGGCGTGGTGCTGCAGGAAAACCTGTTGTTCCGGCGCAGCATCCGCGACAACATCGCGTTGTCGATGCCGGCCGCGCCCCTGGAACGGGTCATGCAGGCTGCCGCCACCGCCGGTGCGCATGATTTCATCATGGCGCTGCCCCATGGCTACGACACTTTGGTCGAGGAACACGGCAGTTCGCTGTCCGGTGGCCAGCGCCAGCGGATCGCGATTGCGCGCGCGCTGATCGGCGATCCGCGCATCCTCATCCTGGACGAGGCCACCAGCGCGCTCGATTACGAATCCGAGCGCATCGTCCACGACAACATGCGTGCCATCCGCCAGGGACGCACGGTACTGGTGATCGCCCACCGGCTCAGCGCCGTGCGCGAGGCCGACCGGATCGTGGTCATGGACGCGGGCCAGATCGTCGAGTCAGGCAACCACGAGGCGCTGCTGTCGCGACCTGGCGGGCATTACGCCCGCCTGTACCAATTGCAGCGGAGCTGAGCGATGCGCGCACTCTCCCACCTGTGGCGCCACAGCGCGGTGGTCCTGCGCGAAAGTTGGCGCGGACGTCGCGAGATGGACGGTCCGGCGCGCCTGCCCCACGAGTTGGAGTTTCTTCCGGCCGTCGAGGCCTTGCGCGACACCCCCGCGCATCCCGCGCCGCGCGTGCTGCTCGGGCTCATCCTCGTGCTGTGCGCGCTGACGCTGACCTGGGCTTTCCTCGGCCACATGGATGTAGTGTCCGTCGCCAGTGGCAAGGTGCTCGCGCTGGGCCGCAGCAAACCGGTCCAACCCGACAACCTGGCCGTAGTGAAGGCCATCCACGTCCAGGACGGACAGCGCGTGCGTGCGGGTCAGTTGCTGGTGGAATTCGACCCCAGCCTGACCGCGGCCGAGCTTGCGCAGTTGCAGTCGCAACTCAACAGTGCGCGGATGGACCAGGCACGCGCGACCGCGCTGACTGCGGCCCTTCGCGAAGGAAGCACGCCGGCCCTGCCCGCCCTTGCCGATGTAGATCCGGAAGCGATCGACCAGCTGCGCAGCCGGACCGAGGTGCAATACCAGGAACTGCGCGCGCGCATGGCCCAGGCCAACTCGGCATTGGCCCAGCGTGACGCCGAGATCGGCGCCACGGCCGCATCGATCGAATCGTTGAAGACGACCCTGCCCATCACCCGGCAAATGGCCGACGACTATCGCGGGCTGCTCGAAGGCAAGTACGTATCCCGCCACGCCTGGCTGGAGCGTGAGCAGGCGGCGGTGCAGCAGCGGCAACAGCTCGTCGCCCAACAGGCCCGCTTGACCCAGGCCCACGCGGCGCGGCGGCAAGCCGCCGACCAGCGCGCCACGGCGTTGGCCGAAGCCAGCCGCGGCCTGCTCGACCTGCAGGCCGACGCAGGGCAACGCATCGCCGCCTTGACCCAGGAACTTCGCAAGGCGCAACGGCGCGATCTGCAGACCCGGCTGACCGCGCCGGTCGCCGGCACCGTCCAGCAGCTGGCGGTGAGCGCGCCTGGCGCGGTGGTGACCGCCGCGCAGCCCGTGCTGTTCATCGTGCCCCACGACCAGCCGGTGGAAATAGAAGCCTTCCTGGCCAATCGCGACGTCGGCTTCGTGCATGCCGGGCAACGCGTTCGCATCAAGGTGGACACATTCGACTTCACCCGTTTCGGCATGGTCGATGGCGAAGTCACCTCGATCTCCTCCGACGCCATCGCCGATCCGCAGCACGGACCGGTTTACAGCGTGCGCGTGCGCCTGAAGCGCGGCAACGGTGCACGCGAGCTGCCGATCGCCCCGGGCATGACCGTGCGCGTGGAAATACACACCGGAAGCAGGCGCTTGATCAGCTACTTCCTGTCACCGCTGCAACGGCGCGTGGACGAAAGCCTTATTGAGCGATGAGCCACAGGAACGGAACGCATCAGAAGGAGATCGTCACAACAGTATTCGAACGTTACTCATCGATTGCGGCCGCATCGCGGCCAATCCATTCTTTCAACAAGGTATTCGAATGAACGCTATTTTCCAGCAGCATTTTGCCGCCCTGCAACGCGCGCAGCAGCAGGCCCAACAGTTCCAGCAGCGCGCTTCCGCGCCTAGCGCCTGGCCGTCCTACGGCGCCGCCGCCTTCGCGGCGCCGGCGCATCCGCTGTTTGGGGCCTATGGTGGCCTGGCCGGTTCGCAGGCGCTCAATGGCCTGACCGGGATGAACAACCCGGGCCTCGCCACCTGGCGTCCGGCCTATCAGACCAGCGCTCCGAAGCCGGCCCTGCCAGCGGGCGGCGGTAGCGTCTCCGGCGGCATCGGCTACGGCACGGGCGGTACCGGCATCGGTGCAGGCGGCGTCGGCGTCGGCATTGGCGGCGTGGCCAATGGCGTCAGCACGAGCAATGGCGCCAACACCAGGCCGGTGGCCACCGCAGCTCCTGTGCAGCCGGCAAAGCCGGCGGTATTCGCAGCACCTGTGCTGACTGGCGGCAACGCATCCAGCGGCGTCGGCTACGGCACCGGCGGCACCGGCATGGGTGTGGGCGGCGTCGGCGTCGGCGTTGGCGGCAACGCGAGCGGCACCAGCGTGAACGGCAACAGCAGCGGCCAGTCCAGCAACAATGAGAGCAACGCCACCGCGCAATACGGCGGCAGCAATTGGACCAGCAACTTCCAGGCCAGCACCGGCATCACCGGCCGCGGCGGATTGGGCAATGATTCCCTGCGCGGCACCGACGGCAGCGATTCGCTCGATGGCAGCCTGGGCAACGACAAGCTGCACGGCCTCGCCGGCGACGATCGCCTGTCCGGCGGCCTGGGCAACGACCTGCTGGACGGGGGCGCCGGCAGCGACTTCCTCGATGGCGGGCTCGGCGATGACATTCTGCAAGGCCGCGACGGCCGCGACTTCCTGCAGGGTGGCCTGGGTAACGACCAACTGTTCGGTGGCAACGATGACGACACGCTGGAAGGCGGCCTGGGCAATGACCACCTGTACGGCGAAGCCGGCAACGATCGCCTTTATGGCGGGCTGGGCGACGACCTGCTCTCCGGCGGCGCTGGCAACGACGTCCTCCAGGGCGGCCTGGGCAACGACACCCTCGAAGGCGGCGCGGCCAATGACACCTACATCTTCGGCCAGCGCTTCGGCCAGGACGTGCTGCGCAACGGCGACGCCGCCGGCAACGACGAAGTGGTATTCACCCCGGAATCCGGCTCCAAGGCGCAACGCCTGTGGTTCAGCCGCAAGGGCAGTGACCTGGAAGTAACGGTGCTCGACAGCAACAAGTCGACCTCGGTCACTTCCGGCAACGACGGCCAGGCCACCCAGACCTCCGGAACCCAGGACAAGCTGACCCTGAGCAACTGGTACGGCAGCGCCGACGCTCGCGTGGACCTGTTCCGTGACGCTTCGGGCCAGACCTTGAAGGCCGCCCAGGTCGACAACCTGGTCAACGCGATGGCCGCTTTCGGCGCTACTCCGGCCGGCTCGGACAGCCTGAGCCAGCAGCAGTGGAAGCAGTTGGAAACCGTGATCGCCACGAACTGGGCGTAAACGCAGTACCGGCCCGGGCGAACGGCAGTTGCTGCCCCGCGCCCGGGCCACTCGTTTCACCCCGGGTGCCGCCGGAATCCATCCGCGCGGCGCCTGTTGGGTGAAGGAGCGCATCTCGCGAGGGATCTTCTTTACAAGGAACTTGTATGCACGAGATAGGGAAGCTGATCAAGCGCACACGCGACAACGCGCCTGGCACTGGAATCCACACGCCGGAATGGCGTCAAGACCATCGCGGCGATGGCATTTCGCATCTCGGCGGCAAACGCGTCGATAACGTCCGTGGCACCGACCGCGGTGATTTTCTCGACGGCGGCGCGGCCAACGACAAGCTCTACGGCGGCGGTGGTGACGATCGCCTCTATGGCGGCCTGGGCGGCGACTACCTCGAAGGCGGCGACGGCAATGATCTGCTGGACGGCGGCGACGGCAACGACAGCCTCCACGGCGGAAACGGCGACGATTGGCTCGACGGCGGCAACGGCCACGACCGGCTCTATGGCCGCAATGGCAATGATGCCCTGATCGGCGGCGCCGGCCACGATCTTCTCGACGGCGGCGTTGGCGATGACACGCTCGATGGCGGCGCTGGCGAAGACCGGCTTTTCGGTGGCATTGGCAACGACGTCTTGCGCGGCGGCGACGCCAACGACCTGCTTGAGGCAGGACGTGGCAACGATGTCCTCGACGGGGGTCTTGGCAACGACACCCTCAGGGGCGGAGATGGCCATGATCGCCTCACAGGTGGCGATGGCGCCGACGTACTGCAGGGTGGCAAAGGCAACGACCTCTACCTTTTCGAGCAAGGCTTCGGCCAGGATGTGATCGAGAACGGCGACGTTGCCGGTCGCGACGAAGTCGTGTTCAGCGAGACCTCGGGCATCCATGCGGGCCGCTTGTGGTTCAGTCGCAACGGCGACGACCTGGAGGTCATCGCACCGCAGGCCGACAAACTTACTTTCAGCAACTGGTATGGCGACGCCGCCGCGCGCGTGGATTTGTTCCGTGACGCGGCAGGCCTCGTCTTGAAGGCCAGCCAGGTCGACAGCCTGGTCAATGCGATGGCCGCCTTTGGCGCACGCCCTGGCGGCTCGGATAGTTTGACCCAGCAGCAGTGGCATCAGTTGGACGCGGTAATCGCCGCCAACTGGGCCTGACCGCGTCAGTGTCCGGGCCACGCCTGGCTGCAGCGGCGCCTCGACGAAAGCCTGATCGCACCTTGAATTTTGCTTAGGAACGCTCATCCCCACAGGAGACGTCAACCGCAGAGCCGATTTCCCTCCCAGCGACAGCGGCCCCGGGGGGCCGCACACAGGAAGGCAACTGGGCCTCAACTCACCGGCGTCGTCGGGGGTGGCCAACGGACATCCATCACGTCCTGCCTTCCAAACCATACATGCGTCCGTGCACCACACGGGCGATAAACAAAGGTATACCTACATGGCAGATCCAAACCGTTTCCAGACCGTCAGCACCTTCCGCGGTCCCAAGCCCGGCGAAATCGCCCTGACCAGCAGCGATGGCCAGATCGTCTACATGACGGCGGCGCAATTCAACGAAGCCATGAGCGCCACCGGCGGCTTCGACACGTCCAACTACGATTCCCTGATCAGCTACGTCAAGAACAAGCAGGCCGGTTCGGGCGCCGTGGCACCGACGTCGCTCGTCGCTCCGGTCATTGCCGCGCCAGCGTCGATCGCTCAGCCGACCACGGTGAATGCGCCGGCGGCCAGCATCGTTCCGCAAAACGGCAGCGCGGCTTCGGTGGATGTCGCCAAGACCGCCGCCTTCGGCGCAAACGGCAACCCAGAGTGGAGCCATGCGTACAAGGGCGACGGCGGTCGGCTCTCCGGTAGCCGCAAGGCCGACACGCTTCGCGGCACCGAGCGCAGCGAGACCCTCGTGGGCGGCTACGGCAACGACAAGCTCTACGCAGGTGGCGGTAACGACGTCCTCGACGGCGGCTACGGCAACGACCTGCTCGACGGCGGCATCGGCGATGATCGCCTCGACGGCGGCTACGGTGACGACCGGCTCTTTGGTGGCGAAGGCAACGACTACCTCAAAGCGGGCTACGGTGACGACAAGCTCTATGGCGGCGCCGGGCGCGACGTCTTGCTGGGCGGCTATGGCAGCGATCTGCTCGAAGGCGACACCGGCGATGATCGCCTGGACGGCGGCTACGATGACGACAAGCTCTTTGGCGGCGCTGGACGCGACGTCTTACTGGGCGGCTATGGCAGCGATCTGCTGGAAGGCCAAGACGGCGACGACTCCTTGAAGGGCGGCTATGACGAGGATACGCTTCGTGCCGGCGCTGGCCACGACGTTCTGAATGGCGGCGCGGGCTCTGACGTCCTGGAGGGCGGCCAGGGCAATGACACCTACGTATTCGACAAACAATCCGGCCAGGACATCATCCGCAACGGCGATGCGGCGGGCAACGACCAGGTTGTCTTTTCAGAGGCCTCCGCGGCCCGGGCCAACCGCCTTTGGTTCAGCCGCAAGGGCAATGACCTGGAAGTCACTGTGCTGGACAGCGACAAGCAAGTAGGCATATTCAGCAACAGTGGCGGCTTCTTCCACACCAGCTACGTCCAAACCACCAGCTACATCAACGGCGAGCAGGTCGTCCACGTCACCGGCGACAACGGCTTTACCGGCAACAACGGCGGCGACGCTGCCGGCACGAAGTACTCCGGCAACCCCGATAAGATCACCCTGAGCAACTGGTACGGCAACGCCGATGCCCGCGTGGACCTGTTCCGCGATGCCGCCGGCCAGACCCTGAAGGCCAGCCAGGTCGACAACCTGACCCATGCGATGGCGGCCTTCGGTGCCACGCCGGCCAGCTCGGAGAGCCTGAACCAGCAGCAGTGGAAGACGCTGGAGACGGTGATCGCGGCAAACTGGGCGTAACCGCCCAATGGCCCGGGTGGGCGGCAGCGACGATCCGCCGCCCGCCCGGGCCACCTGTGTAACCGGAGCGCCGCCGGATCTCGATCCGGCGGCGTTTCCATTTACACCACCGACACGTCGGCGCCCGCCTCCACGGCACGGCCGCGCGCACGCTGCACCAGCCGCGACACGCCCGAGCTCAGGTCATCGAGCATCGCGTAGATGGTCGGCAGGAACAGCAGGCTGACCACGGTCGAGAACGCCAGGCCGCCGGCGATCGCGCGCGCCATCGGGTAGTACGGCGGGCCATCGCCAAACATGGTGGTAGTGGTCAAGGAGATCGGCACCATCGCCAGAATTGCCGTGCCCATGGTCATCATGATCGGGCGCAAGCGCTCGCGCGAGCCCTCCACCAACGCATCGGTGCGGCTCAGCCCGCGCCGGCGCAGGTTGTTGATGTGCTCGATCATGACGATGCCGTTGTTCACCACCACACCCATCAGCACCAGGATGCCGATGAAGGACATGATGCCGAACGAGGTGCCGGTGAGCGCAAACAGCCAGAACACGCCGAAGATCGAGAACAGCACGCCGCTCATGATCGCCGCCGGGAACAGCAGCGATTCGAACACCGCTGCCATCACCACGTAGATCATCAGCAATGCCAGCACCAGGTTGAACAGCATCTGCTTCATCGCTTCGCCGTCGTCCTGGTAGTCGGTGCCGTCGAAGGTGAAGCTGTAGCCGGCCGGGAAGCTCATGTTCTTGAGCACCGCTTCCATTGCCTTGCGTCCTTCCGGCTGGGTCACCTTCTCGCCCAGGTTGGCCTTGATGGTCAGCGTGGTCTGGCGGTTGGTGCGGCCGATCTGCGTGGCCGAGGGGCGCATCTGCACTTCGACCAGGCTCAGCAGCGGCACGGTGCGGCCGTCCTTGGTGCGCACGGTGAAGCTGTCCAGGTCTTCGGGTCGGGTGGTTTCGGCACCGGCGAAACGGACCCACACCGGCACTTCGTTGTCGCCGCGGCGGAACTCGCGGATCGGCGAGCCACGCAGCGCCAGGCCGACAAAGCGCGCGACCTCATCGGCACTGAAGCCGAATGCCGCCGCGCGCTCGCGGTCGACGCGGATCGCCAGCTCGCTGGTGCGGTCGCCGTTGTCGATGTGCACGTCGCGCAGTTCCTTGCGCTGGGCCAACATCGGCAGCACCTCCTCGCCGATTTCCTGCAAGGCCTGGGTCGAGTCGCCCACCAGCTGCACCTGCACGCCGTTCGCACCCCCGCCGCCGTTGCCATCGCCCTGGTTGCCGATGCTGTAGTCGGCACGGGCCGAGCGCGGCATTTCCTTGCGGATGATTTCCAGGAAAGCGGCGGTGTCCTTGGCCTTCACCTTGCCCTGGTCGAAGGTGATGATGGTGCTGCTACCTTCCTGCTCACTGAACCAGGAATAGATCTGGCTGATGTGGAAACGCTCGCGGTTCTTGTTGAGGTAGCCCTCGACCCGGGACACCTCCTCGCTGAGCTGCTCGCGGGTATACGAGCCCTTCCACTGATAACCGATGAAGGCCTCCTTGCCGCCGTCGCCGCCGAACATGTCAATCTTGGTCAGCTTGATCGGCACCAGGCTCACCAGCACCACCAGGACGATGCCCAGCACACTCCAGCCGCGATGCTCCAGCGTCCAGCGCAGCAGCCGCGCGTAGCGCGCCTGCAGCTTTGCGATCACGCCCGTGTTCGACCTCACCAGGGCCGGCGTCTTCATCCGCGCCGACAGCATCGGGATCAGGCTGATCGCCACCAGCCACGAGGCCAACAGCGACACCGAGATGGTGATGGCGATCTGCGCCATGAAGATACTGATGTTGTTGGTCTCGCCAAACAGGTTCGGCAGGAACACGATGCAGTGGCACAGGGTGCCGGCAGTAAGCGCAATGGAGACATTACGCGTGCCCACCAGCGAGGCCATCTCCGGCTGGTCAGGAAAGCGCTCGCGTTCCTGGTAGATGCTCTCCACCACCACCACGGCGTTGTCCACCAGCATACCCACCGCCAGCAACAAGCCCATCATGGTCAGGATGTTGAGCGTGACCCCGACGAAGTACATGAAGCCCAGCGTGATCGCAAAGCAGATCGGGATCGCCAGCGTGACCATCAGCGTCGAGGGCCAATGGCGCAGGAAGAAGAACAGCACGGTGATGGACAGCAGCAGGCCGACCGCGCCGGCTTCGGCCAGCTCAGTCAACGAAGAAGTCACCGCGTCGCCCTGGTTGGCGATCACCTTGATCTGCACATCGCTCATCGACGGCTGTTTGCGAATCGCCTCGACTTCTTTCAGCGCTGCGCGCGAGACCTCCACCAGGTTGGCGTTGCGCTCCTTGTAGATGTCCAGGCCGATCGCCGGCCGCCCATCCAGGCGCCGACCGTAGGCCATGCGCGTGGGCTTGAGGCGGATATCGGCAATGTCGCCCAGGCGCAGGCCCTTGTTGTTGAGGACCAGGTCGCGCAACTCCTGCAGGTCGCGCAACTCGCCCACCGGCTGCACGCGGATGCGCTGGCCGTTGTCGTCGATCTGCCCGGCCGAGACCGAGAAGTTGAGCTTGCCCAGCTTTTCGCTCAGGTCATTGAGGCTGAGATCGTGCGCGGTCAGGCGGTCGGGCTTGATCGCAATCTCCACCTCGTTCGGCGGCGCGCCGGAAATTTCCACCCGCGCCACGCCGGCGATGCGCTCGATGCGCCGCTTGAACTCGCGGTCGAGCATGTCGTAGGCGCCGGTCAGGTCGCTCTGGCTGGCCAGGCGCACCTTGAGGATCGCCTCGTCGCTGCTCGACCACTTGTAGACGTGGTAGCGCTGCAGGTCCTCGGGCAGGTCATCGCGGATCGCATCGATGCGCTGGCGCGCGTCGGAGGCGGCGATGGCGATGTCGCGGTCCCAATCGGAGAACTCGATGTAGATGTTGGCGCCGTCGGCCGTGGCCACCGAGCGCATGCGCTTGATGCCGGTCATCGTCGCCAGCGCTTCCTCGGCCGGGCGGACCAGGTTGCGCTCCACTTCATCCGGGGTGGAGCCGGTGTACGGCAGCTCCACGAACAGGAACGGCGCGGAGATGTCCGGCAGCGCCTCCAGCGGCAGGCGGAA
>Ga0160434_100332_pt1 | contig 15046 bp, 13 predicted proteins | sample HID1973I_E0MG_FD_108273 | JGI IMG/M metagenome (GOLD analysis project Ga0160434, IMG submission 108273) | Enriched mosquito-associated microbial communities from UW Madison campus, WI, USA - HID1973I_E0 MG | ecosystem: Host-associated > Arthropoda: Insects > Digestive system > Unclassified ...
CGAGCGGGCATCGTCCGCCACCTTCGCCCCTGCGAAGTGTCGAGAAGGAGTTCAAAATGCCTGAGATCTACACGCCACCGCCTCGTTCGGGGCGGGCTACCCAATGCATCCACCGAGGCGTGTTCGCCAACGTGACCGAAACCGTGCCGGGCTATCGCATTCCGGCACACTGCAAGCTCGGCTTCACCTACTACGACGTACGCCGCGGCGATGACGTCATCGGCCGCGCCGTGCCTGCGCTGAAGCTGTGCGGCCGCTGGCTGGAACTGTGTGGTTTCCAGGTCGGCGATGAACTGGCCATCAGCACGGGCAACGGAAGCCTGGTGCTGAGCCGGCGCACAGACGCGGCTACATCCCCCGCCGCGGCAAGCGCAGTTCAAACCGGACAAGTCCCTCCGCGCTCGACGCCCGCAGGTCGCCGCCGTGCGCCAGTGCGAACTGGTGCGCAATGAACAGGCCCAGTCCGAGGCCATGGCTGGCATGAAACCGCGTCTTGAATGGCTCGAACAGGCGCGGGAGAAGGTCCGGCTCGATATGGCCGGGGTTGCTCACCGTCAGCCGCACCGCCGTGCCTTCGTGGCCTTCAATGGCGACGCGAACGGCGCCCTGGCCGTGGACCAGCGCGTTGCTGACCAGGTTGGAGACGATCTGCGACAGACGGTCCACATCGGCGTTGAGCTGCAGGTCGCCGTCGGTGTGCAGCTCGAGTTGGGCGTTGGCATGCAGGCCGCGGGCCTCTTCGAGCACGGCAGCGACGATGTCGCGGCAGTCGCAGGACACGCGCTGCACGGTCAGGCCGCCGGTGCGAATGCGCGAGAAATCGAGCAGTTGCTCGACCATGCGCGCCATGCGCCGGCCGCTGCTCTCCATCTGCCCGAGCGTGCGCTGCACGGCTGCTTCCGGCGGCAACTGCATGGACAGCTTCTCGGCGCACAGCAGCACCACCGACAGCGGGGTGCGCAGGTCGTGGGTCAGCACCGCCATCATGGTTTCGTTGAGCTTGAGCGCGCGTTCCAGCGACTCATTGCGCTGCTTGAGCAGTCGGCGCTGCTGGAAGAGCTCGATGAAGACGTTGATCTTGCCGAGGATGACGTGCGACTCGATCGGCTTGTGCAGGAAATCCACCGCGCCGGCGCCGTAGCCCTGGAAAGAGCGCATCGGGTCGCTGGGCGAGGCGGTGAGGAAGATGATCGGCACTTCGCGGCTGCGCGCGGCGCCACGCATCAGTTCGGCCAGGGAGAAGCCGTCCATCTCCGGCATGTGCACATCGAGCAGGGCGACGGCGACTTCGTGTTGCAGCAGCAGTTCGAGGGCTTCGGCGCCGGAGCGAGCGCAGAGTACGCGCACGTCGTCGCGTCGCAGCAATGCTTCCATGGCCACGAGATTCTCGGCGACATCGTCGACCACCAGGACGTTGACCGGCTCGGTGGCATCGGTCGTAGGCGAGGGGTGGAGAAGGTTCATGGGTGGAATTCCGACAGCCTTTTGCAAATCGCGTCCAGAGTAAGTACCGCATCGGCCCCCGCGTGCGCCAGGGCCGAGGCCGGCATCAAGGGGGAAACGGCGTCTTCGGGCCGCTGTATCCAGGCGCTGCCGCCGCGCTGGCGTACCGCCGCGACCCCTTGGCTGCCGTCGCTGCTGGCGCCGGTGAGCAGCAGCGCGAGCAGCCGCTCGCCGAAGGTCTCGGCGGCGCTCTCGAACAACGGATCGATGGCCGGACGGGAGAATAGCACCGGGTCGTCGACCGACAGCGCCAGCGATTGCCGGCTTTCCACCAACAAGTGGTAGTCCGGCGGGGCAAAAGTGACCGTGCCGGGCAGCAGCGGCTGCTTGTCGAACGCCTCGCGCACGGGCAGCGCACAATCGCCGTCCAGCACCTCGCTGATGCTGCTGGGCCGGTCTCGCGGCAGGTGCAGGACAATGACCACGGGCACCGGCAGGTCGGCAGGCAGGCTGCCCAATATCGCGCCCAGCGCGGCCACGCCGCCGGCAGAAGCGCCGATGACGATGGCGTCGTAATGAGCGGCCAAGGAGGAAACGGCGGCGCTCATGCAACCTTCCGATACAGACGCTGTTCGCGGGCGCAGGGTTCGAAGTCAGCGGCGTGTGCGCCGAACTGCAACGACTCCTTGCTTCCCAGCCCGAGGAAGCCGCGGTGAACCAGGGCCTCGTGGAACAGCCCGATCGCCCGATCCTGGAGGCCGCGGTTGAAGTAGATCAGCACATTGCGGCACGACACCAGGTGCACTTCGGAGAACACATGGTCGGTGGCAAGGCTGTGGTCGGCGAAGACGATGTTGCGTTTGAGCCGGCGGTCGAACAGCGCGCCGTTGTAGGCGGTGGTGTAGTAATCGGCCAGTGAGGCGCGGCCGCCGGCCTGCTGATAGCTGCGGCTGAACTGGGCGATGCGCTCGATGTCGAAGACGCCGCTCTCGGCAGCCGCCAGTGCCTCGGGGTTGATGTCGGTGGCGTAAATCAAGGTGCGCTCGAGCAGGCCTTCCTCGTGCAACAGGATCGCCAGCGACCACACCTCCTCGCCGGTGCTGCAACCGGCCACCCAGATCTTGCAGGACGGGTAGGTGCGCAGGACCGGGACTACCTGCTCACGCAGCACCCGGAAATAGTCCGGGTCGCGGAACATTTCCGAGACCTGTACGGTGAAGTACTGCATGGCCTGGGCGAACACGTCCGGTTCGTGCAACAGGCGGTGCTGCAGGTCGGACACGCGCGCGCAGTCGAAGCGCCCCATGGCCTGGCGCACGCGTCGGCGCAGCGACGACACCGCGTACTGGCGGAAGTCGTAGTGGTAGCGCTGGTAGATCGCCTCCAGCAGCAGGCCCAGTTCCAGGTCGAAGAGTGCGGCTTCGCTCACTGCCGTGCGCACCATACCCGGCACAGCGAGACCAGCTTGTCGACATCGATGGGCTTGGCGATATAGTCGTTGGCGCCGGCTTCCAGGCAATGTTCGCGGTCGTCGGCCATGGCCTTGGCGGTCAGGGCGATGATCGGCAGGTTCTGCCACTCGGGGTTGCGGCGGATCTCGCGCATGGCGGTCAGCCCATCCATCTCCGGCATCATGATGTCCATCAACACCAGGTCGACTTCGCGCACGGCCAGGCGTTCGAGCGCCTCGCGGCCGTTGCGGGCAATCTCCAGCGTGACGCCGAGCGGTTCGAGCACGCTGGAGAGCGCGAAGATGTTGCGCACGTCGTCTTCGGCCAGCAGCACGGTGCGCCCGTCGAGCACCGCATCGCGGCGACGTGCTTCGCGCAGCAGCCGCTGCTGCGTGGTCGGCAACGAGGCCTCCACGCTGTGCAGGAACAGGGTGACTTCGTCGAGCAGGCGTTCGGGCGAGCGCGCGCCCTTGATGATGATGCTCTTGGAATAGCGGCGCAGGCGCTGTTCCTCGTCGCGGGTGAGTGCGCGGCCGGTGTAGACGATCACCGGCGGGAACGCCACCGCGTCATGGCTGGCCATGCGCTCGAGCAGGTCGTAGCCGCTGCCGTCGGGCAGGGCCAGGTCGGTGACCATGCAGTCGAAGGTCGCGCCGACCAACTGCTCGATGGCTTCGGCGATCGTGCCGACCGCGACGATGTCCAACTGGTCGCGGGCCAGCAGCAACTGCAGGTTTTCGCGCAGCGCCTGGTCATCCTCGACGATCAGCAGCCGGCGCACGGCGCGCGCGCTGGTCTGTTCCAGTTGTTCGATGGCGCTGGCCAGGCGCTCGCGCGTCGCCGGCTTGATCAGGAAGCCGACCGCGCCCAACTCCAACGCCACCTGGGTGCGCTCCAGCGCCGAGACCACGTGCACCGGAATATGGCGGGTGGCCGGGTCGCGCTTGAGGCGTTCGAGCACGCTCAGCCCGGAGCTGTCCGGCAGGCCGATATCGAGCAGGATGCCGCTGGGACGAAGCTCGCCCGCCAGCGCCAGGGCCTGTTCGGCGGTGGAGGCGACGACGCAGTCGAAATCGAGGTCGTGGGCCAGGGCGACCAGCGCGCGGGCGAATTCGACATCGTCTTCTACCGCCAGGATCAGCCGGCCGGGACGGTTGCGTTGCTGGCGATCGTCATCGACGGTGTCGGCCAGCGCAGCCGGCGGCGTCGCCTCGGGGGCCGGTGCCATCGGCAGCCGGCCGTCCAGCACCGATGTCGGGCTGGTGGCCTGTACCGGCGCGGGCAACGTCACCTGTGCCGCGTCGGCCGGCGCGCCATCAACGGGCAGTTCGAGGGTGAAGCAGCTGCCCCGGCCCGGCTCGCTCTCCACGCTGATCCCGCCGCCCATGCGCAGCGCCAAGTCCCGAGAAATCGACAGCCCCAGCCCGGTGCCGCCGAAGCGGCGGCGGGTGCTGCCGTCGGCCTGGCGGAAGGCCTCGAAGATCACGCTGGTCTGGTCGCGGGCGATGCCGATGCCGGTGTCGCAGACCACGAAGCGCAAACGGCGTGGTCCATGCGACTGCATCTTCAGGCTGACACTGCCGTGTTCGGTGAACTTGAGCGCGTTCGCCAGCAGGTTCTTCAGGATCTGCTGCAGGCGCTGGTTGTCGGCGACAAACTGCCTCGGCGCGCCAGGGTCAGTCGCGATGTCCAGCGCCAGGCCCTTCTGCCGGGCCAGCGGCTCGAAGGTCTCGCGCAGGCGCGCCAACAGCGAGTCGGTCTGCAGTGTGTCATCGGCAAGCTCGACATGGCCCGCTTCGATCTTGGACAGGTCGAGGATGTCGTTGATCAGCGCCAGCAGGTCGTTGTTGGAAGAATGGATGGCCTGCGCGTATTTGACCTGCTCGGCGGTCAGCGTGCCGTCGCGGTTGTCGGCCAGCAGCTTGGCCAGGATCAGCGAGCTGTTGAGGGGCGTGCGCAGCTCGTGCGACATGTTGGCCAGGAACTCGGACTTGTAGCGCGAGGCGGTCGCCAGTTCCTGGCTGTTGCGCACCAGTTCGGACTGGGCATTGAGCAGCTTCTGGCGCTGGCCTTCCAGCTCGTGCGTACGCTCTTCCAGCTGCACGTTGGTCTGCTCCAGCTCGGCCTGCTGCTGCTCCAGGTTGACCTGCGAGTGCTGCAAGCTGCGGCTCTGTTCTTCCAGCTCCTCGTTGGCCACGCGCAGCTCTTCCTGCTGTGCCTGCAGTTCCTCGCTCTGGCGCTGGGTTTCTTCCAGCAGCTCGATCAGCTCGGCACGCAGCAACGAGGTGCGCAGGGCCATGCCGATGGTCTCGCTGCAGCGCGCCATCAGTTCCAGCGCGCTGCCGTCATGTATCGCGCCGGCAATCCGGCCCAGTTCCATCACACCGACCAGCTTGCCATCGGCACTGACCGGGGCCAGCAACAGCTCGCCGGGTGCGCTGCGGCCGAGGGCCGAGGCGATGGGCAGGTGAGTGGCCTGCACGCCATGTACGCGGCGCGCCTTGCCCAGCCGCAGGGTTTCGCCGAGCTGGCCTTCGCGGGTTGGCAGTTCACGCGGAATTTCGGGCGACAAGGCGACGCCGCCAGAGAGCACCAGGCGCTCGCCCTCGAGCCGGTACAGCGCGCCGACCTGGGCGCCGATATAGCCGCAAAGTACGCCTAGCGCTGCCTCGGCCAGCTCATGCGGCGCCAAGTCGCCATGCAGGCTTGCTGAGACGCCGTTCTCGCCTTCCTGCAGCCAGAGTGAACGCTCGGCATCTCGGCGCGCGCGGATCGCCTGCATCACCACCAGCGCGGTGAGCACGAAGCAGGTGCCGCCGATGCTACGGTTGACGAAGGAGAACGCGGAATTGGTGCTGGCCGGGGCGATGTTGTAGCCCACCACCAGCAGCACGCACGACAGTGCGGCCACGGCCAGGGGCAACGCGGGCCGGCTCTGGAACACGGTCAGGCAGATGGCCATGAAGTACAGCAGCCAGACGGCGTAGCCCAGGGGCGTGACCGACTCGACGCCGATCGTGCCCAAGGCAAGCGCGAAGGCGGAAACGGCGATCGCCGTGTCGCGGCCGGTGGCTTGTTTCATTGTCCCTGTCCCGATAGTGAAAACACGCGATACTAACTGAAGGATCCGGCTTGACGAATGCCTGGGTCTGGGGAAGAGGCCTCCACGCGCCCTTCACGGGCAAATCGGAATCCTTCGTCGTTTTTTTCGTACAGGGGGCTACATGCAAGAGGTGTCTTTCGCGTCGCCGCCGGCTGATTCCGCGCCGGCGCCGGTTACGCCCGAGGTCTCGGCGGCCGGGAAGCCGCTGCGCGTGCTGCTGGTGGAAGACCAGGATGATTTGCGCGAGCTGCTCGCCGACGTGATGGAAGGCATGGGCGCGGAGGTCAGCATGGCCGCCGACGCCAGCCAGGCGATGGCCATGCTGCGCGAGGGCTATTGCTGCGATGTGCTGTTCAGCGACATCCACATGCCCGGTGGCCTGAGCGGGACCGACCTGGGCCTGTACGTCAGCCAGCACCTGCCACAGGCCACGGTGATCCTCGCATCGGGCCATCCACGCTTCCAGCTGCCGCCGCTGCCGGCCGGCGCGCTGTTCCTGCAGAAGCCGTTCCGCCTCAACCAGTTCATGGAATTGATCCAGCGCCGCGCCTGAGCCGTGGCTCAGGCGTGGATCCAGAAGGCAAACTCGGCAAAGGTGTCGCGGTTCCACCAGCCGGCCTGGCCGGTGCCATAGCGGAAATTGCGCGCGCCGGCCTGGCTCTGCAGCGGCGCGGTGACGGTGCCGGCGGCGTCGCGCCGGGCGCGCTGGTCGTCGGTTTCGGGCACGACCAGCACGATATGGCCCGAGCGTCCGTCTTCCTTGCGCCGCGCCACGATCAAGCCGAGCGCGCCCTGGTTGGCGGCCAGTTGCAGCTTGTCCAGCGTGCCGGTCTGGCGCCAGCCGAAATCCGGGCCGAATTCGCGCAGCCAGCGGAACAGGTCGTTGGCGCGCATTTCGCGCAGCGTGTCGCCGATTAGCGGCTGCACGGTCTGGCCCTGTTGCCATTTCAGCAGCGCCGGCGAGGACCACCACACGCGCGGCAGGTAGGCGCCGGCGAGGTGGCAGAAGTCGTGGCAGTAGATGTTGCAGAAGGTCAGGCCATCGCGCGGTTGGTAGCGCTTGTAGCTGGGGTTTTCGCTGTCGAGCCAGCCGATGATCGCGGCCAGTTCGGTGCGCAGTTCGTCGGGCGTGCTGCCCTGGCGTCCGGGTTGCCCGGGTTCGTTGAGCGAATGCGCGTCCGCCGGGGCGGTGCGACGGGTGACGCTGTTGCCCGCGCGCGGCATCCACACCGCGGGAATCGGGCCGGTCGATGCGGTGCGCACGTCGGCTGCGCCCGGGGCGGCGGCAGGCGCCGGGGCGGGCTGCAGCAGCGGGATCTCGGCCAGTTCCGGCGCCGGCTTGAGATAACGGGTCGAGGCCCAGCCGCGCAGCAGCGCGCCGGCCAGGCTGGTCTCCACGGCCATGAAGCCGTCCACCGCCTTGCCGTCGAGTGCGCGCACCGGCTGGCCGTCGGGCAGTTCGCCGACGACATTGGCGCGCGTTGGCGTGCTGATCTTCGGCGCGCTGCGCAGGTAGAGCGTGGAGACGCGGGTGTCCACGCGCAGGAACGGGCCGCTCGCGGTCACCGGGGAGGGCGGCGGCACGATGGCCTCGCCAGCGGCCGGCGGTTCGATCAACGGGCGGGTGCCGCCGGTGGCAACGGTCTCGCTCAGGCGCAGGTAATCGAACACCGATTCGCCGTAGTACTTGCCCCCGGGCGGGCGGTAACCCTGTTTGAGGCCTTTGCGTGGGTCGTAGCGGCCGGTGTTGTAGGCGATCGCCACGGCGACCATGTCGAGTACGCTCAACGGGTCGCGCTCGCCCAGGCCGATGCGCTGGCGCTTCTCCTTCAGCTCCTGCAGCGCCAGGGCGAGGGTGTCCTCGAAATGGGCGTAGCGCTGCTGCAGGAAGTACTGCGGGTCCTGCTTGAAGAACTGCAGGTCGCGCTGGAACAGGCCGAAGCCATGGCAGAACTTGTCAGCCTTCTGCGCCACGCGGGCGTATTCGGGCACATAGCGCGCCATATCGACCAACGCCTGCCGGGCGATCTGGAACATCTGCGCGCCGTTGGGCGCCGCTTCGAGCTCGGCGCGCGTGCGCGGGAAGGCGCCGCGTCCGGCGCTGGCGTCGAGCGTGTCGCCGACGCAGAGGGCGAGCAGGCGCGCCTCGTCGAGGCCGGCGCGGCGCAATAGCGGCCAGACTTCGCCGGTTTCCTGGCAGGCGAGGGCGACGAGGAAATCGAGGCTGAAGGGGGTGCCTGCGAGGGCGGCTTGCAAGCGGGTGGCGAACGTCTGCTTGAACCACGCGATGTCTTCGCGATTGGGCATGACACGGCTCCTTGAAGGGACGGGTGGCTTCCTGCGTTCTGCTGCCGGCCACATGGCAACCAACGCGCGGCGCCCGCCGTACCGGACAACGCTGACAATCCGCTCACCGGCGGCCGGCCAGCATGTGGCGACGCCACCGCGGAGCCGGCCATGACCCCCTTGGACAAACCCTTGCGCCGCGAACTGGACGTCGACGGCCGCGCCTATACGCTCACCATCGATCCGGACGGGCTGAAGCTGGTCGAGAAAGGCCGGCGCAAGGGCGTGGCGCTGGCCTGGCAAGACCTGCTGAACGGCGATGCGGCGCTGGCGGCGGCGTTGCAGGCGTCGGTGGCTGATGGGGGGTGAGAGACCGTTGCTGCGTTCGTCGGGGTATCAGCCGCTACAGGCATCTGTGTCCTCGCGGCTCCGCTCGTCGGGGCTGAAGCCCCTCCTACAATTTCTCCAGCAGGCGTCGCGCGGACCGGATGGGTGCACTGTGGGAGCGGCTTCAGCCGCGACAGCCATCTGACCGTTTGCGACCAAGCTCGTCGCAACCGGCGCTCCTCCCACCGCAACGCTCAGACCGCAGCACCGCCAAACAACTTCGCCAACTCCGCCACCGCCGCTTCCGATAGCGCCCTATCCGGGGTAATCCCCTCGTTGCCGAAGTCATCGTCCTGCTGCGCCTGCACCAGGATGCCGTCGCGGCGCGGAATGACGTTGAGGTTGTGGCCGCGCCAGAACAGCGCGTAGTCCACCTCCGGCTGCGGTATCAAACGCGCCGTCTGGCCACGCACCGGGACGATCGTCTCATCGCCCAGCAGCGCCCGCGCGCCGTAGCCGGTGGCGTTGAAGACCACCTTCTCGCGCAGGTCGGCGAACTGGCGTGGACTGTCGAACACGCGCGTATGCAGCTCGCCGCCATTGGCCAGGAAGTCGTCCATCAGCAGCCGCGCATAGGCGGTGATGTTGAAGGTCATCTGGGTATATCGGCGCGCATAAGGCACCGGGAACGGATGCTCGCCCGGCGCCAGCGTGCGCGAAGCCGGATGCAGGTCGCCGAGGAAGCGATGCTCGAGGTCGGCGTACTCGGGCTCGCGGCTTTCGCTGTCGGCACCGGCCGGCTGGTCGAAAGGCACGTCGGAAAGGAAATAGCCATCGCGCCACTCCACCGGATCGCCCGGCAGGCCGAGGAAGGTCTGGAAGCGCCGGAACGAACTGCGCGCCATCGCTTCCCACGCCCGCTCGAAGTCCGGCGTGCTGTCGGCTGCGGTGACCAGCCGCGAATCCGGCGACCACACCCCGGTGGCGTAGAACGAGCGCACGTCCGGCAGGCGGTCCTTGGCGTAGATGCGCACGCGAAAGCCCGCACGCTGGGCCACCAGGGCCGTGGTCAGGCCGATCGCACCGCAGCCGATCACCGCCACCTCGTCGCCCGGCACGGCCGGCGCCAGCCCCACCGCGCGCTCGGCCGAGCCCCACGACAGCGACCAGCCGCTGCCGCCATGGCCATAGTTGTGGACGATGGTCTTGCGTCCAACGCGCTCGGCCTCGATGCGCGGCCCCTGGGCGCGGAACGGCCGGGTGCAGACGCTCAGGGCGACGATGCGGTCGGCGCTGGCGCGGATCGGCGCCAGCGCACGCGGCGCGGCGAAGTGGCCGGCGATCGCGTCGGTGGGCGCCTGCGGCAGCGGCGGATGCCGGGGCTCGTTGGCGGCGAAGGCGCCGGTGGACGCTACGGCGACCGCCGCACCGGCACCGCGCAGGAACTGGCGACGTTGCATGGAAGGTTCCAGAGTGGGGACCGGGGCAGCATAACCGTCACCTGCAAGGCCGAAACGCGACCCGGGCCGCGGATTGGCGGCGGCAATCCGGGCTTTCGTCGCCACGCCCGGCGCCCCGTCGCGTGCGCGTCCACAAGCCCGGCAGGCCGGTCTATGCTCGGCCGCACTGAATCCACCGAGCCTTTCCCGTGACCGCCAGCCTGTTCCTCATCGCCCGCCTGCTGTTCGCCTGGATGATCGTGCTGATCGTCGTCAGCAATATCTGGGACGAGCTGTTCGGCCACACCGGTTCGGTCTACACCTTGATCACCCTGGGCACCTTGGCCATCGTGCTGACCAGCATCGCCACCCACCTGCGCCGGGTGAAGCTGATCGCTGGCCGCCTCGACCACGACACCCTGAGCAGCCGCCAGCGGCGCCAGATCGAGGTGCCGCTGGACACCAGCGAGGCCTTCACGGTGATGGAAAGCGCGATCCGCCAGTTGCCGCGCGTGGAGGACATCGAAAGCTCGCCGGGCAGCCTGCAGGTGCGCGCCAAGGTGCGCCGCATCGACGCTTCCTCGCCGGACGAGATCTCGCGCTGGAACGTGTTCGCGCGCTTTGCGATCAAGCGCAACCAGGTACAGGCCACGCTCACCCCCGGCACCGGCACCAGTAGCGTGACCTTGCTGTGCGAGCCCGATGCCGGCGCCTGGGTCGACCTGTTCGTGGTCGACGAAGGCAGCAACTACGAGATCGCCGAGGCCGTCGGCCGCGCCCTGACCACCCGCGTCTCGGCACAGCGCCGCGACGAGCAGGCCGCGGTCGTGCAGACCGAAACGGAGAAGGAACTTGCAGTGGCGCGCCTGAATCTGCTGCACGCGCAGGTCGAACCCCACTTCCTCTACAACACCCTGGCCAGCGCCCAGATACTGGCGCGCACCGATCCGCCGCGTGCCGACCAGATGATCGGCCACTTGATCCAGTACCTGCGCCGCTCACTGCCCAGCGCCGACGATGCCATGTCCACGCTGGGCGAAGAGCTCGAACGTACCCAGGCCTACCTGGAGATCCTGCGCATCCGCATGGGCGCGCGCCTGGCGATGCAACTGGAAGTGCCGTTCGAACTGCGCCGCTTGCAGGTGCCGTCGATGATGCTGCAAACACTGGTGGAGAACGCGATCAAGCACGGCCTGGAGCCCAAGCCGGGCGGCGGCACGATCTGGATCCTGGCGCGCGCCTTCGACGACCACGCCACGCTCACCGTCGCCGACGATGGCCAGGGCTTCAACAACCACAGCCATGGCACCGGCGTGGGGCTGCGCAACCTGCGCGAGCGGCTGCGCCTGACCTATGGCAATGCGGCCTCGTTCGCCATCGTGTCCAACTTCCCCAGCGGCGTGGCCGCGACGATCACCCTGCCGCTGCAGTACGCGCCGCAGAAGACGCCGCCGCCGTGGGCCGCGCCGGACACCGCTTCCCCGGCGACGAACGTGCCGCCGGCTACCCCCACGCCTGCGCCGGCCGACACCGGCACGCCACCCCCGCTGCCGCCCGTCCCGGGTCCGGCGACGGGCAACGGAGGTGCGGCATGAACGGCGTGCGGGCCATCGTGGCCGAAGACGAAGCCCTGCTGCGGCAATCCTTGGTAGGCCTGTTGGCCGAAGTCTGGCCGGCCCTCGAAATCGTGGCCGAATGCGAAGACGGCGCCAGCGCGCTGGAGAGCATCGCCGACCTGCAGCCGGACGTGGTGTTCCTGGATATCCGCATGCCCGGCCTGACCGGCATCGAGGTCGCGCGCGCCATGTCCGAGGCCAGCCCGCGCTCGCAGGTCGTGTTCGTCACCGCCTACGACCAATACGCCATCGATGCCTTCGAGCAGGGCGCCATCGACTACCTGCTCAAGCCCATTTCGCGCGACCGCCTGGCCGCCACCGTGCAGCGCGTGCAGTCGCGCCTGACCGCTGGCCTGCCCGATACCCAGGTCCTCGACGCCCTGTTGGCACGCCTGTCCGCGCGCCCGGGCGGCAGCAGCGACCGTCCGCCGATGGCCTGGATCACCGCCAGCAGCGGCCGCGAGACGCGCTTGATCCAGCTCGACGACGTGGCCTATTTCCAGGCCGACCACAAGTACACGGTGGTGATGACCGCCGATGGCGAGTCGGTGCTGCGCACCTCGCTGCGCGAGCTGCTCGACGTGCTCGACCCGCAGGCGTTCAAGCAGATCCACCGCTCGACGATCGTCAACATGAAGGCCGTGGCCTCGGTGATCCGCGAGGACAGCGGCAAAGGGAAGCTGCGTCTGAAGACGCGGCCGGAACTGCTCACGGTCAGCCAGCCGTTCATGACCCTGTTCCGCGGCATGTAGCCGGGGCACGGGTCCAGGAGAGTCCCCATGCGTATCTTCGCCGCCATTGTGTATTGCCTGATGGCCTTGTCCGGGTGCCACGAGCGCGGCGGGGTGACCTCGATCACCCGCGCCAGCAGCGACGGCCACGACACGCTCTTCAGCAAGACCGAAAACCGCGATGGGGTGGCCGACTTCCACTGCCTGGCCAGCACCACCGGCCACTGCCACTACCTGGTGTTCGCCGATGACTGCCCGGGCGGACAAGCCGGCCATTGCCAGCGCCGCACCCTGCAGCGGCTGGACCTGACCTCCGGCCAGACCTACCAGGTCAAGGGCCTGCCGGCCCACTTCCAGCTCTGCGTCGACAGCAAGGTACCGGCCGCGGACTGCGCGCGCGGCTGAGGGCGAACGCACCGCCATGGTGCATGGCGGGCCGATTGCGCAGTGCGCTATGACTCCGGGGCGCTGCTTCTGCGATCATGCGCGATTCTTTGCCGTCGGCTCCCGCCCATGACCGCTCCGCAGCATCCCACCGCGCTTCGCCGTGAAGTCGGCCCCTTCGCCCTCATGCTTACCGGCCTGGGCTCGATCATCGGCTCGGGCTGGCTGTTCGGGGCCTGGCGCGCCGCCGGCCTGGCCGGCCCTGGCGCGGTCTGGGCCTGGGTCCTGGGCGCGGCCATCATCACCACCATTGCCCTGGCCTACGCCGAGCTCGGCGCGATGTTCCCCGAGTCCGGCGGCATGGTGCGCTACAGCCACTACTCGCACGGCTCGCTGGTCGGGTTCATCGCCGGCTGGGCGAACTGGATCGCGATCGTCTCGGTGATCCCGGTCGAGGCCGAGGCCTCGGTGCAGTACATGGCCTCGTGGCCGTGGCAGTGGGCGCAGAACCTGTTCGTCTCGCATCCCGGGGGTGCCGGTGAGCTCACGGTGCCCGGATTGCTGATCGCCGCGGTGCTGGTGCTGTTGTACTTCCTGCTCAACTTCTGGAGCGTCAAGCTGTTCGCGCGCTCCAACACCGCCATCACCGTGTTCAAGCTGGTGGTGCCGGCGCTGACCGGCATCATGCTGATCGCCAGCGGCTTCCACAGCGAGAACTTCAGCGTCGGCATCCATGGCGGCGACCACGTCATCGACTTCGCCGCAGTGCTGACCGCCGTGGCCACCGCCGGCATCGTCTTCAGCTTCAACGGCTTCCAGAGCCCGGTGAACCTGGCCGGCGAGGCCAAGAACCCCGGTCGCAGCATCCCGTTCGCGGTACTCGGCTCGATCGCGCTGGCCACGGTGGTCTACGTGATCCTGCAGGTCGCCTTCATCGGCGCGGTGCCGCCGGACCTGCTGGCCAAGGCCGGCTGGCACGGCATCGACTTCCGCTCGCCGTTCGCCGAGCTGGCGATCATCGTCAACCTGCACTGGCTGGCGATCCTGCTGTACGTGGACGCCTTCATCAGCCCGTCGGGCACCGGCATCACCTACACCGCGACCACCGCGCGGATGATCTACGGCATGGAGAAGAACGGCACCATGCCGAAGATCCTCGGCCAGGTGCACGCGCACTGGGGCGTGCCGCGCCCGGCGATGCTGTTCAACCTGGCGGTGTCCTACCTGTTCCTGTTCTTCTTCCGCGGCTGGGGCACCCTGGCGGCGGTGATCTCGGTGGCGACGATCATTTCCTACCTCACCGGTCCGGTCAGCGTGATGTCGCTGCGCCGCACCGCGCCGGAATTCCACCGCCCGCTGCGCGTGTTCGCGCTGCCGGTGATGGCGGCGGTGGCGTTCGTGATGGCCACCGAACTGCTGTACTGGGCGCGCTGGCCGCTGACCGGCGAGATCATCCTGCTGATGGTGGTGGCCCTGCCGGTGTACGCGTACTTCCAGGCCAAGGCGCGCTGGGCCGACTTCGGCCGGCAGCTCAAGGGCGCCTGGTGGATGATCGTGTACCTGCCGACGATCGCGCTGTTGTCGTGGGCCGGCAGCACCACCTTCGGCGGCCACGGCTATCTGTCCTACGGCATGGACCTGGTGGTGGTCGGCGTGGTCGGCCTGGTGTTCTACGTGTGGGGCGTGCGCAGCGGCTGGCGAACACCTTCGGTGGAGCAGGCGGCAGTGGCGACGCACTGACAAAAAAAACGGGGGCTTCGGCCCCCGTTTTGTATCCGGCTAGCGGCAGTCGGCGTTGATGCCCCCCCACCAAAAGCCTGCAATTGCACTGTAGGAGGGGCTTCAGCCCCGACAGCCTCCGAAGCTCGTCAACTCAAGCCACCAACCGCGGACTGCCATCGAAGCGATCGAGCTCGCGCACCAATTCCGAGTACTGCCGCATGCGCCCCATCTCGCGCATGATCACGATGTCCTCGTGGCGGATCTCGCGATGCGCCATCACTTCCTGCTTGTACCGCAACACTTCCGGATAACGCCGGGCCATTTCCAGCGCGTCGGCCACGCATTCGACCGAGTCGGCATCCGGGGTGAGGCGGGCGCGGCTGTTGAAGGCGCGCAACCAGCGCTCGAAGCCGGCGCTGTGGTCGAACAGGTCGGCGATGTACCACATCACGAACAGGATCGAGATCCAGGAGGTGAACACGATGACCACCCGGCTGAAGGTGATGTGGTAGTCGTGTTGCCACAGTTGGTGGGCGATGACGCC
>Ga0160434_100336_pt1 | contig 14780 bp, 13 predicted proteins | sample HID1973I_E0MG_FD_108273 | JGI IMG/M metagenome (GOLD analysis project Ga0160434, IMG submission 108273) | Enriched mosquito-associated microbial communities from UW Madison campus, WI, USA - HID1973I_E0 MG | ecosystem: Host-associated > Arthropoda: Insects > Digestive system > Unclassified ...
GCTGTGGCTGCGGGGGACTCCGACATGCACCGGCCAAAATCCGGTTGCAGCAAAGCGCGGACGCGGTGCTGGGGACCGGTCCGACGCTAGGTTCGGGCAAGCGGGAATTGTAGCGACATGCGCCCCGCCCTGCCAGTGTGAATACGGAATGCGGCTATGCCAATGCGTGTTTGCTCGCGCACAGGCTGAACACGGCGCGCCGGTTCGTTCAGCCGAGCAGATCGCGCACGCGGTACAGCCCCGGCGCACGCCCGAGCATGCGCTTGGCCGCATGCAGCGCGCCGCGGGCGAAAATGTCGCGATTGGTCGCGCGATGCACCAGCTCGATGCGCTCGCCCAGGCCGGTGAACTGCACCAAGTGTTCGCCGACGATGTCGCCGGCGCGCAGGCTGGCGAAGCGCGGCTGCGCGCCGCTGCCGGTGGCAGCCTCACCGAGCGTGAGGGCCGTGCCCGAGGGTGCGTCCTGCTTGTGGATGTGGTGCGACTCGACGATGTCGCAATCCCAGCCCGGCAAGGTGCCGGCGGCGCGCTCGACCAGATCGGCCAGCACCGCCACGCCGAGGCTGAAGTTGGACGCCCAGACCAGCGGAATGCGGGTGGCCGCCTGCGCCAGCGCCGCCTTCTGTTCCGGCGCCAGGCCAGTGGTGCCTGAAACCAAAGCCACGCCGCGCTGCTCGCACAGCGACAGCAAGGGCGAAAAGCCCTGCGGCAGGCTGAAGTCGATAGCCACATCGAAAGCCGGCACGCCGGCCAGTTCGCTGGCGGCGAAATGCGGCACGCCCTCGACCACGCGCTGGGAAGGCGAGCGCCCGACCACCGCCGCGACCACCTGCAGCGCCTCGTCTTCGGCGGCCAGGCGCAGCAGGGCCTGGCCCATCCGGCCGGAGGCGCCATGGATCAACAGTTTCAGCGGAGCGGTCGGCGTATTCATGGGCGCAGGCTAGCCGGTGCGCGCGGCGGTGGAAAGAGCTTCCTTGCGCCGTACCGTCCTGGCAGCTGGGGTCTCGCGGCTGCGGAGCTGCTTGTCGGGGCTGAAGCCCCTCCTACAGGGAGCGTTCGAACTCCCTGAGCGTGTGCAACTGCACTGTAGGAGGGGCTTCAGCCCCGACGCGACCCACCCACAGCCCTCAGCTTGCGCCGTGCAACCGCTTCTCCCAGCTCTCCACCTGGCCATGGGCCAGCCGGCGCTCGAACAACGTGCGCCACGAAGGCACCAAAGGCAGCCGCAGCACCTCCATCAGCAGCGCCGGCTCGACCCCACGCCGAAACAGCAGCTCAGCCAGCCGAGCCAACGACCACTGCGGATGCGGCCGCTCCTGCAGCGTCAGCAGATCACCGGCCACCAACCGGCCCGGCACCAAGACCCGGTAATACCAGCCCGTGCGCCCGCTCTCCTGGACGCGGCGGGCCATGTCCGGCACCCCGAAGCGATCGGACAGCTTCCAGCACGGCTGCCGCAGTTGCGACACCTCGACGATCGCCGTGCCCAGGCTGAAGCGATCGCCCAGGCAGACATCGGCTTCGGTCAGACCGACACTGGAGAGGTTCTCGCCGAACGCCCCGCCGGCATCGAGCAACGGATGCGGACCCAGGTCCTGCACCCAGGCCGGGTAATGATCGTGCGGGTAGTGGTGCACGGCCTTGTCCGGGCCGCCATGCACGCGCAGATCGCCCTGCTCGTCACCGACCAGGCCGAGCTCGCCGACTTCGACCGGCCCATGCAGCAACCGCTTGTCGATGGCACTGCGGCTGCCGGGCCGGGTGAAGTCCACGACCTTGCCCACCCGCACCTGTTCGATCCGCACCTGCATATCGCACCTTCCGCACCAGCCAAGCGCGGATTATGCGGCCTGCCCAGCGTGCGTTCGAACCGATTCGTGCAGCAATTGCCCCAACACCCCGATGCCGTGTTCGATCTGCTCCGGCGACACCGTCACGAACGACAGCCGCAGCGTGTTGTGCTGTGGATCGGCAGCGAAGAACGGCGCCCCCGGCACGAACGCGACGTTGCGCGCGATGGCCGCCTGCAGCAGGGCCTGGCTATCGATGCCGGCAGGCAGGGTCACCCAGAGGAACATCCCGCCCTCGGGCCGGTTCCAGCGCACCTCGGCGGGGAAATGGCGTGCCAGGGCCTCGAGCATGCGTTCGCACTGCCGCGCATAGCGCTCGCGGATCAGCGGAACATGCTCGGCGAGGAAGCCATCGCGCACCACCTCATGGACGATGCGCTGGTTGAACGAAGGCGTGTGCAGGTCCGCGGCCTGCTTGGCCTGCACCAGCTTGGCGTGCAGTGCTACCGGCGCCACCACATAGCCCAGCCGCAAGCCGGGCGAAAGCACCTTGGAGAACGAGCCCAGATAGACCACGCCCGCCGGATTCATCGACAGCAGGCTGGGCAAAGGCTCGCCGGCATAACCGAGATCGCCATAGGGATCATCCTCGACGATCGGCACCCCGGCTGCTGCGGCCATCGCCACCAGTGCCTGCCGGCGCGCTAGCGGCAACCGGCGACCGGTGGGATTCTGGAAATTCGGCAGGCAGTACAGGAAGCGCGCGCCGCGCAGCTGCGCCTCGCTCAGCGACTCGACCTCGATGCCCGCCTCATCCGAAGGCAGCGCCGAGAACGCCGGCGCGAACAACGAGAACGCCTGCAACGCGCCGAGATAACTCGGCGTCTCGACCAACACCTTGCTGCCCTCGTCGATGAACACCTTGCCCAGCAGATCGAGCGCCTGCTGCGAGCCGGTGGTGATCAGCACCTGCGCCGGGTCGATGGGTGCGCCGGGGCGACTGACATGGGCGGCCACCCATTCGCGCAGCGGCAGATAGCCCTCGGTCGGGCCGTATTGGAGCGCAGCCTGCGGCGCGTCACGCAGCACGCGCTCGCTGGCCTGGCGGATGCGCTCGATGGGAAACGTGGCTGGCGACGGCAGGCCGCCGGCAAACGAAATCACCTCGGGTCGTTCGGTGACCTTGAGGATCTCGCGGATGGCCGAACTGGTGAGCGCCTGGGCGCGGCGGGAAATAGCAAAGGAGTTGTCCATCTCGCAAGCTTAGCCGCTGCCGGCGCGGACGCTGCTGTGCACTGCAGCGGGCCGCAGCGGCGCCGCCTGGCCGAACCCTCTAAGCTGTGCGCCCGATCACGGAGCCCCCCATGCAGATTTCCGAACAGCTCGTACTGGTCAGCGGCGGCGGCCGCGGCCTGGGCCAGTCCCTGGTGCACGCCTTCGCGCGCGAAGGCGCCCAGGTCGTCATCAACTACCGGCGCAGCCGCGACGCAGCCGAAGCGCTGGCGGGCGAACTCGGCCCACGCGCCTTGGCCGTGCAGGCCGACATCACCGACCCGGCCGCCGTCGCCACCCTGCTCGCCCAGGCGCAGGCGCACTTCGGCCGTCCTGTCACCACGATCGTCAACAACGCACTGGCCGACTTCAGCTTCAACGGCGACGCCCGCGCGCGACCCGACAGCATCGGCTGGGCCGACTTCGCCGCGCAATTCGAAGGCAGCGTACGCGGCGCCCTCAACACCGTGCAGGCGGCCCTGCCAGGCATGCACGGGCAAAACTTCGGGCGCATCGTCAACATCGGCACCAACCTGTTCCAGAACCCGGTCGTGCCCTACCACGACTACACCGCCGCCAAAGCCGCGTTGCTCTCGCTCACCCGCACCCTGGCCGGCGACCTGGGCCCGGACGGCATCACCGTGAACATGGTCTCCGGCGGCCTGTTGCGAACCACCGACGCCAGCGCCGCGACGCCCGAAGCGGTCTTCGACTACATCGCCGCCGCCACCCCACTGCGCAGCGTGACGACCCCGGCCGAATTTGCCGACGCCGTGTTGTTCTTCGCCTCCCCGTGGTCGCGCTCGGTGACCGGGCAGAACCTGGTGGTGGATGGCGGACTGGTGCGCGACTGACGACGCAGCCATCACTGCCGTCCTTCTCCCGCTGGCGGGACATCAGCCCCCTTCATGGGGGAAGGTGGCCCGACAGGGCCGGATGAGGGCGCCTCTTCTCAAAGATCGTGAAAATCTCGAGGGTGTCCGGTGGCAGACCCCTTTCGGGACAATCGGCGACATGGATGTCGCTGATTAGCCTACATGGACGTATTCACGGCGTGTCCCGAAAGGGGTCTGCCACCGGGCGCCGCCGATAAAACGTGCACGTTACTGCTTCCGAGGCGAAGGCCCGCAGCTATCACACCCACCGCAAGCAGCACTCGCCGCACTCCCCACCGGCGCCAACCAGCGCCCCAGCCGCTGTGCAGCAGACGAACGCCGCCGCAAAAGCACCAACGCCACCGCATTACACCGCCGCCGCCAGCTCCCCGGGAACTGCTTCTTCCACACAACGCCAGCACTGACCAACACAGCCAGCGAAACAATCAAATACTGCAGCCAAAGCGCCATGGCTCAGCCCGCCCCCATCGCGCGCGCCAACTGATACGTAATCAGCGAAGCCACATAAGCCAGCGCGAACAGATACACCGTCGCATAGCTCATCTGCCTCCACGAATTGGTCTCACGCTTGATCGTGGCCAGCGTAGAAATGCACATCGGCGCATAGATGTACCAGACCAGCAACGACAACGCCGTCCCCAGCGACCACCCATCATGGATCAACGGCGACAACGCCTGCGCCGCCGCATCATCATCCGCGGCCGACAGCGCATACACCGTCGCCAGCGACGACACCGCCACCTCACGCGCCGCCAGCCCCGGAATCAGCGCAATGCATATCTGCCAATTGAACCCCAGCGGCGCGAACACCAGCGTCATCGCATGGCCGATCCGGCCGGCGAAGCTGTAATCGATCGCCGGCAGCGTCGCATCCGCCGGCGCCCCGGGAAACGACAGCAGGAACCACAGCAAGATGGTCAGCGCCAGAATGATCCCGCCCACGCGCTTGAGGAAGATCATCCCGCGCTCCCACAACCCCAGCGCCAGATCGCGCGGATGCGGCAACCGGTACGACGGCAGCTCCAGCAGCAGCGGATGCTCGCTCTTGTCGCGGCGCCACTTCTTCATCACCCACGACACCACCAGCGCACTGGCAATGGCCGCCGCATACAGCGCGAACAACACCAGGCCCTGCTGGTTGAAGATGCCCCACACCGTCTTCTGCGGAATGAACGCCCCGATCAGCAACGCATACACCGGCAGCCGCGCCGAACAGGTCATCAACGGCGCCACCAGGATCGTGGCCAACCGGTCACGCGGATCCTGGATGCTGCGCGTGGACATGATGCCCGGCACCGCGCAGGCAAAACTGGACAGCAAGGGAATGAACGAACGCCCGGACAACCCGGCCGACGCCATCATCCGGTCGAGCAGGAACGCTGCGCGCGGTAGATAGCCCGACTCCTCCAGCGCAAGGATGAAGGCGAACAGGATCAGGATCTGCGGCAGGAACACGATCACCCCGCCGATGCCGGCGATGATGCCGTCGGTCAGCAGGCTGTTGAGCGGCCCTTCCGGCAACGTCGCCCCGACCCAGGCGCCGAGCCCCTTGGTGCCGGCATCGATCAGGTCCATCACCGGCGTGGCCCAGGCATAGACCGCCTGGAAGATCAGGAACATCACCACCGCCAGGCTCAACAGCCCGAACAGCGGGTGCAGCAGCCAGCGGTCCAGTGCATCGTCGATGCGGCTGGTGCGCTCGGGCATCTGCACCGCCGCCGAGAGGATCTGCCGCACCACGGCGTGGTAGTTGCCATCCGCCGGCAGCGTGACCACCGGCGCGGCCAGGTGCGGCGCCAGCGCGTCGATCTTCTCCACCAGCGCCTGCGCACCATGGCGGCGCACCGCCACCGTCTCCACCACGGGCACGCCGAGCTCGCGCTCCAGCGCCGCGCGATCGATGACGATGCCGCGCCGCTGCGCCGCATCGACCATGTTCAAGGCCACGATCATCGGCCGGCCCAGCTCGCGCAGCTCCAGCGCGAAGCGCAGGTGCAGGCGCAGGTTGGTCGCATCGACCACGCAGACCAATACATCCGGGGCCGGCTCGCCGGGATAGAAGCCGCGGCACAGGTCGCGGGTGATCGCCTCATCCAGGCTGGCCGGATGCAGGCTGTAGGCGCCGGGCAGGTCGAGCACGGCGAACTCGCGGCCGGACGGCGCGCGCAGCTGGCCTTCCTTGCGCTCGACGGTCACGCCGGTGTAGTTGGCCACCTTCTGCCGGCTGCCGGTGAGCTGGTTGAACAGCGCGGTCTTGCCGCAGTTCGGGTTGCCGACCAGGGCCAGGCGCAGCGGCGCGGCGACCGCGTTCATGCGGCCTGCTCCAGCGCCCGCACCTGGACCCGGGCCGCTTCGGTTCGGCGCAGCGCAAAGCGGGTGTAACCGACCTGGACCAGCAGCGGCTCGCGCCCGAACGGCCCGGTCGCCACCACCGTCACTTCCTCACCGGCGACGAAGCCGAGCTCGCGCAGGCGCCGCGAAATCGTGTCGTTGTCATGGCGATCTTGCACGGACTCGACGATGGCGGGCTGATGCAGCGGCATATCGGACAGCGTCACAGAACGCCCTGGAGGGATAGGAATGGTTCTCAACTGTAACATGCGCCGCGCTGCGTCAAGGCCGAAACCGACCCGCTGGTTATGATGCCGACACCGTTTTCAGTAGAGCGCAATGGCATGGATGACCAGGTACTGTCGACCGAGGACCGCGCCGGCGTACGCACGCTGCGCCTGCAGCGCCCGGCCCTGCACAACGCCTTCGACGCCCGCCTGATCGCCGAGCTGACCGCCGCGCTGGAACTGGCTGGCCGCGACCGCGACGTGCGCGTGGTGGTCCTGGCCGGCGCCGGCGCCTCGTTCTCGGCGGGCGCGGACCTGCACTGGATGCGCGGCATGGCCGCCGCCAGCGAAGCCGACAACCGCCGCGACGCCGAAGCCCTGGCCCGCCTGATGCGCACCCTGGACGAATTGCCGCACCCCACCGTCGCCCGCGTCCACGGCGCGGCCTATGGGGGCGGTGTCGGCCTGGTCGCCTGCTGCGACATCGCCATCGGCAGCGAGCAGGCGCGGTTCGGCTTGACCGAGAGCCGGCTCGGCCTACTCCCCGCCGTGATCTCACCTTATGTAATTGCCGCCATCGGCCCGCGCCAGGCGCGACGCTGGTTCGCCAGCGCCGAGACCTTCGACGCCGCCACCGCGCACGCCATCGGTTTGTTGCATGAGGTCGTGCCGGCCGACGCGCTCGACGCGGCGATCGAACGCCAGGTCGGCCTGTTGCTGGCCGCGGGGCCCCAAGCCGCGGCCGCGGCCAAGGTGCTGGTACGCGAAGTCACCGGCACTCACGATCGCGACACACTCGACCGCGACAATGCGGCCTTGATCGCCCGCTTGCGGGTATCGGCCGAAGGCCAGGAAGGCCTGTCCGCCTTCCTGGAAAAGCGCAACGCATCCTGGGTCCCCACCAAGGAGAATTGAAATGCTCGACCATGTCGGTGTCCGTTGCGGCGATTTCCCCGCCAGCCTGGCCTTCTACCGCGCCGCGCTGGCCCCGCTGGGCCTGGGCGTGGTGATGGAAATCAGCCACGCGCAGAGCGGCTCGGGCGACCACGCCGGGTTCGGCAGTGACCGCCCGTTCTTCTGGATCGGCTCGGCGCCTGCCGCCGGCGCGGCGTGCCACGTCGCCTTCGTCGCCAGCGAGCGCGCGCAGGTGGACGCCTTCCACAGCGCCGCCCTGGCCGCTGGCGGCCGCGACAACGGCGCCCCCGGGCCGCGCCCGCACTACCACGCCCATTACTATGGCGCCTTCGTGCTGGACCCGGATGGCAACAACGTCGAAGCGGTCTGCCACCATCCATAGCCGTCACCCGCGCTTGAACCGCTACCACGGCGCAGCGCCCCGGAAAGGACACAGGGAATGAGCGATTTCGTGCGCGTGGTCGAGGTCGGTCCGCGCGATGGCCTGCAGAACGAGAAGACCCAGGTCGCCACCGCCGACAAGATCGCGCTGGTCGACCGGCTCTCGGCCACCGGCCTGCACACCATCGAGGCCACCAGCTTCGTCAGCCCGCGCTGGGTGCCGCAGCTGGCGGACGCGGCCGAGGTCTATGCCGGGATCGACCGCCGTCCCGGCGTCGCCTATCCAGTGCTGGTGCCAAACGAACAGGGTTACGAACGCGCATTGGCTGCCGGGGTCACCGAGGTGGCGGTGTTCACCGCCGCGTCTGAAGCGTTCAATCGGGCCAATACCAATGCCGGCATCGACGAATCCATCGAGCGCTTCCGGCTGATCCTGGCGCGCGCCGCGCAGGACGGGGTCAAGGTTCGCGGCTATGTCTCCACCGTGCTCGGCTGCCCGTACCAGGGTGAGGTGCCGGTCAGCGCCGTGGTGGACGTGGCACAGCGGCTGCATGCCCTGGGCTGCTATGAAATATCGCTGGGTGACACCATCGGTGTCGGCACGCCGACCAGGGCGCGGCAGATGCTGGCCGCGGTCGCGACCGAGGTGCCGATGACCGCGCTGGCCGTGCACTTCCACGACACCTACGGACAGGCCCTGGCGAACATCGCCGCCTGCCTGGAACAAGGCGTGCGCGTGGTCGACAGCGCCGTCTCCGGCGCCGGCGGCTGCCCCTACGCCCGTGGGGCCAGCGGCAATGTCGCCAGCGAGGATGTGGTGTATATGCTGCACGGCATGGGCATCGACACCGGCATCGACCTTCAGGCACTGGCAGCCACCGGCCGCTGGCTGGCGGGACTGCTCGGCCGGCAGACCGGCAGCAAGGCCGGACTGGCACTGGCCGCCTCATGAGCACCGGCGCCGATCCTGCCGACAGCACGCCCGACGCGTCGACCGCGCCGGAAGCCACGCTGGCGCAGATCGAGCGCTTCCTCGCCGACCATCCCCACGATCCGGCCGCGCCGCTGCTCGCCGAATGCGCGCAGGCGCTGCACTCCTCGCACATGCGCTACGTCGCCCTGTTCGACGCGGTGCCCGACCCGGTCAGCATCCTCAGCGAAACCGGCATCGTGCTCGACCTCAACAAGGCCGGCGTCACCGCCTACCAGCGCCCGCGCGAGGCGATCATCGGCCAGCCGATCGAGACCCTCAACCCGGACCTGCCGCGCGACCACCTCGACCCGGTGTGGGAAACGCTCAAGCGCGGCGAGACCTACGTCATCGAAGTCACCAACATGCGCGGCGATGGCAGCCGCTTCCCGGTCGAGGTCCATTCGGCCGGCTTCCACCTCGACGGCAAGCCGTGCATCGTGGCGGTGGCGCGCGACCTCAGCGGCCGCTGGCAGGCCGAGTCGCGCTACCGGCTGCTGATGGAATCCATCGACAAGGGCGTAGTGTTGTTCGACCACGACCGCCGCATCGTCTCGGCCAATCCGGCCGCGCACCGCATCCTCGGCATCGCCGGCAACGAGGCGCTGGGCGACCTGCTGCAACCGGACGACTGGGTGATCGTCGACCAGCACGGCCGCCACCTGCCGCGCGAGCAATGGCCGATGACCCGCGCTTTCGCCGAAGGCCAGATCATCGCCAGCACCACCATGGGCCTGTACAACCGCCCGCACGGCCGGATGATCTGGATCTCGGTGACCTCGGTGCCGGTGTTCTCCAGCGGCCGCGACCAACCCGACCACGCCTTCGCGCTGTTTTCCGACATCACCGAACTCAAGCGCGACAACGCGATCTTCGACCGTGCGCAATCGCTGGCGCATATCGGCGGCTGGGAATGGAACCGCAGCCAGCAACGCCTGTATCTCACCGAGGAATCGGTGCGCATCATCGGCCAGGACGAGCCGCCGCAGACCATGACCCAGCTGCTGGCCTGCCTGCGCGGCGAGGACCAGTCGCGACTGGAATCGGCGCTGATCGATGCGGTCGCGCGCCAGTCCGGCTTCGAGCTGGAACTGCAGGGCCAGCGTGCCGACGGCCACTCGTTCTGGATCCGCATGATCGGCGAGGTGGAAAGCGGCGACCTGGCTTCCACGCGCATCGCCGGCACCTTGCAGGACATCACCGAACGCAAGCAGACCGAAGAGACGCTGCGGATCCAGGCGCGCACCGATCCGCTGACCGGCATCATGAACCGCGACGCCGCGCTCAGCGACCTCGGCGCGCGCCTGTCCAACCCGACCCACTCGAAGGTCGCGGTGCTGTACATCGACCTGGATCGCTTCAAGACCATCAACGACGTGCTCGGCCACAGCGCCGGCGACGAGTTGCTGATCGAAGCGACGCAGCGCATCTCGCGCGCGGTCGGCACCGAGGGCTTGATTGCGCGCTTCGGCGGCGACGAATTCCTGGTCGTCTGCGATACCCGCGACGTGCCCGACCAGCCCGAGCGGCTGGCCCAGGCGATCACCCGTCAGTTCGCCCCGGCCTTCCGTTTCGGCAAGGACGAGTTCTCGGTCACCGCCAGCATCGGCATCGCGCGCGCGCCGCAGGACGGCACCCGGCCGCAGCAGCTGATCCAGAACGCGGACATGGCGATGTACGACTGCAAGCGCCGCACCCGCAACGGCTGGCAGGTATTCAGCCCGGAACTGGCGCGCGCCCAGCAGGACCGCCTGCAGATCGAGACCCAACTGCGCAAGGCCGCCGACCAGGAAGAGTTCCGCCTGGTCTACCAGCCGCAGGTCGACCTGCGGCACGGCCGCGTGGTCGCCGCCGAGGCGCTGATCCGCTGGCAGAACCACCAGCTCGGCGAGTTGCGCCCGGATCTTTTCATCGGCCACGCCGAGAGTACCGGCGACATCGTGCGCATCGGCCGCTGGGTGATGCGCGAGGCCTGCCGCCAGGTCCGCGAATGGATGGACCAGGGCCTGGGTGTGGTGCGCGTGGCGATCAACGTGTCCTACCGGCAGTTCGTCGGCGAGGACCTGGCCGAGCAGGTGCGCGAGGCGCTGGCCGAGTTCGAGCTGCCCGGCTCGGCGCTGGAACTGGAATTCACCGAGCGCGTGCTGATCGAGGATGCGCCCTCCACCCTGCAGACCTTCGCCAACCTGCGCGACATGGGCGTGGTGCTGACCATCGACGATTTCGGCGAGGGCTATAGCGCCTTGAACTACCTGCGCCGGCTGCCGATCCACGGCTTGAAGCTGAGCCAGCTGTTCGTCGAAGGCGTGCCGAGCAACCGCTCGGATGTGGCCGTGTGCGAGGCGGTTTGCGGCATCGCCCGCAGCCTCGGCCTGGGCCTGGTCGCCGAGGGCGTGGAGTCCGAAGCGCAACGGCAATTCCTGCTCAAGCTCGGCGTGCCAGTGGGCCAGGGCTTCCTGTTCGCGCCGGGCCTGCCGCCGGACGAATTCGCCCGGCGCCTGGAAGACCTGCAGCTGCCGCAGCTCACCTCCTGACGCTGCGCAGCACGGGCCGGGCGGGCCTTTCGGCTAGAATTCCCGGCTCTTGGTTCCCGGATATTCCTTCCATGCAGTCAGCATCCCTACGCGCGATCGTCACCGGCGGGGTCTCCGGCCTCGGCCTGTCGGTCGCCCGGCGTTTGGTCGCCGAGGGCGGCCGCGTGGCGCTGTTCGACGTCAACGATGACAAGGCGGCCGCGGCGATCGATGCGCTGGGCGCGCCGAACGCGCGCTATTTCCGCACCGATGTCACCGACGAAGCGCAGGTGGCGGCCAATGTCGCTGAGGCGGCCGCGTTCCTCGGCGGACTCAACGTGTTGGTGAACTGCGCCGGCATCCTCGGCGCCGGGCGCGTGCTCGGCAAGGAGGCGGCGATGCCGCTGGCCACGTTCCGCGGCACGGTGATGGTCAACCTGGTCGGCAGTTTCAACGTGGCCAAGGCGGCCGCCGATGTCATGCAGCACAATGCGGCCGGCGATGACGGCGAGCGCGGCGTGATCGTCAACACGGCGTCGGTGGCGGCGTTCGAAGGGCAGATTGGCCAGGCGGCTTATTCGGCCTCGAAGGGCGGCGTGGTCGGCATGACGCTGCCGATGGCGCGCGAGTTGGCGCGCTTCGGCATCCGCGTAATGACCGTCGCGCCGGGCATCTTCTGGACGCCGATGGTCGATGGGATGAGCGAGGCGGTGCAGCAGTCGCTGTCTGCGTCGATCCCCTTCCCTTCGCGCCTGGGCCAGCCGGACGAGTTCGCCGATACGGTGGCCTTCATCCTGCGCAACCGCTATCTCAACGGCGAGACCATCCGCCTGGATGGCGCGGTGCGCCTGGCGCCGAAGTGATTCCTTTCCTTACCCCTCAATAGTCAGCATCCCATGAAAGCCAACGACATCAAGAAAGGCAACGTCGTCGAGTACAACAACGGCGTTTACCAGATCCGCGACATCGAGCGCAGTTCGCCGCAGGGCCGCGGCGGCAATGTGCGCTTCCGTTTCATCATGTACAGCGTGCCGGGCGGCGCGAAGCTGGATGCGAGTTTCGATGCGGACGACAATTTGACCGAGGTCGAGTTGCTGCGCCGGTTGTCGACGTTCTCTTACAAGGACGGCGAGGCGTTCGTGTTCATGGATGATGAAGATTACACGCCGTATACGCTGGATGCGGAGGTGATCGGGGATGACGCGGGGTACATCACTGAGGGTCTGACCGGGCTTTATGTGCAGGTCATCGATGATCAGCCGGTGGCGCTGCAGTTGCCGCAGCATGTGACCCTGGAGGTGGTGGAGACGCCGCCGGAGCTGAAGGGCGGTACGGCTACCAAGCGGCCGAAGCCGGCCAAGTTGAGCACCGGTATCGAGATCATGGTGCCGGAGTACATCACCAATGGGGAACGGATTTTGGTGAATACCACTACAGGTGAATTTGGTGGGCGCGCTGATTGATTGATTGAGGTTTGATTTTTACGGGCGGCGTCCGGGGGCAGCGCAGTTTGTGAGGAGGAAAGTGCGCCCTCATCCGCCCCTTCGGGGCACCTTCTCCCAAGGGGAGAAGGAAGTGCTGCTTACTGCACTGTTGCCAGTTCTCGTAGGCGGTGCTGTATCTGCTGCAGGTTTTGGTCGATTCGGTTCCACTCTGACTGCTGCTTCTCAGGTAGGGCCTGCCGCGCTGCCGCTCGCAGGGCCGGCCAGCCTTGCGACAGGCGCTGGTTGCGTGCTGCCAGCCGCTGCTCCACTTCTTCGCGCTCAGCTGTTTGCGGTAGGCCGTAGCCCGCTACGCTGGCCAACAGGGCCGCGGGGCGGGCCAGTGTTCCAGCGTCGCTCAGCAGTTCCCTCACCTGCCCTCGCGCTTCCTCGGCCTCGCCGTCGCGTTGCGACAGGCGCCGTTTGAGCCAGTCGCGAGCGAGCATTTCCTGCCGACGCCCGGCGGCTTGCTCCAGCAGCAGCAGCGCTGCGGTGGCGCGCAGGTCGGCGCGCTCGATCCAGGGGGCACGCGCGCCGGCAGGGAGGTCGAGCCAGGCTTGCGCGGTGTTTGCCGGCAAAGGCAAACGTTCGCGTGCGATGTTGAACATCTGGTCGTAGCGCGCCGCCGCCGAGGCGAAGTAGTAACCCTGGGCTTGGGCCGCTGCGGTGTCGTTCAACACGGTTCCGTCCGCCATCGCCGTGCGTTCCAGGGCGGCAAGCAGGCTGTTGGGGGCGATGCCGCGCCAGTGCGTGCGGGCTTCGATGCGCGGGTCGGCGTCGCGTAGCAGCTTCCAGGTTTCGACCGCGCAGTTGTTGCTGAGGAAGGCGTAGCGACCGTCGTAGCTCCAGTGCAGGCGCGCGGCACGTTCGAGGATGGCGTTGATGCCCTGCCGATCGAGGGCCAGGGGAACGGACGACAACGCACGCAGTTGGACTTGCGTGTAGTCGTCGATCACTTGTTCCAGCGGCAACACGTACAGCCGCGAGGGGTAGCCGCCGGTGAGGCCGCGCCAGCTGGAGATCTGTACGTCGTCGACGAAGGCACGGAAGGAAAGGACGCGGTGCTCGGCCAGGTCAAGGCGGCAGTCGGGGCCCAAGGGGCGGCCGGGGGCGCAGATCACCAGCCGCAGCATGGCGTGGCCCCAGCGGCTCATCGGTTCGTCGTTGCCTTCGGCAAACAGGTAGTCGATGGCGTAGACGCGCGCGGGGTCGAGGTCGAGCCAGCCGACCTGGCCTTCGTTGCCTTCACCCTGCAGGAGCGGCAGGTGCGTGCTGCAGTCGGAGCGCGCGCCGGGCGGCTTGCCTACGCGGGACTGGAACCAGGCTGCCAATGCGGGACGGCGGCAGGCGTAGTCGACGTCGAGGACGAAATGTTCGAGGTTGACCGCGACGAATTCGCGCGGGTCATGCAGTTCGTAACGGTCGGGACTGCGATCGACCAGGATGTTGTCGCTCCGTCCCGGCCAGAAGCGGCGCCGCGGCCAGCCGGCCAGATCACGCAGGCGTGGGTCGCTGGACAGTCCGCCCTGCGGTCCACGATCGAGGACGTGGGCCAGTTCGTGGATCAGGGTCGCCAGTCCCAGCCGCGCGGCGGGATCGTGTTCGGGATCGACCTCGGGATGCTTCCAGGCCGCCAGCAGACTCCGGTCCAGCCGCAATTGCTTGCCGAAGGCGCGGCCGGTGACATGCGCTGGCAGGTCATCGCGCCAGTCGATCGTTGGCGTCGCCGGCAGTGCCGCTCGCCATTCGGATGGCAGCCGGGCGTATGCGGTGTCGACCAGGCGATTGGCGGCGCCGGCTTCGGCGGTGTCCAGTGGCGCGGTCGCGGCGGCCGCCGCCGATGGAACGAAGGCTGCGGCTGCAAGTAGCCCCGCCAGCCCTAGGCAGGCACGCCCGCGCAGGCGCGGCGCGCTGCCGGTGGCGGTCACAGGGCGAGGATGCGCCGGGCGAGGGCCAGGTCGTCGGCCTGCAGGGAGGCGCTGTCGCGTGCGCGCAGCTGGCGCA
>Ga0160434_100340_pt1 | contig 14613 bp, 10 predicted proteins | sample HID1973I_E0MG_FD_108273 | JGI IMG/M metagenome (GOLD analysis project Ga0160434, IMG submission 108273) | Enriched mosquito-associated microbial communities from UW Madison campus, WI, USA - HID1973I_E0 MG | ecosystem: Host-associated > Arthropoda: Insects > Digestive system > Unclassified ...
CGATGCGCGAGCGCAGGGCGGGATCGAGGGACATCGGAGACAACCGGGGTTGGGGACCGATCATTCTACCGGCGTGCGATCATGACGGCATGACTGCGCCGGAAACACTGTATCGCAACGCCCTGCCACGCCCGGCGCGGCCGCGCCATGGCTGGGCTTGGGCGCTGGCCGTGTCGCAACTGCTGGTGGTGGCGCTGTGGTGGCGCTATGGCTGGGCGGTCGGCCTGCCGGCGATGGTGGTGAGCCACGCTTATTTCATGGGCCAGGTGTTCCTGCCGCGCTCGCGGCTTTACGCGCCGGTGCTGTGGCGCAGGCCGGGGCAGGGCGAGGCGGTATGGCTGACGATCGACGACGGCCCTTCCGACGACACCCCGGCGATGCTCGACCTGCTTGACGCGCATGGGGCCAAGGCCACGTTCTTCCTGGTCGGCGAGCGCGCTGCGCAGCGGCCGGCGCTGGTGCAGGAGATCCTGCGTCGCGGGCACGACCTGGGTAATCACAGCCATAGTCATCCGCAGGCCTGGTTCTGGGCGTTGGGGCCGAAGGCGATGGCGCGGGAGATCGGCCAGGCCCAGGACACGCTGCGAGGGATCGCCGGGCATGCGCCGCGGTGGTATCGGTCGGTGGTTGGGATGACCAATCCTTTCGTCGCCGGACCGTTGCACGCGCATGGTTTGCAACGTGTGGCGTGGAGTGCGCGCGGTTTCGATGGTGTGCGCTGCGAACCTTCGCAGACCGTGGCGCGTATCGAGCGCGACCTGGCGCCCGGGGCGATCGTGCTGCTGCATGAGGGTGCCGCGCACGGGCATAACCCGGAGATATTGCGCGGCGTGTTGGAGGTGCTGGAGGCGCGGGGATTGCGCGCGGCGTTGCCGAACGCAACTGAGGGTTAGTGGGAAGGCCATCAGCCCCGACGAACGGAGCCGCGAACTGTCAGATCCCGGTCGCGGCTAAAGCCGCTCCTACAGTGCACCCAGCAAACCCACAGTGCCGCGGATCGCCGGCTGGAGAAGTTGTAGGAGGGGCTTCAGCCCCGACGAACGGAGCCGCGAACTGTCAGATCCCGGTCGCGGCTGAAGCCGCTCCTACAGTGCACCCAGCAAACCCACAGGCGCCGCGGTTAGCTGGCTGGAGAAGTTGTAGGAGGGGCTTCAGCCCCGACGAACGGAGCCGCGAACTGTCAGATCCCGGTCGCGGCTAAAGCCGCTCCTACAGTGCACCCAGCAAACCCGCAGTCGCCGCGGGAAGCTGGCTGGAGAAATTGTAGGAGGGGCTTGAGCCCCGACGAGCGGAGCCGCGAACTGTCAGATCCCGGTCGCGGCTGAAGCCGCTCCTACAGTGCACCCAGCGGGCCAACAGTCGCCGCGGAGCGCCGGCTGGAGAAGTTGTAAGAGGGGCTTCAGCCCCGACGAACGGAGCCGCGAACTGTCAGATCCCGGTCGCGGCTGAAGCCGCTCCTACAGTGCGCCCGACGAGCGGAGCCGCGATCTCACTCACCCCAGCCGCGCCACCACCAGCCAATTGTTGAACGGCGTATTGCCATAAAGCGCCGAACAGCTCGCCTCCAAGCCATGGCCGGCCAGCGCAGCCATCAACCCCTCCCGCGTCGGATAGTGCCGCGGCGCGGTCCCCATCCACCCACTCAGATGCCCCACGCGATCACTGACCCGCGTAAACCAGCCGCGCGCATGATCCCCCGCCAGCGGCGTACGAATCACCAGCGGCGCGCCCGGCGCCAATCGCGCCACCGCTTCGGCGAGCACCCGCCGTTGTTGCGCATCCGGCAGATACTGCAGCACGTCAAGCAACACAACACTGCCCGCGTGCGCCGGCAACGCGCCACTCACGTCAATGGTCTCGAAACCCGCATCCACCAGACCCGCGCGACCCGCCGCAACCCGCGCCCGCCCAATCTTCGCCGCATCGATATCCACCCCGCGATACCCCTGGCCCTGCCCATCCGCACGCAGTGCATGGACCAGCAGCCCCAGCCCACAGCCGAGGTCGAGCACCGGCCACGGCGCACCGCGCAGCACCGCGGTCACACCGGGATATAGCGGATCGGTGCGCAGCTTGGCCTGCACGTAGTGGTAGTCGTATCGATTGCCCCAGCGGCGCGCCGGCAGGAACGCGCCGGCAATCGCGCGCGCACGCTCGCGTGGCAAACCCTTCGAGATAACGTCGGCGATCGCGGCATCCATGCGCGCGCCGGCTCAGGCCGAGAGCGCGCGTCGTGCGGCCGGCAAGGCTTGCCTTGCCCAATGCGCGTACATCAGCCCGGACGGATGCAGGCCGTCGTCCGCCAGCATCGCCGGATCATCCGCCTGGCGCCGGCTGTCGGCGGTGATGTCGACAAAGGCCACGCCCGCCTCGGCGCAAACGGCAGCCGCCGCGGCATTGAACCCATCGATCTCGCGGGCGACCACGCCGGCGTCGCGGCTCTGCTGGCGCGCGTAAGGCGTCAGGCCCCAGTCCGGAATGGACAACACCAGTACCCGAACAGGATCGCCGCCGGCATAGGCCACGGCCTGCGCCAGCAATGTGGCGAACTGCTCGGCATATTCGTCCAGCGAACGACCGCGGTACTGGTTGTTGACGCCGATCCCCAGGCTGACCAGCGCAAACGGCCCGCTCGGCGCGGCGGCATCGATACCGGCCTGCAACTCGTCCGTCGTCCAGCCGGTGGTGGCGATGATCTCGGGCTCGGCCAACGCATGGCCCTCGCTGCGCAGCAGTGCGGTCAGCTGCACCGGCCAGCGCGCGGATTCGGCCACGCCTTCCCCGATCGTGTAGGAGTCGCCCAGCGCGAGGAACCGCGCCGCCGCCACGTCCCTCATGCCGCGCTGCGCGGCTTCAGCGGCACGACCTTGTGCGCGGTCTCGGCACGCCGCGACAGCGCCCGGTCGATGCGCGCGAACACGTCGCGCATCACCGAGGCCTCCGGCAGCAACGTCACCCGGAAGTGGTTGCGATAAGGCACGTTGAAGCTCGAACCCGGCACCACCAGCACGCCCTCCTCGTTCATCAGTTCCAGTGCGAATTCGTGGTCGTCGAAGCCCCGCGCGGCGTGCCCGACCACGGCCGGGAACGCATACAGCGCACCGGCCGGCGCGACCAGCGACAGGTGCTGGCTCGCCTCACAGGCTTCGATCACCGCACGCCGGGTCTCGTACAGCCGCCCACCCTGCGCGGTCAGCGCGGAAATGGTGTCCTCGCCGTTGACCGCGGCGACGATCGCGTACTGCCCCGGCACGTTGGCGCACAGGCGCAGCGCGCCGAGCAGGTCGAGCGCATTGCGGAAATCGTTGACGCGCTCGGCGGCACCGGACAGCAGCGCCCAGCCCACGCGCCAGCCGCAGGCGCGATGGACCTTGGACAGGCCGCCGAAGGTCACGCACGGGTGGTCGCCGGCCAGCGGCGCCAGCGAGGTGAACGTCGCATCGTCGTACAGGATCTGGTCGTAGATCTCGTCCACCAGCAGCAACAGGTCGTGGCGGCGGGCGATGGCGACGATCTTCTCCAGCAGCTCGCGCGAATAGCTGGCGCCGCTGGGGTTGTTAGGATTGATCAGCACGATGGCACGCGTGCGCGACGACACCAGCGCCTCGATCTCCACCGGGTCGGGCTGGAAGCCGTTCTCCGGCGCGCAGCGGTAATACACCGGGCGGCCATCATTGAGGATGGTGGCGGCCGACCACAGCGGGTAGTCCGGCGAGGGCACCAGCACTTCGTCGCCCGGGTTGAGCAGCGCACGCAGGGCCAGGTCGATCAACTCGCTGACGCCGTTGCCGAGGAAGATCCGGTCCGGGTGCGCGTCCGGGTGCTGGCGCCGCGCATAACACTCGGCGATCGCCTCGCGCGCCACCGGCAGGCCCTGCTGGTGGGTGTAGGGATCGGTCCGGCCCATGTCGTCGGCGATCGCGCGCTGCAGGTGCTCCGGCGCACGGAACCCGAAGGCGCCCGGGTTGCCGATGTTGAGCTTGATCAGCTTGTGGCCTTGCGCCTCCAGGTCCCGGGCTCGCCGCGCCAGTTCGCCGCGGATTTCGTAGCGGACTTCGGACAGGCGCTCGCGGATGGCGAGCGGCTTCAGGGGCGTATTGGGCATGGCGATCGGGGGGCCGGATTGGCTGGAAACCGCATGGTAGCGGAATTGCGGCGCTGCGGAAGGGCAAAACTCCATATGTGGCAGGGGCTTGGCGTCGCGTGCCGAGACGCCTGGGCGACTGCAGCTCGGCCAGGCCCTAGAATCGCCGCATGAGTGAAACGACCCCGGACTACGGCGCCCTGCGCGTGATCGGCTGGCCCTGGCCCGGCCCCCCGGCCTTGCCGGCCTGGCAAGACCTGATGGAGGCCCATCCGCAGGCACGCCCGGCGCGGGTGATCGAGCAGCACCGCTCCGGCTATGTCGTGGCCGATGCGCCCGACGCCGCGATCAAGTCCGAGTCGCCGCCCGAATGGCAGCGCCCGCCCGGCTACAAGAAGCGCAACTCCGCCGCGAACGAGCGTGCGGCGGTCGGCGACTGGGTGCTGATGGAAGGCAAGCGCATCGTGGCGCTGTTTCCGCGGCTCACCGCGATCAAGCGCGCGGCGGCCGGCGAGCACTACCAGCAGCAGGTGATCGGCGCCAACATCGATGCGGTGTTCATCGTCTGCGGCCTGGATGCCGACTTCAATCCGCGCCGGATCGAGCGCTACCGCCTGCTGGTCGGCAGCGGCGGGGCCGAGCCGGTGGTGGTGCTGACCAAGGCCGATACCGGCAGCGATGTGCCCGGCGCGGTCGCCGCGCTGGTCGAACTGGCCGCGCAACACGTTGCCGTGCGCGCGGTGAACGCCAAGGATCCGCAAAGCGTCTCGTCGCTGATGCCGTGGCTGGGGGCGGGCAAGACCGTGGTGCTGGTCGGCTCCTCGGGTGCCGGCAAGTCGACGCTGACCAATACCCTGCTAGGCGAGCAGCGCATGCGTACCGGCGAAGTGCGCGACAACGATTCGCGCGGCCGCCACACCACCACCTATCGCTCGCTGATGACGCTGCCCTCGGGTGCCTGCGTGATCGACACACCCGGCATGCGCGAGCTCAAGCCGACCGGCGAAGAAGCGCTGGCCGATGGCGGCTTTGCCGACATCGAGGCGCTGGCCGCGCAATGCCGCTTCCGCGACTGCTCGCACGGTGCCGAGCCGGGCTGCGCGGTGCGCGCGGCAATCGAGGCCGGCGACGTTGATCCGGCGCGCGTGGCCAACTATTTCAAGCTGCGCGACGAAGTGGCCGGTGCCGCCGACAAGCTCGCCCAGCGGCTGGCACAGAAGGCCGAGACCCGCCCGCCCGGCAAGACCCCGCAGAAGCGCAACGGCGAGAAGCCGCGCCGGTGAGTGGCGCCGATGCCGACGTCGCCCACCACGCCGCGCTGGATGTGCGAATGGTCGCGGCGGTGCGCGGCGTCCGCCTGCTCGGCCTGACGAGCTGGCCTTCCTCGCTGCAGGCCCCGTTCCTCGAAAGCGTGGCCCAGGGCCGGCCGCGCTTGCCGCAGGTGGTCTATCCCAAGCTGGACTTCACCGAGGTCCGGCACGAGCTCGGCGCCATTGCCGGCGCGGCCGACCCGCAGCATCCGCTCGGGGCCTATCTGCAAGCCTCGTCGCACAGTTGGGATCTCGCCGCCGCGCTGCTCGAGTCGCTCGGCACCGCCGCCGCCGGGGAATACTCGGCGCAATTGTTCGGCCTGCCGGACGACCCGATGCCGGGGCAGGGCCCGACCACCCGGGAAGCGGCGCGCCATTTCATCCAGATCGCCGCCGAACTCGATGCCGAGCTGCTGGCCCCGGAAGAACAGATCCCGGTCTCGGCCCGGGCGCTGCAGCTGCAATTGCAGAACGACCTGGACGACTTCTTTGACCAGCGCGTCATCAGTGTCGAACTCGACCCCGATCTGATCGCCAAGGCCGCTGCCGGCGCGCATCGCATCCGCTTGCGCACCGGCGCGATGTTCAGCGACTACGACCGCGCGCAGCTGTTCCATCACGAAGCACTGGTGCACTCGCTCACCGCCTTGAACGGCCGCCAGCAGGTGCACCTGCCGAGCCTGGCGCTGTCCTCGCCGCGGGTGACCGCCACCCAGGAAGGGCTGGCTACGTTCGCCGAGCAGATCACCGGCAGCATCGACATCGAGCGCATGAAGCGGATCAGCCTGCGCATCGAAGCGATCGCCATGGCCCGCGACGGCGCCGACTTCATCCAGGTGTTCGACTACTTCCGCCACGCAGGGCAGAGCGCGGAGGAAAGCTTTGCTTCGGCTCAGCGGGTGTACCGCGGCGTGCCGCCCAGCGGCGGGCACGCCTTCAGCAAGGACACGGTCTACCTGCGCGGATTGGTGGCGGTGCATACGTTCTTCCGCCAAGCGTTGCAGCACGACGAACTGCGCCTGTGCCGCTGGCTGTTCGCCGGCAAGATGGCGCTGGAAGACGTGCCCGCGTTCGCGCCGCTGTTCGAATCCGGCGTGCTGGCGCCGCCGCGCTGGCTGCCGCGCTGGGTCAGCCGTGCCAGCGGGCTGGCCGGGATGCTGGCATTTTCGCTGTTCGCCAATCGCATCCGCATGGATCGGCTGACCGGCTTCGGCCAGGCGCCCGCGTCGAACTGACCGCCGCGGGCGCGTCGCTCACGCCGTGGCGGCCGCGTGTCCGATCAGCGGGAACAACCCCAGCGCCAGCGCGGCCAACAGCAGGATGCCGCACACCAGCACCGCCCATTTCAGGGTGAAGCGCTGGAACTCCGAGAACTCCACCTTGGCCAAGGCGACCAGCAGATACGTGGCCGGCACCAGCGGGCTGAGCAGATGCACCGGCTGGCCGATCAACGAGGCGCGGGCCATCTGCAACGGGGTGATGCCGTAGGCGGACGCCGCTTCGGACAGCACCGGCAGCACGCCGAAGTAGAACGCGTCGTTGGACATGAAGAAAGTGAAAGGCAGGCTGGCCAGCGCGGTGATCACAGCCAGGTACGGACCCAGCGCTTCGGGCAGCACGGCCAGGAAGCTCTGGCTCATTGCATCGACCATGCCGGTGTTGGAAAGGATGCCGGTGAAGATGCCGGCGGCGAAGATCACCGACACCACCGGCAACACGTTGCCGGCATGGTGGATGACGCGACGGCGTTGTTCGGCGAGGTCCGGGTAGTTCAGCAGCACCGCTGCGGCGAAGCCGACCATGAACAACACCGCCATCGGCAACAGGCCCAGCACCAGCGCGGTCATCAAGGCCAGGGTGAGCAGTCCGTTGACCCAGCGCAGGCGCGGGCGTTTCAGCGCTTCCTCGCCTTCCTGCGCCGGCAAAGATGTGGGCGCGACCGCCTCGGGCAGGGACACCCGCCCGAGGCGCTTGCGTTCGCGCAGGCCCAGCCAGTACGCGAACAGCAGAATGGCGGCCAGCGCGACCAACATGACCGGGATGAAGGGCAGGAACACTTCGGTGGGATCGACTTGCAACGCGGTCGCAGCGCGTGCGGTCGGGCCGCCCCACGGCGTCAGGTTCATCACGCCGCTGCACAACATCGTGACCCCAGCCAGTTTCAGCGGGTCCATGCGCAAGCGTTCGTACAACGGCAACATCGCCGACAGGGTGATCATGTACGTGGTCGAGCCATCGCCATCGAGGCCGATGGCCATCGCCAATACCGCCGTGCCGACCAGGATGCGCGCCGGATCGTCGCCGGCCAGGCGCAGGATCAACCGCACCAGCGGATCGAACAGCCCGGCATCGATCATCACCCCGAAGTAGAGGATCGCGAACATCAGCATCACTGCGGTCGGCGCGATCTTGCGGATGCCGTCGAGCATCATGTCGCGGATGCTGCTGTCGAAGCCGCCGACCGCGGCGCTGGCGAGCAGGGCGAAGGCAATCGGCACCAGGGTCAGCGCCACCAGCGGCGACAGCCGCCGGGTCATGATCAACGCCATGAACGCCACGACCATGCCGTAGCCCAGGAAAGTCAACATGTGGTTACCTCAGAAGTCGTACTGGAAGCGCCCGGTCACCGCGCGGGTGCGGTCGAGCGTGTGGCCGGACAGGTCGTCGCGGTTGCGGCTTTGGATCAGGTTGAGCATCAGCCGCAGGTTCGGGCGCAGGTACCAATTGGCGCCGAGGGTGAAGGCTTCGGTACGGCCGTCGCGCAATGCGGGCCCACCGTCGAGGCGCTGGTTGCCCCACATGGTGTCGTAGCGCACGGCCAGTTCGACCGCGCCGAGTGCGTGGGCGATATCGGCGATGCGGGTGAAGCGGCCACTCTTGGGGTCGTAGTGGCGCGATTCACCGCTGACGAACCAGCTGAGCAGGGCATAGGCGGCCTGCACCTGGCCGTGTTGCAGGCCGTCGCGCAGGCGCGCGCCGCTCCATTCGGCCTGCCATGACAACGGGCCGCGCACCGCGGCGTACTCGAGCGACCACTTGTCCACGTCGGTGTCGCGGCCGGCGGAGAAATCGGCCAGCGTCATCCGGCTGTTGTCGGACAGATGCCCCGCCGGGCGCGGCCGGATCTTCACTCCGGGGCGGCCGGGAGCGCCGGGACGGTCGTGGTGTTCGTGGGCCAGCGACAGCCCCAGGTGCAGCACATCGGCGCCGGCACGCGGCGCCGACCAGGTCGCGCGCGAGGCGAGCCCGTAGCCCTTGGCGGCGGTGACGTCGATGCTCTGCACGCTGTAGGCACTCGCGGCGAAAGTGCGGCCGTCCGCCGCCGCCAGCCACCCAGCGCCGAGCCGGTAGAGCGGGGCCAGGGTGCCGGCGCCGCTGCCGCGTTCGAGGAAGCTGCCGTAGTTGGAGCCGGTGCGGTCATCCAGCGAGAACGGCTGCTTGAACTGGCCGACGGTGAGCGTGCCGGCCTGGCCGAAGCGGTGGCTGAGGAAGACATCGCGGGCGACGATGTCCTTCGGATGCGAGAAATCGCCCTCGACTTTGTAGCGCAGGCTGTACAGATTCCCTGACACATCGAGCCAGGCGCGACGGACTTCGGTGCCGTCGCGATTCGGCCGCCCGCGCGAATCGTTGTGGAATTCGGCGAAATCCAGATGCAAGCGGCCGCCGAGCTCGGCACTGATGGGGCGCTCGCCGGCCGCGGCCGGCGCAGCCGGTGCGCAGGCAAGGGCCAGGAGCAACGTAGGGGCCGCGAACACGGCGGCACTTCGCTTGCATTGCATGTCTACCCTCCCAGGCAGTGACGTGGCTGGCGACGCGCTGTTGGCGTGGCTGGCATTTCGATGCCGGGAAGGAGACTAGGAGGCGGGCGCACGGAAGGCCTGTCGAAAGTGCGACTAGTTGCCAACTCATTGGATTTATCTAATGCCGCCGCCCGCAGCGTGACGGACATCGCACCCGTGCCAGACTATGCGCATGACCGGCCCGACCCTGCTCATCGTCGACGACCATCCGCTGTTCCGCGCCGCGGTCATGCACACGCTGCGCGAAGCCCTGCCGGCGGCGCACATGCGCGAAGCCGCCAGCGCCGGCGCGTTGAGCGAGGCCCTTGGCCAGCATGCGGACATCGACCTGGTCCTGCTCGACCTCGCGATGCCGGGCGCGCGCGGCTTCTCGGCCTTGCTGCATGTGCGCGGCGAGTACCCGCAGGTGCCGGTGATCGTCATCTCGTCCAACGACCATCCGCGGGTGATTCGCCGCGCCCAGCAGTTCGGCGCGGCCGGCTTCATTTCCAAGTCGGCACAGGCCGAGGCGATCGGCGCAGCCGTGGCCGCCGTGCTCGACGGCGGCAGCGCCTTTCCGCCGATGCAGGCCGAGCGCTCGGAAGCCGACGCCCGCCTCGCCGCCAATCTCGCCCAGCTCACGCCGCAGCAGTTCCGCGTGCTGCTATGCCTGGCCGACGGCCTGCTCAACAAGCAGATCGCGCATCAGTTGGGCCTGGCCGAGAACACGGTGAAGGTGCACGTCACCGCCATCCTCAAGAAGCTCGATTGCTACAGCCGCACGCAAGCGGCGGTGCTGGTGAAGGCCCTGGAGCCTGAAACCGGCCTGTGAGTTGCGCTGCGCGGTCAGGGTGCGGGGCGATGCCGCAGCAGGATCTGCGACATCAGGGCGCGTAAGGCCGGCGGCCGCACTGGTTTGTTGAGCCAGCCCCAGCCATGGTCGGCGGCGAGTTGGCGCAATGACGCGTCGGGCTCGGCGCTGACCAGGATCACCGCCGGCGCGGCCTGCCAGCGCGCGCACAGCTGGCCGTAGACCTCCGGTCCATCGAACGGCGCCATCCGCACGTCGAGCAACAGCAGCTGCGGCACGCTGGCTGGCGTGGCGGCGTCGAGCGCCGCTCGCGGGCCGGCCGCCAGGGTGACCGCGCAGCCCCAACGCGACAGCATCGCCGCGGTGGCGTCGCACACGCGGGCATCGTCGTCCACGCACCACACGCGGCAGCCGTGCAGGGAATCGTCTTCGTCATCGCTGGCTGGCAGCGGCGCGGGCGCGGGCGCGAGCGCGGCGGGGTCGCCGAGCGGCACGCGCACCGAGAACACACTGCCGTGGCCCAGGCGCGACCGCACACCGATGCGATGGCCAAGCACGCGACCAAGGCGCTCGACGATGGCCAGGCCCAGGCCCGCGCCGCGTTGGTCGCCATCATCGAGCCGCCGGAATTCCTCGAAGATCTCCTGCAGCCGGCTGTCCGGAATGCCGGGTCCCTGGTCGTGCACCTCGATCCGCAGATAGCCCGCCTCGCGCCGGCAGCCGATCAGGATGCGTCCGTGGCGGGTATAGCGCACCGCGTTGGACAGGAAGTTTTGCAGGATGCGCCGCAGCAGCGCCTCGTCGCTGCGCACCACCGCCGACGTGCGAACCCCACGAAGGTCCAGGCCGCGATGGCGGGCGATGATCCCGAACTCGCGCAGCAGCGTGTCGAGCAGGCCTTGCAGGGCGAAGTCGCGCGGTCGCGGCTGCAGCTGGCCCGATTCCATCCGCGCGATGTCGAGCAGGCTGGCGAGGATGGCGTCCTGCGCGGTCAGCGCGCCTTCGACGCTGTCGGCGACCTGCCGGCTGGCCTCGTCATGCAGATGCCCACGCAGCGCCGAGAGGAACATCCGGGCCGCGTTGAGTGGCTGCAGCAGATCGTGCACGGCTGCGGCGACAAAGCGGGTCTTGTAGCGGTTGGCGCTTTCGGCCTCGTGCCGGGCCAGCTCCAGGTCGCGCGTGCGCTCTACGATGCGGTGTTCGAGTGCGTCGGCCATCGAGCGCAGTTCGCGCGCGGCGTTCTTGTAGCTGGTGATGTCGGCGTAGCTGGTGACGAAGCCGCCGTCGGGCAGCGGGTTGCCGCGAATCTCCAGCACGGTGCCGTCGTCTTTCTCGCTCTCGCGCAGGTGCGGCCGGCCGCTGCGCAGGTGTTCGACGCGGCGCGCGATCGCCTCCTCGACCGGGCCGGGCCCGAGCAGGCCGCGGCGCGCGTTGAAACGGAACAAGGCCTCGATCGGCGCGCCGATCTTCAACAACTCGGGCGGAAAGCGGAACAGGTCGACATAGCGCTGGTTCCAGGCCACCAGGTTGAGCTCCGCATCGATGATCACCACGCCTTGCGGCAGGTGTTCGAGGCTGCGGCTGAGGCCGCTGTCGGCACGTTGGGCGGCGTCGACCAGGCCGTCCTGCGCGGTGCGCAGCTCGTGCGCGTGTTGCTGCAGGACCGCCTCCAGCTCGCGCCGGCTGCGCATACGCAATGCCGACAGCCGCCGCCGCTGTTCGACGAAGAGCACCAGCAACGACAGCGCCAGCCAACTGCCGCCGGCCGCCAGCGCGGCGCTGCGGGCGGCCGCGCTGCTGGCACCGGTGTCGTGCAGCAGGTGCAGCCGCCAGCCGGTCTGGCTCACCGCCAGGGTTTGCCACAGCACCGCGCCGGACAGGGCAGGGTCGTCGACATGCGCCAGGCGCCCATCGGGCCCGGTGGCGCGGCCGAAGCGAGCGCGCAGTGGCAGCAGCGCCTGGCCGGCGTACTGGCGGGTGGCGTCGAGCTCGCTACGTTCGTGGCGATCCAGCGGATCGAGAACGCGGTAACGCCATTCCGGCCGGCTGGCCAGGAACACAACGTCGTGCGCATCGGAGGCCAGCACGATGTCCGGCGTCTGCAGCCACTCGCGCTCCAGCGCGGCCAGGGCGATCTTGATCACGACGATACCGCTGACCGCGCCCTGGTCATCGCGCAGCGCCTGCGAGAGGAAATAGCCGGGCTCGCCGGTGGTCATGCCGATGCCGTAGAAGCGGCCGCTGCCCTGGGCCAGCGCCTGCTGCACATAAGGACGGAAGCTGTAATCGACGCCGACGTTGCTGCGCGGGTCGCGCCAGTTGCTCGCGGCCAGGGCGCGGCCGTGGCGGTCGATCAGGGTCAGCGTGGAGGAGCCGGTGATGCGGTTGGCGCCTTCCAGCTTGGCGTTGAGGTGGGCGACGTCGGCCGCGGTGAGCGGGCGGGACACCGCATCACGCAGCTCCGGGTCCAGCGCCAGGACCTGGGGCAGCGTGCGGTAGCGGTCGATGCGTTGTTGCAGCGCTTGTGCGTAGAGGTCGAGTTGCCGGCGCACGCTGGCGCTTTCTTCAGCCAGCGCGCGCCGTTCGGCGTAGTGCGCCGCGGCGGCCATGGCCAGGGCCATGCCGCCGAGAACGATCAGCAGGATCAGGAAGAGGCGGCGGCGGCGCGCGATGGGCACGCGCCGTCAGAACATCACCTGCGCCCGCAACTCCCAGATATCCGGCGTCGTGTGGATGCCGCGCCGGCTGGCGTCGGCCTTGACGTAGTTGGCCTGGAACTTGAAGTGGCTGGTCAGGTACCAGTTCGCGCCGAAGGTCCAGTCGTGCTGGCGGCCACCGTCGATGCCGTTGTCCTGCAGGTCGAGCCGGCTGTAGCGCGCCAGCAGTTCAACCGCGCCGTAGTTGTGCGCCGGCTTGACGTTGGCCACGGCGCCGGCGGCGTAGGGCCGCGATTCGCCGGTGAGGATCCAGCTGCCGTAGATGTACTGGCCATCGATCTTGTAGTCGGGCAGGCCATTCTCGCGCGTGACCTTGGCCTGCAAGGCCTCGCTCTGGATCGAGAACGGGCCGTGGATCCAGATGCCCTCGAAACCGGCGCGGCGGATCTGGTCGACCGGGCTGAGCGTGCCGGAGTCGACCAGGCGGATGTCGGTCAGGCCGGCTTCGGGACGCGCGCGCAGGCGCGCGCTGGGGTCGAAGTGCTGGTCGCGCCCGTCGCGGTAACCGCGCGGGTTCTCCACCGACGCCGACAGGCCCAGGTGCAGCACGTCGCCATTGGCCTTGATCGGCGTCCACACGCCGCGCACGGCCTGCATCGTGCCGGGGTTGTCGCCCTGCAGGTCCTTGCCCCCGTAGGCGGCGGCCTGCAGGTAGTACTTCGGCTGTTCGTAGGCCCATTCGATGCCGGTGCGGCGGCCGGCGTAGATCGCCTGCACGGGCAACGCCACTTCCATGAAACTGCCGGCGCGCGAGCTGGTGACGCCGTCCAGGCCCACCGGGGTCTTGATGTAGCCGACGCGGATCTTGCCGAAGTCGGTGCCGAACAGCGCCTTGGTTTCCACGCGCACGAACACGTCCAGCCAGGTGTGCGCCTCGAAATCGAAGTACACCATCGCGTCGTAGACGCCCTTCTTCTTCAGGGTGGCGCCGAACTCGCGCCGGCGCATGCCGTTGTCGTCCTCGAGGCGGTCATCGCCGGAGAAGTCGTTGGTGTCGTAGGCGAAGTTCAGCGTGCCGGCCAGTTCGGTGCCGTCGCTGAAGGTGTACTTGGTCGGCCAGTCGTCGAAGTCGGCGGCGGCGGCGGGCAGGGCGCACAGGCCCAGGCCGAAGGCCAGCGCCGAGGCGAGCACGGTGAAGGGGCGGGTAGACTTCATGGGGCGATCTCTCCTGGGTCGTCCGGCAGCGGGCGGGGTGGTGGCCGCGTGGCGATGCAACGGAGGCTCTGCATCGCCGTAACGGCCGATCTGCTGGAATCTGGATTGTAGGGGGCTGCCGCGTGACGATCCGGGCATCTAGTACCAATAGGCTATCCGCCCGTACGCCGAGCTGCGCTAAAAAGTGCCCCGCAGGAGCGCCAACCGGCGCGTCCGTCCGCTGGAGTGCCCGAACATGCATGTCGTGACCCCTGGTCCGGTAACCCGCCCACCGCGCCTGCCGCTGTATCGGCAGCTGTATTTCCAGGTCGTGGTGGCCATCGTGCTCGGCGCCATCCTGGGCCATTTCGAGCCGGCCCTGGGCGCATCGCTCAAGCCGCTGGGTGACGCCTTCATCAAACTGGTGAAGATGATCATTACCCCGGTCATCTTCCTGACCATCGTCACCGGCATCGCGGGGATGAGCCAGCTGCGCACGGTCGGGCGGGTGTTCGCCAAGGCGATGGTGTACTTCCTGTTCTTCTCGACCCTGGCCCTGGTGGTCGGCCTGATCGTCGCCCACGTGGTGCAGCCCGGCGCCGGCATGAACGTGAATGTGGCCGACCTCGACCAGAGCGCGGTGCACAGCTACGTCGAGAAGTCGCACGACCTGACCCTGGTCGGCTTCCTGATGGACATCATCCCGAACACGCTGGTGAGCGCGTTCGTGGACGGCAACATCCTGCAGACCCTGTTCGTGGCGGTGCTGTTCGGC
>Ga0160434_100341_pt1 | contig 14604 bp, 14 predicted proteins | sample HID1973I_E0MG_FD_108273 | JGI IMG/M metagenome (GOLD analysis project Ga0160434, IMG submission 108273) | Enriched mosquito-associated microbial communities from UW Madison campus, WI, USA - HID1973I_E0 MG | ecosystem: Host-associated > Arthropoda: Insects > Digestive system > Unclassified ...
AACGGCGGAGCGCAAACTCGAAGGGCTCGTTCTCGCGGACTTTGACGCTGGGCATGGAATCTCCGGACTTTGATGACCGGGACATGGTCATGCCCGGTGAGCCGCGCATTATAACGGCTCGCTCGCGGGGTGCAAGCCCCCCGGACTTGCCTCCTGCGCTGGCGGGCCCACAATGGGCGATATGAAAGTCCTTGGCATTGAATCGTCCTGCGATGAGACCGGCGTAGCCGTCTACGACACGGCCCTGCCGGCCGCGCAGGCCCTGCGCGCCCACCATGTCTATAGCCAGATCGCCCTGCATGCCGAATACGGCGGCGTGGTGCCCGAGCTGGCCAGCCGCGACCATGTGCGCAAACTGCTGCCGCTGGTGCGCCAGACCCTGGCCGACGCCGGCCTGGCCCCGGGCGAGCTGGATGGGGTCGCCTATACGGCCGGCCCTGGACTGGTCGGGGCCCTGCTGGTCGGTGCCGGCGTGGCCCGCTCGCTGGCCTGGGCGCTGGACGTGCCGGCCATCGGCGTCCACCACATGGAAGGCCACCTGCTGGCTCCGCTGATGGAAGACGATCCACCCGAACCGCCGTTCGTGGCGCTGCTGGTGTCCGGCGGTCATACCCAATTGGTCTCGGTGGACCGGATCGGATCGTATCGCCTGCTCGGCGAGACCCTGGACGACGCCGCCGGCGAGGCCTTCGACAAGACCGCCAAGCTGATGGGCCTGCCGTACCCCGGCGGCCCGCAGCTGGCCAAGCTGGCCGAGCAGGGCACGCCGGGCCGCTTCCGCTTCGCCCGGCCGATGACCGACCGCCCCGGCCTGGACTTCAGCTTTTCCGGCCTCAAGACCCAGGTCCTGCTGGCCTGGCGCGACAGCGACCAGAGCGAAACAACCCGGGCCGATATCGCCCGCGGCTTCGAGGACGCGGTAGTCGACACCCTGGCGATCAAATGCGAGCGCGCGCTGGACGCGGCCGGCTGCGACACCCTGGTGGTGGCCGGCGGGGTCGGCGCCAACCGCCGGCTGCGGGCCAAGCTGCAGGAGATGGCGGTCCGCCGCGGCGGCCGGGTGTGCTTCCCGCGGCCGTCGCTGTGCACCGACAACGGCGCGATGATCGCCTTCGCCGGCGCCCTGCGCCTGGAAGCGGGCCAGCACGACGATGCCGCCGTCCACGTCACCCCGCGTTGGGACATGGCCACGCTGGCGCCGCTGGCCCCCGCCCCACAGAACGACGGAGCTCCCCCGGTCCATGGATAAGGTTTTCATCGAAGGGCTCGAGATCGACGCCCTGATCGGCATCTACGACTGGGAGCGGCGCATCCGCCAGACCCTGCGCTTCGACCTGGAGATGGGCTTCGACAACCGCCGCCCGGCCGCCAGCGACGACATCTCCGACACCCTCAATTACAAGGCCGTGAGCAAGCGGCTGGTCGAGTTCGTCGGCCAGTCCGACTTCGGCCTGGTCGAAACCTTGGCCGAGCGCTGCGCGCAGATCGTGCTGGAGGAATTCGGCGTGCAATGGCTGCGGCTCAAGCTCAGCAAGCCCGGTGCGGTGCGCGGCGCGCGCGCGGTCGGGGTGATCATCGAGCGCAGCCGCCCCTGAGCCGCACCCCGCGCCGTTGCCTCGATTCGCTGGCGAATGGAGAATGCCCCCTTTCACCCGGGGCGCCCGAGCCGAAGCTAGAATGGGCAGCCATGTAAACGTTTTCTCAAGGACTCCATGGCAGCCGACCGCATCTCCGCCCTGATCGCCCGCATGACCCTCGAAGAGAAGGTCGGCCAGTTGGGCGTCTTCGCCGACATGGTGCGGCCCTTCGCGCCGGACGTGAATCCGGAAGCCAACGTGCACAACGCCGATGAAGTGTTGGCGCAGGTGCGTGCCGGCCGGGTGGGGACCTTGTTCAACGGCGTCGGCGCGGCCTTGGGCCGGCAGATCCAGCAGGTGGCGGTGGAACAGAGCCGGCTCGGCATTCCGGTGTTGCTGGCGGCCGACGTCATCCACGGCATGCGCACGGTGTTCCCGATCCCGCTGGGCGAGGCGGCGAGCTTCGAGCCGGCATTGGCCGAGCGCACCGCGCGCGTGACCGCCGTGGAAGCCACCGCCGCCGGCCTGCACTGGACTTTCGCCCCGGCCGTGGACATCGCCCGCGATCAGCGCTGGGGTCGCGGCGCCGAGGGCGCTGGCGAGGACGTGGTACTGGGATGTGCCTTCGCTGCTGCCCGCGTACGCGGATTCCAGGGCCCGGACCTGAAGGCAGCCGATGCGTTGCTTGCAACGCCCAAGCACTTCGCTGCGTATGGCGCAGTGGCCGCGGGCATGGAATACAACTACGTCGACATCTCGCCGCAGACCCTGCGCGATGTCCACCTGCCGCCTTTCCAGGCCGCGTTCGCGGCCGGCGCACTCACGGTGATGTCCTCGTTCAACGACATCAATGGCGTGCCGGCCAGTGCCAACCACGAATTGCTGACCGAGATCCTGCGCGGCGAATGGCAGTTCCCGGGCGTGGTGATTTCCGACTACACCGCCGACATGGAGTTGGTCGCCCACGGTTACGCCGCCGATGATCGCGACGCCACCAAGAAGGCCTTCCTGGCCGGACTGGACCTGAGCATGCAGAGCGGCTTCTATGCCGAGCACCTGCCGGGCCTGGTCGAGAGCGGCGAGGTGCCGATGGCGACTGTCGATGCAGCGGTGCGGCGCATCCTCGAACTGAAGGAGGCGATCGGCCTGTTCGACAATCCCTACCGCTCGCTGGATCCGGCGCGTGAGGCCGACACTTCTTTGCTGGCTGCGCATGACGCGTTGTCGCGCGATGCCGCGCGGCGTTCGATCGTGCTGCTGAAGAACGAAGGCGGCGTGCTGCCACTGCGCAAGCAGGGCCAGAAGATCGCGCTGATCGGCCCGTTCGCGCGCGACCGCGACAACATCGAAGGGTGCTGGACGTTGTTCGGCGACAAGTCGCGCTACGTGACGCTGGAAGCGGGCTTGCGCGACGCGCTGGCCGATTCGGCGCAGCTGGACGTGGTGGATGGCTGCGCGCTGGAAGCGCCGCTCGGTGGTGGGATTGAGGCGGCCGTGGCGGCCGCGCAGGCCGCCGACGTGGTCGTGCTGGCGGTGGGTGAGCCGCAGCGCTACAGCGGCGAGGCGCAGTCGCGCACCGAGATCCTCCTGCCGCCTGCGCAACAGGCGCTGGCCGAAGCGGTGGCGGCTACCGGCAAGCCTTTGGTCGTGTTGCTGCGCAATGGCCGCGCGCTCGCCTTGCAGGGTGCAGTGCGCGATGCCGAGGCCGTTGTGGTGACCTGGTTCCTTGGCACGCAGACCGGCACTGCCGTGGCCGATGTGTTGTTCGGCGACTACAGCCCGTCCGCGCGTCTGCCGGTGAGCTTCCCGCAGGCCAGTGGGCAGCAACCCTATTTCTACAATCATCCGCGCACTGGCCGGCCGGAGTTGCCGACGATGTCGGAATTCAAGGCGCGCTGGCGCGAGATTCCGAACGAACCGCTGTATCCGTTCGGCCACGGGTTGGGTTACACCACCTTCGAATACGGCGCGCCGCGATTGGATACGGTGGCGTTGGCATGGGGCGACACGCTGACCATCACCACGACGGTGCGCAATGTGGGCGAGGTGGAGGGCGAGGAAGTAGTGCAGCTGTATGTGCATGACCGCGTCGCCAGCCGCGTGCGCCCGGTGCGCGAACTGAAGGCGTTCCGCAAGATCGCCCTGGCGCCGGGCGAGAGCGCCGAGGTGGTGTTTACGCTGGACCGCCATTCGTTGGCTTTCAGCAACCCGCGTGGGGAGTTCGATGCCGAGCCGGGGCTGTTCGACCTGTGGGTTTGCGCGAACGCGCTTGCAGGCGAGGCGGTGCAGTTCGAGTTGCTGGCTGGCTGAGTCGCTTTCTTTTTGGGGCTTCGGCTCCGACGAGCGGCGTCGCGCGCTGTCACATGGCGGTCGCGGCTGAAGCCGCTCCTACAGTGCACCCAGCAGGTAGACAGGCGCCCTCGGTTACCAGCTGGAGAAATTGTAGGAGGGGCTTCAGCCCCGACGAGCGGAGCCGCGATCTGTCAGACGGCAATCGCACCTGAAGCCGCTACTACAAAGAACCCGCCCTCACCGGCGTCGCCGCCTGCTTACCCACCACGGTCGTCCAGGCGCGCACCTTCCATTCGCGCACGAGCCCGTTGATCACGTACGGATCCTGTCGCGCAAAGTCCTCTGCCGCGCTCGCATCCTCGCCCTGGAACAGCAACACCGCACCATCGACCGGATCGCTCAACGCACCTCCCAACAACAGCTCGCCGCGCCCCGCCGCCGCCCATGCCCATTGCAGATGCGCATCGCGAAACTCCCCACGCCGTTGCAAATAATCCGGTGCGGTATCGTAGAACAGCAGGAAATGCGCCATCTCGCTCAAGCTCCTCGACATCGGGCCGCTGAGCTTATCCCCGCGGCGTCAACCGCAACAACCTTCCCGCGCCGGCTTCCTGCCCATCTTCCAGCAACCAGACCGCGCCATCCGGCCCTTGCTCGACCTCGCGAATCCGTTGCCCCATGTCGTAGCGCTCCACCTCGCGCGCCTGCTCGCCATCGAACGCCACCCGCACCAGCGACTGCGACGACAACCCGCCGATCAACCCATTGCCGCGCCACTGTGGAAATTGCTTGCCGCTGTAGAGGATGAAGCCCGCCGGCGAGATCACCGGCGTCCAGCTCACCTTCGGCGCGGCAAACTCCGGCCGCGTGTCATGGTCGGGTATCGGCTTGCCGTCGTAATGATCGCCATTGGAGACGATCGGATATCCATAGTTGGCCCCACGCTCGATCAGGTTGAGCTCGTCGCCACCCTTCGGTCCCATCTCGTGTTCCCACAACCGCCCCTGCGCATCGAAGGCGATGCCCAGCGCGTTGCGATGACCCAGCGACCAGACCTGCGCGGCCACCCCGCCTTGCGCGGCAAACGGGTTGTCGGCCGGCACGCTGCCGTCGTCGTTGAGGCGCACGATCTTGCCGAGGTTGGTCGCCATGTCCTGCGCCGGGTCGAACTTCTGCCGCTCGCTCGAGGTGATCCACAACTTGCCATCCGGCCCGAAGGCCAGGCGATGACCGTAGTGCCCGCGGCCGCTGACCTTGGGCACCTGGCGCCAGATCACCCGCAGGTCCGACAGCGTGCCGCCGCCATTGGCATCCAGCGCCAACCGCGCACGCGCCACCGCCGCACCGCGCGTGTCGCCTTCGCCGGCTTCGGCGTAGCTCAGGTAGACCCAGCCGTTGCGTGCGAAATCCGGGTGCGGCAGTACATCGCCGAAACCGCCCTGGCCGCCGTAATCCACCTGCGGCACGTCGCTCACACTACCCACGTGGCGATTGCGCGGATCGAAGCGCTTGAGCGCGCCGCGCTTCTCGCTGACCAACAGCGTGCCATCGGGCAGGAAGGCCATCGCCCACGGCTCGTCGAAGTGCGCGAGCTCGGTGACAGTGAAAGGCCATTGCGCCCGCCCAAGCGCGGCAGGCGCATCGGCAGCAAACGCGGAAGGGGCCGCCGGCAGTGCCAGCGCGAGCGCCAGAACCAGGCGCGTTACCGAACGATGCGAGGACATGCGAAGACTCCACGGCACAGTGGCCGGCACCTTAGCGCGAACGCGGCTGGCCGGCGACGTCAGCCGGTCTCGCGACCCCAATGCTCGGCCTGCTCCCAGGCGCGACGCACGGCGTGGCGGGCCTTGCTCCAGGCAAGGCTCTGGCTGCCCTTGTCGGCTTCCCAGCGCTGCCGTACCTCGGCCTCGACCTGCTCGTAGGCCTGCTCGAAGTTGCGCACGCGGGCCTCGTGGCCAGCCAGGTACGCCGGTTCGTATTCCTCGTAATGCTCGCCCTCGGCGTAATAGGGCTCTTCCGGGAAGCGCTCGCGCCAGTAACGCGACACTTCATCGCGATCATTGTCGGGGGCGCGGCCGGGGATCTGGTAGGTGACATTCATGACAGGACTCCATTGCAGTGACCTCACCGTAGGGCGGCCGCCGTTAAGTCCGTCGGCAGGGCGGGTGAGGGTGCCATTAACGGCGGCCGCACTTGCAGGTACGATCCGTCGCTGGGGGGAACAGACACAGGGGATCCACATGGCCATATCCGCGCTTTCGCCGTTGATGCCGTATCTCACCGCTGCCGGCATGGGGCTGCTGTATCTCAGGCGCATGCGCCGCTATTTCGGCCGCCAGCCCTGGCAGCCCAAGCGCACGATCCTGCGCGTGGTCCTGCTGACGCTGGTCTCGGCGCTGCTGCTGTGGCTGGCTTTCGTGGTGCCGCACGTCGCGCTGGGGATGGCGGGAGGCGCCGCGGTCGGGGTGCTCATTGGCGTGATCGCGCTGCGCCATACGCATATCGAAATCCACGATGGCATCGCCAGCTACACGCCCAATCCGTGGATCGGCGGCGGACTGGCGCTGCTGCTGGTCGCGCGCCTGGCGTGGCGCTGGAGCGAAGGCGCGTTCTCCGCCGGCATGGGGCAATCGGCGCAGCAGGCCAGCCCGCTGACGCTGGCCATCGCGGCGGCCTTCGTGATGTATTCGCTGACCCAGGGCGTGGGTTTGATCCGCCGGATGGGCGGGCTGCAAGCCGCGCCGTGAATCCCGTATTTCAGGTGCCGGCGCTGGCGGCCTCGTAGGGCAACAGCGCCGCACCCGTTGCACGGATCGCCGTGTCGGCGGGGGCCAGCACCGGTTCTTCGGCGTCGATCACCAGCAGGATGCGACCGGACTCGATCTCTTCCTCGAAGCGCCGCCGCACCGGATCGGGCACGGTGGCGCCGACCAGCGCCGACGACCACGAGCCGACCAAGGCACCGGCAACCGCCATCACGCCTACGCCAGCCAAGGTAATGCCGAGCGGCGGGATGGCCACCGCCACCAAGCCAGCCAACAGGCCCGCGGCACCGCCGCCGGCTGCACCGCGCGCGACCGCCGGCAGGAAGTCGGTCTTGGCTTCCTTGCGTTCGTCGGGGATGGATTCCAGCTCGATGTCCGAGCGCGCGATCAAGGAAAGGTCGTCGTTGCCCACGCCTGCGCCGCGTGCGGCCTGCAGGGCGCGCTGTGCGCTGGCAACATCCGGCGTGCTGTAGACGCGGCGGGTCTTCATGCGGGCTCCTGTGCCTTGCGGCCGATGCTGCGGCACAGGGTCGGCAGGGCCGGGTTACGCTCCGGTGAGCGCAATGCGAACCCGGCGCGAAGCGCTTACAGCACTTTGCGCGGGAACAGGTAGATGCCCGCGCCGATCAACAGCGCCACGCCGGTCGCGGCGAGATTCTGCCAGCTCGCGCTGGCGAGCAGCGCCAGCGACAGCGCCAAGGCGGCCAGCGGAATCAGCGGCCCACCCGGCAGGTGCAGCACATCGCGTCGTTCGCGATATCGCCGCGCCAACACCAGCACCGCAGCCGCCGTGCCGATATAGGCGAGCAAGCGCGTCACCATCGACAGCAGTGCCAATTGCACGAACGAGCCCGACAACGCCAGCGCCAGCGAGACCACGCCCTGCGTCAGGACCGCCGCGGCCGGCGTGTGGAAGCGGGGATGCACCTGCGCCAGGAATCTCGGGCCGTAGCCGTCGCGCGCCAAGGCGTAGAGAAAGCGTGGCCCCAGCATCACGGTGTTGCTGGTGGTGCCGAGGATGGAGATCGTCGCGCCCACCGTGAGCACCAACGCCAGGAACTCGCCGCCGAAGCGGCTGGCGGCATCGGCCAGCGGTGCCTGCGAGGTCGCGATCCCGGGCAGGTTGCCCTGCGCCACCAGTTGCACCAGCGCATAGATCAACGTCACGGTGATGATCATCGTGACCAGCGCAAACGGCAGGTCACGGCGTGGGTTGTGGTATTCGCTGGCCGCCGCCGGGATGTTCTCGAAACCCGCATAGGCGAACAGCAACAGCAGCGCGGCCTGGCCGAGGTTGCCGACATTGCCCAGGTCAGGCGAGTTGCCGGAGAACGCCCACGACCAATCGATGTAGAACACGCCGATGCCGATGAACAGCAGCAGTGGCACCAGCTTGCCGATCGCCAAGGCCACGCCGGTGCGTGCGGCCGAGCGCACGCCGATCACGTTGATCGCGGTCAGCAACCCCAGCGAGCCGGCGACCACGCACAGCCGCGCCACGCCCTGCGAACCCGCCGCCGGCCAGAAGCGCGCGACCGCATCGGCCAGGCCGTTGCTCAATGCCGCCGCCGAGCTGATGCGGGTCAGCCAGATCATCCAGCCGATCTCGAAACCGATGAACGGACCGAAGGCCTCGCGCGCATAGAGATAGCTGCCACCCGGCTGGTCGAAGCAGCTCGCGGCCTGCGCATAACAGGCCACCAGCAGCGCGACCACGATGCCTGCCAATAGCACCGCCCACAGGCTCATCGGGCCGAGCAACGCCGCGGTAGCGGCGGGCAACAGGTAGATGCCGCTGCCGATCACGTCATTGATCGACAGGCCGACCAACTGCCAGCGGCCTACCGCGCGAACCAGGTGCGGCTTGTCGGCCGACGGCGCGCTCATGGTGCTTCTCCGCCGTCCGGCAGCTGCCAGGCCTGCTGGAAGCGCCGGTATTCTGCGGCAGGCAGCAGCACCAGGCGCGGCTTCCGCGTCGGCTGCAGCCACGCCAGCAGGCGCTGCATGTCGGCCGGATCCATCGCCGTGCACCCGGCCGTCGCCTCGCCGGGCTTGCGCCACAGATGGCCGAAGATGCAGCTGCCGCGCCCGGGCACGGCGGCGGCGTTGTGTTCGATGACGAAGCCCTCGCGGTAGCGCGGGTCGCCGTCATGGTGCAGGTCCAGGCGCATCGCTTCGCTGGAGCCCTGCACCGCGGCCTCGCCCACTTTCGCGGCGGACACGATCTGGTTGTAGAGCGGTGAAGTGGGCACGTCCATGCACCAGTCGTCCGCCTGCATCTGGCGGTAGGGCATCTTGCTGTCGATCCGCGCCGCGTAGCCGAATGCCGTGCCCAACGCGAAGATGCCGGCCGGGCTGCGGCCGTCGCCTTCCTGCTTGCGCGGCGGGGCGTCGGTCGGCGGCTGCAGGCCATCACCCCAGGCACTGCCGGTGCGCCCGATGGCGACCGGCCAGCCCGGTCCGGTGGCATGCCACTGCCCCTGGCCGTCGCGCTCATAGGTGCGCAGCCGGCCCTGGTTGGCCTGCCAGTCGGCCGTGGTCACCACCACCAGCTGCGAGGCGCCTTGCAGCGGATCGGCGGCAGGCGCGGCCTCGGCACGGGCGGCGAGGAGGGTGGCGCAGGCCAGGACGGGCAACAGCAGGCGGGACAAGGCAGGCATGGATCGTTCCGGCAGAGAACTACGGCCAATGAATCACGATTCGAGCAGGTGCTGCACCCGTTCGAGGTTGTGCGCCAGCTGGCGTCCCCGCTCCGGGTTGGCCTGGCACAGCAGCACGAAGACGAAGTCGAGCAGATATTGCAGCGAAGAGCGATACAGCAACTGCTCGATGTGCGCCGCCGGATCATGCGCCGAAATGGCCAGGGAAGCATCGGACATCGCGCGCAGCGGATTGGCGGTATGGCGGGTGATCGACACCAGCCGCCCGCCGGCGGCCTTGAATTCGCGCGCGGCGTGGGTGAGCTGGGCGAGTTGGCCGAACTCGGAGAACATCAGCAGCACATCGCCGCTGCGCACCGCCGACAGGTTGGAGATCAGCAGGATCGGATCGGCGTGGTGCACGGTCAGCACACCCAGCAGCGACAGCCGCATCGCGAATTCGCGCGCATAGACACCGTCGTCGCCGAGGCCGCAGACGAAAACCTTCGGCGCCTGGTCGAGCAGGCCGACGATGGTTTCCACGTCGGCGCGCGGGTTGAGCAGGCGGGTTTCTTCTTCGGCGGCGGCCTTGCTGCTGCGCAGCGCCTGGTCGAGGGCGGCGTAGCCGTCGTCTTCGGTGGCGAGCTGGCGGGTGGCGACCGGCTGGCCGTTGCCGGCGCGGGCGACCGCTTCGCCTACCGAGAACTTGAGGTCCGGGTAGCCCTTGAAGCCGAGCTTCTGGCTGAACTTCACCACCGACGACTGGCTGATACCCAACGCACTGGCCAACTGCTGCGAGGAGTAGTCGCGCAGCAGGTGGGCGTTGTCGAGGATGAAATCGGCGATGCGGCGTTCGATGGCCGACATGCTGTCGCGTTCGGAGCGGATTTTCAGCAGGGGCGGCATAGGCGTCTGTTTCAGAGGTCCAGCAATTCCAGCCCGCGAATTTCCTTGATGCCCAGGCCCGGCGCATCGGTGATGGTGATTTCCGACTCGTTGAAGATGACGCCGCCTTCCACCGGGTTGAACAGGCCCAGCGACGGGCCGTCGAGGTCGACCTTGGTGATGGCATCGGATTTGGCCACGGCCAGGTGCACGGCGGCGGCGACGCTGATGCTGGATTCGATCATGCAGCCGATCATGCACGGAATGCCATACAGCTGGGCGATATCGGCGATGCGGATGGCATTGGCGATGCCGCCGGTCTTCATCAGTTTGATGTTGATGATGTCGGCGGCGCGGCGCTGGATGAGCTCGAAGACCTGGGCGGGGGAGAAGACGCTCTCGTCGGCCATCACCGGGGTGTTGACGCGCTCGGTGACGTACTTGAGGCCATCGATGTCGTTGGCCTTGACCGGTTGTTCGAGCAGCTCCAGCACCACGCCGGCCTCTTCCAGCGTGCGCATGGCGTACACCGCCTGCTTGGCGGTCCAGCCCTGGTTGGCGTCCAGGCGCAGCAGGGCGCGGCCTTCGACGGCGGCGTGGATCGCCTTGACCCGTTCGATGTCCAGGCCGATGTCCTTGCCGACCTTGATCTTCAGCGACTCGAAGCCGCGCTCGATCGCCGAGACCGAGTCGGACACCATCTTGTCGATGTAGTCGACGCTGATGGTGATGTCGGTGGTGATCACCGGGTCGCCGCCGCCGAGCATCTGGTACAGCGGTGCGCCATGCAGCTGCGCCCAGAGGTCGTAGACGGCAATCTCGACCGCCGCCTTGGCGCTGGTATTTCGCTCCATCGACGACTGGATCAGGCCGCTGAGGCGGTTGAGGTTGGAGACGTCCTGGCCGATCAGGCGCGGGCCGATGAAGCGGTGGATGGCCTCGATGATCGAGCCCAACGTGTCGCCGGTGATCGGCGCGGTGGCCGGGGCCTCGCCGTAGCCGGTGTGGCCGGTATCGGTGTGGATCAGCACGACCACGTCCTCGACCGTCTCGACGGTGCGCAGCGCGGTCTTGAACGGGGTTTTCAACGGCACGCGCAGCATGCCGAGCTGGATATCGGTGATCTTCATTCGTGGTTCCGCGGGCGGATGCGCTGGATGTTGGTGATGCGGTCGACGTAGGTGACCGTATCGCTGGCGAGCATGGGTTCGAGCGGGGTGACCGAGACGCCGTTGAGGTGGGCGGACAGGCGCTTGCCATCAGCGCCGGCCCAGCCGCCGCCGGCGGTGTCGTGGATCATGTAGGTCAGGCCCTGGTCGTGGCCCAGCGTCACCATGACGTGGCCGGGGATATAGACCAGGTCGCCGACCTGCAGTTCCTTGACCGCCGCCAGGCGCTTGGAGGCGCTGGCACTCTTGTCGAAGGGCAGGCGGTCCAGCGCCGGGCTGATCGCCTGCGCGCTGGTGTTGCGCGGCATCAGCACGCCGAAGGCGCGGTAGATCTCCGAGACGAAGCCGCTGCAATCGCGGGTGTCGTAGGAATGACCCCAGCCATAGCGCTCGCCGAGGAACTTGAAGGCCTGGGTGATGAGGTTGCGCGGGGTCAGCGCCAGGTAGTCGGCGGCGGTGTCTTCGGCGCGCGGCAGCAGCGCCGGGACCAGGGCCAGGCTGCCGTCGTCATTGCGGATCGGCAGTTGCACGACCCACGCGGTGTAGGGATGTTGGCCGTTGACCGCCTTGTCGACCGGCCAGTCGGCCAGCAAAGGCACGCGCACGCCCATGTCCAGTTGCAGGCGCGAGACCTGCGGCTGCTCGGGCGTGTAGGTGGTAAAGGCCGTGGCGCCGGTGACCACGCGCGACGGGCCTTGTTGCCCGTAGGCGAATACCTGCTCGGCCGGGCCGGTGGCAACCGAAGTCTTTTCGATCCAGGCGTTGTAGCGCTCGCTGGCGACGAACAACCATTGCCCGTCGGCACTCTCGTGCAGCACGGCGACCGCATCGCCCGGAAACAGGGCCGACTCCTGGAAGCGGTCGATGTCGGTGTCGTCATTGCTGCTGAAGACACGCTCGTGCGTGGGGAAGGTGCGCAGGGCGGCGCGCCGCGTCACCAGGCCGTATTGCAGCGGGCGCGTCGCCGGGATCGCGGGCAGGGCGAGGTTGGCGACGAAGGCTTCCAGGTGCTTGGCGTCCACCGGCTGGCCGGCAACGTCGTACATCGGCCGTTGCGGACGGACGGAAAGATGCTCGATCTCCCCGCGCACGAACGACGCCGGCAGCGGCGAAGGCAGGGCATGCAGATCGTGGATCGCCGAATCTTGCGCGCGCATCCGCGCGTTCTGCGCCTGGATGCCGGCACGGTCGAGGATGACGCGATCGGGATCGGCTTGGCGCGCAACCCAGTAGCCAGGCGTCAGCTGTTGCGGTGCCACGCCGACCACGCCCGTGGTCGGATCGGTAGGCACCTGCGGGACCGGCGCGCCGTGCGCGGCGAAGGCGATGGCACATATCCCCAGCAACCCGGCCAAAGCGGGCGAAGCGAAACGGCGCGCGGTGGTGCGCGGCTGGACAGTCATCGGCAGCCTCCCCGGAAAGCGTTCAAGAATACTTATTCGTTTGGCGCGACATTGCAAGAATAAATTATTGACCCTGTGCCACCGTCGTGTTACACAACGATGACCCGCCTTCACCTGGGAAGTGTCGTCGTGGAACTGCGCTGTGACCAGCCTTACTCCAGTTTCGTCGCTCGCTGCGCCGGCAAGGTGCGCTCTGGCGTGTGGCCGGCCGTGGTGATCCTTGCGACCGTGCTCGCCAGTGCGTGGGCGCTGGCCGCCGAGCCGGCTGCGACCGAGCAGGTCGCCGCGCAAATCGACGCTGGACAATTCCGCGCCGCCGAAGCAGCAATCGCCGCCGCGCTGGCGCAGCCCGGGCTGGATGCCGACACGCGCGACGCTTACGCCTTCCAGCGCGAACGCATGCGGCGCATGCGCCTGGACTTCAGTCTCGATGCCGATGCGGCCAAGCAGAAGTTGCGCAAGACCATCCCGGACCTGCGCGATGACGAGTTCGCTGCGTGGGACAGCGCCGGCCTGCTCGAACACCTCGACATCGATGGCCAGCGCTATTACTTCAATCGCGCGCCTTCCAACCTGTTCCGCCTCAGCCCAGAGGCTGCCGCGCGGCAACGCGCGGGTACGCCGCCGCCGAAGGATGGTCCTTACGAGAAGCTTGGTCCGCACCACCGCGCGGTCATCGCCGCCGCGCAGGCCGCGCCCGGGCAGACCAGCCTGCTGCCGCATCGGGTCAAGATCACCCAGTCGCTGACGGTGAACGCGGACGCCGTGCCTGCAGGCGAAACCATCCGCGCATGGATCCCCTATCCGCGTGCCATCGAAGGCCAGCAGGAAGACATCCGCTACGTCGGCAGCATGCCCAGCGGCGCCCAGGTCGCACCGCCGTCGGCGCTGCAGCGCACCGCTTACCTCGAACGCAAGGCCGTCGCCGGCAAGCCGACCGAATTCTCGGTCACCTATGAAGTCATCATCGCCGCGCGCCATTTCGACATCGACCCGGCGCGCATCAAGCCCACGCCGGCCGACCCGGCGCTCGCCCCGTACCTGGCCGAGCAGCCGCCGCACATCGTGTTTACGCCTGCGATGCGCGCCTTCTCGAAGCAGGTAGTAGGCAACGAGACCGACCCGTACCGCATCGCGCGCAAGCTGTACGCCGCGGTCGATCGCATCCCCTGGGGCGGCGCACGCGAGTACTCGACGATCAGCAACATCAGCGACTACGCCCTGCACGGCAACCACGCCGATTGCGGCCAGCAGACCCTGCTGCTGATCACGCTGCTGCGCATGAACGGCATTCCGGCGCGCTGGCAATCCGGCTGGACGTTCTCGGACAACGCAGTGGGCTACGCCAACCTGCACGACTGGGGCTGGCTGTACCTGGCGCCGTATGGCTGGGTGCCGATGGACGTGACCACGGGCGCACTGGACAGCGCCGATCCGAAGCTGCGCGACTTCTACTTCGGCGGGCTCGATGCCTATCGCATCGTCTTCAACGATGGCTTCTCGCAGGCACTGGTGCCGGCCAAGCAGCATTTCCGCTCCGATACCGTCGACTCGCAACGTGGCGAGGCCGAATGGCGCGGCGGCAACCTGTACTTCGATCAATGGGATTACCACTTCGACTGGCAGCTCATGCCGGCAGCAACTGCAAAGGGGAGCGCTTCGAAAGGCGCGCTCTAGCGGAGGGCAACGCCCACCACCACTTCAACGAACTGCAGGAGAGAGCAGGGGATGAACGGCAAGCATGTGAGGAAGGCGGCGCTGTGCGTCGCATTGGCAGCGTGTCTGGGATCAATCGCGCCCATGGCCCTGGCCCAGGATGGTGCCGTCGTCGGCCGCCTGGTGACCGAAAGCGGGCAGAAACTCAGCGGCGCGAC
>Ga0160434_100342_pt1 | contig 14563 bp, 12 predicted proteins | sample HID1973I_E0MG_FD_108273 | JGI IMG/M metagenome (GOLD analysis project Ga0160434, IMG submission 108273) | Enriched mosquito-associated microbial communities from UW Madison campus, WI, USA - HID1973I_E0 MG | ecosystem: Host-associated > Arthropoda: Insects > Digestive system > Unclassified ...
AAATTGATGATGGTCAGGATCGCGAAGACCACGATGCCGACCGCGTAGTTGCCGCCGATCACGAACTCGCCGAACGCGGCGATGACCTTGCCGGCGGCCTCGTGGCCGTTCTGGCCGTTGAGCAGGATGACCCGGGTGGAGGCCACGTTGAGCGCCAGGCGCAGCATCGTGGTCATCAGCAGCACGATCGGGAAGATCGTGAATTCCAGCGGGCGCTGCACGTACACCACCGCCAGCAACACCATCAGCGACAGCGCGATATTGAAGGTGAACAAGGCATCGAGCACCGGCGCGGCCAGCGGCACCACGACCATGGCCAGCATCGCCAGCACCACCAGCGGCGCGCCCAGGCCGCCGCGGATCAGTTCCAGCACCCGCCGCGCGTTCATCGGCTGCGCGCTCATGCGCGGCCCTGCGGCTTGCCGCCGGCGGCATGCTCATCGACGTCGATCGACGGCAGGGACGGCATCGGGCCGGCGCGCCAGGAGCGCAGCTGGTAGACGTAGGACAGCACCTGGGCGACAGCCGAATACAGTCTCACGGGAATTTCCTTGCCGAGTTGGCCTTCCCTATACAAGGCGCGTGCCAAAGGCGGCGCGGACACGATCGCGACCCGGTGGCGGTCGCCGATCTCGCGGATCCGGAACGCCATTTCGTCCACGCCCTTGGCCACCACGACCGGGGCGCGCATCTTGCCGCCCTCGTACTTCAGCGCCACCGCGTAGTGGGTGGGGTTGACCAGGACCACGTCGGCGGTCGGGACTGCTTCCATCATCCGGCGCTGCGACAGCTGCATTTGCATCTGGCGGATGCGGCCCTTGACTTCCGGGTTGCCGTCGCTCTCCTTCATCTCGCGCTTGATCTCCTCGCGCGTCATCTTCAGCTTCCGCAGCCAGTTCCACTTCTGGTACGGCGCATCGATGAAGGCCAGCAGCGCCAGCGCGCCGGCGGTGGCCAGCAGCAGGTGCAGGGTGAAGCCCAGGCCGTCGACGATCGCCATCTCCAGCGGCTGGTTGAGCAGGCCGCGCAGCCGGTCCAGCCCGTGCACGACGACCAGTCCGGCGGCGGTGCCGACGAAGGCCACCCGCAGCAGCGACTTGAGCAGTTCGGCCACGCTGTTGCCGTCGACCATGCGCTGCAGGCCGGTCACCGGGTTGAGCTTGCCCAGGTTGGGCATGAAGGCCTTGCTGGAAAAATGGAGGCCGCCCATCAGCAACGGCCCGGCCAGCCCGGCCAGCAGGCAGATCCCGGCCAGCGGCGCGATCACCCATAGCAATTGCAGCAGCAGGCCGCCGAAGTGGCCGAACAGCGTGGACGGATTGCGCCACAGCTGCGGATCGGGCGTCAGCGCGACCTTCATCCAGCCGCGCGCGCCGCTGGCCAGCCCACCGGACAGGCCCATCAGCGCGAACACGCCGGCGCTGAACACCGCCGCGGTGGCCAGCTCGCGCGAGCGCGGGATGTTGCCCTGCTCACGGGCCTCGCGCAGGCGCTTGGCGGTAGGTAGTTCGGTGCGGTCGCCGCCGTCTTCGTTCTCGGACATCGTCGGGCAGGAGGGGAGGTCTGCCGGGGTGATGCAAGGGGTGTGCCAAATTTACCGGGGTCGAACAGCCTGTTCTGTCGAAACGATGTCAGCTAGTTGCGAATCCGATCGTCGGCAAAATTCGCTGCGGGTTCTAAGTGAACTCCATCTCTTTGCGCTCCGATAGCGTGAGGTCATGTTCTTTGCAGCGAGCGTGATATGTCGAATGGAATGCCCGGCCGGCGCTGCGTACAAAAGTGTCGGGCGACCCGCCGGGTATGCCCGACAATCAAGGAGAAATCATGAGAATGCTCACGGATGAAGACATTGCACGGATCGCTGGTGGTGGACTTTGGGACGAGGCAAAGGGGTGGATTAGTTTTGCGACCTGGGCCCGGCTGTGCAGCGACAGCTATGCGCCCACGGAATACAAGGCTTGCATGAACAGAAACGGCTGGAACACCGACGGAACTAGGTACTACGGCTAGCAGTGCTCGGCCTCACCGGGTACCCCGGTGAGGCATCTCCTTCAAGGAAGAAATTGATGCAGGTGACCAATGTTGCGCGCCCACTCGGTGAACTTTCTTACTGCGGATTTCAAACAAGAAAGCTGAAAAACCCTCTGCTGGTCTATCGGTCTCAGGAGTTGGCAGACCGTGATGGCCGAGAGCTGTTGGACGCCTACGGATGGATGATTCCGGGCGTGGCCGATGCTCAGGCATGCGAAGCCGTAGAAAAGAGATTCTATGCGGAGCGATACGGAGGGGGTGGAATCGGGTCGCATGGCGGCGGTGTCCGATGCGGTACGGACTTCCAATTGAGTATTAAGGGTTTGGGGTGTAATCCATTGTGCGGCCGAAACGCACCACCAGAGTACGCGCACGGTGGCATGTCGCTTTTTGAGTGTGTGCAGGAGGCGATCTGGGGCGCGGTTTTTGATATTGCGTTGCCATTCGGTGCCAGCAAAGTGTTGGCGATCATAGGTACTGACACTCCTTGCTGGTGGGTTACATCACGGTGGAGTGATGCGGAACTGTCGAGTCGTTACGGATCCCCGCCCTCCCTCCCGAGGGGGATGATTGTGAGAGATGCTCCGCTTCGGCCGGCGCATTTTATGCGGGCGCCATTTCATGTTCCACAGGATGGCAGGAAAGATTTCGCGACAATGGATCTTGCGCGGGTCTGCCAGGCGACGGACCGACTCCTTGGTCTGATGCCGTCGCCGAGCCATATACGAACGCGGAGCGAAGATGCCTTTGAGGGCGAGGCCATTGAGAGGGGCTTGAGTGAACTTGCAGCCCGGCTGGCAGTACAGAGCGCAGCAGCGAAAGCTAAGCGCCTGGTGCACGGGAATATCACTGCCAGCAACGTTTGCCTTGACGGGAAGTGGATAGATTACGGTTCCGCAACGGCTCTTCCAGGTTGGGGGGCGATCTCCGGGTACGGGCCATTCTGGGAAGATAGGGATCTTTACGCGGCAATCTTCGATGATTTAGCGCATGCAATATCGAAGGGCTTAGGCAAGCGTTTCGATCGTTCTTATCTTTGTTCGATGATGCAGTCCGTATATTCAGAAGCCCACATGGAAGAGATGCATAGAAGGCAGCTCTGTCTGGCTGGCTTCCCTTACTCGCAGACAGGCAAGATATCTGCGACTCCTGAAGGTCGGCGAGTTGCAAGGTTCATCCGTGATCAGCTGGTCGATGGCTACAGCAGGCCCATGAGCGCCCATCCAGATGAGCATTGTCGCTTAGGAGGGTTGCAGCTCGGTTCGAAAGTTGATGCGCTATTGCAATCTGCTTTCTGCAGATCAGTTGCGACAACGGATTGCTCCGAACTTGCCTCTGATGTCATATCACTTGCAAAAATGACGGAAAAGAAGGTCGATCATTCGTCGGAAAATCTGACGATGCAGGCTATGCTGCTGCGCGCACGTAAGTGCGCGCGACCAACTCCTTTTCTGTACCGAGATGCCATGGTTAAAGAAAGTGAGCGCATCGTGCTGGCCGCAGCTGACGTTAGGGATCTTGGGTGTCAAGTTAACGCAATGATCTCAAGTGCGATCGATGAAGCCAGCCTCCTTCTTTCCGATGCCGATAACAGTGAATTTGTCGGCATCTACCAGGATCGCGGCGAGTTAATCGGATGGTTCACCGATACGGGGACAATGCATGAAGTTGTCTCCTTCGGGGCCTGGGGTCAGTTTGCGCGAGGGAAGGAGGTGGTTGGCGCGAGCCTGGATAAGGTGAATAGATACTGGGGGAAGGATTTGGTTGGGATATGTGGGGGTGACCAATGACGTATATCTACCCGCAAAGCGATGAGTGCCGTGATCGCTGCGCCGAACTGGGTGCCGTCGTAGAGGTGATGCTGCAGGCATATCAATACAGATACTTCCCGCTGGCATGCCTGGCTGCGTGGGTTACACCGCCCGTTCTGCTTGGTCAGTACAAGATTTACTACAACGAGCGTGGCGGCCCCGCGGGCTACCTAACTTGGGCATTCTTCTCTAAGGAAGTTGAAAGGGAATGGATCGGCGATCCGACGTTCATTCCGCATCTGAGTGAATGGAATGAGGGCGGCAGTTTATGGATAACGGATTTCGCGGCGCCCTCAGGATTCTCGAGGGTTATGCGTGAGAGTGCTCGAGATGACTTGTTTCGAGATTTTAGAGCGGCAAGGTGGTTGCGCCGAAATAATGACGGAACCGTTAGAAAGGTTGTCAAATGGAAGAGGTAGAGAGGTTCAGGAGGTGGGCTGCCAGCCCCGATCGCGGGCAAGAGGCGAAGGTGCTCGAGGCTTTGAGGGACGGAGCGTTGATCTCTTTCCCTGTTCGAAAGGTGGACGGGGCGTCGGTCATCTGGATTAATGAGCGCTACTTCTCCAGTCGTGGCTTGGAGATTCAGAATCTCACTGTTCGAGAGTTAGTGCTTGATTGGTTGATCGGGTCATTCGCTTATTGCGTTCCTGATCCAAAGCACGGCCTGGACAACAGCAGTGCCGACGAGCTTATCGTCCATGCCGACAGGTATGGAAGCAGTGGCGCTTCCATTCATGGTGGATCAGGACGGGCCGCAATTCGCGGGGCGTTCCAGGTGAAGGGAGTTGGACGGACGCCTTTGGTGGACGGGGTGAAGGATTGGTCGTACTCACACGGTTGCATGTGGTTGGAAGAAGCGATCCGAGAGGCAGTCTTTAGCGAGATTGCCAGTCTTGAGTTTCCTGTCGGTGCAGTTCCTGTTGTTGCGATTATCGATTTGGGTTGCGAATACATTCATGACGATGGGTCGATCGGTGAGCGCAGGGCGTTAGTCGTGCGGCCTATCGCACTGCGCCCAGCTCACCTGGAACGCGCAGTTGCTTTCTGCTCGCGCGAGAAGGGTCGGCGGGCGATCGGAGAGCATGGGAAGGATGTGGAGCGCGCTAAGAACATGGTTCGTCATGTGTCTGCGGGCTGCGAATGCGAGCTTGGTTCGCCACCAAGTTGCTGTGTGGAGCGTCTCGTGCAACGTATTGGGACGCAAGTTGCTTTTGGGCAGATATGGCGAATGTTCCATGGGGGTTATTTCAGTTCAAACCTGACCATGGATGGGGAGTTGATTGACTTTGGATCGTTCCGAGCAGTACGTGGGTGGGGTGTCTCGTTCTCTAGCGCGCAAGAGCCGCCCTTCGGCAAAGAGCTGATCTTGGTTAATCTGATGGTTGACTCTCTAGTTTTCTGCGTGAACAAGTTCTCTCAGAGGGGTGGCGACAAGCTGGATAGTTTTGGTCTGAGGGAAGTCGTAAGCCGCACTATTGAAAGCTCTTGGGCGAGCTTGGCGGAGCGCTTGGGGTGGGGTGCTGAGGGTCGTGCTACGGGCGACGCTCTTAGGGGGCTTTATTTTCGCCTGCAAAGATTGCGTCCAGGCGATCAGGTCGATGGATTCGGGTGGGTTCGCGGTTTGTTCAATGCACTTGAAAGTGGAGATTGTGGAGAGCGGGCGATAGCTCGGCGTCAGATGGAGAGCGCATTGGGTCTGGAGGCGACTGACGAGCTTGTACGGAGCCTGAGGCTGCGTGCGAGCGTTTCCCGCCTTCTTATGCCGAGAGAGATTCTCTTCAGAGAAGTTCTTCAATCTCTGATATACCGATTTATCGGGGGAGAAAGATCTATTGATCTTTGCTCGACTTCGGATTTCATAGATGGCTGTATGACCAGAGGGCGCCGGTGGTGGCCTTCGCTGCCACAGGGAATGGTCGTTGTCGCTTATGCGGCGTGTCGTTCGACTTGCGTGCTCATCTGCTGGGATGAGGCGCGAGGACAGAATGTGTGTGTGCTTGAGGGTGACTTTCGAGCTGACGGAATTTGGGTGATGGGTAAAAAAGTCTCGACCCGTGACTATGAGGTGGGTGCATCCCCAAGGCGCGCTGTCGTAGTTGTGCAACTAGTCTTTGCGGACGGCGACGAGGGGATACGTGCACAAGTGGGTTGCGAGCTGATTGATCTACCTAAATTTTGGCAGATCTTTCCCGTTCAGAAGGACATGATTTCCAGCAAGTTGCGTCGATGCCTCGCTGAAGCCGGGGAGTACGTTTGAAGGTTGTCCGTGCGGCTATTTCCGTCAGTTCGATGAATCTTGTTTCTCGAGTGACGGGCTTGGCGAGAGAGGTCTTGATGGCTGCATTCCTGGGGGCGGGGGATGCGGCAGACGCCTTTCGGGTCGCTTTTCTGGTGCCCAACATGCTGCGCAGGGTTTTCGGTGAAGGTGCTTTCAGTCAGGCATTTGTGCCGGTGCTCGCCTCTTACCGGACGAGCTCGAGCGACGCCGCTATGCGTCGATTGATCGCGGGCGTCATCACTTGTCTGTTGTTTGCTGTTGGCACGGTGACAATTTTCGGCGTTCTGGGCGCGGATGTCTTGGCAAGATTATTTGGAGACGGATTCTTCGAGATTCCCGGAAAGCACGAGCTTACGTCGCGATTGCTGCGGACCATGTTCCCTTACCTTGCACTCGTATCTTCAGTTGCCCTGCTGGGTGCGGTGCTGAATTGCCTAGGGAGGTTTGGTGCGCCCGCGTTCGTACCCTCGATCCTCAACTTGGCGATGATCGCATCGCTTGGGCTTTCCGCGCCTTTGGGGGCGATGCCGGTGGAGATGGCTGCTGGAGGAGTTCTGATTGGCGGCGTCGCGCAGGTTGGTTTTCTTTATTGGTTCGTACGCAGGGCCGGGATGAGCGTCAATTTGGGATGGCCCCCTTTCGACGAAGGGGTGGCAAGGGTGGCACGGCTGATGGTTCCCGCAATCTTGGGGGCGTCTCTTGGACAGCTGTCGCTCTTGCTAAACACAAGAATAGCGTCAGGACTGCCGGCCGGTTCGGTTTCATGGCTTGGGTACGCCGATAGATTGATGGAGTTTCCCGTGGCGCTCCTTGGGATTCCAATCGGAACCGCAATTCTACCAGCGCTCGTGAGACGTTTTGCGGAAGATGACAATAAGGGATACTCGCATGCCCTTGATGCAGGCTTGAAGGTCGCGTTGCTGATTTCGGCGCCGGCTGCGGTGCTGATGTTCGTAGCGGCTCGGCCTCTCGTTTACACGCTGTTGATGCGTGGAGAATTTTCCGAGCTGGATGCAGGGCAGAGTGCGGCGGCACTTGGGGCGTATGGGACGGGACTCGTTGCACTGATTGCCGGCAAGGTACTGGCGCCTGCCTATTTTGCAAGGCAGAACATTCGAGCTCCTTTGCTAGCTGCGGTCGTATCACTCACGATGGTCCAAGTGGTGAACCTGGTGTCTGTTCCACGGCTCGGGCACGTCGGATTGGCTGTATCAATTTCTGCCGGTGCCTGGGTGAACATGCTTTTGCTGTTTGTGGGTCTTTTAAAGATCGGGGTTATTCGGCCTAGTTGCTCTAGTGCCGTGTTTGTTCTGAGGGTGGCGGCGGCCGCTCTCGTGATGTTCTTTGTTGCTGTGGAATTAGTCGATGTTCTGGCGGGTGCGTGGGCTGCGAGATCAAGTTTGTGGCAGCGAACTGTCGCTTTGGCATTCGTTATCGCGGTTCCGGCGACGGTTTATTTGGTGGCGTTGTTTGTCGCTGGGGTGAGGCCAATGCACCTAAGATTTGCGGCCGAGCGATAGAGCAAGAAGAAGCCATTGCAGGGGAAAATGGTGGCCACCCGACTCGGTTGAACTTTTTTCTGTCTCCGCTGCTGCGGATCACGAAGGAGAGGGTTCCGTTTCCTCCTCCAGCTCAATCCGATTCCGCCCACCATGCTTGGCCCGATACAGCGCGGCATCGGCGCGGGCCAGCAGCTGCGCGGCGGTGTCGCCGTGGCGATACCAGGCCACGCCGATCGAGCAGGTCACCTCCAGCACCATCTCGTCCAGCGCATAGGGCGTGCCGCAGATCGCGTCGTGGAGGGTGCGCAGGCGGTTGTGGGCGTGGCGCGATAGCCCGGGCATCACCGCCAACAGTTCTTCGCCGCCGTAGCGGCCGACCTGGTCGGCGTCGCGCAGGCAGGCGTTCAAGCGCCGGCCGACCCGTGCCAGCACCGCGTCGCCGGCCAGGTGGCCGTGCACGTCGTTGACCTGCTTGAAGTGGTCCAGGTCGATCAGCACCACCGCCAGCGGCTGGCGTTCGTCGCGCGCCAAGGCGATCTGCACACCCATCGACTCGAGGATGCCGGAGCGGTTGAGCAGACCGGTGAGTTCGTCGCGCGTGGCCTTGATCGCCAGCGCGGCGCGCGCCGCTTCCAGTTCCTGCTTCTCGCGCTCCAGCTCGCAGGTGCGTTCGGCGACCAGGCGCTCGAGCTGGCGTTCGCGTGCGCGCAGCCGGCGCAGTCGCCAGCGCCAGGACAGGTACAGCAGGCCGCTGCCGGCCAGTACGTAGAGCGCGATCGCCAGCGCGCTGCGCCACCATGGCGGCACGATCTCCAGCGGCACGTAGGCCACGTCGCTGAGGGTGCGCTGGCGCAGGTCCTCGGCCTGCACCTGCAACTCGTATTGACCCGGCGCCAAGGCTGGGTACACCACGTGGTCCTGCTGCGCGGTGATCCACTGCGATTGATAGCCCTTGAGCCGGTAGCGGAACGCGATGCGGTCCGGCCCGCCGCTGGCGCCGGGCGTGGACAGGTCGATATCCAGCGGGGCCTCGGACCATGCCAGTGAATCGCCCGCGTGCACGGGCTCGCCATTGCGTTGCAGGCGGCTGATCTGCACGCGCAGCGGGCGCGTGGCGAACAGCCGCGAGGGATCGGTGATGCGGCTGACGCCGCGGCTGGAGCCGATCCACACCGAACCGTCATGGTCCTCGTAGAACGCATTGGCCGAGGTGTCGTCCCACAGCAGCCCTTCGGCCTGGGTGACGCGCGTCCATCGGCCGTCGCGCAGCAGGTCGATGCCCTGGCTGCTGCCCAGCCACAGCCAGCCGCGGCTGTCGTGGCGCAGGATGTACGGCATGATCTTGGCCACCAGCGGGTCGTCGACGGCGCGTACGCTCAGGCGCCGGCCATCGGCGTCTAGCTGGCCGTACCAGAGCCCGGCGTCGCTGAGCGAAAGCCACAGCGTGCCGTCCGCGGCCACCGACAGGTGCGAGAAATCATGGCTGGGCAACGCACCGACGACTTCGACCGCTTGCCAGCGATCGCCATCGCGGCGGAACAGCCCGGCGCTGGAAACCAGCCAGAAACGCCCGAAGCGGTCGACCAGTGCATCGTCGTAGGACGCGGCCGGCAGCGTGCGCTCGGGTTCGGTCTGGGTCTGGCCGGGACGCAGTCGGAACACGCCACGGCCGGTCACGATCCACAACACGCCTTCGCGGTCGAACACCAGCACGCGAATGCCGGCGGGGACGCGCGCGACATCGCGGGTGAGGCCGTCGCGCGGATCGCGGCGCGCGATCTGCCCCGACGAGCGGCCCAACCACACCGCACCGTCGGCCGCCACCGCCATGCTCACGCCTTGCCGCAACGGGCTGCCGTCGGCCAGTGTCCAGGGTTGCATGCGTCGGCCCTGCGGATCGAGCACATTGCTGCCGGCATCGCCGCCGACCAGCAGCTCGCCTTGCGGGCTGCGCAGGATCGACCAGGTCGGCGCGGTCGCCAGGCCTTGTTGCTCATCCCAGTGTTCGATGCCGTCGTAGGCCAGCCAGCGCTGGATGCCGAGCCCGCGGGTGCCGATCCACAAGCGGCTGTCGCGCTGCACCAGCAGCGGCCCGACCAGCGGGGTGATGTCCACGCCCTGCGCGCGCCCGAATAGACGCCAGCGGTCGCCTTCCCAACGCACCAGGCCGCCATCGGAGCGGGTGAGGATGCGGCCACGGCGGTCTTCGGCCAGGTTGGTGGCGCCGGACAGCATCGCGAAGCTGCCGCCGGGCGGTGGCGGGTGGTCGATGAAACGTCGCGTGCCGGGCGCCATCGACAGGACGTGTTCGCCACCGCGCACCCACAAGGCGCCGCTGCTGTCGTGCAGGATCGCCTGCCAGCGTTCGGCGGGCAGGCCGTGCTGGGCGCCGAACAGCTCGGTGCGGCCGTCCGGCTCGATCCGGCACAACTGGATGCCGCAGGCGGCCCACAGGCGTGGACCATCCGCCAGCAAGGCCTCACCGACCGGCGGCAGCGCATGGCCCTGCACCTGCAAGGCCACCGGCGTGACCGTCCAGCCACCATCGGAAGCGGGCACGATGCGTAGCAGGCGCTGATGGCTGACCGCGGCCATGCCGAGCCCGAACGCGGCCAGCGTATTGCCGTTGTCGAGCTGGATCGGCCGGCCCTGCCAGCGCACCGCGGTGAAGTGTTCGCCTTCGCGCACGTACAGCCCGTTGGAGGTGCCGACCCAGAGATGGCCGGCGTGGTCTTCGGCGATGGCGCGGATGTAGATGCTGTCGATGCCGGCATCGTTGCCGACGAACTGGAAGCGCTCGCGCTCGTAGCGGTGCAGGCCCAGCTCGGTGCCGGCCCAGACCACGCCGTTGCGGTCTTCGTAGAGCGTGCTGACCGACAGCCCTTGCAGGCCGTCGGCCTGGGCGTAGTTGTGGAAGCTGTAGTTCTGCGCCGGCAGTGACGCGCAGGCCAACCACAGCAATGCCAGCAACCAATGCCAATGCCGCCCGGCGGGCCGGACGCACGGTGCGGTCGAGGTGGAACGACTGGCTGGCTGGCTCGTCGCGAACATGTCGCTGCGATGGCTCCGGACTACGGCGAATCCCCCCCGGATTCGTCCGCCTCAACTATCGGCCGCGTTGCGCGAATCTGTAGGTCTTGCAGGGTCGCGGCTGAAGCCGCTCCTACAAAGAGCGAGCGACATCGCCTCTGGTGGAAGGCCCCCTTTGTTGAGGGGCGCGGCGAAGCCGCGGGGATAGGCAAGGCAAGAAGTGGGGTCCGGGCGCCCTCGAACCCGCCGAGCTCAATGGAATGATGCCCGTCCCCATGGCAGGCGATAACCAAAAGCCGATAGCAATCGCTCTGTTTTTGCGAAGCACAACCTTGGGGGCAGGGCCGCGAAGCGGTCGTGCCGCGCGTGTTCCGACGCGGCCACGGATGGTCAGTTACTGAGTGAGTGCCCGAGCCGCGTCGAAACTCGCATCGAACATGCGCTGCACCGGCGGGCCCATTTCCCCGGCGAGCATCGCCAGCAGGAACAAGCCCAGCAGCACCGACACCGGCAGGCCGAGCTGGACCGGGTTCAGCGCCGGCGCGGCCTTGGCCAGCGCGCCGAAGGCCAGGTTCACCGCCAGCATCGCCACCATCATCGGCAACGCCAACGTCACGCCACCGCGCAGCACCTGCAGCAGGAACGTCGGTGCGACCGTGGCGAACGCGTGTGGATCGGGCAGGGCGGTTCCCACCGGCACGGCGTGGTAGCTGTCCACCAGTAGCTGGATCAAGGCCAGGTGGCCATCGGCAGCGAAGAACAGCAGGCCGAAGCCGAGGTAGAACCATTGCGCGACCACGCCGGAAGTCACTCCGCGCAGCGGATCGGACATCTGCGCAAACGATAGGCCAGTGCTCTGCGAGACCAGTTCGCCGGCCAGCGCGCCGGCCTCGAAGATGAGCTTGAGCACGAAACCGATCGCCAGCCCGATCGCCAGTTCGCGCGCCACCCCGAGCACCACCGCGGCATCGAAACCGTCCCAGGCCGGCACCGGCGGCAGGATCGGCGCCAGCGCCAGCGCCAGGGTGGCGGCCATCAGCACCCGCACGCGCGCCGGCACGGCCTTGGTGCCGATCAGCGGCATGGCGGTCAGCAGGGCGCCGATGCGCAGCATCGTCCACAGCACCGCGCCGACCATCGCGAAGGCGCGTTGGCCGTCGATCACCATCTGGGTGGCGGCATCCATCGGCGGATCTCTACCTTCGCTAGCCGATCAGGTGCGGAATGCGCTGGAACAGCATGGTCGTGTACTCGACCAGGTGCGCCATCAGCATGCTGCCGGTGGCGAACAGCACGGCGGTCAGGGCGACCGCCTTGGCGATGAAGGCGATGGTCGGCTCGTTGATCTGGGTGGCGGCCTGGACCACGCCGATCACCACGCCGACCACCAGCACGGCCAGCAGGATGGGGCCGGCCAGCCACAGGACGGTGACCAGTCCGCCACGCAGTTCGGTCAAGGCAATTTCAGGGCTCATGGGCGTAGCGATGCAAGCGCGGTGCCAACGGTCGGTGGCGACAAACCGGCACGCGGATCAGGAGACAAAAGAAGGCCCGCGCCTGTCAGGGTACGCGGGCCTTGGAAGCATGCCGCGGCGTCACACCGCGTTGAAACTTGCCGCCAGCGTGCCCACCACCAGCACCCAGCCGTCCACCAGCACGAACAGCAGGATCTTGAACGGCGCCGACACCAGCATCGGCGAGAGCATCATCATGCCCATCGACATCAGCACGCTGGCCACGACCAGGTCGATGATCACGAACGGGATGAAGATCAGAAAGCCGATCTCGAAAGCGGTCTTCAGCTCGCTGGTCACGAAGGAGGCGACCAGCACCGGGAACGGCACCGCGTCCGGGCCGGCGTACTTGCCGTCGCCGGCCATGCCGGCGAAGGTCATCAGGTCGGTCTCGCGCACCTGCGCCAGCATGAACGCGCGCAGCGGCTGGGTGGTCAGCGTCCAGGCGGTCGGGAAGTCGATCTGGTGGTCGAGGTAGGGCTGCAGGCCGGCGCTCCACATCTTCTGCCACACCGGCATCATCACTAGCGCGGTCAGGAACATCGCCAGGCCGATCATGATCTGGTTGGATGGGGTCTGGCCGGTGCCCAAGGCCTGCCGCAACAGGCCAAGGACAATCGTGATGCGGGTGAAGGCGGTCAGTACCAGCAGCATCGACGGCAGCAGGGTGATCGCCGTCATCAGCAGCAGTGTCTGCAGCGGCAGGCTGACCTGCTGGTCGCCGATCTTGCCGACGTTGACGTTGGGCAGGGCGGGCAGCTGGCTGCCGGTGGCCGGTGCCGGCGCGGCAGTCGATGCCTGCGCGGCGGCAGCCTGGCTCATCGTCGGCAGCGCGGCCGGCGCGGCCGAGGCCAGCAGCGGGCACAGCGCCAGGATCAGGATCAACAACCCACGCAGCGCGCGGGCGGTACGGAACGCAAACATGAATTCAAGGGTCCTTGCGCAGCTTGTGGGCGAGCAGCTGGGCGAAATCGGGCAGTTTCTTGAGGTCGGGCAACTTGGCCGGCGGCGGTACCGGCAGCGGTTCGGGCAGGGTGTGCAGGACGTTGATGCCACCAGCGGTGACGCCGAGCAGCAGTTGTTCGTTGTTGACCTCCACCACCACCACGCGCTCCTTGGCGCCCAGCGGTAGGCTGGCGACCACGCGCAGGCCGGCCGACGGACGGAAGCCGCTGCCGGGCATGCGCTTGAGCAGCCAGCCCAGGCCGACGATCAGGCCCAGCACCAGCAGTAGCGCGAATACCGCGCCGAACAGGCCGGGTGCCGCCGGCGCCTGGCTGCCGACCTGCTGCGCCTGGTGCGCGAGCGGGGCGGATGGCGCGGCGGCCGCGAGCAGGGCATGCAATGCGCTCAACGCAGTCTCCGCACGCGCTCGCTGGGGCTGACCACATCGGTCAGGCGGATGCCGAAGCGGTCGTTGATGACGACCACTTCGCCATGCGCAATCAAGGTGCCGTTGACATACACGTCCAGCGGCTCGCCGGCGCCGCGCTCCAGCTCCACCACCGAGCCCTGGTTGAGCTGCAGCAGGTTGCGGATCGGCATGCGCGCGCGGCCCACTTCCAGCGACAGCGTCACCGGCACGTCGAGGATCATGTCGAGGTTGAGGTCGGCGGTGTGCTGCTCTTCGGCCATCAGTTGTTCGAACTGGGCGGCCTGGGCGGCTTCGAGGGCGTCGATCTGGGTCATGGCTGGGATTCCTGGGCGGCCGCGGGGCGCGGGCCGGGGTGGCCGGGCGGCTGCACGGCGGTGATCTTGACGGCGTTCTTGCCGTTGGCGATGCCGAATTCGCCGGTGAACAGCGGGATGTTCTCCACGCACAGCGGCACCTGCGCGGGCAGTTCGATCGGCAGCACGTCGCCGATCTTCAGACCGGTCAGCTGGCGCAGGCTCATGCGCTTGGACGCCAGCACGCTGGACACGGTGACCTCGGCGATGTTGAGCTGTTCGCGCAGCATCACGTTCCAGCTTTCGTCGCGGTCGTTGCGGTCGCTCTGGATGCCGGCGTCCAGCAGCTCGCGGATCGGCTCGAGCATCGAGTACGGCAGGGTGACGTGGATCTCGCCGCCGCCACCTTCCAGCTCGACGTGGAAGCGGCACACCACCACGTATTCGCGCGGGGTGACGATGTTGGCGAAGTGCGGGTTGATCTCCGAGTTGTTGTACTCGAACTCCACGTCCATCACCGGCGCCCAGGCTTCCTTCAGGTCGGCGAAGGTCTGCTTGAGCATCAGTTGGATCACCCGCATCTCGGTCGCGGTGAATTCGCGGCCTTCGATGCGCGTGGGGTAGCGGCCGTCGCCGCCGAAGAAGTTGTCGACCACGGTGAACACCAGGGTCGGTTCGAACACGATCAGGCCGGTGCCGCGCAGCGGCTTGAAGCGGATCAGGTTGAGG
>Ga0160434_100345_pt1 | contig 14515 bp, 7 predicted proteins | sample HID1973I_E0MG_FD_108273 | JGI IMG/M metagenome (GOLD analysis project Ga0160434, IMG submission 108273) | Enriched mosquito-associated microbial communities from UW Madison campus, WI, USA - HID1973I_E0 MG | ecosystem: Host-associated > Arthropoda: Insects > Digestive system > Unclassified ...
CGTGCCGGCTGGCCGGCGGCGACACGCGGCAGCTGGATCGAGAACATGCTGCCCTTGCCAACCTGGCTGTGCGCATTGAGCTCGTGCGAAAGCAGGCGCGAGATGCGCTGGCAGATCGACAGGCCCAGCCCGAGGCCTTGCTCGCCCCAGTCGAACGGCTGCTGGTAGCGATGGAACTCGTTGAAGATCTGCCGCATGTGGTGCTCGGGAATGCCGGGGCCGGTATCCCAGACCTGCAGCTCCACCTCGTCGCCGCGCGGGCGCACGCCGAGGACGATGCGGCCCTGGCGGGTATAGCGCAGCGCGTTGGCGATGAAGTTCTGCATCACCCGGCGCAACAGGCGGCGGTCGCTGCGTACCCAGATCGACCGTGCGTGGACCTGCAGGCGCAGGCCGCGGCTGGCGGCCACCGGCGCGTACTGCGCGGCCAGCTCGGCGATCAGCATGCCGGCGTCGAAGTCTTCGATGGTCGGCCGCAGCCCGCCGGCATCCAGGCGCGAGACATCGAGCAGGCCGTCGAGCAGCTCCTCGGCCGCGCGCAGCGAGGCGTCGACGCGTTCGGCCAGGTGGCGCTGTTCCTCGCTGTTCTGCGCGCTGTCGCGCAAGGCCGAGGCAAACAGGCGCGCGGCGTTGAGCGGCTGCAGCACGTCATGGCTGATCGCGGCTAGGAAGCGCGTCTTGGACTGCTGCGCCAGCTCGGCTTCGTGCGAACGCTCGGCCACGCGCTGTTCCAGCGTTTCGTTGGCTTCGAGCAGCGCCCTTTCGGCGCGCTTGTAATCGGTGATGTCGTTGTAGCTGGTGACATAGCCACCGCCCGGCAGCGCCTGGCCGCGCATCTCGACCACCTTGCCGTCGCTGCGGGTGCGCTCGAACACATGCGGCGAGCCGGCACGCATGTGGCGGATGCGCCGCTCGATCTGGTCTTCGGTATCGCCCTCGCCCAGTTCACCGCGCTCGGCGTTGTAGCGGATCAGGTCGGCCACCGGCCGGCCGACATAGAGCATGCCGTCCGGATAGCCGAACAGCTCCTGGTAGCGGCGGTTCCAGGCGGTCAGGCGCATTTCCGGATCGACCACGCTGACCGCGGCGCTGATGTTCTCCAACGTGGTCGAGAGGATCTCGCGGTTGAAGCGCAGCTCCTGGCCGGCCTCGTCGAGAACCGCGACGACCTCGCCCAATTCCATGCCCGATCCGCGCAGCAGGCTGGTCAGCACCAGGCGCGCCGACGCTGCACCAATCGACGCGGCCAGCAGGCGCTCGGTGAACTGGACCCAGGCGCGGTCGGCGACGGCGTTGGATTGCAGTTCGCGTCCCAACGCATTGGCCTGTTCGACGAAGGCCCGATGCGCATGGCGTTCGCCGACCACGCGCTCGGCAAGGGTGAGCAGGTCGGAGACATGCACGTGGCCCGGCCAGGCGCCGGCCACCGCCGGCCGTTGCGAGTACGGGTCCAGGAACGGTGCGGCCCGCAGGCGCTCGTCGACGCCGGGCCGCCAGCGTGCGGACACCACCATCAGCGCGCCGACGTTGGCCAACAGCGACCAGAACGTGCCATGGGCCAGCGAGTCCCAGCCGCTCATGCCGAACAGCTGTTGCGGGCGCAGCCAGGAAATGCCGAACGGCCCGTTGAGCAGCCAGCCGGTATCGAAGCCGCCGGCCATCGTCATGGCCGGCAGCAGCAGGGTGTAGATCCAGGTGGCGAAGCCAAGCAACATGCCCGCCTCCACGCCCTTGCGGCTGGCGCCACGCCAATACAGGCCACCGAGCACACCCGGCGCGAACTGGGCCACGGCGGCGAAGGCCATCAGGCCGTATGAGGCCAGCGTGCTGTCGTCGCTGCTGCTGCGGTAGTAGCTGTAGGCCACCAGCGCCAGCAGCAGGATCGCGACGCGGCGTATCCACAAAACGCGCCCGGCAGCCGCCACCGTGTGGCCGCGCGATCGGCGCAGCAGGACCGGCATCACCAGATCGTTGCTGACCATGGTGGCCAGGGCGATCGAGGCCACGATCACCATGCCGGTCGCGGCGGAAAAACCGCCGATGTAGGCCACCAGGGCCAGCACGGTATTGCCTTCGGCCAGCGGCAGCGCGAGCACCATGCTGTCGTCGGCGAGTTGGCCGCCACCGCCGAACAAGGCCACGCCGGCCGAGGCGATCGGTACCACCATCGCGGAGATCAGTACCAGGTAGCCACCGAACAACCAGCGTGCGCGGCGGATGTCGCCGACGTCGCCGCATTCGACCACCGCGACATGGAACTGCCGCGGCAGGCACACGATGGCCAGGAAACTCAGGATGGTCTGCGAGACAAAGCCGGCCGACGGCGTGTGCTCGAACAGCATCCGCGCCGAATCGGCGATGCGCAGCTGGTGGTCACCCAGCCAGGACCAGGCGAACAGGCCGACCGCCAGCATCGCCACCAGCTTGATCACCGACTCCAGCGCGATGGCCAGCATCATGCCGTGGTGGTGCTCGGTCGCGTCAGCCTGGCGGGTGCCGAACAGCGTGGCGAACAAGGCCATCAGCAGGGCCACGTACAACGCCGGGTCGGAGAGGAAGGAGCGGCCGTGGTTGGACTGGCCGGTCAACACTTCCAGGCTCATCGCCACGGCTTTGTACTGCAGCGCCAGGTAGGGAACGATGCCGACCAGGGCGATCACCGCGACCAGCGCGGCCAGCCGGCGCGAGCGACCGTAGCGCGAGGAAATGAAATCGGCGATCGAGACGGTGTTTTCCGAGCGGGCGATCAGCGCCAGGCGCTCGATGATTCGCCAGCCGAAGATCAGCAGGAGCAGCGGGCCGAGGTAGATCGGCAGGTAGCCGACGCCGTTGCGCACCGCCGTGCCGACGGCGCCGTAGAAGGTCCACGAGGAGCAGTACACGGCCAGCGCCAGGCTGTAGACCGCCGGGCGCAGCCATGGCCGGTCCGGATACAGCGGACGGCGATCGCCCCACCACGCCACCGCGAACAGCAGCACGGCGTAGCCGACCGACACCGACAACAGGATCCAGCTCGAGATCAACGCGCCCCTCCGGCGGGTTTGCCTTGGCAGTGTACCCGGGGAGAACAGGTGGCCGGGGCGCTGCGGTCGGGGCTGAAGCCCCTCCTACAAGGGCGAGGCTTCCTGTAGGAGGGGCTTCAGCCCCGACAGCTTCAGCTGCCGCCAAAGCCACCTGCGCCAGCAGCCGACCCTACCCCGGCAACACCACCTCAACCGCATAGCGCCGCCCAGCCTCGATCCCCGAGATGGCCCCCTCGGCACACACGACCCCATCCACGCTCACCCGCATCGCCTCCACCGCCGCGTCGCGCCGATACCCCACCTCGAACACCGCTCCGCGAAACTGACGCCGTACCCGCGCCGTCTGCCAATGCGAAGGCAGCTGCGGTCGCACCTGCAGGACCTCGCCCTCACCGCGCAAGCCGAACAATCCCTCGATGACATCGCGATAGACCCACGCCACGGTCCCGGTATTGAACAGCTGGCTGGAGCGCCCGGCGGTGCGCGGGATTTCTCGCCACGCACCGCGGTAGTAGTTCGGCAGGTAGACCGGCAGCTGGCCGCGCTGCAGCACATCGGCACGCGAGGGACCGGGGATCATCGCGCGCAGCACCGACCAGGCGCGATCGGCCTCCCCCACCGCGTACAGGCTATGCAGATAGAACGCGGCAGCATGGTTGTACACCGCGCCGTTCTCGGCCGAACCCGGATGCTTCTGGGTCAACCGGCCCACATCCTCGCGCATGCCGGTATACGGCGGCGCCAGCATGACCGGCCCATAGGGGGTGTGCAGCTGTGCTTCCACCGCCGCCAGCAGGCGCGTCTGGCGCTCAGCGTCCGCGGCCCCGCCGAGCATCGCCCAGCTCTGCGGGTTGAGGTAGATGCGGCCTTCGGCGTCATCGGCCACGCCGAAGCGCACGCCGTCGTCGGTGATGCCGCGGGCATACCAGTCGCCGTCCCACAACTCGCGGTTGGCATCCGCGTTCACGGCGGCGGCGGCCTCGGCGAAACGCGTCGCCTCGTCGGCCCGGCCATGGCGGGCGCACAGCCCGGACCACAACTTCAGCGCGTAGCCGGTGGCCAGCGTCAGCCAGCCCGAAACACCCTGCCCGCGATAGCCGACCATGTTCATCGGGTCGCACCAGTCGCCCTGCGCGATATAGCTCAGGCCTCGCGCGTCGCGTGCCTGCAGCAGCCAGTCCATCGCCGCGTCCAGGCGCGCGGCCACGCTCAAGCGGCGGCCGCCACGATCCTCGACAACTTCGTCGAGCAGGCCGGCGTCCCCGGTCTCGCCGAGATACGCATCGAGGAAGATCGGCAGCCAGACGCAGTGATCGGTATGCGGCACCTGATTGATGTATTTCAGCTCGGCGTGCTCGTCGAGCAGGATGCCGTCGGGCATGGCGCCACTGGCTTCCTGCTGCGCGAGCGCGTGCAGCAGCGACGCCCGCGCCACCTGCGGCGACAGATAGGCCATGCCGAGGTGGTCCTGCAGGAAGTTGCGCGTCTGCGGATCGGTGGTCAGGCGGTTGACGTCGCCGTGATAGAAGACCTGGCGCGGCAGCCAGTGGTTGACCAGGTTGTCGAAGGCGGCGTCGGGCGTTTCCACTTCCAGGCAGCCGCGGCCTGCCGCCAGATGCGCGGCATGCGCCTGCGCGGCCTCGGCGAAGCCTGCTTCGGAGAGATATTGCGCACGCAACCCGGCGATCTCCGCCTCATCGTGCGCCGGGCCGAACAGGTAACGGTGCGTGACCACCTCGTCCGGCCCAAGTTCCAGCCGCTGTTGCAACACCGCCGTCGGCGTCTCGTAGCGCGCATCGCTATCACCCAGGCGCTCACCGGCCAGGGCCGAGGGCGCATGCAGCCCACCTTCGCCTTCGAACGCCGATTGCCGGGCTTCCCAAGCCACCACCGGCTGCTCGTGCAACAGGAAGGTGCAATCCTTGAAGTCACGCTGGCGCCAGTAGTCGGCAACCTTCTGGTACGGCGCCACGCTGCGGCAGACGATGCCGCCGAGGTCGGCACTGTATTCGCCGGACTGGTTCATCCACGACATGTAGCCGACCGGGAAGTACGGATACAGCGACAGCCGCCGCGCCCGCCCCGACACGTTGCGTACGCGGCACGACCACAGCTCCAGCGGCGTGTCTTCGGGCAGCTGCAGTTGCAGCTCGAGCACGATGCCGTCGAACTCGATTTCCCAGGCGATGTCGTGCTTGCCGGCCGAGAACGCAAAGCGTGCCGGCGTGGCGCGCACCGGTTCGTAGGGCGCCGAATACAGCGCTCCGCTGTCTTCGTCCTTCAAATAGAAGAAGCGGCCCGGATGATGCGCGTAGTAAGGCTGCTCCGGCTGCATGAAGCTGCGCGCCTCCAGGTTCGGCGCATGCGCGTACTTGGCCGGCTCGGGCTGCATGAACTGCGCGGTGGCGTAGCCGCGGCAGGTGAGCTGGATCATCATCCGGCGGTTCCACAGGAACGCACCGGCATTGGGCATGGCGGTGGGGCTGCGCAGGACGTAGCGCTCGCCGTCGGCGCTGGGGCCGAGCAGGTCGGCGGTGTCGTCGGTCTCGGTATTCGGAATCATGTCGAAGTTTCGGGAGTGGCGCGGCGCGCGGCCAGGGCCTGCTGGATCTCGGCCAGGCTGGCGTCGTCGAGGGGATAGAAGCGCATGGTCCAGGCCGCCAGCAGCGCGACCATGCCGGGAATGACCGTCATCAGCAGCACGATGCCGTGCTGCGAGGCCTGGCTCTGCGATTGGTTGGCCACATAGCCCATGCCGGCCAGCACCCAGGCGATGGCCGCCGAGGCAATGGCGCCGCCGAGTTTCTGCGAGAACGTCGCGGCGGCGAAGGTCAGTGCCGTGGCGCGGCGGCCGGTGCGCCATTCGGTGTAGTCGGCGGTGTCGGCGTACATGGCAAAGGCCAGCGGCGACTTCGGTCCCAGTGCCAGGCCCACGAGGATGTTGAGCACGAAGGCAGTGACCAACCCGCCGGGCGGGACGAAGTACATGCTGGCGCTCAGCACGCCGACGATGCACATCAGGCCGATCATCAGCCGGCGGCGGTCGAACCAGCGCGTGAGCAAGGGCGTCGCCGCCGCGCCGAGGGCCAGCGCGACCGAATAGCTGCCCAGGAACCAGCCGGTGAGGTCGGGTCGGCCCAGGTAGTACTTGAAGTAATACACGCCTGCGCCGGCACGCATCACGATCGTGACCATGATCACCAGCGCCAGCACGAACAGCACCAGCCAGGGCCGGTTGTGCAGCAGGTCGGCCACGTCCTGGCGCCAGGGCGTGCGTTGCGAAGGGGGCGGCACCACGCGCTCGCGCACGCCGAAGAACACGCTGGCGAACAACACCGCGGCGAGGGCGCCGTAGACCATCAGCGTGCGCTGCCAGCCGGTGGCGGCATCGCCCTGGCCGAGCGCGCCGACCAGATCGAGCGTGGCGTAGTTGACGAAGGTGGTGCCGGCGAAGGCGGCGATGAAGCGCATGCTCACGAGCACCGTGCGCTGCTGGCCATCGGCGGTGATCACGCCCGACAGCGCCGAATAAGGAATGCTCACCACGGTGTAGGCCAGCATCATCAGCGAGAAGGTGGCGTAGGCCCACAGCAGGCGCATGTCGGCGGCGAGCGGCGGCACGGTGAAGGCGAGCACGCCGGTGGCCGCCAGCGGCAGCGCGCCCCACAGCAGCCAGGGCCGGAAATGGCCCCAGCGCGTGCGAGTGCGGTCGGCGAGCATGCCCATCAGCGGGTCGGCGATGGCGTCGCCGACCTTGGTTACCAGGATGAGCGTGCCGACCGCGGCGGCCGGCAGCAGCATCACGTCGGTATAGAAGATCAGCAGGAAGGCCGAGATGCTCGACCAGTACAGGTTGAGGCCGAAGTCGCCGAGCGCGTAGCTGGCTTTCTCGCGCAGGGGCGGTGTGTTCGAGGGGGCAACGGGTTCTGGCGCTGGCGGCATGGTCGGGCCCAAGGGTGCGCAACAAGGCGTGGCGTGCGAGGATGCCGACGCTACACCATCGGCGCGTCGCATGGCCGCTGCATGAAGAATTGATCTGCACCTATAACGAGCCGCGATGATGACTGAAACGCCCTTGTCTGCCACACCCCTCGCGATCGTGGTGATGGGGGTGTCGGGCAGCGGCAAGAGCACGGTGGCGCGGGCCCTGGCCGATCATTACGGCTTCGCCTTGCTGGACGCGGACGATTTCCACAGTGCTGCGGCCAAGGCGCAGATGGCCAGTGGTATTCCTTTGACCGATGCGCAACGCGAACCCTGGGTGGATGCATTGGGTGAGGCGCTGCGGCAGTACACGGGGCGCGGGGAGTCGGTGGTGCTGGCATTTTCCGGCCTGCGCAGCGCGCACCGGCAGCGGCTGCGCGCCAGTGGAGTGCCGATGCGGTTCGTGTTCCTGCATGCGGACGCGGCGGTGATTGCGGCGAGGCTCGGGTTGCGCGCCGGGCATTTCATGCCGCCGGCGCTGCTGGCCAGCCAGTACGAGGCGCTGCAGCCGCCAGCCGATGAGCCGGATGTGGTGGCGGTGGATGTAGATGCGCCGCTGGCGCAGGTGGTGGCGGCGGCGGTTGCGGGGTTGGGCTGCTGAGGGGCGGAGGACGCTTTTGTAGGAGGGGCTTCAGCCCCGACAGCCATCTGTCAGCTCGCGACTCCGCTCGTCGGGGCTGAAGCCCCTCCTACAACGGCCCATACCTCTCCCCACAGCGCCGTGCGCAATCAGCGTTTCGCCGGCACGCCCATCTCTTCCAGCAGCGCCGGCGCCGGATACACCTTCGCCAGCAGCCAGCGCAGGTAGCGCATGTCCACATGGATGGCGCGCTTGAAACGCGGGTCATACCACCAGCTGGCGCTCACCGCCTCCCAGTTGCTGTCGAAGTTCAAGCCGACCAACTCGCCACGCGCATTGAGCACCGGCGAGCCGGAGTTGCCACCGGTGGTGTCGAGGTTGGTAAGGAAATTGACGGTCTGCGTCTTCAGCACCGGGTCGGCCGTGTCGCCGAAATCACCCTTGGCGATGGCGTCGAGCAGCGGCTTGGGCGCGTCGAACGGAATCTCCCCGGTGTTCTTCTCGACAATGCCGGCCACCGTCGTCACCGGCGCGAAACTCACTGCGTCGCGCGGTGCCAGCGCTTCGACCCGGCCGTAGCTGATGCGCAAGGTGCCATTCGCGTCCGGGTACACGGCGCGGCCCTGCTTCTCTCGCCAGGCCACCAGCGCTCGCATATAGGCCGGGCGCAGCCGCAGCTGCTCGCCTTCGCGCGCCTTGCGTGCATCGTCCAGGCGCAACTGTGCCGGGGTCAGCCTGCGCGCGAGCGCAATCAGCGGATCGTCGGCCAACGGCTGGCCGGCACGGGCCGCGGCGAAGCGCGAGAGTCGTTCCTCCTCTTTGCCCAGCCGCGTGCCCGCGTAAAGCTTGTCCAGGGCCTGCTGCAACTGCGCCGGGGTACGGCCGAAGGCGGCATCGAACTCGGGCACGCGTTGCGCCTCGGGCAACTGCTGGTAGCGCACCAGCAATGCCGTGAGCAGCGCCTTCTCCACTGCCGGGTCGTAGCGGCGCTGGACCTGCTTGAGCACGCCTTCGATCATCGCCTGGTCGCGCTGCTGGTAGCCGGTCTCGCGTGCGTCATCGGGCTTGAGCGATTCGACCCGCAACCGCTCCAGCAACAACGCCGAACGCATCACCTGGGTCTGGCTGCTGAGTAGGCCCAGCAGCAGGTCGCGCTCGCCCAACACCGCGCCCTCGGCCAGCGTGGCCTGCAGCGCGGCGATATCCCGGGCGTCATCGCCGGTGGTCGCGGCCAGCATTCCGCGCTCGTCCGCGCCGCGTAGGCGCACGGCGTCGCTGCGGCGCAGGCCTTCGAGTTCACCGGCGGCACGCTTGCGGTTGTTCTTCAGCGACTGCAACTGCGAGGCGTAGCGCGTTTTTGCCTGCGCATCGCCCTTGCCCGCGGCCTCGATCTGGCTGATCAGATCGTCCATGACGCTCACCCGCCCAGGCAGCACGTGCTCGACCTGCTCGCCGAACTCGGCGGCGGTGCGGTGCCGGTAGGTCACGCCCGGATAGCCGGCCAGCATCGCGAAGTCGCCGGCCTTCAACCCGTCCCTGGCCATCTGCAGGTGCGCCGGCGGATGGTAGGGCACGTTCTCCGGGCTGTAGTCGGCCGGCTTGCCGTCCTTGCCGACATAGGCGCGCAACAAGGTGAAGTCGCCGGTGTGGCGCGGCCACATGAAGTTGTCGATTTCATCGCCGTAATTGCCGATGGCGCGCGGCGGCGCGTAGACCAGGCGCACGTCGCGCAGCTCGAGTTGGCGGATGCGGTAGAAGTCGCTGCCGTAATACATGTTGGCCACGCTGCAGCGCACGTTGCCCTCGCGCTCGCAATCGGCCACGACGCGCTTGCTGGCCGCGTCCACTGCTTCGTAATACGCCCGGCCTTGCTTGCCGCGCGCATCCTTGAGCACTTCGTCGGTGACCTTGTCGAAGCCGACGGTGACCAGCACGCGGAAGTCCGGGTTGGCGGCGCGCTCGTCGGCGCGGCCAGCGGCAATGAAGCCTTCGTCGATGAAGTTGTGTTCCGCAGTGCTGTTGTACTGGATCACGCCCATCGCGACGTGGTGGTTGGTCAGCAGCAGGCCGTCGTTGGAGACGAACGAGCCGGTGCCGCCGCCAAGTTTGACCACCGCGCTCAGTGGCGCCTGGGTGACGTCGGCCAGGTGCCTGGGATCGCCCTTGAACCCGGCTTCGCGCAGGGGCTTGGCCAGGGCAGGCAGCTGCGAGGGCATCCACATGCCTTCATCGGCACGGGCGGTGGCGGACAGCGCCAGGCCGAGGGCCAGCGAGACGGATAAAGGCGTGCGAAGCGGCATGGATCGATTCCGGAAAGGCAGGCGATGACCTTAGCGAGCCGCTGGCGTGTCGGCAATCGGGGTGCGGCCGTGGATCTACAGCCGTGCCAGGTGGCACAGCCGCACCTGACGCGCTTCGATGCCATGTGCCTCGGCCGCGCGCAGGCGCAACGCGGCCACGATCTCGGCCGGGTCCAGGCGCTCCGGGTCGACGGCGTCGATGCTGTGCGTGACCTGGCCCCAGAGGATCGGCCGGCCGCCTTCGTAGGCCTCGTAGTCGGCGAAGTAGTGCAGGCGCATGCTCAGGTACCTACGTGGATGCCGTGGATATCGCCGTCGCAGCCGAGGTGTTCCAGCGCGATCGACAGGGCGAGTGTGTAACCCTGGGTCCGATAGCCATGCACCGCAGCGACGCGACAACCCAGGCCGTCGGGCAGTTCTGGCGCTGGCAGATCGCTATCGTCGTCATGGACTTCGACGTAGGGATAGTCCAGCCCCGCCAGGACACGGTGCAGGCGCGCGCTGGCTGCGCATGCGCCCGGATCGACCAGCGCCAGTTCGACGCGTGCCTGCGCGGCCACGCGCAGGGCGTCAAGCAGTTCCTGTTCCGAGCCGCAGGCGCGCAAGGCCACGGTCTTGCCGGCGTCGGCGGCGCGCGCGACCAGCTGCCCCAGCAGCTCGCGCGGCAACGGCGACGGGCTGCGAACGAATCGGGAATCCGCTTCGGGTCCGCGCACGATCATGATGGTCATGACGTTCTGCCTCAGCCCAGCCGGCGTGCGGCGATGGCAAGCGAGAGCGCGTAGGCGCGCAGGCGATCGCCGCTGGTGATGATCGTGGCGATCGGCAAGTGATGCGGGTGCAGCTGCGGCTCCAGTTCCTCGGCCGCATCGTCGTGCAACTCGATGTAGGGAGCAGGCAGGCGGTCCAGGGCATCGCGCAGGGCGGCGCACTCGGCGTCATCGGCGGTGCGGGTGGTCGCGCCAGCGTCGAGAAGCACCAGCGCCGTGTCGGCCGGGCGCGCCGACCCCAGGCCGGCGATCAGCCCGGCCATGTCTGCACAACGGATCAGTTCAGTGGAATGCCCGGCACGGGCAGCCGTGGAGACCCAGGCCGCGGCGTCGACCGGGGCATGCGGGCCTTGCAGGATCAACAGCGACATCGGAATGGCTCAAGCGCAGAGGGCGGAGCGGCCACGATAAGAAGACCGGGCGTAAAGCCGCCATTCGCCGCTGCCGCTTGACGCGTAACTTCTGCGTATCGCCGCCTACTTCTCCTTGCGCCAATTCACCGAGCCCTTGGTCTCGATCGTGCTGGACTCGACCTCGACGTCGAAGCCCCGCGTCAGCAGGTACTTCAAGGTGATCACCGAGCTGCCGCCCACCAAGGCGACGCCGTAGCCGACGTAGAAGCGCGGCGAGAGGTACTTGCCGAAACCGACCACCGAGCCCAGCGTGCCGGACTGGCTGACACCGGCTTCGTCCAGGCCGAGCTTGGCCCCGAGCTGCGAAGCGATCAGTCCGCTGCCGGCCGACAGCGCGGCCGAGGCGGCGGTCACCTGCTGCGCCTCGCTGCCGCTCGCACTGGCCAGGCCGCGGCCCAGAACCAGGTAGGACAGTGCTTCTGATTGCGACATCGACGGGCTGGCCCAGACATCGGCGCGTGGCGATTCGGCGCGGCCACTGACGTCGATGCCGGCAGTGACATCGCCGATGCGGCGCTCGGCGCGAATATTGATGCGCGGATCGGAGACGATGTTGTTGCTCCAGGTCAGCTGGCCGCGCGTGATGGTCAGGTCCTGTCCGTAGGCCTTGTAGCGGCCACTGACGTCGAGCCCGCCGTTGGCGGTCATCTCACGCCCCGGCCGCGCGCGCACCTGCAGCCGCCCGGTCAACGCGCCTTTCAGGCCGAACCCGGCCATCTGCACGTTGTCGCCAAGGATCAGCGCCAGGTCCATGTCCAGGGCCGAAGCCGGTGCCTCTTCGGGATTGACCGGGTCGAGCACCACCACGTCCTCGGAGACGGACGCACCGCGATCAAGCCGCTCAAGGTCGATATCCGCCTCCGGCACGGTGACCTGCCCACGCAACTGCATGGTCTTGTCGACGATGCCGAACTGCATGTCCGGGTTGGCGACGATGCGCAGTTCTGGCGTGTTGTAAAGCAGCACGCGTTCGCCACGGATGTTGAGTTTCAGCGGCGTGCGCTCGCCGTACCAGGACAGGTCACCATCGACATTGAGACTGCCCTCGCCCGACTTGACCTGGGCAACGATGCGCGCAGAGCCATCGGGTTGGGCGCTGAAACGGCCCTGCCCATCGGTGAGGGTCAGCCCCATCGACGGGTATTCGCCGGTGAAATCCTTCAGCGTCGCCTCGCCGCCGAGTTGCGGCTGCGAGCGCGTCCCGCGCAAGCTGACGTGGCCCTCGACCTGGCCCTTCGGCTGGACCAGATCAGCGACGAACAGCTGCAACCAGGAGAGGCGCGACATGTTGAGGTACAGCTCGCCGTTGAGCGGCGCGAAGCTGTCCCAGCCGGTATTGAAGCGCGCATCGACGAAGCCATTGCCCTGGAAGCCAATGCCGAGATAACCCTGGATCTTCTGCGGGTTGAAGTCGCCGTTGAGGCTGAAGTGGTCGTAGCGCACCACTTCGCCGCGGCTGTTGTCGCCCAGGCGGATGCCGCCTTCGAGCGAAGCGACCTTGAAGTTGCCTTCCCAGGCGTTGCCCCGCGGGCGGAAGGTGCCGTCCACCGTGAGCTCGCCACGCAGGTGCACTTGCCGGCCTTCGTTGGGCGGCAGCCAGGGCTGGATCAAGGTGAGCGGCAACGCCTCGCTATGGACGGTGACGCCGTCGCGCGGCCAGTTGGCACTGGCGCACAAGGCGCCGCCGGCACCCACCGCGGCCAGGCAGGCATCGCTGACGGTAAAGGCCGGCCCGTTGACGCTGAACTGTGCAGGCTGGCGCAGCGCCCACACATTGCCCTTGGACGGGGTGATGCGCAGCGACGCCAGTTCGCCCTGCCAGCGCGCGCCATTGCGCCGAACCTCGCCCTGCAAGGCGAGCTGGGCCATTTCGTTGCGCACTTCGGCCTGTACGCGCAGGTTCTCGACCGCGCCCTGTGCCTGCACCTGCACGCTGTCGAGCACCATGCCGGCGGTGACGGCGGTGCCTTGCAAGGTCAGCGTGCCGGCACTGCCGCGCCATGGCAGGCGCCCACGCAACGACAGGCTGTCGGCGGCGTAGTCGTTCCAGCGCAGGCCGGTACCGGCCACGTCGGCGGTGATGTCCGGCGCGTCGCGGCGGCCACCGATCTGTACCGTGCCACGGACGTTGCCGGCGGCGCCGGGCAACAGGTCGTCCAGTTGCAGCGGCTGCAGTTGCGCGGTGACGTCGAGGCGATCGCCGACACGTCCGCGTGCGTTGATGCGGCTATTGCCGACGGCGAGGTTCAATTCGCCTTCGCTCTGGTTGCCTTGCAGGGCGAAGCGGCCGCGCGCGTCGATCGCGCGCTGGCGCAGCTGGCCGCGCAATGCGGTTATTTCCGCAGTGGCCTGGTAAGTGCCCGGCGTGCCATTGGCGGCCGCGGGCAGTTGCTTGCCCTTCGAAGCGATCTGCCCGGACAGGCGACCATCCCAACCCGGCGCAAAGTAACCCGGGTCGAACTGCGACAGGCGCGCGGCGACATCCCAGGTCAACGTCGGCTGCCAGCCGACCTCGCCGGTCAGGTCCAGTGCGCCGCCGGGCGTGATCGCACGCACTTCGTGCAGCTGCGCGTGGCGCTCGTCGCCGCGGGCATCGACGTGCAGTTCGGCGCGCTGTTGTTCGCGCGCGATATCGGCACGGCCGTACACCGCCCACTGCTTCATGGTGCCGGCCAAGCCGAAGCGTGCTTCGCGCAATTCGACCGGCACCTGCTGGGCATCCGGCGTCGCCGGGTCCGGCGCGGGCACGAAGCGCAGGTCGCGGGCGTAGGCGGCCATGCGGAAGCGCGCGTTGTCGGCGTCGCGGAAGTCGGCGGTGCCACGCAGGCGCAGTTGTCCACCAAAGGCGTCGACGACCAACGGCGCGACCGTGATGACCTGGTCGTTCAAGGCCACGCGCGAGGGCTGCACCACGATCTTCTGCTCGTCATGGCGTAGCCAGCCTTGCAGGTCCGCACTACCGCCCTTGCCTTTGGCATCGACGTCGAATGCCAGCGGCGTGGCCGGCGCCGGATCGGTCACGCCGGCAGCGCCCATCAGCAGCGCGGTGTCGAGCTGCTCGGTTTCGGCGTGGAGCTTCCAACGCGGGTCATCGCGACCGGTAAAGACCAGGCTCGCGCGCAACGGCTTGGGCGCACGCCCGGCGATGGCCACTTCCATGTTCGCCAAGTCGCCGCGCGCGACCAGGCCAAGACTCGCCGGGGTTCTGCCGCGCGGCGCGGGCAACACGGCCGTGGCGGTGAAGTTGGTCTTGTAGTCATCACGCGGCACGTAGTCGCCGTTGAGGCCGAAGTTGCCCCGGTCGGTATCGACCTGGAGCCGACGCGTGCGCAGTTCGCCATTGGCCAGGTCGAGGCCGCCACGCACGCGGCGCACGTCGATCATCGGTTCACCCAGCTGGGTCACGCGCAACGAGTCGACGACGATGGTGTCGGCCTGGATCGCC
>Ga0160434_100347_pt1 | contig 14430 bp, 9 predicted proteins | sample HID1973I_E0MG_FD_108273 | JGI IMG/M metagenome (GOLD analysis project Ga0160434, IMG submission 108273) | Enriched mosquito-associated microbial communities from UW Madison campus, WI, USA - HID1973I_E0 MG | ecosystem: Host-associated > Arthropoda: Insects > Digestive system > Unclassified ...
GATCCAGGGCGGCGTGCTGGCCGGCGACGTCAAGGACGTGCTGCTGCTGGACGTGACCCCGCTGTCGCTGGGCATCGAGACCATGGGCGGCGTGTTCACCAAGATCATCGAGAAGAACACCACCATCCCGACCAAGGCCTCGCAGGTGTTCTCCACCGCCGAGGACAACCAGTCCGCGGTGACGGTGCACGTGCTGCAGGGCGAGCGCGAGCAGGCCCGCTTCAACAAGTCGCTGGCCAAGTTCGACCTGTCGGGCATCGAGCCGGCGCCGCGCGGCCTGCCGCAGGTCGAGGTGTCCTTCGACATCGACGCCAACGGCATCCTGCACGTGTCGGCCAAGGACAAGAAGACCAACAAGGAACAGAAGGTCGAGATCAAGGCCGGTTCCGGCCTGTCGGACGACGAGATCCAGCGGATGGTCGCCGACGCCGAAGCGCACCGCGAGGAAGACAAGAAGTTCCACGAGCTGGTGCAGGCGCGCAACCAGGCCGACGGCCTGATCCACGCCACCCGCAGCGCGATCACCGAGCACGGCAGCAAGGTCGGCGGCGACGTGATCGGTCGCGTCGAGTCGGCGCTGTCGGATCTTGAGACCGCGATGAAGGGCGACGACAAGGGCCAGATCGAAGCCAAGACCAAGGCGCTGGAAGAAGCCGGGCAGTCGCTGTACGCGGCGGCCGCGGCGACCGAAGGCGGTGCTGGCGGCGCCGGCCCCGACGCCGGTGCGCAGGCGCGCGGCGGCGACGACGTGGTCGACGCCGAGTTCACCGAGGTCAAGGACGACAAGAAGTAAGTCGTCCTGCCGATAAAACGAAGGAGCGGTGCCACGGCATCGCTCCTTCGCCTCATCTGAGTCCCGTCCACGCGACCGTTGCATCCACGGTCCTCTACAGGTTCCCGCAGTCCCCCCATGAGCAAGCGCGATTACTACGAAGTCCTGGGCGTGGCCCGTGGCGCCAGCGACGATGAGCTGAAGAAGGCGTATCGCCGCTGCGCGATGAAGCACCATCCGGATCGCAATCCCGGCGACGCCGCTGCCGAAGCCGCGTTCAAGGAGTGCAAGGAGGCCTACGAGGTGCTGTCGGACGCGAACAAGCGCCGCGCCTACGATGCGCACGGCCATGCGGCCTTCGAGCACGGCATGGGCGGTGGCGGCGGTCCCGGCGGCCCGGACATGGGCGATATCTTCGGCGACATCTTCGGCAACATCTTCGGCGGTGGCGGCGGCGGGCGCACTGCGCGGCGCGGCGCCGACATCGGCTACGTGGTCGAGCTGGACCTGGAAGATGCGGTCAACGGTATCGAGCGCCGCATCGAGATCCCGACCCTGGTCGAATGCGAGCCCTGCCACGGCAGCGGTTCGGAAGACGGCAAGGTCGAGACCTGCAGCACCTGCCAGGGCCGCGGCAACGTACGCATCCAGCGCGGCATCTTCGCCATGCAGCAGGCCTGCCCGCATTGCGCCGGGCGCGGTTCGATCATCCAGAATCCCTGCAAGACCTGCCACGGCGCCGGCCGCGTAGAGGACGAGAAGGTCCTGTCGGTGAAGATTCCCGCCGGCGTGGACAATGGCGATCGCATCCGCCTGGCCGGCGAGGGCGAGGCTGGCCCGACCGGCACGCCGCCGGGCGATCTGTATGTGGAAGTGCGTGTGCGCGAGCACGCGATCTTCAATCGCGATGGCGACGACCTGCACTGCGAAGTGCCGATCCGCATCACCCAGGCCGCCCTGGGCGACACGGTGCGCGTGGCCACGCTCGGTGGCGATGCGGAGATCCGCATTCCGGCCGAGACCCAGACCGGCAAGCTGTTCCGGCTGCGCGGCAAGGGTGTGCGTTCGGTGCGCAGCCGCACCCCGGGCGATCTGTACTGCCGGGTGGTGGTCGAGACGCCGGTCAACCTCACCGCCGAGCAGCGCAAATTGCTGGAGCAGTTCGAGGCGACGTTCAACGGCGAGGAAGGGCGCAAGCATTCGCCTAAGTCCGCGACCTTCATGGATGGGGTCAAGGGTTTCTGGGATCGGATGACTTCCTGATTTCCTTCGCATGCGCAAACGAGGGCCGCCGAAAGGCGGCCTTTTTTGTTCTTCTCCAAACTGGGGGAGGGCTGCAGCTTCTGCGGCTTGCGAGGTGGGGGTTTGTTGAGGGGCGCGCGTGCTGTGTGCGGCTTGGTGTGGTCGGCTTACGGTGCGGGCACCGCCCTGGCGGGCTGTTCGCTTTCGGTTCGGGCGGCGCCTGTCCGCACTCACCGCGCGGCACATCCTTGTGCCGCTCGACGCGCCCACCCCGCCAGGACGGCGCAAGGCGCTTTGATTTTCAATCTTCGTTCGGGGCGCGCCGGGGGAGGGGAAGAGAAAAGCTTGGCTTCCGATTGGTATCGGCGCGCTCTGATCGCGGCTTCGAGCGGGTGCTTCTTACAGGAGCGGCTTCAGCCGCGACCGCCGGATCTCCCGGTCGCGGCTGAAGCCGCTCCTACAACAGCCATTCCCTCGAAGCCGGGGACTTGCAGCTCGCCGTCGCAATCGGGACGAAGGCTCTTCTCCTCCCACCCTCCCGGCGCGCCTCAAACGAAGCGTGAAAATCAAAGCGCCTAGCGCCGTCCTGGCGGCAGGGGATGGCCAGCGGCCATGGATGGCCGCGGTAGGCGAGTTGGACAGGATGTCCAACCGAGCCGGGCCGGTCCCCTGCCGCCAGGGCGGTGCCCGTACCGTAAGCCGACACCACAAACCGCCCACACCACACGCGCCCCTCAATAAACCCCCACCTCGCAAGCCGCAGAGTCCGAAGACATGCGTGGATAAGCCAAGAATCGTGAAACCGGCGGGCCTAGAATGGCCTCATGAACACCTCCTCCGAAAGCCACCTCATCCACGGCCGACGCCAGCGCCCCGACGGGCCGGTACCGGTCGATGTCATCTCCGTGCAGTCGCAACTGGTCTACGGCCATGCCGGCAACAGCGCCGCGGTCCCGCCGATGCGCGCGCTCGGCCTGCGCGTGGCCGAAGTGCCGACCACGCTGCTGAGCAATGCGCCGTTCTACGACACCTTGCGCGGGCGCGTGCTGCCGGCGGACTGGCTGGCCGATTTGCTGGCCGGCGCCAGCGAACGCGGCCTGGTCACGCGTGCGCGCATGCTGGTGTCCGGCTACTTCGGCAGCCTCGCCAACGGCGAGGCCTTCGCCGACTGGCTGGAACGCGAACAGCATCGCGCGCCACAGCTGCGCTACTGCCTCGATCCGGTGATCGGCGACACCCACACCGGGCCCTATGTCGAAGCCGGGCTGGAGCGCGTGTTCGCCGAACGCCTGCTGCCGCGCGCCTGGCTGGTCACGCCCAATGCGTTCGAGCTGGGCCGCCTGACCGGGCTGCCCAGCCTCGCCGAACACGAGGCGATCGCCGCCGCGCGCGCACTGCTGGAGCGTGGCCCGCAGTGGGTGTTGGCGCACAGCGTCGCCGGTGCGCCCGGCCAGTTGCTGACGCTGGCGGTCAGCCGCGACGCGGTGTTCCGCTGGAGCACCCCGCATCTACCGGTGGACGTGGCGGGCACCGGCGATGTGCTGATGGCGCTGCTGGTGGGTTTCCTGCTGCGCGAGGAACCGTTCGAGGTCGCGGTCAGCCGCGCGCTGGCCGGCGTGCACAGCGCGCTGGAAGCGACGCTGGCCGCCGGCTACGAAGAGTTTGACGTGCTGGCCGCCGCGCCGGCCGCGCTGTCGCCACCGGATCGCTTTGTGGCCGAGCGCCTGGCATGACGCCGGCACCGGTCGTCGGTATTGTCGGCAGCGCAGGCGCCTATGGCCACTGGCTGGCGCGTTTCCTGCGCGAGCGCATGGGCCTGGAGGTGATCGGCCAGGATCCGGCCGATCCCGCCTCGCTCGACGAGCAGGCCTTGCTGGCGCGTGCGCAGGTGCTGATCTTCTCGGCGCCGATCCGGCTCACCGCCGCGCTGATCGAGCGCTACGTCGCACTGGCGGGCGGGCGCGAGCAGGGCCAGTTGTGGCTGGACGTCACCTCGATCAAGCAGGCGCCGGTGGCGGCGATGCTGACGTCGCAGGCCGAGGTCGCCGGCCTGCATCCGATGACCGCGCCACCGAAGGCCCCGACCCTGAAGGGCAGGGTGATGGTGGTCTGCGAGGCGCGGCTGGACCACTGGCGGCCATGGTTGCAGCAGTTGTGCGCAGCGCTGGAGGCCGAGTGCGTGCCTGCCACGCCGGAGCGCCATGACCGGGTGATGGCGCTGGTGCAGGGGCTGGTGCATGCCACCCACCTGGCCCAGGCCGGCGTACTGCGCGGCTACGCGCCGCTGCTTGGCGAACTGCAGGCGCTGATGCCGTTCCGGTCTTCGTCGTTCGAAATGGATGCGGCGGTGATGACGCGCATCCTCTCGCTCAACCCGAGCATCTACGAGGACATCCAGTTCGGCAATCCGCATGTGCCGGAGATGCTGGACCGGTTGCTCGCGCAACTGGGCACGCTGCGTGAGCTGGTCCGCAGCGGCGACGATGTCGCGCGCGCGCAGTTTCGCCAGCAGTTCCTGCTCGACAACCGGCAGGCCCTGGCGCCCGATACGCTGGCCGATGGCAATTACAGCTACGAGCGCATCGGCTATCTGCTGGCCGACCTCACCGAGACGCGTGCAATCAGTGTGCACCTGCCGCAGGATCGGCCCGGTTCGCTGCGCGCGCTGTTGCACGTGTTCGAGCGGCACGGGGTGAGCCTGTCTTCGATCCATTCCTCGCGCACGCCGGAGGGCGAAGTGCATTTCCGTATCGGGTTCGATCCGGGCGCAGAGCGCTCGGCATTGGCGGCGGCGGCGCGGGAGATCGACGAGAGCGGCATTGGGCGCGTATTGCCGGAGCGGTTTGCGGCCTTAATGTAGGAGGGGCTTCAGCCCCGACATTCCATCAGCGCAGGCGATGTCCACGGCATAGTGGATGCACGGTCGCGGCTGAAGCCGCTCCTACAGTGGCGCGGCCCGGCGCCTGGTCGGCGCGGGCCGCGCGGCGACGATCAATGGGTGGTCAGGCGCAGTTCGCCGCCGGTGGTGGTGTACTCCTGGCCCTGCCGGACCAGGTGACGCCCGTCGGCCAGTTCATAGCGGGGCACCTCGTGGGCGTCGCCGGGGTTGCCGTTGGCGCCCGCGTCGCGGAATTCGATGATCACGTAGGACTCGCCATCGGAACCGGTGGCGGGGAATTGCCGGAAAGACATCGCGCTACCTCCACGCTTGCACGTCGTTGACACCGGCCGGTCGCCGGCCTGGCGAGCATGCGCAGCGACGTGTTAGCGCGACGTGGTCAGTCGATGAACTGCAATCGCGCCAGCTCAGCGTACAGGCCGCCTTGCGCCAGCAGCTCGGCGTGGGTGCCCTGGGCGACGATGCGGCCGCGGTCCACCACCACGATGCGGTCGGCCTTGAGAACGGTGGCCAGGCGGTGCGCGATCACCAACGTGGTGCGGCCGGCCATCAACCGTTCCAGGGCCTGCTGCACCGCACGCTCGCTCTGCGCGTCGAGTGCGCTGGTGGCTTCGTCGAGCAGCAGGATCGGCGCATCGCGCAGCAAGGCCCGGGCGATCGCAATGCGCTGCTGCTGGCCGCCGGACAGGCGTGCGCCACGCTCGCCCAGCTCGGTGTCGTAGCCGTCCGGCAACTCGGTGATGAAGCTGTCCGCCTCGGCGGCGCGGGCCGCTGCGTGCAGTGCTTCGTCGCTGGCTTCGAGCCGGCCATAGCGAATGTTCTGCGCCGCGCTGGCCGCGAACAGCGCCGGCTGCTGCGGCACCAGCGCGATATGCTCGCGCAGCGCCAGCGGATCGAGCGCGCGCAGGTCCACGCCATCGATCGACACCGTGCCCGATTGCGGATCGTGGAAGCGCAGCAACAGCGACAGCACGGTGCTCTTGCCGGCGCCGGAAGGGCCGACCAGCGCGACCGTCTCGCCGGGCCGCACGTGCAGGTCGAAGCCATTGAGCGCGGCCTGGTCCGGCCGCTGCGGATAATGGAAGACCACGTCGTGGAAGCGGATCTCGCCGCGCAACGGCTGCGGCAACGCCGCCGGATGCGCGGGCGCGGTCACCAGCGGCTGTTCTTCCAGCAGTTCGGCGATCCGGCCCATGCCGCCGGAGGCGCGCTGCAATTCGTTCCAGACTTCGGCCAGCGCGCCGACCGAACCGCCGCCGATCAGTGCGTACAGCACGAACTGGCCGAGCGTGCCGGCGGTGGTCTGCCCGGAGATCACGTCGCGCGCGCCCATCCACAGCACCAGCACGATCGCGCCGAACACCAGCACGATGGCAGCGGCGGTGACCAGGCTCTGGGTGCGGATGCGCTTCCTGGCGGTGTTGACCGAGACCTGCAGCGCGCTTTCGAAGCGGCCGCGCTCGTAAGGCTCGCGCGCATGCGCCTGCACGGTGCGCACCGCGCCCAGGGTCTCGGCGGCCAGCGTATTGGCGTCGGCGACGCGGTCCTGGCTGACCCGAGACATCTTCTGCAGCCGGCGCGCGCCGAGCACGATCGGCAGCACCGCCAACGGAATGCCGATCAACGAATACGCCGCCAGCCGCGGGCTGGTGACGAACAGCATGACCAGGCTGCCGATCACCGTCACCGAGCTGCGCAAGGCCACCGACATCGTCGAACCGATCACGCTGCGCAACAGTTCGCTGTCGGCCGACAGGCGCGAGACCAGTTCGCCGCTGCGGCTGCGGTCGTGGAACGCGGCATCGAGCCCGATCAGGTGCGCATACAGCTGCCCGCGCAGGTCGGCGACCACGCGTTCGCCCAGCAGCGACACGAAGAAGAAGCGCGCGGCCGTCGCCAGTGCCAGCACCACGGTCACCGCGAAGGCGAGGGCGAAGGTGCGGTTGATGTCGCCGCCGGCGGAGAAGCCGTGGTCGATGACCTGTTTGACGACCGCCGGCAGTGCCAGGGTGGCGCTGGAGGACAGCGCCAGCGCCGCCAGCCAGGCGCCGAACAGGCGCGAGTGGCGGCGCACGAACGGCCACAGTGTGCGCAGGCTACCCAGCCGGGCCAGGCCGCGCGGCGCAGGATCGGCCGGAAGTGCATTCATTCGGGGGAGGACTCGGAAAAGACGTGGACCCGGTTCCGGGTGGCGTCGCGCAGCTGGATTTTCAAGGCGTCCAGCCGCGCGGACGGCAGCGTCGCACGCAACACGGCGCCGTCGGCATCGAATTGCTCCTGCTCCTTGAGGGCCTGGTGCTGGGCCAAGGCCAGGTGCACGGCGCCCAGGTCCTCGAAGCCGCAACGCAGCTGCAGGGTAGCCATCTCGGTCAGCGGCAGGCGCGGGGCCAGGCGCAGGCATTCGGCCGCGGTGCCGCCATAGGCGCGCACCAGCCCGCCGGCGCCCAGCTTGACGCCGCCGTACCAGCGCGTGACCACGACGACGATCCGGTCCAGGCCCTGGCCGTCGATCGCCGCCAGGATCGGCCGTCCGGCGGTACCGGCGGGTTCGCCATCGTCGCTGGAGCGGTATTCGGCACCGTGCCGGTAGGCCCAGCAGTTGTGGGTGGCCTCGGGCACCGCGACCGCGCTCACAAAGGCCAATGCGGCCGCCGGATCGTCGATCGGCGCAGCCTGGGCGGTAAACCGGCTGTGCTTGATTTCCTGACTGTGGGTTACCGCAGTGGCGAGAGTCGCTGGCATCGGCATCATTCTAGGGCAGGTGCGTGTCGTGGCTGGCGCACGCCGGGCCGGCAGACACTGGGCTGGCGCGTCGCACTGGGCACGCACCCGCCGGCCTTGACCGGCAGGCGGCCATGCCGGCCGTGGCGGCTTGGGCCGCCGCCGCGGCGCTGCGGTGATCGGCGACGGCGACAGCGGTTATGCTGGGTGCCAGGGGAGGCGCCGGCCCACCGGCGTTGTTTAGGAACAGACACAATGCTGACCAGCCAAACCGCCATTGCCAGCAGTCGGCAACAAGCCCGCGTTGCCGCGGCCTGTGACCGTGCTGCGCAGGTGCTGGCCGGAATGTTGCCCGAAGGCTCGGCGGTCGCGTTGGCCTGGCGCGATGGCCGGCTGGACGAAGAAGGACGCGGCCGATCGGCCAGCGCCGACGATCGTTTGCTGCTGCGCGCATTGCATGCGTTGGAAATGGGCGCGCCGACCCAGCCATACACGCACGCCTGGCGCAGCGCCGATGACTTCGCGGTGCTGGCGGTGGCCTGGCAGCGTGCCGGCGCGGCGGACCCGGCCGGCGACCGCAGTTGGTGCGCGCTGGCCGAGGCGCTGAGCAACGGCACCCTCGACAACGCGCGCCTGCAGGGCGACATCGAAGACCTGGAGAAATCCAAGCAGCTGCAACAGGCGTTGTACGAAATCGCCGACCTGGCCGGCAACGAGCTGGACCTGGTGCAGATGCTCCAGCGCATCCACGCGGTGGTCGGTTCGCTGATGTATGCGGAGAACTTCTACATCGTCGAGTACGACGCGCAGGCCAGCAGCATGCGGTTCCTGTACTTCGTCGACAAGCAGGACAGCTTCGTGGCCGACCCTTCGCTGGCCTATCGGCGCGAGGACATTCCCAACAGCCTGACCTTCGCCCTGCTGGCCAATGGCGTGGCGCTGAGCGGCCCGTCCGAGGAATTGCTGGAGCGTCTCAACATCGCGCCCGATCCGACCCGCGGGCCGGAAAGCGTCGACTGGCTCGGCGTGCCGATGCTGCGCGATGGCCAGGTCGCCGGCGCGATCGTGGTGCAGAGCTACGACGAGCGCATCGGTTTCAGCGAGCAGGACCGCATCCTGCTGGCCTATGTCGCCCAGCACGTGCTCACCGCGATGGACCGTCGCCAGGCCAAGGTGCAGCTGGAGCGGCGCGTCGAAGAACGCACCCGCGAGCTGCAGCACGCCAACCGCGAACTGCAGGACGAGATCATCGAACGCAAGCGCGCCGAAAAGCTGCAGCTGGCGCTGTTCCGGATCAGCGAGCTGGCGATGGCCTCGGAGAGCCTGCGCCAGTTCTATGCCGAGGTGCACGGCGTGGTCGGCGACCTGCTCGATGCGCGCAATTTCTACATCGGGCTGATCAACGAGGCCGGCGACGGCCTCGAGTTCGCCTACTCGGTGGACGAACACAACGGGGTGCGCCCGCCGCGCAAGTTCAGCGGTGGCATGACCGAGTACGTGATCGAGCGCCGGTCGGCGGTGCTGGCCACGCGCGCGGATCTCGATGCGATGGTCGAGGCCGGGCAGGTCCAGGGCATCGGCGCGCGCGCACACAGTTGGCTGGGCGTGCCGCTGTTCAGCGACGACGAAGTGGTCGGCGCGATCGTGGTGCAGAGTTATTCGCCGCAGGTCAGCTACAGCGTCCACGACCAGCGCTTGCTGGCGTTCGTGGCCCACAACATCGGCAATGGTCTTGCCCGCCAGCGCAGCCAGGCCGAGCTGCGGCAGGCGCATGCCGAGCTCGAACACCGCGTGCACGCGCGCACCCGCGAGCTGGCCGAACTCAACGAACAACTGCTGGGGCAGATCGCCGAGCGCCTGCGCGCCGAGCAACGCCTGACCCACCAGGCCCTGCACGACGCGCTGACCGGGCTGCCCAACCGCGCCCATCTGCTGGACCGGCTGGACGAGGCGATCCAGCGCGCCCTGCACGGCGATGGCATGCCGTTCGCGGTGCTGTTCCTGGACCTGGACCGCTTCAAGCTGGTCAACGACAGCGTGGGCCACGCAGCGGGCGACCGCATGCTGATCGAAGTCGCCCAGCGCATCGTCTCCACGGTGCGCGTGGACGATGTCGTCGCGCGCCTGGGCGGCGACGAGTTCGCGATCCTGATGCGCTGCCCGGACGGCGTGGATGCCGCGCGCGAACTGGCCCAGCGCCTGCAGGCCGTGCTCGGCCAGCCGATGTGGGTGGCCGGGCGCGAACTGTTCCCGTCCGGCAGCCTGGGCGTGGCGATGTGGCACGGCCGCTACCGCACCGGCGAAGAACTGCTGCGCGATGCCGATGCGGCGATGTACCGCGCCAAGGCGCAGATCGCCGAGCGTTTCGCCGTGTTCGACGAGGCGATGCGCGAGGAAGCGCTACGCAGCCTGGACCTGGAAGCGGACATGCGGCGCGCGCTCAACAGCCGCGCCTTCCACCCGTTCTACCAACCGATCGTGCGCCTGGAGGATGGCGTGGTCGTCGGCCACGAGGCGCTGCTGCGCTGGGAGCACGAGACCCGCGGTCTGCTGCGGCCCAGCGCCTTCATCCATCTGGGCGAGGACAGCGGGCTGATCGAGCAGGTCGACTGGCAGCTCTACGAACAGGTCATCGAACATCTCGCGCGCGGCGGCACCGGCTATCTGTCGGTCAATGTGTCGCCACGGCATTTCCGTTCGGTGGATTTTGCCGATCGCCTGTTCGGCCTGCTCGATGCGGCCCAGGCCGATCCGTCGCGGCTGCGCCTGGAGATCACCGAAGTCGCGTTGCTGGACGATGCGCCGCGCACGCTGCGGATCCTGCGTACCCTGCGCGAGCGCGGCATCCTGATCCAGCTCGACGACTTCGGCACCGGCTATTCGGCGCTGTCGTACCTGCATCGGTTCCCGATCTCGGCGTTGAAGATCGACCAGAGTTTCGTGGCCGGCCTGCACCAGGGCGCCGGCCAGGATTCGCTGGCGCTGGTGCGCAGCATCCTGGCGCTGGCGGCGACGCTGGGCATCGAGACGGTGGGCGAGGGCATCGAGACCGAGCAGCAGCGCCGCACCCTGCGCGAGCTGGGCTGCCATTACGGCCAGGGCTATCTGCTGGGCAAACCGGCGCCGCGGCCCGAGGGGGCGCTGAGCGTCTGAGCGCTTCTTGTCTGATTGCTTCCTGTAGGAGCGGCTTCAGCCGCGACCACCCGTATCCCGCAGTCGCGGCTGAAGCCGCTCCTACAGTGCATCAGCACGAATGCGGCCAGGCCGATCAGCGCGAAGCCGAGGATGATTTTTCGCTAGCGGCTCAGCGCATCGCCGTGCGGCGCTTCTCGTCGATCCACTTGGAAGCCTGCGCCGGGCTGTAGGCGCGCATCCAGGCGAGCATTTCGCCGATGTCGCCGCCGTACCACAGGTCGGCGCGCTGGTCCGGGTGCAGGAAACGCTCCTCGACCATCCGGTCGATCATCCCGATCAGCGGTGCGTAGAAACCCTCGACATCTAAGAACGCGCAAGGCTTGTTGCCGATGCCGAGCTGGCGCCAGGTCAACATCTCGAAGATTTCTTCCATCGTGCCGAAGCCGCCGGGCAGGGCGACGAACGCGTCGGCCAGATCGAACATGCGCGACTTGCGCTCGTGCATCGAACCGACGATCTCCAGCGAGGTCAGGCCGCGGTGCGCGACTTCCCAATCGGCCAGCTGCTGCGGGATCACCCCGACCACCTCGCCGCCGGCCTCCAGCACGGCATTGGCCACGGTGCCCATCAGGCCGACATTGCCGCCGCCGTAGACCAGGCGCAGGCCTTCCTTGGCGATGCGATCGCCCAGCGCGATGGCACGCTCGGTGTAGGCGGGCTTGCTGCCGGCGTTGGAGCCGCAATAGACGCAGATGCTTTTCATGGGATCGTCGTTTGAGGTGGGGATTCGCAAAAGCCGACGCCGGGCTTGCGCCCGGCGTTGGAGTGGAAGGACGTCAATCCGGGTGCGGGCCGCCTGCGCGGTTCGCCGATCCCGAATCGCCCTTCACCAGGCTCAGTTGACCTTGTGGATGGAGCGCTTGTGCACTGCCATCGCTGCGTCGTGGACCGCTTCGGACAGGGTCGGATGGGCGTGGCAGATCCGCGCCAGGTCATCGGCCGAGCCGCTGAACTCCATCGTCAGCACGCCCTCGTGGACCAGCTCGGACACGCCCACGCCAACCAGGTGCATGCCGAGCACGCGATCGGTTTCCGCATGCGCGATGACCTTGACGAAGCCGGCCGGCTCGCCCATCGCCACCGCGCGCGCGATCGCCGCGAACGGGAAGCTGCCGGTCTTGTACGGCACGCCCTCGTCCTTGAGTTGCTGCTCGGTCTTGCCGACCCAGGCAATCTCCGGCTCGGTGTAGATCACCCACGGGATGGTGTCGAGGTTGACGTGGCCCGGCAGGCCGCCGATGAGTTCAGCGACCGCGATGCCTTCCTCGAAGCCCTTGTGCGCCAGCATCGGGCCGCGCACGCAGTCGCCGACCGCCCACACGCCGTCCACGCCGGTGTGGCAATGCTCGTCGACCACGATCTGGCCGCGCTCGTTGACCTGCACGCCAGTGCCTTCGGCCAGCAGGCCACGACTCGCGGCGCGGCGGCCCACGGCCACCAGCAGCTTGTCGACGGTCAAGGTCTTCTCGCCTTCGCCATCGGTGTAGGTGACGACGACTTCCTTCTTCTTGCCCTTGCCGGTCAGTTCGGTCTGGCTGACCTTGGCGCCCAAGCGGATGTCCAGGCCCTGCTTCTTGAATTCCTTGGCGGCGGTCTTGGACACATCCGCGTCGGCGACGGCCAGGAAGTCCGGCAGCGCTTCGAGGATGGTGACCTCGGCGCCGAGGCGCTTCCACACGCTGCCCAGCTCCAGGCCGATCACGCCGGCGCCGATCACCGCCAGGCGCTTGGGCACTTCGGTGAAGTCCAGCGCGCCGACGTTGTCGACGATGTACTCGTTGTCGAACTTGGCGAACGGCAGCTCGATCGAATCCGAGCCGGCGGCCAGGACCACGTTGGTGCCGGCGATCTCGATCTCTTCGCCTTCGTGCTGCTTGATCTTCACCACGTTGCCCGGCTGCAGCTGCGCGAAGCCGTAGTAGGTGGTGATCTTGTTCGCCTTGAACAGCATCGCGATGCCGCCGGTGAACTGCTTGACGATCTTGTCCTTGCGGCCAACCATCGTGCCGACGTCGATCTGCGCATCCTTGAAGGTGATGCCGTGGTCGCCGAACAGGTGGCCCATGTTCCAGAACTGGCGCGAGGAATCGAGCATCGCCTTGGAAGGCACGCAGCCCACGCGCAGGCAGGTGCCGCCCAGTGCGGGCTTGCCGTCCTTGCCCAGGCCGGCGTCCACGCAGGCGACCTTCATGCCCAGCTGCGCGGCGCGAATGGCGGCGTGATAGCCGGCCGGGCCGGCACCGATGACGACGACGTCGAATTTCTCAGCCATTTTCGGATCCTTATGTTGCGCGCTTCTTGCGCTGCGGGCGGGCGGTGGAGATCCGCCGGCCGGAATGGGGAAGGGGCCGCGTGCTGCCTTGCATGGCGGCGGCGACCCCTCTGTGCAGCCCTGTCGCCGCGCTGGCGGCGCAGGGCGCGGGTGCCGCGATTACAGGCCGAACAGCATCCGGCTCGGGTTTTCCAGCTGGTTCTTGATGTCGACCAGGAACTGCACCGAATCCTTGCCGTCGATGATGCGGTGGTCGTACGACAGGGCGATGTACATCATCGGCGCGATCACGACCTGGCCGTTCTCGGCGATCGGACGCTCCTTGATGGCGTGCATGCCGAGGATGGCGCTCTGCGGCGGGTTGACGATCGGGGTCGACATCAGCGAGCCGAAGGTGCCGCCATTGGTGATGGTGAAGGTGCCGCCCTGCAGTTCTTCCAGGCTCAGCTTGCCGTCGCGCGCCTTCTTGGCGTAGTCGGCGATGCCCTGCTCGACGTCGGCGAAGGACATGCGCTCGACGTTGCGCAGCACCGGGGTCACCAGGCCCTTCTCGGTCGACACCGCGATCGAGATGTCGGCAAAGCCGTGATAGATGATGTCGGTGCCGTCGATGGACGCATTGACCAGCGGGAAGCGCTGCAGCGCGTTGGCGGCGGCCTTGACGAAGAAGCTCATGAAGCCGAGCTTGATGCCGTGGGCCTTCTGGAAGTCGTCCTGCAGTTCCTTGCGCGCGGCCGACACCTTGGACAGGTTGACCTCGTTGAAGGTGGTCAGCATCGCGGTGGTGTTCTTGGACTGCATCAGGCGCTCGGCGATGCGCTGGCGGATGCGGGTCATCGCCACGCGCTCTTCCGGACGCGCGCCACCGGCACGGCCCACGCCGCCGCTCTTGGCGAAGTTGACGATGTCTTCCTTGGTCACCGCGCCGCGACGGCCGGTGCCGTCGACCTGCGACGGGTCCACACCTTCGGTGACGGCGGTGAAGCGCGCGCCCGGCGGCAGGCTGTCGGCGGACGACTTGGCGGCCGGCGCCGGCGCAGCGGCCTTCGGCGCGGCGGCGGCAGGAGCGGCCGGAGCTGCGGCGGCCGGCGCTTCGGCCTTGGCCTCGGCGGCCGGGGCGGCAGCGGCCACGGCGCCTTCCTCGATGATCGCCAGGAGCTGGTTGCTGGTCACGGTGCTGCCGGTCTCGAACTTGATTTCCTTCAGCACGCCGTCGACCGGCGAGGGGACTTCGAGCACGACCTTGTCGGTTTCCAGGTCAACCAGATTCTCGTCGCGCTTGACCGCTTCGCCGGCCTTCTTGTGCCAGCTGGCGATGGTGGCGTCGGA
>Ga0160434_100351_pt1 | contig 14303 bp, 10 predicted proteins | sample HID1973I_E0MG_FD_108273 | JGI IMG/M metagenome (GOLD analysis project Ga0160434, IMG submission 108273) | Enriched mosquito-associated microbial communities from UW Madison campus, WI, USA - HID1973I_E0 MG | ecosystem: Host-associated > Arthropoda: Insects > Digestive system > Unclassified ...
GATCCCCCGCGCCTGTTCAGACGGCGTGAGGGTGGCTTGACCATCCCCTTGCAGCGGCCCGGATGCTGCGACCGCACATAAGTGACTGATTCAGTGCAAGTCTTTGTGCTGTAAGCGTTTCCGCGTTTCTCGCACAACGTGTTCTTCGTCACGAGCCGGTCACATTTCCGCTTTACCGTGTTAACCTGTTGTTAACCGTTTCGGCCGAAACCAGCCCATTCGGTAGGGAACCCCAGATCAAGACAGCGCATTGCCGGCAGCGGCAATGGCTGAGCCGTTTTTCTTCGCATCCGTCAACGCATCGAGGCTACCGCCCATGACCCACCCGCGTCCGTTCCGCATGTCCAAGCTCACGCTTGGCCTCGTGGCTGCCCTTGCCGCCGCCCCCGTCTTCGCCCAGAGCACCTCCGCCGGCGTCGGCGGTTTGGTCACCACCACTGCCGGCGCGCCGGTCGTTGGTGCGGAAGTGACCATCACCCACTCGGAATCGGGCACCGTCAGCCGCGCCACCACGGACGACGCCGGTCGCTACACCGCGCGCGGCCTGCGCGTGGGCGGCCCGTACAGCATCACCATCACCAAGCCGGGTGAGGGCACCAAGACCGAGGACAACGTCTACCTGACGCTGAACCAGGTCAACACCATCAATGCGCAGCTGGCAGGCGACGTGACCACCCTGGACACCGTCACCGCGGTGGCCGTGGCCGGTGGCTCGGACGTGTTCAGCGCGACCAAGATGGGCACCGGCACCTCGATCACCCAGCAGAAGATCGAGGCCCTGCCGTCGATCAACGGCAACATCCAGGACTACATGCGCCTCGACCCGCGCGTGGCCTTCGTTGACCGCGCCTCGGGCACCATCTCGGCCGGCGGCCAGAACCCGCGCTACAACTCGATCAACATCGACGGCGTGTCGGCCAGCGATACCTTCGGCCTCGAAGGCAACAACATGACGACCCGTCGTCAGCCGGTGTCGATGGAAGCCATCCAGGCGATCGACATCAACCTGTCCAACTACGACGTCAGCGTCGCCGCCGCTTCCGGCGCGACCGTCAACGCCGTCACCAAGTCCGGCACCAACGAGTTCCACGGTTCGGTCTACGGTTCGTACCGCGATGGCGACTGGTTCGGCGACAACCCGGACGGCACCCCGTTCAACGGCTTCACCAAGGAAAAGACCTACGGCATGACCGTGGGCGGTCCGATCGTCAAGGACAAGCTGTTCTTCTTCGCCAACTACGAGAAGTTCGAGCAGGACGCGCCGGGCGCCGACATCGGCAGCAGCGCGCTGGGCAAGGCCAATGCGCAGTACACGATGGCTGATGTCGCCCGTGCCCAGCAGATTGCCCAGGACACCTACGGCTTCGACGCCGGCGGCCTGGACAGCAACGGCAACACCGACCTCGAAGAGTACGCGCTGAAGCTGGACTGGAACATTTCCGACGCGCACCGCGCCAGCTTCCGCTACAGCAAGCTCGACCAGAGCAAGCTGCGCATCAACGGCATGGGCAACTCGAGCCAGGCCTCGCTGAGCTCGTACTGGTACCAGCACGAGAAGTCGGTCGAGAGCTACGTCGGCCAGCTGTTCAGCGACTGGACCGAGAACTTCTCCACCGAGTTCAAGGTGTCCTACCGTGACTACTCGGCCATCCGCGTCGTGCCGACCGATGCGCCGAGCATCGCGATCTACTTCGGCGGCAGCCAGGCTGCGCCGAGCGGCGACGTGCTGTACCTGGGTACCGAGGTCAACTCGCAGGACAACATCCTGACGACCAAGACCTGGAACTACTACGGTGCCGGCACCTGGACCCTGGGCGACCACGACCTGAAGTTCGGCGTCGACTACAGCACCAACGACGTCTACAACTTCTACGGCGCCCGTTCGTGGGGCGTGTACACGTTCTTCGGCCTGAACAACTTCCAGAACGGCACCTGGTCGAGCTACCAGCTCAACAACGAGACCTCGCCGGGCTCGATCGCCGCTGACTACAAGAACAGCAACCTTGGCCTGTTCGTGCAGGACACCTGGTACGTCAACAGCAACCTGACCTTGACCCTGGGTATCCGTGGCGACCGTCCTGACGTCAGCCCGAATCCGACCTACAACGCCGCTGCGTCGTCGTTCTTCGGCTACAACAACAGCAAGGTGTTCGAGAGCGGCTTCCTGATCCAGCCGCGCGCCGGCTTCAACTACAACTTCGACACCGAGCGCCCGACCCAGCTGCGCGGTGGCGTGGGCCTGTTCCAGGGCGATGCGCCGCAGGTGTGGATCGGCAACAGCTTCGCCAACACCGGCTTCAACTACGCCGCCTACAGCTTCACCAGCTACCAGCCGACCTTGCCGTTCAACCCGGACAAGGCCAACCAGCCGGTTCCGACCACGCCGGGTGCGGCCACGCAGAGCGTCAACTTCGTCGGCAACGACTTCAAGTTGCCGTCGGTCTACAAGGCCAACCTGGCCCTGGACCACGAGCTGCCGTGGTATGGCATCGTCGCCTCGGCTGAGTTCCTGGCCACCAAGGTCAAGGACGGCCTGTTCTACAAGAGCCTGAACATCGGCAAGGTCACCGACGGCAGCGACCCGCAGCCGGCCTTCATTGGCCCGGATGGCCGCGCGCTGTACTGGAATCCTGCTCGTAATGGTCGCGGCTGGGCGACGGGTGACAACCGCTTCGGCCGCAACCAGGCCTACGGCGACACCTACCTGATCGACAACACCGACAAGGGCGGCACCCGCCAGTTCACCCTGTCGGCGAGCAAGCCGTTCAGCGAGACCAGCGACTGGTCGTGGGACCTGGGTTACACCTACACCCACGCCACCGAAGTCGGCCCGCTGACCAGCTCCACCGCCAGCTCGGGCTGGGGCTACCAGTATGGCTTCAACGCCAATGCCGACGTCGAGACCACCGCGCGCTACGAGATCAAGGACCGCATCGCCGGTTCGTTGAACTGGAAGCACAAGTTCTTCGGCGACTACGAAACCCAGGTCGGCCTGGTCTATGAAGGCCGCAGCGGCCGTCCGTTCAGCTACGTCTATGTCGGCGACGCCAATGGCGACGGCCGTACCTACAACGACCTGCTGTACGTGCCGAAGGGCCCGGGCGACGTGCTGTTCGGCACCCTGACCACGGCCGGCGTGTTCACCGCCAACCCGGCCGCCGAGAAGGCGTTCAACGACTGGCTGGCCGCCAACCCGCAGGTCGCCAAGTACGCCGGCAGCTACGCCCCGGCCAACGGCTTCCGCACCGGTTGGGTGAACACCTTCGACGTTCGCATCAGCCAGCAGCTGCCGGGCTTCTACAAGGGTCACAAGTCGGAGATCTGGCTGGACATCCAGAACGTCGGCAACCTGATCAACAAGAACTGGGGGCAGATCTACGACTACGGCTTCTACGCCGACGCGTCGGTCGCCACCCTGCAGGGCATCTACCAGGGCAAGTACGTCTACAACTACGCCTACACCAGCGCGCCGACCCCGGCGAACTCGGACGCCGACGGCTTCAACATCGGTGTCTCGCAGTGGTCGATGCAGTTGGGCTTCCGCTACCAGTTCTGATCCATCGGAACCGCAGCGAAACAGGAGACGGCCGGGGCGACCCGGCCGTTTTCTTTTGCCGCCGCCGGTGGGTTACAGTCCCGCGGCTGCATTGAAGGAGTAGCTCATGGAACAAGGCAACAATACGATCGACTCGGCCATGCCGGCCGTGGATGCGCGGATCTACCCGCGCGGCGGCCTGGACGTGCTGTCACGGGCCGAAGTGGCCCGCCTGCGCGACGCCTCCGCCGGCGGCATGCACGAACTGCTGCGCCGTTGCGCGCTGGCCGTGCTCACCAGCGGCAGCGCCTCGGACGACCCGCGCGCGGCGCGCGACCTTTACCCGGATTTCGACATCCAGGTCACCCAGCAGGACCGTGGCGTGCGCATCGACCTGAGGAAGGCGCCGGCGATGGCCTTCGTCGATGGCGAGATCATCCGCGGCGTGGCCGAACTGCTGTTCGCCGTGGTCCGCGACCTGGCCTACATGGCCATCGAGCTCGGCCCGGAGTATGCCGCCGACCTGGAGTCGGGCGAGGGCATCACCAACGCGGTGTTCGGGCTGCTGCGCAACGCGCGCATCCTGCACCCGGCCGATCCCAACCTGGTGGTGTGCTGGGGCGGCCACTCGATCTCGCGCGACGAATACCTCTACACCAAGCAGGTCGGCTACGAGCTCGGCCTGCGCGGCCTGGATATCTGCACCGGCTGCGGGCCCGGCGCGATGAAGGGGCCGATGAAGGGCGCCACCATTGCCCACGCCAAGCAGCGCCGGCACAACACGCGCTACATCGGCGTGACCGAGCCGGGCATCATCGCCGCCGAGTCGCCGAACCCGATCGTCAACCACCTGGTGATCATGCCGGACATCGAGAAGCGCCTGGAGGCCTTCGTCCGCATCGGCCACGGTATCATCGTGTTCCCGGGTGGCGTCGGCACGGCGGAGGAAATCCTGTACCTGCTCGGCATCCTGCTGCGCGAGGAAAACGCGCACCTGCCGCTGCCGCTGATCCTGACCGGCCCGACCATCGCCGCGCCGTACTTCGAGCAGATCGACCGCTTCATCCGCCTGACCCTGGGCGAGGCGGCAGCGTCGCGCTACGAGATCATCACCGGCGACCCGGTCGAAGTGGCGCGGCGCATGACCCGCGGCATCAAGCAGGTGCGCGAGTACCGCATCGCCCAGCGCGACTCCTTCTACTTCAACTGGTCGCTGACCATTCCGGAGGAGTACCAGCGCCCGTTCGTGCCGACGCACGAGGCGATGGCGGCGCTGGACCTGCACCAGGGCCGCGCGGCCTCGGCGCTGGCGGCCGACCTGCGGCGGGCGTTCTCCGGCATCGTCGCCGGCAACGTCAAGGAAGAAAGCATGCAGCGGATCGAGCAGCATGGGCCGTTCGAGATCCACGGCGACCCGGCGATGATGCAGGCGCTGGACGCCTTGCTGCGCGCCTTCGTCGAGCAGCGGCGGATGAAGATCGCCGGCGATTACCAGCCGTGCTATCGGGTCATGGCATGAGGATCAGCGTGGCCCGGAACTTGCCGGGCTCGGCCACGGTATCCAGTACCACGTGCTCCGAGCCGGCCAGTCGCGCCCGCAGCGCCGACAAGCCGACGCTGTGACCCCGTCGCCTGACGACGCTCTCGTTGGCGGCGGGGACGCTGTTCTCCACCACTACCGCCCAGCCGTTGGCCGTCGCGGACATCGACACGCTGATGCTTCCAGGCACTGACGAGTTCTCGATCCCGTGATGGACGGCGTTCTCGAGCAGGGGTTGCAGGCTCAGCCGCGGCAGGCGGATAGCCGGTAGCGAGGCAGGCACATCCCACTGCACATGCATCCGGCCGCCGAAGCGCACACGCTCGATATCCAGGTACCGCTGGGCGAGCAGGACTTCCTCGGCGATGTCGATGTCCGCCGGTCCCGCCAGAGCGGCGCGGAACAGGTCGGACAAGTCCAGCAGTATCTGCTCCACCCGATCCGGTTCGCGATGGACCAGGGCGGTTGCGGCATTCAGGGCGTTGAAAAGAAAGTGCGGTTGAACGCGCGCGGTCAGCGCATCGACCTCGGCCTGCTTGGCCCGCACCGCCAACTGGCGTACCCGGATGTGGTTGTTGAGAGCCGCCATGCCCATCAGGCCCACCAGCAGGGCGATGCTCGACAGCTGCAGGGACAGGGCAAGCCAGTCGTCCGTGCTGATCTGCCAGAAGCGGCCGAAGGCCCACAGGATCACGCCGCTGGTGGCCCATGTGAGCAGTTGCAGCAGACCCAGGCTGGCTGCGCCGATGACCAGGGCACTGTGCCGAGCCAGCGGGCGACGCAGCAACAGCAACGACGCAAGCGTCAGCAGGCCGACCCACTGGATGCCCAACGAGGCCAGGCCGAAGTAAACCCAGCGGCCGCCCGACGGGTTCGGCCCCGGCGCCAGGGCGAGGATCGCGGCAATGCACTCGCCGGCCATGACGATCCAGATGATCGTGGTCGGCTGCTTCAGCACTTCGAGCTGGTTGTTGCTGTAAGCCTCGGACATGGACGCAGCAGGTTTCAGGACCCGGGCATCATGCCGGGAAATCGACACCGCCGCAGGGGCACCGTTCGGACCAGGCCTGGTGCCGTCCGTCGGGGGGTGCTGGTGCCGGCCTCGCGGGGGCGCTAGTTTTTTGACGGGGAAACTTGGGGAGCAACATGAGCAGGAATCCATACAGGCGTTTTGCGGGAGCGACAGGCTTCACCCTGGTCGAGCTGGCCATCACGGTGACGGTCCTCGCCATCGTATGCGCGATAGCCTTCCCCAGCTTCACTGGCTTGCTCCGTAGCAACCGGCTTTCCGGCACCGCCAATGAAATGGTGGTGGCGTTCCAGACCGCGCGCTCGGAGGCGATCAAGCTCAACGGCTCGGTGTCCCTGTGCCGTTCCGACAACGGACTGGCCTGCGCCACGGGCGATGCCTGGAGCGCGTTGGCCATCGTCGACCGCGACGGCACGCTGCTGCGCTCGTTCAAGCTCAATCCAGGCGTCGAGGTCAACGGCGACGCAGCCCTCGATGGCATGAGCGACACCATCACCTTCAGCTCGGACGGCATTGCCCGCGACACCGCTGGAGCCCCGGTGGCCGCGACCCTGAGCATCTGCATGCCGGTGACCAATCCTTCCGACAACATCCGCAACGTCACCATCATGGGTGGCAGTCGGATTTCCATCTCCCGCGCCACGGGCAACGGCGCGTGTTCGGGGACCTGAGACAGATGATGAAGCAGCCAACCTCCAGCCCCCGCCGCGTCAGCGGCGTCAGCCTGATCGAGGTGATGATCTCGGTGCTGATCCTCGGCGTGGGCATGCTCGGCATTGCCGCCATGCAGACCACCGCGCTGCGCAACAACCAGAGCGCGATGTCGCGCAGCCAGGTGGTCATGCAGACCTACACCATCCTCGACGCCATGCGCGCCAATCGCGACGTCGCCCTGCTGGGCAACTACAACACCGGCGGCATGATGTGCACGGCGCCGACAGGTGGCAGCCTGGTCGAGAAGGACCAGGCGCTGTGGATCGGCAGCCTGAAGAGCACGATTTCAGATGCCGACTCGACCTGCGGGGCGATCAATTGCACCGACGGCAACTGCAAGATCTCCGTGCAGTGGGATGACAGCCGGGCCAGGGAGGCCAGCGGCAACGGCGGGGCGGAGCAGACGATCGAAACGGTGACCCAACTGTGAACGCTAATTTCCGGATTTCACCGCGTGCCCGGCAGGGTGGCTTCAACCTGATCGAGCTGATGATCGCGATGCTGCTGGGTCTGCTGGTGGTGGGCGCGGCGATCGGCATCTTCCTCTCGAACCGGGCGACCTACGCCACGACCGAGGGCATGAGCCGCCTGCAGGAATCCTCGCGCACGGCGTTCGAGTTGATGGCGCGCGACATCCGCGAGGCCGGTGGCAACGCGTGCGATGTCGCGCTGCCGGTCGCAAACGTGCTGAGCAACCCGACGGCGAATTGGTGGAGTGATTGGGCCGTACCCGTAGAGGGTTACGACGATGGCAGCCTGGCGGGAGCCAAGGCCGCCACTGACGCGATCCAGTTGCTGTCAGCGAGCGCCGGTGGCGCCACCGTGACCCTGCATGACCCCACCACCCAGACATTGACCCTGGACGCGGCGGTCACCGACCTGCACGCCAACGCGGTGATGCTGCTGTGCGACCGGCAGCAGGTCGCGGTGCTGCAGGCCGATGCGGTATCCGGAACCAGCGTCTCCTACGCCGACGGCGCGCTGAATGCCTGCACCCGACTGGGTCGCCTGCCGAGCGTTTGTGGGGCCGGTTCGAACAGCTACACCTACGAGATCAATTCGCTGCTCACCGAACTCCACGCCGTGCGCTGGTACGTGGCCGACAACGGCCGCGGTGGAACATCGCTGTACCAGACGGTGGTGGGCCCGGGCGGCGTAGCGACGTCCAACGAGATCACCGACGGTGTCACCGATCTCCAGTTCCAGTACCTGGTGACGGGGGCGACGGACTACGTCGACGGCAGCGCCGGCCTCAATTGGGCCAACGTCGTTGCCGTCAAGGTGCAAATGGCGGTCGATTCGGTGGACCCCGTGGGCGCTGACAAGAAACCCATCGCCCGACGCATCAGCACGATCGTGAGCATCAGGAACCGCAATTCATGACAACCAAATCTCCCGCTGGCCAGTCGGGCATTTCCTTGATCGTGGTCCTGATGCTGTTGCTGATCATGACCTTGCTCGGCCTTGTCGTGCTGCGCGGCACGCTGCTGCAGGAACGCATGTCCTCCAACATGTACGACCGCAGCCTGGGCTTCCAGGCCGCCGAGGGCGCGTTGCGCAATGCCGAGGCCGTGATCAGGACCGCCGCCGGCGGCGGCAATATCGCCGGCTTCAACTGTTCCTTGCCGAACACCGTGTGCGCGGCAATCCCCGCCAACACCTATACCGGCAATGCATCGTCGGGCTGCGCCGCCGGCAGTGAAGCGTGCTGGGTCGACGCCTCCGTCGTGCAGGAACACCAGGCCAGTCCAGCGCAGTACTACATCGAGTACCTGGGGCAGCGCACCAGCGAAGACCAGCTCGGCCTGGGCTCGAGCATCAACCAGAACCAATACGGCGGCAGCGGCGGCACGTCGCTGGAACACTACTACCGGGTGATCGCGCGCAGCGCGGATCCTTCTTCCAGCGGCGGTCGCGCGATCGTCGTCCTGCAAACGAACGTCACGGTCAAGTAAGGGGCCGCTCATGAAGAACCGAGCAAACAAGCGCGCGCACCACAGCCGTTGGCTGGCGGCGGTGGCCGGCCTGATGATCGCCGTGACCGGGGGCGCAGGCGCCCAGGTGGACGTATCGCAGTCGCCGCTCTACGTCGGCAGCAACGTGCCGGGCAACCTGGCGCTGGTGCCGTCGGTGGAATATCCGACCGCGATCAGCGTGGCCAACCTCGGCGACTTCGTCGTCGGCCGCAAGTACGTAGGATATTTCGATTCGGCGAAGTGCTACAAGTACAACTACGACGACACCGAAACCAACCGCTACTTCTATCCGGTCGCCAATGCCACCGCGGCGCCCAACAGCAATTACCAGTGCAGCGGTGATGGTTACTGGTCGGGCAACTTCCTGAACTGGGCAGCGACCCAGACCATCGATCCGTTCCGTTCCGCATTGACCGGCGGCTACCGCGTCATTGATACCCCGACCACCACCGTGGTCGAAAAGGCGATCGCCGACCGCGTCCAGACCGGCAACTTCCCGCGCCGCACCGTCAGCAGCGGAGGCACCGTGCAAGGTGCGATCGCCGCGAAGTGGTCGAAGGTCATGATTCGCATCGATGGCCTCGGCAACAAGATGTGGATCACCCAGAATCTGGACCTGGGCAGCAAGACCACGCCCCTGCTGGTCTACAACCCCAAGAACCATCCGCTCAACGGCTCCTGCGTGGCGACCAACAGCCAGGGCAACTGCACGACCAAGGACGAAGACGCGATTTTCGAGCTGAGCGTTCGCGTCAAGGTCTGCGATTCGCAGGCGGGCCTCGAGGCCAATTGCGTGAAGTATTCGCAGGGCTACAAGCCCGAAGGCCTGATCCAGGAATACTCCCAGCGGATCAAGTACAGCATCTTCGGTTACCTCAACATCGACGGCAACGCGGTCGATACCGGTGTGATGCGCGCGCGCCAGAAGTTTGTCGGCCCCAACACCTACGCGCCGGAACAGGGGCCCCTGGCCAATCCGAACGCCGAATGGAATGCGACCACCGGCGTGCTGGTGACCAATCCGGACACGGCCGATGCCTCGGCGACCACGACCCTGGTCGGCGCGAGCAAGCCCGTCGTCAACAGCGGCGTGATCAACTATCTCAACAAGTTTGGCCAGATGAACACTGGCAAGAACATCAAGAGCAACGACGATGTCAGCGAGCTCTACTACGCTGCCCTGAGGTACTTCAAGAACCAGGGCGATGTCCCGGCGTACTCGGCCTTCACCAGCACCGACGCCAATACCCGCTACCAGCAGGCCGATGCGTTCCCGGTCATCACCAACTGGAAAACCAAGAAGCTCGACCCGATCGCCTACTGGTGCCAGACCAACGTCATCCTGGGTATTGGCGATACCAACACCCACAACGACAAGAACCTGCCAGGCAATGACGGCTACGGCGGCACCAGCCGCAGCACCGAGCCGACCATGCCGGACGAGGTCAAGGCCGACAAGACCGTGGACGTGGTCAAGCTGCTCACCAAGATCATGCAGATGGAAGGCCAGTCGGCGGCGACGGCGCTGACCACCGCAACGACGGCTGGCTTCAATGGCAACGGCAACTCGGCCTACATTGCAGCGTTGGCCTACCACGCCCATACCACCGATATCCGTTCCGACCTGCCAGGTACCCAGTCGCTGTCGACGCACTGGGTGGACGTGGTCGAGAATGGCGACTACAAGAGCAAGGTCAAGAACCAGTACTGGCTCGCCGGCAAGTACGGTGGCTTCACCGTGCCCGCCGGCTATGACTCGTCCACCAATGTCACCGCCCTTCCGCAGAGCGAATGGTGGACCAACGGCGAGTTCGTCAACGGCAATGCCAATTTCCAGCGCGCCGACAACTTCTACGTGGCCAACGAAGCCACCAAGATGGTCGATTCGCTGAAGAAGGCATTCGAACGCATCATCGACGAGATGAAGGGCTCGGCGGGTTCGCTGGCCAGCAACACCACCAAGCTGGAGAGCGGCGCGCGTACCTACCAGTCGGTGTTCTATGCCGGCACCTGGCGCGGAGACGTGGTGGCGTACGACGTCAATCCGACCAGCGGCGCGCTGACCCAGGCCTGGAGCGCCAGCTCGCAGTTCCCGAACTGGAGCGATCGGGTCATCAAGTTCGCCAACGGCGCCACGATGGCCAACTTCGCCTACGGCAATCTCGGCTCCACGCCGTTGTCGGGCGCGACCCAGGCACAGATCGACTATCTTCGCGGCGATCGGACCAACGAAGAGTCGAACAAGGGCAAGCTGCGCACCCGTAGCGGCATTCTCGGCGATATCGTCAATTCCTCGCCGGTCTACGTCGGCGCGCCGAACTCACGCCTGTACGCGGCCGCCAGCTTCGCCGGTGCCAGCTTGTATCCCGGGTTCGCGGCCGCGCGTGCCAACCGCACGCCGATGCTCTACGTGGGCGCGAATGACGGCATGTTGCACGCCTTCAACGCCACGACCGGCGCCGAGACGTTCGCCTTCGTTCCGAAGGCAGCGATGACCAATCTGCTCGAATACACCGCTCCCGGCTACGAACACCGCTATTACGTCGATGGCGAGTCGACAGTGTCGGACGTGTTCGACGCCTCCACGAGCACGTGGCGTTCGATCCTGGTCGGAACCATGGGCCGAGGCGGCAAGGGAGCCTTCGCCCTCGATGTCACCGATCCGGCCAACATTGCGCTGCTGTGGGACAAGACCGATACCGATCTCACTGGGCTCGGCAACAACCTGAGCAAGCCGATCATCGGCCAGCTGGCCAATGGCGCCTGGTACGCCATGTTGGGCAACGGCCCCAACAGCACTGGCGGCTCGGCCGAGCTCATCGTCATCGACGTGTTGACCGGTGATTCCACCAGCATCGACACTGGGGCCACTGGCGACAACGGCTTGTCGGGCGTCCTGGCCTGGTCGTCGAACAACAACTACATCGTTGACCGGGTCTATGCCGGCGACCTGCAGGGCAATATGTGGCGCTTCGACATGGCCGGGGCGAGCGGGACCGCGACCCGGATGTTCAGTGCGGTGCACGGTTCCACTGCCCAGCCCATTACCGCAGCCCCCGCCGCTGCGCGCGATCCATCTACCGGTCTGACCTGGATCTACTTCGGTACCGGCAAGTACTTGTCTGACGGCGACTTGTCGAACAAGGATGTCCAGACCTGGTACGGCTTGATCGATCGTGGCACGACCATCCCGTCGGACCACTCCACCTTGCGTGCCGTGGACATCGTCGAAGAGGGCGAAGTGAGTGGCTTTACCGCCCGCGTCATCGAGAGCGTCAACGCCCCGGGTGCCGACGGCTGGTACATGGACCTGTTGCCGCCCTCGGATGTGCCGCAGGGCGAGCGGATGGTGGTGGGCAACTTCTTCCAGGGCACCGCATTGATCGGCACCACGCGTATCCCCGATGCCGGCGACGTCTGCAGCCCCAGCGGCAAGGGTTTCGTCATGGCCATCGACCCCTTCACCGGTGGTCGCCTGTCGCAGTCGTTCTTCGACTTCGATGGCAGTGGTGGCTCCAGTACGGGTGACGCGCTGAATGGCGCGCCGGCTTCGGGTATTGGCTTGGGCAGCAGTCCGAACAACCCGATTTTCCTGGGCAACATCATGCAGGTCGGTCTGGACAATGCCAGCACGGTCAGCATCGGTACCAACAGCAGCGCCTTGAGCATGCGGCGCGTGTCCTGGCGCGAACTCCTGAGGAACGATTGATGCGCAAGTTCAAAATCAAGCGCGGGCAGGGTGGCTTCACCCTGATCGAGATCATGATCGTCGTGTTGATCATCGGCGTCCTGGCGGCCATTGCCTTCGCGGCCTACCAGCGTTACGTGATCAAGTCGCGGCGTGCGACTGCGGCGGTTTGCGTGCAGGAGCGTGCACAGTTTCTGGAGCGCTATTACACGACGAACATGTCCTATGCGAACGCGCCCGGCCCTGAGCAATGCGGTGGTGGCCTCAACACGTTCTACGTCATTTCCTACAGCGGTACTCCGGACGCCTCGACGTTTACCGTGCTGGCGACCCCGCAAGGGATTCAACAGGCCAAGGACACCAAGTGCGGTGTGTTGAGCCTGGACGAGAAGGGTGTGCGCGGAATCTCCGGCGACGGCACTGTTGACGAGTGTTGGTAAAGCACTCGAGCCGGCGGTTAGCGGAAGGGTTGCAGTCGCTCTGAGGGCTCTATACAATACCGCTCCCCGCCCGAATAGCTCAGCCGGTTAGAGCACTTGACTGTTAATCAGGGGGTCGTTGGTTCGAGTCCAACTTCGGGCGCCAGATACATCAAAGGCTTGCAGGCCACTGCAAGCCTTTTTTGTTATTGAAGCCGGGAAAATTCCGGGAAAATTCCGCTTCACTTTTGGAGTGAGGGGTGAAGCATGGCAAGGGCTTCCGTGGGTCGCTGGACTTAGGCACCTTGATTGGTTCGATCCCATCGGGCGGAATGGAGCCGCAGCGTAAGGCGCGACCGACGCGTGCCTTGAGTTTTCGGGGGGCGGGGCGGTTGATCGAGCGTGCGGCGATCAGGTGGCCAGACGGCCGGGCGGCTACGTCCGCAGCGGGCGGTGCTAATGTCCGCTTTCGACGGCGGTTTCATATGATCAATGCAACACTCCTGCTGCCTTCGCAGCTACCGTGTGTTGCATTGATCATATGAAACCGCCACCCGAAGCGGGCATCATTACGATGCCGTTAATTTGAGCACCTTCATGCACATGACCTTGTCGCTGTGGCTCGTGATCGCCTTCGGGTTGGCCGGGTGCTCAGCTCATGGCGGTCTGTCATCTCAACGCGAACGCGATGCCCTTGAAGCCAGGCAGGCGCGCTATCATGCGATGGCGTCAGAAGCGCGGCCGGATACCTGGCGCGATGGCGCCGAATGGGAGTTCACAGCCCTCGACAACGGCGGCGGCGTCGCCGAATCGTTCGTCTTCCGCGTGACTGAAATGCCACAGGAGACTTGCTTGTCGGGCGACTGGCGGAAGCTGGTGATCGTCAGGGGTGACGGAACCAGACTCCGCAACCCCGCTTACGCGGTCGATGGACGCAATCTCCACATTCTCCTGTCAACGGCGCTGTGCGATGCCTATCCGATGTACGAAGGCGAGCTGTCGGATATGGGCTTCACGGGCACGCACAACTTTTCCCACATGCTCGGCAGCGAGGAACATGGCAAGGTGTCCGGGAAGCCGGTTCACTTGTCGCCCTAGCTTCCCGTCCGCTTGTGGCCGATAGGAGTCGTTGGGTCCCAACCAAGCGGGGTCAGCGCCCCGACCTCGATCCACATCAACTGCTATCTGGTCCGGGGCAGGGGCCGCACGATCCTCATCGACGCTGGCGCCGGTGGCATCAAGGGATGGGGCGGGGAGTTGCGGGCCAACCTGTGGCGAGCGGGTGTGAAGCCGGCCGATGTGGATACGGTTCTGCTGACCCATGCGCATCCTGACCACATCGGCGGTTTGCTCGATGCGCAAGGCCACCCAGTGTTCCCCGGCGCGGAACTGCTAGTGCAC
>Ga0160434_100352_pt1 | contig 14251 bp, 14 predicted proteins | sample HID1973I_E0MG_FD_108273 | JGI IMG/M metagenome (GOLD analysis project Ga0160434, IMG submission 108273) | Enriched mosquito-associated microbial communities from UW Madison campus, WI, USA - HID1973I_E0 MG | ecosystem: Host-associated > Arthropoda: Insects > Digestive system > Unclassified ...
CTCCCCGCGGGCCTGGCCCCGGCTACAGACTGTTCCATTCCGCTCCGTGCCCGTCCAATTCCCGCTCAAGCTCGTCGACCGCCGCATGATCGCGCCCACGGTCGGCCACTACCGTTTCGTCCGTGCCGATGGCCAGCCGCTGGATTTCCAGCCCGGGCAGTTCATCCAGGTGCATTTCCACTACGCCGACGGCACCCCCGCCAAACGCAGCTATTCGCTGGCGACCATCCATGACCACGCGCTGGGCCCGGGCGAGGCGGTCGAAATTGCGGTCAGCTTCGTCACCGGCGGCGCCGCCACGGCACTGTTCGAGAACCTGGCACCTGGCGAGCCCTTGCAGGCCACCGGCCCGTTCGGCCGGTTCTGCCTGCTGCCCGGCGACCACAACCGCCGCTATCTGCTGATCGCCACCGGCACCGGTGTCACCCCGTACCGGTCGATGCTGCCGTTGCTGGCGCAGGCCATTGCCGATCGCGGTATCGAAGTGGTGTTGCTGCAGGGCGCGCGCACGCAGGAAGAGTTGCTGTATGGCGACGACTTCCGCGCTTTCGCCGATGCGCATCCGGCGTTCCGCTACGTGCCCTGTTTCTCGCGCGAACTGCCGGCCGACGCGCACGCCGATGCGCGCCACGGTTACGTGCAGCAACATCTGGCCGAATTCGCGCCTGACGCCGCCGCCGACATCGCCTATCTGTGCGGCAACCCGAACATGGTCGATGCCTGCTTCGAAGCATTGAAGCTGGCGGGCTTGCCGAGTGCGCAGATCCGTCGCGAGAAGTACGTCAGCAGCAAGTAGCGCGTTCACGTCCGGGGTGGCGCGGGAGGGGGGATGGGTGTAGCGTGGGGTTGCTTTCGCTCCTGCGCGTTCCAAGCCGCCCAGCAGGGCAGCCTCTTCTTGGAGCACCCCACAGTTGCGGCCGAACCGTCGACGAGCCTTGCTCGCCGGCATGTGGTGCATTCCTGAAAGGACGTGACCATGCAGCCTCGCAATGCCTCGCACTTCACTTCGGATCGCGTAGCGAACTCGAAGCTCACCAAAGAAAAGATCTCGGCCGACATCGCCGCGTTCGAAAGTTCCGGCGGCCAGATCGAAAAGCTGGGCAATACGCCCACGCGCAAGGCTGCCGGGCTCGCCGAAGCCATCGCGGCCGCCGCGGCGGCAGATTCGCAGAAGCAGTAATTCCGGTTCGTCCTGCCATGCATGCGCGGGCAGGATCGGCCGCGCTGCACCAGGAGGTAGCCTCATGGGCGTTTTTGGAACGATCGTGGAAAGGCGCATCATCGATGGGCGCCACGACGACAGCATTTTCCACGTAGAGGCCTGGCAGCGTGACAACGCCGAGGCCTTCGTTCATCGCGTCGATGTCGATGGCATCCCGGTACCCGCCGGTCACTTGCTGGTACAGCACGGCATGAATGCCGCGCTCGACGCCGGTGCCGACCTGGCGCGGCGCTTCATCGAGGAAGGCTCGCTGTAGGGGCCCTGGCAGCCGGGTGTCCTTATGACGATCCACTCGGTCGTCATCGCCAGCGGGTATTTCGGAAGCGCTGCTAGAGTGGGATTAATTGGAGGGCTTCCTTGCCGAAGCGCCCAACACTCCCACTTTCGAAATCTTCTCTATGCGCCGTCTTCCTCTTGCCGCCGGTCTCGTTGTCGCGCTTGCCAGCCTGGCGGCCTGCGATCGCACCGCACCTCCTGCACCCTCCACCCAGGCAGCAGCGCCTGCGCCGGCCGCGGTCGCCAAGGCCATCGCCTGGCGCCATGGCGACGTCGACGATGCCTTCGCCGAGGCGCGCGAGAGCGGCCGCCCAGTGCTGCTGTACTGGGGTGCGGTGTGGTGCCCGCCGTGCAACAAGCTCAAGGCGACCTTGTTTCAGGACCCGGCTTTCATCGCGCTGACAGGCAACTTCATTCCGGTCTACTTGGATGGCGACCTGCCGGGCGCGCAGGCCTGGGGCGAGGAGTTCGGTGTGCGCGGCTATCCGACCCTGGTGGTGCTGACGCCGGACCGGCAGGAAATCACCCGCGTGGCGGGCGGCAACGACAGCGCCGCGCTGGTCGATACCCTCAAGCGTGCAGCCGGCCGCCGCGCCTCGGTGGCCAGCGTCCTGCAGAACGCGCTGGCCACGCCGCAATCCCTGAGCGCGGACGATTGGGCGGTCCTCGCCGATTACGGCTGGGAAGTGGACGCCAACCGCCTCGCCGGCGAGCAGGCGCCGGAAAAGTTGCTGCGCGGCCTTGCCGCGCACGCACCGACGCCGCAGCTGCAGCGTCGCTTCACCCTGCTCGCATTGGCCAGTGGGGACAGCAAGGCAAAACTGGATGCATCCGACCGCGCCGTGCTGAGCCAGGTGCTCGCCGATCCGGCCGAGGTCCATGCCAACCAGTCGGTGCTGACCTACGCCGGTGCGGACCTGATCGCTCGCGCCACGCAGGGATCGACCGACGCCAACGCGCTCGGCGCGCAACTGCTGGCGGCGTTGCAGGCCGACGCCGGCGCCAAGGCCAGTGCCGAAGACCGGCTGGGTTGGGTGCTGGTGGAGATCGACCTGTTCCGGCAACAGCAGCCCGAAGGTCCCTTGCCGGCGCCGCTGGTGGCCAAGACCAAGGCCGCGGTTGCGGCGGTGGATGCCGCTTCGCATACGGCCTACGAACGCCAGGCGATCATCAGTACCGCAGCCTATGCCTTGCAGCAAGCCGGCGACGATGCCGGGGCGGAGAAGTTGCTGAAGGACGAACTGCCACGCAGCCACACGCCGTACTACTACATGCCGGACCTGGCCGAGCTGGCGGAAAAGCGCGGCGACAAGGCCGCGGCGATCGAATGGCTGCGCAAGGCCTACGAAGGCGCACAGGGTCCTGCAACGCGGGTGCAGTGGGGCGTGCTCTATGTCGAGGGCTTGGTACGGCTGACGCCGGATGATGCCAAGGCGATCGAGGCGGCCACCGCGCAGGTGGTTGGCGAGCTCGGCGAACAGCCGGAGGGGTATCACCAACGCACGCGGCAGCGCTTCGAGAAGTTGGGTAAGACGCTCGCGGCGTGGAGTCGGGAACATGGTGGAGCGCAGACGCTGGCGCGCTTGAAGGCGCGTACCGAGCAAGCGTGCAAGCGTCCGACCACGCAGGCAGCGGACGACGCTTGTAGCGACTGGTTGCGGGGCTGACGACCCATCCCAGCATCTCGCTGGCGGTGCTGGCAGACCGCGGCATGCGCGAGCAGAATTGGTGCAGAACAGGTGCGGGGGCTGAGCGTGTTGGAACGGATTCCGAGTTGGATCAGCCTGATAACCCATCGGCAGGGGCCTGAAGCGTCATGAAGTGGGGCCGCATCGCTGGGTTCTCCTTCCTGCTGCTGATTCTGCACGCCGGCTTGGGCGTGCTGCTGTCCGCCATTCCCGAAGCCCCGTACACACGCGCGAGAATGTGGCTGCTTTGGCTGCCGCACTTCGGACCGCCGTTGCTCGCGGCCGTTGTTTTTTTCTGGCTTGGACTCATCCAGCGCGAGCGACTCCTGTTGCACGCCGTCTGTGTGATGGTGCTTCAAGCGCTTGCGGCGTTCCTGGTCATCGTGGGCATCGAACGCCTCATGCATGCCCCGCCAGCGCCTGCCGATCCCACCGCTGCCCTGGATATGGCGCTGACCATCGTTGGCGCGCTGTTTGGGTTAGCACTCGGTTTCCGCGTTCGCCAACCCCTCCCTGTAAAACACACTTGACAGGCGCCTCGCCAGCCCCGATGCTCCCTGTCAAGCATCATTGACAGGGGACGGCATCCACATGGCGACGACCAGCGTGCTTTCGCGCGGCAATCGGCTGCGCGCCTTGACGGTTATCGCCGCAGTGCTGGCGCTCGCCGCCTACGTTCCCGCTCTCGGCTGGCCAACCCGCTATCACGAATTCACCGCGGGCCTGGCCTGGGGCATGGGCGGGGCCTTGTTGCTGGTGGGCGCCTTGCACTGGTGGTGCCCGCAGTGGCTGCCGGACGAGGAAGATTCCCGCCAACGGCAACTCGGCTTGCGCTACCTGCGCGATGCAGCGCCCGGCCTGCTGATCTACCTGGCGCTCCTGCTCGCCGCGCCCTGGCTGGCCGCGCACCCGCCACCCACCTGGCTGTTGTTCCTGCTCTGCCTGCTGCCGCTGTTCGCCCTCGGCTGGATGCTCCGCGCAGCCCTGCGCTACCTCGCCGAGGCTGACGAGCTGCAGCGCAAGATCGAACTGGAATCCTGTGCGATCGCCGCGCTGGTGGTGGCCCAGCTGTACTTCGGTGCCTGGATCATGCAGCGCTTCGGCTTGATCCATCTGGACGCCGACGCCGCCATGGCCTGGGTGTTCGCGTGCATCATGCTGGTGCGCCTGGCCGCGAGCATCTGGCTGCGGCGCAAATATCAATGAACAACCGGCTGCGGGAGCTGCGCGAGACGCAGGGCTGGTCGCAAGGGGAGCTGGCCGAACAACTCGGGGTGTCGCGGCAAACGGTCAATGCGCTGGAGACGGGCAAGTACGACCCGAGCCTGCCGCTGGCGTTTCGCATCGCGGCCCTGTTCGGCCAGGCCATCGAGCGGATCTTCTTGTATGAAGGGTGAGGCGGTAAGCGTGGGAGGCGGGGGCCCGGTCACATCGGCCGGGCCCACGCGTCCTGGAACACGGACTCAGGAAGGAAACGCAGATGTCTAAGAAGTTCAGGATCATCCTGGTGCTGCTCGTAGTGGCAGCGCTGGTCGGCTATCGGCAGTGGCAGGCACGCCATCCGGCCGCGGCAACCGCCGCTACGCCGGCCAAGGCGGGCACCCACGGCGGCGTCGCACAGGCCGAACCGGTCACGCGCACGCGCGGCCAGCTGAAGTTCCACCCGTGCACGCTGACCTCGGCGCAGGCATCGGGCAACGTCGAGGCGCAGTGCGCCACGATGGACGTGCCGGAGAACCCCGCCGTTCCCGCCGGGCGCAAGATCGCGCTCAAGATCGCCTGGCTCGAGTCGAAGAACGACGGCGCGCCCGACCTGGAGCCGGTGTTCTTCATCGCAGGTGGCCCGGGGCAGTCGGCGACCGAAGTGGCCGGCATCGTCGAGATCGCCCTGGCCGAAGCGCGCAAGCAGCGCGACATCTTCCTGGTCGACCAGCGCGGAACCGGTGGCTCGCATCCGCTGGACTGCAACGGTCCGGACGGCAAGCCGCTGGCCGAGCCGCAGGAAGACATCACCGACGCCGCCAAGGCGATCGCCGATTACGCCGCCCGCTGCGCCGCGGTGCTCAAGCCGAACACGGACACCCGCTTCTTCACCACCACCGAGGCGATCGCCGATCTCGATGCGGTGCGCGCGGCCCTGGGTGCGCCGCGCATCGACGTGATCGGCGTCTCCTACGGCACCCGCGTGGCCCAGCAGTACGCCAAGCGCTATCCCGATCATGTGCGCGCGGTCGTGCTCGACGGCGTGGCGCCGAACGATCTGGTGGTCGGCGGCGAGTTCGCGACCACCTTCGAGGATGCGATCAAGCTGCAGGCCGCGCAGTGCCGCGAGGATGCCGCCTGTGCCAAGCGCTTCCCGGTCGACACCCACGAGCAGCTGCGCAATGTGCTGGCGCGCCTGCGCGAGGCACCGGTGGAAGTGGACTATCGCCATCCGGGTACGGGCGAGACTGCGCACGGCAAGGTCACCGCCGACACGGTGGTCGGCCTGGCCTTCGCCTTCTCCTACGCGCCGCAGACTGCCTCGCTGTTGCCGCTGGTGCTCGACGAAGCTGCCCACGGTCGCTACGAGCCGCTGATGTCGCTGGCACAGCTGGCCAACCGGCAGATGGGCGGGCAGATGAACCGGCTGATGCAGTGGTCGGTGATCTGCGCCGAAGACGCCGGCCGCTACCAGCCTTCCGATGCCACCGCGCAGACGCTGCTCGGCCCCGAGGTCGCGCAGATGTTCTTCGCCGCATGCCCGGTCTGGGCCACCGGCACCGCACCGGCGGATTTCACCGCGCCGCTGAAGGGCCCGGTGCCGGTGCTGCTGCTGTCCGGCCAGCTCGACCCGGTCACGCCGCCGCGCTATGCCGAACGCGTGCTCGCCGGCCTGCCCAACGGCCGCCACCTGATCGCGCCCGGCCAGGGCCACAGCGTGATGGCGCTGGGCTGCATGCCCAAGCTGATCGGCCAATTCCTCGACAAGGGCGATGCCAAGTCGCTCGATGCCGCCTGCGTGCAGAACCTCAATCGCGTGCCGGCCTTCACCTCGTTCAATGGATGGGAACCCTGATGCACGCAATCGTCGATAGGGAGGACGCGGCATGATCATCGCCGAAGACCTGCACAAGTCGTTCAAGACCCGCACCGGCCTGGTCAAGGCCGTCGATGGCGTCAGCTTCAGCGCCGGCGACGGCCGCATCACCGGCCTGCTCGGCCCCAACGGCGCCGGCAAGACCACCACGCTGCGCATGCTCTACACCTTGATGACCCCGGACAGCGGCAGGGTCACCGTGGACGGCATCGACACCGCGCGCGACGCGGTGGCCGTGCGCCGCCGCCTCGGCGTGCTGCCTGATGCGCGCGGTGTCTACAAGCGCCTGACGGCACGCGAGAACATCGCCTACTTCGGCCAGCTGCATGGCATGTCGTCCTCGCATATCGCCGAGCGCGTGCGCGTGCTGTCCAAGGCCCTCGACATGGACGACATCCTCGACCGCCAGACCGAAGGCTTCAGCCAGGGCCAGCGCACCAAGACCGCGATCGCGCGGGCGCTGGTGCACGACCCGCGCAACGTGATCCTCGACGAGCCGACCAACGGCCTCGACGTCATGACCACCCGCGCGCTGCGCGGCTTCCTGCGCCAGCTGCGCGAGGAGGGGCGCTGCGTGATCTTCTCCAGCCACATCATGCAAGAGGTGGCTGCGCTGTGCGACAGCATCGCGATCATCGCCAAAGGCACGGTGGTGGCCGCGGGCACCGCCGACGAGCTGCGCGCGCAGACCGGTGAGGAAAACCTGGAAGACGCCTTCGTCAAGGCGATCGGTTCGGACGAGGGATTGCACGCATGAATCACGTTGAACGCTCGAAGGGCCCGTTCTCCGCCGTGTTGACGGTGATGCGCAAGGAGCTGCGCGACATCTCGCGCGACCGCCGCACGCTGCTGCTGTCGCTGTTGCTGGCGCCGCTGCTGTATCCCATCATCATCCTGGGACTGGGGGCGCTGGCCGAATCGCGGGTCAAGACCCAGGTCGACAAGCCGCTCGACATCGCCACGGTCAATGCACAGGCCGCGCCCAACCTGATCGCCTTCCTCAAGGCCCAGGGCTTGAACGCGGTGGCCGCACCGGATGACCTGACTGCGGCCATCCGCAGCCAGGACATCGACGTTGCCCTGCGCATCAGCGACGACTACGCACAGGCCTGGCGCGAAGGCCGCCCGGCGCTGGTGGAAGTCATGCGCGACACCACCCGCCGCGATGCCGATATTCCCAGCACGCGGCTGCAGGTGGCGTTGAGCGCCTACGGCCAGCAGGTGGGCGCGCTGCGCCTGCTCGCGCGCGGCATCGATGCCCAGGTCGCACGACCGGTCGATATCGGCATGCAGGACCTCGCCACGGCCGAAGCCAAGCGTGGCTTCTTCATGTCGCTGATGCTGCCGGTGCTGTTGATCATCACCTCGTTCCTCGGCGGCACCTACCTGATCCTCGATGCCACCGCCGGCGAACGCGAGCGCCAGTCGCTGGAACCGTTGCTGGCTACGCCGGCGCCACGCAGCGCCGTGGTCAGTGGCAAGATCGCCGCCGCCTGCGTGATCGGCGTGGTCTCGTTGCTGCTGACGCTGCTGGCATTCAAGTTCAGCGCCATGTTCGCCACCGGTGCGGGACGCCAGCTCAATGTCGGCTTCGTGCCGATGGTGCAGATGTTGTTCGTGCTGATGCCGATGCTGTTCATCGGCACCTCGCTGCTCACCTATCTGGCAGCGGCGGCGAAGAGCATGAAGGAAGCGCAAAGCCACATGACCTGGCTGATGTTGATGCCGATGCTGCCGGGCTATGCGTTGATGGTGTATCCGCTGAAGACCCAGCTGTGGCACTTCGCGGTGCCGTTCCTGGCGCAGAACCAGATGCTGCTCAAGATCATCCGCCACGAGACCATCGATGCGCAGGTGTGGGCGGTGTATCTCGGCGCGGGCTTTGGATTGGCCGCGTTGCTGTGGCTGGCGGCGGTGCGCCGTTACCACCAGGAGCGTCTGGCGATCAGCGGTTGAGCCAAAGCAGGCGTGGCAGGTCTCGAAGGCCCGGTCTGAACGCGGGCCTTCGCTTTTGTGTGGAATCGAAGAGGTGCACCCAGTACAACCGTTTCCATGCAACGAGCGCGGACACTGGTTCAGCTGGCAGCGGCGTTTTGCATGCGCGCTTCGCGCAGGGTTGACGGCGTCGCAACGAACCGGCGCGCAGCCTCGACGCACACCCCAATGTGTGGAGGATCAGGATGAAGCGCAACAAATTGATGATCGTGCTGGGCGCGATGTTGCTGGTGCCGGCCTTGGCCAGCGCCGATGACAAGTTCAAGCAGATGGACACCGATGGCGACGGCGCGGTCTCCAGCGCCGAGCACGCCGCCGGTGCGCAGAAGATGTTCACGGCCATGGACACCAACAAGGACGGCTACGTCAGCGCTGCCGAGATGGATGCGCAGTGGGCCGCCAAGGCCGGAAAGGACCCGAAGATGGCCGGCATGAAGATGTCCGCGGCCGAGAAGATCAAGGAAGTGGATACCGATGGCGACGGTCGCCTGTCCGCCGCTGAGCACGCGGCCGGCTCGCAGAAGATGTTCGCCAAGATGGACGCCAACTCGGACGGGAAAATTACCGCGGCCGAGATGGAGGCAGGCCACGACAAGATGATGAAGCACGCCGCCAGCGGCAAGTAAGCGGCGCTGCGTCGTTGCCCAGAACGCACGAGGCCCGGATCAACCGGGCCTCGTGCTTTTCTGCTTTGGCTTTCCGCCGGATCAGGTGCCCGGGCTGAAGGACAAGGTCCTGCGCGTGGTCACCGGCGCGGCGACCGGTTCGAACTTCCAGCGCTTGGTGGCGTTGAGCGCTTCGCGGTCGAAGATGCGCGCCGGATTGGCACGCAGCACGCGCGAACTGGTCACCGAGCCATCGGTGCCCACGGTGATTTCCACCAGCACCTCACCCGAAGTTCCCGCGCGCAGTGCTTCCGGCGGATAGCGCGGGGCCGGCGTGCTGATCGGGCGCAGCGTGGCGGCAGCCGCCGCAGCGGCGGCCGGCGCGGCGGGCTTCGGCGCAGCCGCGGCGGCGGCACGCTGGTCAGCCTCGCGCTTGGCGGTAGCCTGGCGCTCGGCCTCGGCCGCTTGCTGGCGGGCCGATTCCTGCTGTGCGGCGATCTGCTTGGCGGCCTCGGCCTCCTTGGCCTGCTGCTCGGCCAGCTTCTTCTGCTCGGCCTGCTGCTGGGTCTTTTCTTCGGTCTGCTTCTTGAGCTTCTCGGTTTCCTGCGCGCTGCGGGTGGCGGCGTTCTGGATACCGTTGGTGACGCCGGCCTTCAGGCGCGGCAGGGCCGGGGCCTTGTCGTCCACCTTCTCGATCAGCGCGATCAGGCGCTGCGCTTCCGGAAACTCCTCGCGCGAGATGCTCTGCTCGGTGGCGATCAGCGCATAGGGCGTCAGGTCGGTCAGCGCGCTCTTCACCGTGGCGTCCTGCGGCTGCTTGTCGCGCAGGGCCAGGTAGTACTCGAACGCGTTGTTGCCGGCCGGGGCATACATGCGGTTCTCGCGCAGCGCCGCCGAGGCTGCTTCGCGCAACTGCTCCACCGACATCGACTGCACCTGTGCCGACACCGCGGTTTCCGCAGTGGGGGCAGGGGCGGCCGCGGGCGTGGCGGCTGGCGCCGGTGCGGTAGCGCTACCGCCGGCGGCGGGCGCAGGGGTGGCAGCGGCGGGCTGGGCCTCTTCCTTCTTCGAACAGGCGGCCAGGGCCACCAGCATCAACATCGGCACGACCAGGCGTGCCTTGCGGCGCGAAATCACATCCAACATGTTTCCCCCTTGACCCCGAATTCTGGTGAATGTTGTGGGGCCGCCGCCTTCCCTCCCGAAGACGGACGGCCAGGATCGCAATCTAGCATTGACCGCCTCCCTGCGGGCAAGGAACCGCCAAGACAATCGCGGCCATTATGTGACCGACTGCACTGCCGCTCAGTGGCCGGCGTTGCCCGGGCCGGCGGAAGCTGCGTGGCTGCCGGCGCTGGACATCAGCCTGTCGGTCCAGGCGATGCCGATGGCCGAGAGGATGAACACGCAGTGGATGATGGTCTGCCACATGACCCCCTGGGCGGTCAGGGTGGTGCAGCTGGCATCGCCGATCTGCGAGGCGACGGCCGCCGCGCACTGCGGCAGGTCGCTGCCCAGCGCACCGGCGGCGATGAAGGTCTTGAGCAGGTGGATCGAGGAGATGCCGATGATCGCCATCGCCAGCTTGACCTTCAGCACCGAGGCGTTGACGTGGCTGAGCCATTCCGGCTGGTCCGGGTGCCCTTCCAGGCGCAGCCGCGAGACGAAGGTCTCGTAGCCGCCGACGATCACCATGACCAGCAGGTTGGAGATCATCACCACGTCGATCAGGCCGAGCACGATCAGCATGATCTGCTGCTCGCCCAGGCTCGGGGCTTCGTGGATCAGGTGCCACAGTTCCTTGCCGAACAGGAACACGTACACGCCCTGGGCCAGGATCAGGCCGAGGTACAGCGGCAGCTGCAGCCAGCGCGAAGCGAAGATCAGGGCGGCGACAGAGCCGAGGCGGGCCGGCGGCAAGCGTGAGGGGGTCGACATGCGTGGAACAGTCCGTGGTCGGGGCCGGGCAGGGTAACGGCCGCCGGGCGGCCCTGCCAACCCGAAGCCGGCGCTACACTGCGGCCCCACCCTCGCGGAGCGCGACATGATCGACCTGTATTACTGGCCCACGCCGAACGGTCACAAGATCACCCTGTTCCTGGAAGAGGCCGGGCTGGAATACACGGTCAAGCCGGTGAACATCGGCGGCGGCGACCAGTTCAAGCCCGAGTTCCTGGCGATCTCGCCGAACAACAAGATGCCGGCGATCGTCGACCACGCGCCCGCCGATGGCGGCGCGCCGATCAGCGTGTTCGAGTCCGGCGCGATCCTGCTGTACCTGGCCAACAAGACCGGCCGCTTCTTCGGCGGCGACGTGCGCCAGAAGGTGGCGGTCAACCAGTGGCTGATGTGGCAGATGGGCGGCCTCGGCCCGATGACCGGCCAGTACGGTCACTTCAATGTCTATGCGCCTGAGAAGCTGCCCTACGCCATCGACCGCTATACGCAGGAGGTCAAGCGGCTGCTCGGTGTGCTCGACAAGCAGCTGGACGGCCGCGACTTCGTCGCCGGTGCCGAGTACAGCATTGCCGACATGGCGATCTATCCGTGGATCAATCCTTATGATGGCGCGCTGCTGGACATGGCGGCCTACCCGAACATCCGCCGCTGGCATGCGGCCATTGCGGAGCGCCCAGCCACCGCGCGCGCCTATGCGCTGAAGCAGCAGGTGAACCCGAACGCCGGCAAGCCGCTCAGCGATGAAGAGCGCAAGCACCTGTTCGGCAAGAAATAGCCAGAGCCTCGCCGTCTCCCCTGTAGGAGCGGCTTCAGCCGCGAGGGGCTTTACCGGTAAAGCTTCAGCGGCGACCGATGCTTTACCGGTAAAGCCCCTCGCGGCTGAAGCCGCTCCTACAAAAAGCCGTTACAGCACCAGCCTTTCGAGAACGTCCCTCCATGCGCCATCTGCTCGCCTCGCTCGCCCTCATGCTCGCTACCGCCGCACCTGTCCACGCCGAGAAGCTCACCCTGGAAGCCATCACCGGCGCGTTGCCGTTGTCCGGCCCCACCCTGATGAAGTCGCAGGTGGCACCGGACGGCTCCCGCGTCACCTTCCTGCGCGGCAAGGACACCGACCGCAACCAGCTCGACCTGTGGGAATACGACATCGCCAGCGGCCAGACCCGCTTGCTGGTGGACTCCAAGGTCGTGCTGCCCGGCGGCGAGCAGCTCAGCGACGAGGAGAAGGCACGCCGCGAGCGCCAGCGTATCGCCGCCTTCAGCGGCATCGTCGATTACCAGTGGGCGCCGGATGCGCGCGCGCTGCTGTTCCCGCTGGGCGGCGAACTCTATCTGTACGACCTGGGCAAGCAGGGCAGTGCGGCAGTGCGGCAGCTGACCCACGGCGAAGGCTTCGCCACCGACCCGAAGATCTCGCCGAAGGGAGGTTTCGTCAGTTTCGTGCGCGACCGCAACCTGTGGGTGATCGACCTGGCCAGCGGCAAGCAGGCCCAGCTCACCGCCGACGGCAGCGACACGATCGGCAATGGCGTGGCCGAGTTCGTCGCCGACGAGGAAATGGATCGCCACACCGGCTACTGGTGGGCGCCGGACGACTCGGCGATCGCCTTCATCCGCATCGACGAATCGCCGGTGCCGGTGCAGAAGCGCTACGAGGTTTACGCCGACCACACCGACGTGGTCGCGCAGCGCTACCCGCAGGCCGGGCAACCCAATGCGCGCGTGCAACTGGGCACGCTGGCCCCGAAAGCCGGTGCCAAGCCGCGCTGGGTCGACCTCGGCCAGAACCCCGACATCTACCTGGCGCGCGTCGATTGGCGCGATCCCCAGCGCCTGACCTTCCAGCGCCAGTCGCGCGATCAGAAGCGGCTGGAGCTGGTCGAGAGCACGCTGGCCAACGACAAGCAGCGTGTCCTCGCCACCGAAACCAGCAATACCTGGGTGCCGCTGCACAATGACCTGCGTTTCCTCGAGGACGGTCGTTTCATCTGGGCGTCGGAACGTAGCGGCTACGAGCACCTGTACCTCGGCTCCGAGGATGGCGCGACGATGACGCCGCTGACCTCGGGCGACTGGATCGTCGATGAGGTCCTGGCCGTGGACGAAACCGCCGGCCGGGTCTATTTCGCCGCGACCAAGGATTCGCCGCTGCAGAAGAACATCTACGCGGTGCCGCTGGCGGGCGGCGTGGTCGAGCGCCTGTCCAAGGCCAACGGCACGCACGCGGCGAGCTTCGCCCGCAATGCCAGCGTCTACGTCGACAACTGGTCCAACACCCGTACTCCGCCGCAGATCGAACTGTTCAAGGCCAACGGCGACAAGCTCGCCACCTTGCTGAAGAACGACCTGGCCGATCCGCAGCACCCTTTCGCCAAGTATCGCGATGCCCAGCGCCCGGTGGAGTTCGGCACGCTGACCGCCGCCGACGGCCACACGACGCTGCACTACAGCCTGATCAAGCCGGCCGGCTTCGATCCGAAGAAGCGCTATCCGGTGATGGTGCAGGTCTACGGCGGCCCCGCCGCGCAGACTGTCACCGACGCCTGGGCGGCCAAGGGCGATGCGCTGTTCAATCAGTACCTGGCCCAGCAGGGCTATGTGGTCTTCTCGATCGACAACCGCGGCACGCCGCGCCGTGGTCGCGATTTCGGCGGCGCGTTGTACGCCAAGCAGGGCACGGTCGAGGTGGACGACCAGCTGCGTGGCGTGGCGTGGCTGAAGGCGCAACCGTGGGTCAATGGTGCGCGCATCGGCGTGCAGGGTTGGTCGAACGGCGGCTACATGACGCTGATGCTGCTGGCCAAGCACAGCGAGGCCTACGCCTGCGGCGTGGCCGGCGCCCCGGTCACCGATTGGGCGCTGTACGACACCCACTACACCGAGCGTTACATGAACCTGCCGGCGGCCAATGTCGACGGGTACCGCGAGGCGCGCATCGCCAGCCACCTCGACGGCCTGAAGGCGAAGCTGCTGCTGATCCACGGCATGGCCGACGACAACGTGCTGTTCACCAACTCGACCTCGCTGATGAGCGAGTTGCAGAAGCGCGATACGCCGTTCGAACTGATGACCTATCCCGGTGCCAAGCATGGCCTGTCGGGCAGCAACGCGCTGCACCGCTACAAGACCGCCGAAGCCTTCATCGATCGCTGCTTGAAGTGATGGCGCTTGCCTCTCCCGCGCTGCGGGAGAGGAGGCCAAGCCTCAGCGCCGGGTCCGCACGTACAGGCGCTTGGCCAGGTACAGCAGGTGCCCGGCCACGCCGCGGTCCTGCGCCTGCAACAGGCGCGAGTTCTCGGCGTAAAGATCGCGCAGCCGCTGGTCGCGCTGGCCGACGATCTGGTGCAAGGACTGCATGTCCGCCTCGCTCAGCGTGTGCCCGGCATGCAGGTGCGGCGGGAGGCCGGCATCCACATAGTGCGTGGTA
>Ga0160434_100354_pt1 | contig 14230 bp, 10 predicted proteins | sample HID1973I_E0MG_FD_108273 | JGI IMG/M metagenome (GOLD analysis project Ga0160434, IMG submission 108273) | Enriched mosquito-associated microbial communities from UW Madison campus, WI, USA - HID1973I_E0 MG | ecosystem: Host-associated > Arthropoda: Insects > Digestive system > Unclassified ...
CCACGCGCTGGCGCTGGCCGCCGGACATCGCCTTGGGCAGCTTGTCGAGCATGTCCGACAACCCCAGCAGCTGCGCCGCATTGCGCACGCGCTCTTCGATCACCGCCGCCGGGTGGCCGCGCAGCTTCAGGCCAAAGGCGAGGTTTTCGCGCACCGTCATGTGCGGGTACAGCGCATAGCTCTGGAACACCATGGCGATGTCGCGGTCCTTCGGCGCCACGTCGTTGACCACCTGGTCGCCGATCCGCAGCGTGCCGCTGGTGATCTCCTCCAGGCCGGCGATCATCCGCAGCAGCGTCGACTTGCCGCAGCCCGAGGGCCCCACCAGCACCATCAGCTCGCCGTCGGCGACCTCGAAGCTGGCGCCCTGCACCGCGACCTGTCCGTTGTCGTAAACCTTGCGGACGTTCTCCAACTGCACTTTCGCCATTCGCTAGCCTCTGGTCTTTGCGCGGACACTTTGGGTGCATCGCGACGCCTGCACGTCACGGCAACCGGGAATAGTCGCCGATGAAACTGCCCGCAATCGAATGCATTGGTTTTATTCTGACATGTAAGCGTTTTCATCTGGCAACATCGAGGGCGGGAGGAGACAGACATATGGAACAGCAAAAACCGTGCGCGCGCGTATGGAATGCGCGACCGCCAGACATGCGCAGATCGCGCGTGGGCTATGCCGCCGGGGTGCTAACGGTGCGCCGGCATTAGCTGCAACAATCACGGACTTTGGTCGAGCGCGCCCAAGCGGAACGCGAAAGCGTTTCCGCCCAACCCGCCGATCTGGCGCCGAGGCGGCCGAATCACTGGACAAGCCCCCTCGCCGCCCCCTTCGAAACCCCAGGATCCACGCCATTGACAACGATGTCAGCAGAAACTGAAACTCGGCCAATGCATAACACTCTTTTCCTGTTCGGTGCGACCGGCGACCTGGCGCAACGCTACCTGTTCCCGTCCCTGCTGCGCCTGTCGATCGACGGCCTGCTGGCGGAGGATTTCCACATCCGCGCCCTGGCGCTGTCGCCGCACGACACCGAGAAGTTCCGCGAGATCCTGCGGCCCCGCCTGCAGCAGGCCCTGCCGCATGCCGGCGAAGCGGATATCGAGAGCCTGCTGCAGCGCATCGACTACCGCTCGGTCGACCTGCGCGACACCGAGTCGGTGGCCGCCTCGGTGCGTGACCTGGCCGGGCGCAAGTGCGTCAGCTACCTGGCCATCCCGCCGGGGCTGTACATCAGCACCTGCCAGGGCCTGGCGCTGGGCGGCGCGCTGGCCGCGCCGAACCGCCTGATGCTGGAAAAGCCGATCGGCCATGACTCGGTCAGCGCCGAGGAGATCCTGCGCTCGATCGGCGCGCTGATCGACGAGGACCGGGTCTTCCGCCTCGACCATTACCTGGGCAAGGCGGCGGTGCAGAACCTCATCGCCCTGCGCTTCGGCAACACGCTGCTCGAAGCGGTGTGGAACCGCAACTACATCGAATCGGTGCAGATCCTGGTCTCCGAGAGCGAAGGCGTGGACGGCCGCGATGCCTACTACGCCCGCTCCGGCGCGCTGCGCGACATGGTCCAGAGCCACATCCTGCAGCTGCTGTGCCTGGTGGCGATGGAGCCGCCGGCCTCGCTGGAGTCGGACCGGATCCGCGACGAGAAGGTCAAGGTGCTGCGCGCGCTGCGCCCGCTCAAAGCCGAACACGCCGCCCGCGACAGCGTCCGTGGCCGCTACACCGCCGGCACCATCAACGGCCAGCCGGCCCAGGCATACCAGCCGCCGGAAGGCAGTGACGTGGAAACCTTCGTCGGCGTCACCGCGCATATCGACAACTGGCGCTGGGAAGGCGTGCCGTTCCACCTGTGCACCGGCAAGCGCCTGGCCGAACGCACCACGCGCATCGTGGTCACGCTCAAGCCGGTCACCCATTGGCTGTTCGAGCGCCCCGACCGCACCCACGCCACGCCCAACCGCCTGACCTTCCAGCTGCAGCCGCAGGAAAACATCGAGCTCGGCCTGATGAGCTCGCTGGCCGGCCCGGAATGGGGTGCGCTGGAACTGCAGCCGCTGGAACTGGAACTGTCCGTGCCGACCGGCCTGCACCGCCGTATCGCCTACGAGCGCCTGTTCCTGGATGCGTTCAACGGCAACCACGCGCTGTTCGTGCGCGACGACGAAGTGCGTGCGGCCTGGGCATGGATCGACAGCGTCAGCGCCGCCTGGAAGGCCGCCGACCTGCCGCTGCAGGCTTACCCGGCCGGCAGCTGCGGCCCGACCGCGGCCACCACCTTCCTGCCGCCGGGCATCGACCAGCCCGAATCGGCACCGCAGGAGCCGCAGGCATGAGCGGCGACGTAACCGTGGCCGCGCGCCCGGCGCTGGTGGCCGACATCGGCGGCACCAACGCGCGTTTCGCCCTGGCCGACACCGAAGCGTCGATGCCGCTGATCGAAGACAGCGTGCGCGAATTCGCCGTGGTCGATTTCGCCTCGCTGGGCGAAGCGGCTCAGCACTATCTCGACCAGATCGGCGCCACCGCCGACCGCGGCGTGTTCGCCGTGGCCGGCCGCGTGGATGGCGACGAAGCGCGCATCACCAACCATCCGTGGGTGATCTCGCGCTCGCGCACCGCCGCCATGCTGGGTTTCTCGCAGCTGCACCTGATCAACGACTTCGCCGCGCAGGCGATGGCGATCAGCCTGCTGCGTCCGCAGGACGTGGTCCAGGTCGGTGGCGCCACTTGGGCGCCGGCGTCGATCGACCAACCGCGCAACTACGGCGTGATCGGCCCCGGTACCGGCCTGGGCGTGGGCGGCCTGCTCATCCGCGACGGGCGCTGCTTCCCGCTGGAAACCGAGGGTGGCCATGTCAGCTTCCCGCCCGGCACGCCGGAGGAAATCCGCATCCTGGAACTGCTGTCGCAACAATTCGGCCGCGTCTCCAATGAGCGCCTGATCTGCGGCCCGGGCCTGGTCAACATCCATCGCGCGCTGAGCGAGATCGCCGGCGCCGACCCCGGCCCGCTGAAGCCCTCCGACATCACCGCGCGCGCCGCCGCCGGCGATGCCCGCGCTGCCCGCACCATCGACCTGTTCTGCGCCATCTTCGGCGCCATCGCCGGCGACCTGGTGCTGATGCAGGGGGCCTGGGACGGCGTATTCCTGACCGGCGGCCTGGTGCCGCGCATGCTCGACTCGCTGCAGCATTCCGGCTTCCGCCAGCGCTTCGAAAACAAGGGTCGCTTCTCGGCAATCATGTCGCGCGTGCCCTCGCTGGCGGTGATGCATCCGCACGCCGGCCTGCTCGGTTCGGCCGCCTACGCGGTGGACGTCGAGCGCAAGCTGGGACTGCACGCATGAGCCCGGCGCACGACCAGATTTCGCTGATCCGCCACGACGACGCCGACGCCTGGATCGCCGGTATCGCCGAGGAAATGGCCAGCATCCTCGGCCACGAGATCGGCAAGCGCGGCCACGCCCGCATGCTGCTGTCCGGTGGCACCACGCCGGCGCCGGTGTACGAAGCGCTGGCGCTGCTGCCGCTGGAATGGAACAAGGTCGAAGTCGGCCTGGTCGACGAACGCTGGCTGTCGCCGCAGGACCCGGACAGCAATGCCTTCCTGGTCCGCCACAGCCTGCTCGAACGTGCCGAGGGCGCGCAGTTCACGCCGCTGGTGCGCCAGGGCAAGTCGCTCACCGACTGCGTGCACGACGCCAACCTGCACGCCACCCACGCGCCGCCGCCGTGCCTGGCGGTGCTGGGCATGGGCGGCGACGGCCATACCGCTTCGCTGTTCCCCGGCGCGATCGACCTGCCGCGCGCGCTGGCCAGCCAGCATCCGTACGCGTCGCTGGATGCCACCGGTTGCCCGGGCGCCAATGCCTGGCCGCTGCGCATCACCCTGACCCCGGCCGGCCTGGCCGGCTGCGAAACCCGCCTGCTGCTGCTGCGCGGCAAGCAGAAACTGGACGTGCTCGAAGCGGCCCTGGCCGGCAGCGATCCGTCCGAATATCCGATCCGCGTCGCCATCCAGCAGCCGGGTCCGCGTTTGCGGGTCCACTGGTGCGCATGACGCGTGCTGCGCGGACGGCGCCTGGCGCCGTCCATCCTGCCCCGCCGCGCCGTGAAGGCGCCTGTTGGCTTCCCCCACTCATAGCCACCTGCCAATGAGCCTGCATCCGACCATCCAAGCTGTCACCGAACGCATCCGCCTGCGCAGCGCCGCTTCGCGCGCGGCCTACCTGGCCGGCATCGACGCCGCCCTGCGCGAAGGCCCGTTCCGCTCGCGCCTGAGCTGCGGCAACCTCGCCCACGGCTTTGCCGCGTGCGGGCCGACCGACAAGGAGCGCCTGCGCGGCAGCGTCACGCCGAACCTGGGCATCGTCACCGCCTACAACGACATGCTCTCGGCGCACCAGCCGTTCGAGCACTACCCCGACCTGATCCGCGACACCGCGCGCGCGCTGGGCGCCACCGCGCAGGTCGCCGGCGGCGTGCCGGCGATGTGCGATGGCGTCACCCAGGGCCGCGCCGGTATGGAGTTGTCGCTGTTCTCGCGCGACATCATTGCCCAGTCGACCGCCATTGGCCTGAGCCATGACATGTTCGACGCGACCGTGTACCTGGGCGTGTGCGACAAGATCGTGCCGGGCCTGCTGATCGGCGCCCTCGCCTTTGGCCACCTGCCGGCGCTGTTCCTGCCGGCCGGTCCGATGACCCCGGGCATTCCGAACAAGCAGAAGGCCGAGGTGCGCGAACGCTATGCCGCTGGCGAAGCGACCCGCGCCGAATTGCTCGAAGCCGAGGCGGCGTCGTACCACGCACCGGGCACCTGTACTTTCTACGGCACTGCGAACTCCAACCAGGTGTTGCTGGAAGCGATGGGCGTGCAGTTGCCGGGCGCTTCCTTCATCAATCCGGGCACGCCGTTGCGCGACGCACTGACCCGCAGCGCCGCCGAACGCGCGCTGGCGATCAGCGCGCTGGGCGACGACTTCCGCCCGTTCGGCCGCTTGATCGACGAGCGCGCCATCGTCAACGCGGTGGTCGCGCTGATGGCCACCGGCGGTTCGACCAACCACACCATCCACTGGATCGCGGTCGCACGTGCGGCCGGCATCGTCCTGACCTGGGACGACATGGACCTGATCTCGCAGACGGTGCCGCTGCTGGCGCGCGTGTATCCGAACGGCGAGGCGGACGTGAACCGCTTCCATGCCGCCGGCGGCACCGCCTTCGTGTTCCGCGAGCTGATGGACGCGGGGATGATGCACGACGACCTGCCGACCGTGGTCGAGGGCGGCATGCGCGCCTACGCGCAGGAGCCGCGATTGCAGGATGGCCGCGTGACCTTGGTGCCCGGCACCCTGACCAGTGCCGACGAGGAAGTGGTGCGCCCGGTCGCCAATGCGTTCGAAGCCCAGGGCGGCTTGCGCCTGCTGCGCGGCAATATCGGCCGTTCGCTGATCAAGTTGTCGGCGGTCAAGCCGCAGTACCGCCGGATCGAGGCACCGGCGGTCGTGGTCGACGCGCCGCAGGTGCTCAACAAGCTGCACGCCGCCGGTGCGTTGCCGCAGGACTTCGTCGCGGTCGTGCGTTACCAGGGCCCGCGCGCCAACGGCATGCCGGAACTGCATTCGCTGGCGCCGTTGCTCGGCCTGCTGCAGAACCAGGGCCGGCGCGTGGCGCTGGTCACCGACGGCCGTTTGTCCGGTGCGTCGGGCAAGTTCCCGGCGGCGATCCACGTCACCCCGGAAGCCTCGCGCGGCGGCCCGATCGGGCGCGTGCGCGAGGGCGACATCATCGTCCTCGATGGCGAGGCCGGCACGCTGGAAGTGAAGGTCTCGCCGGCCGAATGGGCGGCGCGCGAACTGGCGCCCAACACCGCGCCGGCCGGCCACGACATCGGCCGCAATCTGTTCGCGATCAATCGCCAGGTGGTCGGTCCTGCCGACCAGGGTGCGATCTCGATTGGCTGCGGGCCGATGTTGGCCGATGGCAGCCTGTGGGAATACGACGCCGAGTACGAACTGGGCGGCGATCTGGCCGCGGCCGCTGCGCCGCATGAGGCCAAGGACGCGTAAGCGCGCCTGGCCCCTTCTGACTGTAAGGATCAAGACACCATGACGATTGCCGATCTGCAGAACCGCGCCGAAGCCCTGCTGTTGCAGGCCGGCATCCTCCCGGTCATCACCGTCGACACGCTCGACCAGGCGCGCGCGGTCACCGATGCGCTACTCGAGGGTGGCCTGCCCGCGATCGAGTTGACGCTGCGCACGCCGGTGGCGATGGAGGCGTTGGCGACGCTCAAGCGCGAGCGCCCGGAGCTGGTGGTCGGTGCGGGCACGGTGCTGAGCGAGTTGCAGATGCTGCAGTCGATCGATGCGGGCGCCGATTTCCTGGTGACCCCGGGCACGCCGCCGGCGTTGGCCGATCTGCTGGCCGATGCACCGATCCCGGCGGTGCCGGGCGCGGCCACGCCGACCGAATTCCTGTCGTTGATGGGACGCGGTTTCCGCGTGTGCAAGCTGTTCCCGGCTTCGGCGGTGGGTGGCTTGCAGATGATCAAGGGCCTGGCTGGTCCGTTGGCCGAGCTCAAGCTGTGCCCGACCGGTGGGATCAGCGAGGAGACGGCCGGTCAGTTCCTGGCGCAGCCGAATGTGCTGTGCATCGGCGGTTCGTGGATGGTGCCGAAGGATTGGCTGGCCAAGGGCGAGTGGCACAAGGTGCGCGACAGTGCCGCCGCGGCGGCGAAGATCGTCGCGCAGGCGCGCGCGGGTTGATCGGCTCGCTGTAGATAGTCATCGGCATCCGGGGGCAGACCCCCGGATGCCCGAAAGGTCAACGCGCGCTGAGGGCCTTTACCACCAGGCCAGTCGCCACCGCCACCAACAGCAATTCACTGGCCGACGAACGCATCCAGCGGTGGCCGGGCGGCGGTGCGTGGACGTGGTACGCGCGGTAGTCGTCTATGTAGTGACGTTCGTCCAGGTAGGCGACCGGGATGACTTCGCCTACGTCGTAGTCGTCTTCGACGTAGACCACGTCGTCGCCTTCGACAAAGACCAGATCGTGGGCGTCGTCGGCCACGACAACCTCATGTTCATCGGGGTCGATCATGACCACTTCGTCATCTTCATGGCCCGACGCGTAGGCGCGGGCGCTTGCCGGACCCGGGATCACCAGGGCCACGGCGCAAAACAGCACGAGGGTTGATTTCATTTCGATACTCACGGTGTCGATGCCATTGCAGCACCGAGCCGAAGCTATCGCCCTGTTGTGTGGCTGCAGAATTAGATTATTCGCATGCAACACATGGGACATAAGGACGAGCCATTTCGGGCTCGTCCATCGTCTCAGTTCTTGCGCTCGGCGCGGCGCACCGACGACGGCACGTCGATCTCCACATGCGCCGGGACGGCGTGGATGCGCAGTTCGCCGTTCTCCCATTCCGCCGACTCGCCATTGACTTTGGCGTCGCCGGGCTTGCCGGCGTACGGCCACGGCAGCACCAGCCCGCCGGCGGGCGGCGTGACGCCTGCCGGCACGTCGAGCACCAGCTGGCGGTCGCTGCGGCGCAAGGTGTAGCCCAGGCGGCCCTGCGGCGTGCGCAGCTCTGCGATCGACACCCCCTGCCCCTCGAACCAGCGCGGTGGCAGGCCTGCGGCCAGGACGATGCTGTCGTCCACTTCGCGGCCGTAGGCGAACATGTCCAGCACCGAGCGCACGAAGTCCGAGGCCACCCAGGCGTGCGGCAGGTCGCCGACGAAAAACGGTTTGCGCGGCGTGTGCGAGACGACTTCCGCCCACTGGTTCCATGCCTGCGGCGTGCGGTCCTTGAAGAAGAACGACAGCGCATCCCAGGCGCGGTCGCGCCAGCCGAGCCGGACGAAGGCGGACACGTTGCGCCATTCGTAGGGGGTGTAGTCCTTCCATTGGCGTCCGCCGTCGCGGCGTTGCACGAACTCGTTCCAGTAGCGCTGGAAGGTGTTGTCGAGCAGGTCGGCCGGCAGGCGCCCCTGTTCCCCGCCCGGGGCCAGCGCGATCGTGGTCGAGGTCGGATCGAAGTCGCCCAGTTCGGCCGAGCCGGGCAGGAAGTCGATGCCGCGCTGGCAAACCGCGGCCTGCAGCGAAGCCGAGAGATCGGCCCTGAATTCGTCGCGTGCGCCGGTCATCAGGGCCAGCTCGTCGGTCTTGCCGAGCACGGCCGCGATATCGACCGCGTCCTTGTAGCCACGCAGCGCCCAGAAGTTGTCCCAGTAGGAATGCATGGGCTTGGCCGAATAGCCTTCGTGGCTGATCGACACCGGCATCATTCCGTAGAACGCCGGGTCGCGCATGAAGTTCTCTTCGGTGCGTTCGCTGGCGCGCAGTTGTTCCATGTAGTTGAACGCGCCCAGGACATGCGGCCACATCGCTTCAAGGAACGCGCGGTCGCCGGTGAAGCGGTAGTACTCGGCGATGTTGAAGATCAGTTCGCCATGGCTGTCATTCTCGGGCACCGGGTCGCTGCCGCGGGCGTCCACGCAGCACGGCACCATGCCGTTGTCGAACTGGAACGGGGCGAACCACTGCACGTAGTCGCGCACCACGTCTTCGCGACCCAGCCGCAGCAGGCCTTCGGAAATCATCGCGCCGTCGCGGATCCAGCTGCGCGCATAGGAACGCGTGCCCGGCCGCAGGCTCGGGCCGTCGCGCGAGATCAGCATGTGCGCCAGCGCAGTACGCAGCGTGTCGACCACCGGCTGGCCTTCGGCCGGGACCTGGAAGCGCACGCGGTCGAGGCGGTCACGCCATTCCTTGGCCACCTGTTGCTGCGCGCGCTCGGCATCGAAGCCGGCGGGCAGCGCCGGCGCGCCCGTCTGCGGCACCACCAGTGCGACTTCGCGGGTTTCGCCCGGCGCCAGGTGCCATTGGTAGACCAGCGCGCCCGAGGCCAATCCAGTGTCGTCCTTGACCTGCGTGGTCTGCGGCAGCTTGGCCGCCGACAATTGCTTGACCGCCATCCCGCTGTCGAACGCGGTGACGAACGCGGCATTCGGTGCCTGTGCGGCGAATACGCGCGGCTTGCCGTTGACGCTGACCTGCGACCCGGCCACCGCCATCTGCTCGATGCGGCTGATGCCGCCCACGGTATTGAGGAACTGCGACGGCGGATTGACCTGGAACGGTCGCACCGCCAACGCCAGGCTGAAGTCGCGCGCTTCCTTGCCGGTGTTGCGCAATTGATAGCGCGCCACCAGCTGCGACTGCTGCGGCGTTCCCTGGACGAAAGCGGTCACGCGCAGGTCGAGCTGGTCGTGGTGCCATTGCACGCTGGGAATGGGCAGGTAATTGTCCTGCAGGCTTTGCTCGCTGCTGACATCGGCCCAGCTCACCCACTTTCCGCCGCTGCGCACGAACGGCTCGATGCTGAAGCCGCCCTTGCCCACTTCGACCGCGCCGTCTTCGCCGACCAGGCCCTGTTCGCTGCCGCCGTCCAGGCCGATCAGCGTCCAGTACGGTTGTTCGCCGGTGAAGCCGCGCGGGAAGGCGCCGCGCGGCGACAGCGCCGCGATCGATGCGATGAAGTCGTTGGGCGTGGCCGCCCATTCCAGCGGCTTCAAGGTGATCTCGCGCAACCCATAGCGCCAGTTCGGGCCGCCTTTCAGGTCGAAGCGCAGGTAGCGCGCTTCAGTGTCCGGCAACGCCAGGAAATCGGTACCGCCGGCGCCGGCGGCCACGCTGCGCAGATTGCGCCAGCTGCGGCCATCGACCGAGCCGCGCACGTCGTACTGCGCCGCTTCCAGGCCCGGGATCCAGTCGACGATGGCGCCGCCGAATTCGCGCACCTTGCCCAGGTCCAGCGTCACGGTCTGCGTCTTGACCCCGCTGCTGAGCCAGAAAGTATCGGTCTTGCCGTCGGCGATGCGCTGCTCCAGCGCCGGCGCGGTATCGGCGATGGCAGTGGCCTGCAAAGGCGAGTTGTCCGGCGCCGGCAGCGGCGTCAGCGCCAGGCGATCGAAGCACACCGTGCCCTTGCCGCCAACCTTGTTGTAGATGGTGAACTCGACGCTGGCGCTGTTGCGCAGCACCTTGTCCTCGCCCGGTCCCCAGGCCTTGCTGATGTGACGCTTGCGGAAGTTCACCGGCGTCCAGTTCTTCGGGAACACGAAGCCCGGGCGGTTGACCCACCACACGTTGTCGCCGCTGGCATCGATCAGCTTGAACTGCAGGTCGTTGCTGGGCGAGTCGCCGCGCAGGTTGAAGCTGAGTTGGTAGTTGTCCGGGTACTGCACCGGCAGGTCGCGGCGGATGCCGACGTAGCCGGAGACGCCATTGAAGTTGTAGTCCAGGCACAGCGCCTTGCCGCCGCCGGGGCCGGCGACCGGCCGCAGCGAGCCGCTGACCTGGTTGGACACCACCAGCTTCCACGGACCGACGTCGTCGAAATCGTCGAGCACCTTGGCGTCCTGCGCCATCGCATGCGGGGAAAGGCCGGCGCAGAGCACCAGCAGGGCGCGGAGGGCGAAGGTGGATTTCATCGGCGACATCGTGACCTTGTTTCGTTGGATCGGGGGGTTGCTCAGCCCTTTACACTTCCAAGCAACAACCCCTGGATGTAGTAACGCTGCAGCGCCAGGAACAACAGCAGCACCGGGATCACCGTTACCACCGCGCCGGCCATCATCAGTTCGACGTCCATGATGTGCTCGCGCGACAGCGACGCCAGGGCCACCGGCAAGGTGTAGTGCTCCTGGTCGGTCAGCACGATCAGCGGCCACATGAAGTCGTTCCAGGCGCCCATGAAGGTGAAGATGGTCAGCGTCACCAGCACCGGCTTGAGCATCGGCAGCACGATCTGGAAGAAGATCCGCATCTCGCCGGCGCCGTCGATCCGCGCCGCTTCCAGCAGTTCGTCCGGAATGCTGCGCGCGTACTGGCGCACCAGGAAGATGCCGAACACCGAGGCCAGCGCCGGCAGGATCACCCCGCCGAAGCTGTTGACCAGGTGCAACTGCTTCATCAGCAGGAACAGCGGCAGCATCGCCACCTGCGCCGGAATCACCAAGGCCGCCAGCAGGATCTGGAAGATACGTTCGCGGCCGACGAAGCGCAGCTTGGCGAAGGCATAGCCGGCCAGCGTGTTGACCAGCAGAGAGCCCAGGGTGATTGCCAACGACACCAGCAGCGAGTTGGCGAAGTGGCTGGCCATGCCGGTGCGCGCGAACAGCTCGTGGTAGTTGGCCGTGGTCCACGCCGAAGGCAGCAACGGCGGCGGGTACTGGCTGGCCTCGCCGGTCGGCATGAACGAAACCGAGGCCATCCACAACAGCGGGCCCAGCGCGACCAGCGCGAGCAGCAACAAGCCGCCGTTGACCAGCCAGGCGTTCCAGCGGGTTTGCCCGATCTCGCGGCTCATACCAGGTCCTTCTTGCGGCCGAAGCGCAACATCACGGTGGTCACGCCAAGGATGATCAGGAACAGCAGGAAGGCCACGGCCGAGGCGCGGCCGAGGTTCCACCACTTGAAGCCTTCCTCGAACATGAAGTACAGCACGCTGACCGTGCTCTGCAGCGGGTCGCCGCGGGTCATCACGTAGGGCTCGGCGAACAGCTGGAAGTAGCCCGACACGGTGATGACGCCGACCACCATCAACACCGGACCAAGCATCGGCAAGGTGATATGCAGGAACTGCTGCCACTTCGAGGCGCCGTCGATGCGCGCGGCCTCGTACAGATCCTGCGGAATGCCCTGCAGGCCGGCCAGGAAGATCACCATGTTGTAGCCGAAGTTCTTCCACACCGCGAACAGCATGATCGTCGGCATCGCCCAACGCGGGTCGCCGAGGAAATCCACCGGCGAGATGCCCAAGTGGCCGAGGCCCCAATTGACCAGGCCGTATTTGACGTGGAACAGGTAGCGCCAGATCACCGCCACCGCCACCAGCGTGGTGACCACCGGGGCGAACAGCGCGGTGCGGAAGAACGCCACGAAGCGCGCAGCGCGCGCGTGCAGCAGCATCGCCGCGCCCAGCGACACGGCGATGGACATAGGCACGCCGAGCAGCACGAAGTACGTGGTATTCCACAGCGACTTCCAGAACAGCGGCGTGCGCATCAGGTCCCAGTAGTTGCCGAGGCCGACGAAACGCAGGTGGCTGCTGTCGGCCAGCGCGTACAGGTCGAAGTCGGTCACGCTGAGCACCAGCGCGGCCAGGACCGGCACGCCGAAGAACAGGCCCAGCACCAGCAAGGCCGGCGCGGTGAAGACCCAGCCGGCGAGCGAAGGCCGGCTCATCGCTTGGCCTCGGCCGGCGCGGCTTGCGCAGCGTGGGCCTGTTGCCAGATCCAGCGCCGCTTGGCCAGGATTTCATCGACGCGCTTGTCCAGTTCCTGCACCGCCGCCTCCTGGCTTTCGCCGCCGCGCACCACGCGCTCGGTCACCAGGCGCATCTCCTGCACGATGCGCTCCCACTCCAGCACCTTGGGCGTCGGCCGCACGCGTTCGAGCTGCTCACCGAACGCCTTGGCCAGCGGATCATCGGCCAGCGAGGGGAAGCGCCAGGTGCTGCGGCGTGGCGGCAGGTCGCCGATCACGGCGTGGAAGCGCGCCTGCACCTGCGGTCGCGACAGGTATTCGATCAGTTTCCAGGCCGCTTCCTTGTGCTGCGACTTGCGCAGGATCACCAGGCTCGAGCCGCCGGCGATGCCCGCGCCCGGTCCGTTGGGTCCCGGCAACGCCATCGTGCCCCACTTGCCTTCCATGCCCGGTGGCTGGCGCAGGCGGAACTCGCGCACATTCCAGGGGCCGGACAAGTAGAAGACATAGAACCCGTTGAAGAACTCGTACCAGACGTTGGAGATCTGCGTCTCGGACAACTTCGGCGCCCAGCCCTGCTCGAACATGTTGGCGTAGAACGCCAGCGCCTTGCGGAAGCCCGGGCTGCGGAAGTTGCCGTAGTTGTTGTGGTCGCGCAGCAGGGGGTCGTCCTGCTGCAAGGCGAACGACAACTGCTGCTCGAACTCATTGAGCGGCAGCAGGATGGCGTAGCGGTCCGGGCCGACATGGCGCTTGATCGCCGCCATCGCCTGCTCGAACTCGGCCCAGGTCTGCGGCGCCTGCTTGACCCCGGCCTCGGCCAACAGGTCCTTGCGATAGAACAGCAGGCGGGTATCCACGTACCACGGCACGCCGTACAGCGTGCCGTCGACGACATTGGTGTCCCACACGCCGGTGAAGTAGTCGGCCGGGTCCACGACCTTGGAGCGCGCGACGAACGGCTGCAGGGGCTCCAGCGCGTCGAGCGTGGCGAATTCCGGCAACCAGGTGTTGCCGAGCTGGCACACGTCGGGCAGGCCGTCGGCGGCGAAGGCGGTGAGCAGCTTTTCGTGCGCGGCGGTCATCGGGATGTTCTGCACATCGACGTGGATGCCGGGGTTTTCCTTCTCGAAGTCGGCCACCAGGTCGGTGACCACCTCGGCCTCGCGGCCCATCGCCCAGAACCGCACCGTCTCGCCCTGCGGCGCGCGGCTGCAGCCGGCCAGTGCGAGCGCCAGCAGCAGCGTCCCGATCAGCTTCCTGCCCATGCCCATGCCGGCACCGCTCATTCGGGTTTCGGCGGCGGTCGCTGCGCCGGGTTCTGCTGCGCTTCGGCAGCGGCCGCGCGCGACTCGGCGATGCCGATGGCGCGGGCCGCGGCGGCCTGCTCATCCTTGGCCGGCTGCGGCGGTGCTTCTCCCTCGGGGGTCAGCCAGCCGCCGGTGAAGCCGGCGCGCTCCAGGCCCTTGCGGATGTACGGGTTCTTCTTCATCACCGTCCACACGAACTCGTTGCGGTAGTTCGCGATCATGGTGAGGATCGGCCCCTGGTCGATGCCGATGTAGTCGCTGGCCACCCAGCCGCGATCGGGCACCACGCGGCCGGTCTTCAGCGGGATCTCGTAGTTGAAGCTCGGGTTGAACGAGTCAAGGAAGCCGTAGCTCGAATAAAGGTAGTCACCGAAGCGCTTGTGCATTTCCTCGGTGGCCGGGATCACGACTTCCGGCGCAAACACGATCGAGGAAATCGCCGCGGTCGGCGCAATGGTGCCGTCGTCGAAGTTCTCGCGCAGGCCGGCGCCGCGCGAGGAGTAGTGGCGGAACTGGCGCTGCTCGCCGCGGAACTCCTGGCTGGTGTTCTGCGGACCATCGCTGGCGGTCAGGCCCCAGACGTTCTCGCCGTACTCCTTCCACTTCATCGGGTTGTCGATGGCGTAGTCGCG
>Ga0160434_100361_pt1 | contig 14074 bp, 13 predicted proteins | sample HID1973I_E0MG_FD_108273 | JGI IMG/M metagenome (GOLD analysis project Ga0160434, IMG submission 108273) | Enriched mosquito-associated microbial communities from UW Madison campus, WI, USA - HID1973I_E0 MG | ecosystem: Host-associated > Arthropoda: Insects > Digestive system > Unclassified ...
AGGCATACGGCGCGATGCCGATGCGGGCGTGCTTGATGTAGCGGATGGTCTCGGCGTGCTTCATTTCGCCGTAGACCACGACGTTATCGCCATAGTCGGGGTGGCGGCCCATGCCCGAGCCGATGACGTGGAAGGTCACGTCGGGGAACCCACGGCTGGCGGTGACGAAGAAGCGCGGGTCGAACAGCATCGAGCCCACTGCCACGGCGTGGATACCTTTGCCATAGGGATTGGGATCGCCCATCGCTTCCAGGCCCTGGTCGATGCCATGGCCGACGTGGAAGACGTTGTCGCGACTGGCGATCTCCGCGGCCATCGCCGGCGACACCAGCGCGATCACGTCCAGCTCCGGCGCGACGCGGTCGAAGGTACGCGCGACCCAGTCGGCCACATCGATCGCCGAAAGTGCGTCGGAGGCGCGATACACCAGGCGCGCGCGCGGATTGACCTGCCGCGCCAGCTCGATGAAGGCGATCGCCGTGCCGCTCTCGAACACGATCACATCGGCTTCCTGCATCCACTGCCGCAGGATCTGCGGTGGGTGGCGCGCGTACCAATCGAACATCGCGTTCTCCAGCGGCCGCGCCCAGCGCCGCCGGGTGTTGAACGGATGCACCAGGGCGCGCCACAGGTAGCACTCGACGCCGCGATGCTCGACCACGCGATTGGCGCTGTCGTCCAAGGGCAGGCGCGCATCGCCCTTCCAGCGCGACAGGCGGCTGTAACGAAGCGAGAAGAAGCGCGTGGGCCCGCGCTGGGCCAACTGCTCGGCGATGAAATGGATGTTCGCGCGGCGCGGGGTGCGGTAATCGTGCGCGGACAGCACCAGGTAGCGCGGCGACGCGGCGGTGGCGGCGACGGGGGCGTCGGACAGCAAGGCGTTCATCGGCGGCTCCGGGCTTCGGCGATCAGGTGGCGGGTTTGCAGGATGGACAGCACGTCGCGGCGGAACGCTGGCCAGGCCAGGAACACCAGACCCAAGGCGACCAGCATGGTGCCGGTGCCAACCGCGAGCTGGCGCCACAGCGCTCCGCCCAGCCAGGCCGAAGCGGCATACGAAGCGGCCGCGCAGACGCCGTAGGCGACCACGGCGCGGGCGCCGTTGGCGAATACCGCCCACACCGGCACGTCGCTGATGCGACCGACCCAGTACAGCGACAGCGGCCACATCACCAGCAAACCGAACGAGTAACCGGCCGCGACACCCTCCACGCCCCACCACGAGCCGGCGAAGATGCAGGCGATGAGCAGCAGCCGGGTCACCACCGAATAACGCAGCTGCGCGCCCATCAGGCCCTTGGCCAGGAACACCCAGTAGGCGGCGTAAGCGGTGGTCTGGAACACGCCGCCGATGGTCAGCCACTGGAACAGCGGCACCGCCGGTCGCCACTGTTCACCGAGCACCAGCACCATCAGCGGCAGCGCCTGCGCGCACGCGAAGGCGAAGGTCGCCACGATGAGATGCACCATCACCGTCTGCCCGCGCAGCAGGAAGGCGGCGAAGCGCTCGCGATCGTCCTGCAGTTGCGACAGCACCGGCAACGCCACGGTGGTGGCCGGTGCGTTGATCTGGTTCAGCGGCATCATCAGCAGCTGGAAGGCGCGGTTGTACAGGCCCAGCGCCTCGGCGCCGGTGCGCGCGCCGATGATGACCTGGCCAACGTTGCGGCTGGCGTAGCCAAGCAGCTGCGCCAGCATCAGGTTCCAGCCGAAGCCGAGGAACTGGCGCATCGGCGCGGCACGGGTATAGCCGCGTGGCAGCCAGCGTGCACAGGCCACGGTGAGCACCAGCTGCACCGCCGCCTGCACCACCTGCTGCAGCACCAGCGCCCAGAAGCCGGCGCCGGCCAGCGCAGCGGCCACCGCGGCCAGCAGGCCGGCGACCTGCGCGCCGACATCGCTGATCGCCAGTTGCCCGAAGCGCAGGCCGCGGCTGAGGTGGGCGCGGTACTGCGTGGTCATGCCACTGAGCAGGAAGGTGACGGCCAGCGCTTCGGAGATCTGCACCAGGGCCGGCTCGTGATAGAACGCGGCCAGCGCATGCGCGCCGGCGAACACCGCCACCGCCAACAGCAGGCCGATGCCGCTGTTGATCCAGAACAGGTTGTCGCGCTGGGCACGGCTGACCTCGCGCGCCTGCACCGCGGCCGAGGACAGGCCGAAGTCGCGCAGGATCTCGGCGGCGCCGACGATCGCGGTCACCATCGCCATCAGACCGTAGTCGTGCGGGGTGAGCAGGCGCGCGAGCAGGATGATGCCGCCGAACTGCACGGCCACGCGCACGCCCTGCCCGGCCATGGTGACGAAGGCGCCACCGGCGGCGCGGGCGCCGAGCCGCGGTTCGGGCGACACGCTGGCGGCCTCGCTGCTCATGCGTAGGCCTCGCTGTCGCGGCCCATCGCTTCGAGATAGGTGCAGTAGTGCTGCTGGCCGATGGCGGCCCAGTCCCGGCGCGACAGATCCGGCGCGGCCGCGCGTGGCGACTGCCGCAATCGCGCGAGGGTCTCCGCCAGCAGGCGCGCGTCGAGCTCGCCCTTGTAAAGGTGCACCCAGCCCGGCCCGACCTCTTCGGCCACCGCCGCGTTGGACTCGCTCCACGGCGCCAGCACCGGGCGCTGCAGCGACAGGGCCAGCAGCAGCGTGCCGGAGTTGTGCATCTGCCGGTACGGCAGCACGACCAGTTCGGCCAGGCCGACCTCGCGCGCCAGCTCGGCATCGTCGACATAGGCCAGGTGCGCGCTGATGCGCGGATCGGCGGCACAGGCGGTTTCGATCGTCGCGCGCATCTCCGGCGTGGCCGGGTTGCCGCAGATGCGCAGGTGAACGTCGGGGTCCTGCAAGGCGCCAACGGCGTCGATCAGTGTCTCCACGCCCTTGTACGGCCGGATCAGGCCGAAGTGCAGCAGGCGGCCGCGCTGCGAGGCCGGCTGCGGCAGGTTCGCGAACCAGTCGCGGTAGTGGCCGTGCAGGATGGTGTCGGTGAACGGCGGCCGCGCCGGGGTCGCGGCGTTGATGCGGATCCAGCGCCGGGTCAGGCGGTCGATCCAGGCCAGCAGCCACTGCTCGCTGCGGCCCTGGCTCTCGTGCGGCTGCAGGTTGTGCAAGGTGCGCACGATCGGCGTATGGGTGAGTTGCAGGCGCAGCAGCAGCGCGGCGGTGCAGGCGCGCTTGGCCCAGGTGCCGGCGCGGCTGGGGTGGCGCATCAGGTACTCGGGCCAGTGCAGGTGCAGCACGTCGTAGCGCGAAAGCAGCGCTGCACGCATCGAGAAATACTGTTGGTCCACCGACTCGGGCAGCGCATCGTAGAGCTGGGTCAGGTACGGATTGGTGCGCTCGCCGGGGCGTTCGGTGGAGAACAGCACGGTCACGGCGGGCGGGTTGGCGCGGGCCTTCATCGCAACACCTCCGCGGCGCTGCGCGGGGCCAGCGCGGCGCGGTACTCGTCCTGGTACTGGCGCGCGATATGGCGCCAGTCGTAGCGGGCGGCGAAGGCCATCGCCTGTTCGCGCAGCGTGGTCCACGACGCGTCACTGGCCTCGGCCATGGCCTGCACTTGTGCGGCGGCGGCCTCGGCCTGCGCCGGCTGCACCAGCACGCCCAGGCCGGACTCGCGCCGCAGCCGCGCAAACGGCGGGATGTCGCTGAGCACCGGCAGCAGGCCGGCGCTCATCGCCTCGACCGCGGCAATCCCGAAGCCTTCGTGCCGCGACAGGCAGACGAAGAACTGCGCCTGCTCCAGCAACGTGGCCAACTCGGCCGGGCTCGGCGAGGCCACCAGCGTCACATGCGCATCCAGCCCGCGCGCGGCAATCGCCTGGTGCAGCGTCGCCTGATCGAAGTCGTACTCGCGCCCGGCCAGCAGCAGGCGCCACTCCGGATCGCGGCGCCGTAGCGCGGCCAGCAGATCCAGCGTTTCCAGCAGGCCCTTGTTGACCGACCAGCGCCCGAAGTACACCAGCGTGCGCCCCGGCTGCGGATTGCCACGCCCGGCGAACTTGGCCACGTCCACGCCGTTCTCGATCACCCGCAGGCGGTCGCCCGGCACGATCTGCGAGAACAGGCGGCCATCGTTCTCGCTGGTGGCGATGATGCGCGCGTAACCCCGCGCCGACGCGCGCGTCAGGGTGCGGAACCACAGCTGCTTCAGGCGCGAGGCGTAGGCGGTATGGAAGAACCCGCCATGGGTCGAGACGACCATCGGCTTGCGATGCAGCGGCCGCGCCAGGGCGAGGAAGTCGTAGAAGAAATCGATCCCGTGCACGTGCACCAGGTCGGCCTCGGCGAGGTGCTTGAGCACCTGCGGCGCCAGCGGATAGCGTGAGGAACCGCGGTAGCCGATGCGGTGGATGGCGATGCCGTCGATCGCATCTTCGGCGGGGAGTTGCGTGTCGGGCGCGGTGAACAGGCGGTCGAGCGTCAGCACTTCGGCCTGGCCGCCCTGCTGCAGGTGCTGCCGTGCCACGTTGAGCACGACTTCCTCCATGCCGCCTACGGAAGGATGGAACTGACGAACGACATGCACGACTTTCATTGCGACCGTACCTCGGGCGTAGCGTGGATCCGCGCCGGGTCCGGCGAACGGTGGGTCAGGCCGATCGTCCACGGTGCCCAGCGCGCGAGGATCCAGCGCAGGGGCACGGCGGCAGCAATGGCAACGGCGGTGACGAACAGGGCCCAGCCCGGGCCGGGCGGCGCGGCGATGCCAGCGAGCGCGCGCACACCGGACAGGAAGAACAGCACCAGGAAATGCGTGCACAGGATCAGCAAGGTGTTGCGGCCGATCCACTGCACGCCGGGCCAGCGCTGGATCCAGCCGCCGACATGCAGCATCAGGCCGGTGCCCAGCAACGCCACCAGCAGGAACAGCGCCGGCCAGTGGCCAAAACGCAGCAGGTTCACGTCGACCTTGCCATTGATCCAGGCCAGCGGCAGCCACAGCACTGCCAGCAGCAACGGCACGCCCCACCAGGCTAAGGAATGCCCATCGCCCGCCTTGTGTCGGGCCAGCGCCGCACCGGCGGCGAAGAAGAACAACGACACCGGCAGGATGTCCAGCCCCCACGGCAGGCGCACGCCCAACGTCGGGAACCAGGCGCACCACAGGCAGGCGATCACCGCCATCACCGCCGCCAGCACGCCGGCGGACAGGCGCTTGCCGAGGTAATGGAAGGCCAACGCGGTGACGAACAACGCTGGCAGGAACCACAGCGCAGGCTGCACATACAGTCGATTGCCAGTGCCCTGCAGCAATCCGAGTAACGGATCCCACGCCGGCAACGCGCCCCAGCGCGCCGCCTTGGCACCGATGTTGCGCGTCGCCAGCCAGTACGCATAGGCGACAAAGAAGAAGAACACATAGGGCACGACCAGCCCGCGCACCAGCTTGCGCCAGGTGTCCGCATCGCCACGCGGGCGACCGTAGGCGGCGCCGACCCAGCCGGACAGGAAGAAGAACAACGGCACGTGGAAGCTGAAGGCGAGCAAGGTATACAGCTGCGGCACGCCCTTCGCATGGCCCAACACCACCAGCACGATGGCGATGGCACGCGTCGCATCGATGCGACCGTCACGCGCTACGGCGGCCGTTGCGGTCATGGCGGCAGGCTCGCAGTCGTGGTCGAGCGTTGGTGCCACAGCTGCCGCGGCGAGGGCAGCACCGGCGCGCCCTGCCACAGCCAGCCGCAGACGAACCACCACAGCGCCGCGGTCTTGATCGAGAAGTAGCCGTTGGAGACCAGCAGGCTCAGCGCGAAGGCCAGGATGGCGAGATGCTTGAACACCTGCCCTTCCCTGCCCGGCAGGATCATCAGGAACGAGTAGGCCAGCAGGAATGCCAGCACCGCGAAGATCGATTGCGAGACGATGAAGTAGGCAATGCCGCTGTCAAAGTAGCGATAGGCCGCATCGGTATCCAGGCCCATCCAGGCCGGCAGCGACAGGTGCGATACCGAATCGACGGTGAAGAAGATGCGGCCGAGCATGGTGTCTTCATAGGCCTGCACGCCGGCGGCGCTGACCAGCGCCCAGCCGCCCAGCAGCACCGCCGCGAACAAGGCGAACGCCAGCCGCTGGTCGACCCGGCGCAGGATCGGCGCGGCCAGCAGCATCACCACGCAGGTGCCGGCGGCCAGGCGGCCATCGGACGCGACGATGAGGAAGCCAATCAGGCCGATGCCGAGCAACTGCTTCCAGCCGCTGAGCCAGCGCCGGAAAGCCAGCAGCACGGCCATGAAGAAGATGATGAAGTTGCCCATCGTCACCGGCTCGATGAACACCGAGGACGCGCGCGGCAAGTTGCTCGACGGCAGGAAGTTGCGTGCGCCCGGCCGGGTGGCGCTGACGAACAGGTTGCTGTCCTCGTTCCAGAAACCGGAGGCGCTGAAGCCGCGCGCGTTGACGAAGTAGCTCTTCGGGTTGACCACATCGCCATAAGTGGTCGGCATCGCCAGCTCGAACGCCGCGACCAATGCCACGACCAGCGCCAGGCGCACGCACAGGCGCGGCAGCGAGCCACGGTAGGCGCAGCCCAATACGAGGAAGGCAAAGGGAATCAGCGCATCGCGCAGGAACTTGGGATCGAAATCCCACACCAGGAGAAAGCGCAGCAGGTTCAACGCCACGATGAAGGCCAGCCCGCCCACGACCAACGCCGCGCGGCGCCGGTCCAGCGACCACAGCCCGAGCACGAAGCACGCCCCGTATAGCGCGAATTCCACCGCGTAGGTCATCGCCGGGCGCACGGTGAAGACTTTGGCGTTGACCACGGCGAGCAGAAAGTTGTAACCGATGGCCAGCAGCAGCACGCACTCGATCAGCACGTTGCGCCAGCGCAGCCGGTGCGCCAGGCGCGGCGACAACGACGCCGCCCAGGCGGGCGGCGGCATCGACATGCCGGCGGGGGAACTGACTGCCGACATCAGTAGGCGTTCTTCTGGCCGAGCACCCGCACTGCAGTGAGCACGATGATCCGCGCATCCAGCCACAACGACCAGCGCCGGATGTAGTCCAGGTCGTACTGGATGCGCTTCTTCATCGTGCGCAGCTCCGGGGTCTCGCCACGGAAGCCATTGACCTGCGCCCAGCCGGTAATGCCCGGCTTGACGTAGTGGCGCTGCATGTAATGGTGGATCAGCTTTTCGTAGTGCGTGTTGTGCTGGGCCGCGTGCGGACGCGGACCCACCACCGACATGCTGCCGCCGAGCACGTTGAACAGCTGCGGCAGCTCATCCAGGCTCGATCGGCGCAGGAACGCGCCGAAGCGGGTGATGCGGCTGTCGTGGCGGGTCGCCTGCTGCACGTGGTCGCTGTCGTCGTGCACACGCATCGAGCGGAACTTGAACATCGAGAACTCGCGCCCGCCCAGTCCATGGCGACGCTGGCGGAACAACACCGGGCCGGGCGAGCTGAGCTTGACCCCGATCGCGCAAGCCAGCATCACCGGCCACAACGCCAGCAGCGCCGCGGCTGCTACCACCTTGTCCTGCAGCGCCTTGGCGACGATGAAGTAGCTGTCGCGGTCGACGCCACCCTGGCGCAGGTTGATGACCGGCACGTTTCCGATGATCTCGCCTGACTGGTTGAGCATGCCGAAATCGAACAGATCCGGCACCAGCTTGACGTTGATCGGGTAGCGGTCGAGGCCTTCAAGCAATTGCTTGATGTGATCACGCTCGCCCAGCGGCAACGAGATCCAGACCTGGTCGACGTGGTTGGCTTCGAGGAAGGCGATCAGGCCATCGGGGCTGCCCAGGCACGGCAGGTCTTCCTGCCGGTGCTCGGCCAGCGTCAGGTCGTAGCGGCTGCTGAAGTAGCCCACCACCTGCATGCCGACCCAGGTATTGCGCTGCAGGTACTGGTGGATCTTCATCACCGGATGGCGCAGGCCGACCACCACCACGCGCTGGCTGTCCATGCCCAGGCTGCGCAAGTGGTTGAGCAGCACGCGCAGGCCGGTGCGCGCCAGCACCAGGCTGACCAGACCACCGGCGAACCACAGCCCGATCCAGAAGCGCGAAACGCCCTGGCCGAACTGCACCACCAGCGCGTGCACCGAGAACAGCGCGAACACGCCACCGAACGCGGCGCCGAGGACCAGCAACTCCTGGCGCAGGCCACGGCCTCGCCAGCTGCGATACAGCGGGAACAAGGCAAAGCAGATCACCGCATACAACGCGGTGGTGCCAATGGCCACGCGATACGCGGCCGCCGGTACCCAGGTGCCATAAAGGAGGCGATAGGCGCACAAGGCGCTGGCTACCACCACTGCCACATCGAATACGCGCAAGACCAGGTCGGCCGCGGCCGAGTACTTGGTCAACATTCGCGACGAACTCGACGTATACGTCGCACTACTCAGATCGGCCAATAACATGGGATTGTCCTCCAAACCCTAAGGCGTCGCGCATGTGGGGGAACACGCTGCGCCTTCGGGCCTCGATCGCCTGCCGCATGCCTGACGGCGCCCTCCTACGCCGACCCCGGGCATGCGACAGCCCTTCTCACTGTGCGGCGCCCGCGCCGCCATCTACCTCGCATCCCGCTAGCCGCTCTCTGCCGTCTACCGCCGCCATCCGCTTTTTACCGCGCTGATCACTTGCTATTTCGCACTGACGAAACCTAGCCCATCGCGTTGCTGCCACCCTGAATCACCTGTCACCAAGGTGACCACGCCACAGTGCTTACGCGGTCACGCGCGGGCCAACGAATCGGCCGGATCGCGCAACAGGAACCGCAGCAATGCCACCGCCACGCCGATGAACAGGCCGAAGACCAGCGCCAGCGCCAGGTTCAGCGGCAGCTTCGGCATGAACGGACTGCCCGGCACGTCGGCGACATCAACGATGGAAATATTGTTGTTGCCGACATTGCCGGCCACGCCGATCTCCTTGAAACGCTGCAGCAGCGCGTCGTAGAGCTGGCGATTGGTGTCGACTTCACGCTTGAGCAGGTTGTAGCGGATGCTGCGCGATTGCAGGTCGATCTCATCGCCCTTGAGCGTGGCGATGCGCTGGTTCATCAGCTGCTCCTGCTGCACATCGGCGTCGTACTGCGCCTTCAGCGCTGCGCGGATATTGAGCACCTCGCCATTGATCTGCTTCTGCACTTCGCTGGACTGCGCCTTGAGCCGGAGCATTTCCGGATAGTCCGGCTTGAAGGTCGACAGCTTCTGCTGGTATTCGGCGTTGATCCGCACCTGTTCGGTGCGCAACTGCTGGATCAGCGGGCTGGAGATCACCTGCGGCAGGCCCATGCCATCCCCGTGACTGGCCTGCTGCCACGCCGTCTCCGAGCGAATGCGCTGGTTCTGCGCCGCGGCCAGCAACGCGTTCAGCTCGCTCAGGTTCTGCGCCGACAGCGACGGCTTGTCTTCGCCGACCGGGACGATCATCTCCTGGCCGGAGTACGCCACCAGCTTGCGCTCGGAGTCCTCGACCCGGTCGCGCAGCGACTGCAGGCGCTCGGCCAGGTACTTGGTCGCGAACGAAGAAGCCTGCAGCCGGCGTTCCTGGTTGCTGACGATGAACACCCGCGGATAGGCGTTGGCGACCTTGGCGGCCACGCGCGGATCGGGCGAACTGAAGTTGATCCGGACCAGGCGCGAATTGCGGATCGGCTCGATCTCCAGGCCGTCGATCAACGCGGCGACCAACGCGCGCTCGATCGCCGCCTGGCGCTCGGGCGCCTGCTTGCTGGCCTCCGGGTGGGTGCTGTCGAACTTGGCCGCGGCCTTGTCCACGGTCTCACGGAAGTACGGGTCTTCGGCCAGGCGCGCATCGCGCACCACCTGGCGGGCCAGCGAGCGGCTCTGCAGCAATTCGTACTGGGTCTCGTAGAAGTTGCGATCCTGCGGCGATTCGGCCGGCAGCAGGTTCTGCACGTTGACCACGTTCAGCGCCTCGCGCTCGATCTGCAAGGTGCTGGTGGCACGGTAGCTGGGGGTGATCAGGAAGGTCACCACCAGCGCCACCAGCACGATGCCCGCGGTGATGCCGACGATCAGCCAGCGTTGCGCGAGCAGCGCGTGCCAGTAGTCGCGCAGGCTCAGTTCGGGATGGGCGTGCAGCGTGTGATGCATGGGCGTGGGGGTCTGCTGGGTCATCGGTAGGCCCGCCACACCATCAGGAACGGTGTCAGCTCGAGCGCGGTGCGCAGCAGCAGGCGGGCATCGGAGCGATACACCACCACGACATCGCCGCCGTAGATTTCCGGATCCGGCGCGCGGCCGTGCTCGATGTCGCCGAGATCGAAGCGCGCGACCATCTTCTGGCCCTGCACGGTGCGGAAGACGATGATGTTGCCGCGGCTGGCGATGTTGTTGACGCCCTTGGCCTGCGCGATCGCCTGCTGCAACGTGAGGTTGGCGCCGACGATGGGATAGATGCCGGGTTCGTCCACTGCGCCGGTCACGGTGACGCGGCGGCCGTTGGCCTCCTGCACGAATACCGACACCTGGGGGTCTTGCAGATAGGTCTGGCGATAGCGGGCGACGACTTCACGCTCGAATTCAGCCACGCCCTTGCCGGCGGCGGGCAGCGAACCGATCAACGGCAAGGACACCAGGCCGTCGTTGTCGACCCGCACCTGGCGCTCGAGATCGTCGACCTGGAACACCTTGACCAGAATCACGTCCCCGGGCGACAGCCGATACTCCGGCTGCACCGTGGCCAAGGCCAACGGGTCGGGTTGGGGCAGCTCCCTCGCCATGTGTGACGTACCGCTGCATGCCGCCAGTGTCATCAGGACCAGCGACAGAAGCATCCGTATTCCGCTGCGACTTCCGTGGGAATAACTCATGCGTCGTTATCACCGCCTCTTGAAATTTGGGACGACCTCGTCCACTCCGGCCGCAATGCGACCAGGCAACGGTGAACCGAGGTATTGGATTTGCCTTGCATGCCGATGCCGTGCATCGGACCACCACAAACTCGCGACGAACTGTTTGGAGCAAAGCGTTGTTGCGATGCACTATGGCATAGAAAACGATTCCGGCAATCCCTTCGCGCCAAAAAAATGACGCGCGGTGCGTGTTAGGTTCAAGTTCGTCTTCAACTCGTTCACATGCGCTGCACATGCTGCGAAAGAATGAGGATCGCCATGCACTTCGCGCGTGATCGCGGTCACGTCATGCTTGGACACGTCTGCATCTATTCCCTACGCGGCATGTATCGCGCACTAGCCGAGCGCTGCGCATTCTTCACGCCGTCTCGACATCAACCGACTGATTAGCGACGACGTTCCACTTCGGCGTCGGTAGGAATGAGGCCCGCTTGCTCCAGCATGGCCTGCAGGCGGCCGCGCACGTGCTCCACATCCTCCGGCGTTGCCGCCTGGCGAATGCGTTCGGCTTCTGTCTGGAAGGCCAGGAAGTCGAAGTCGGCGTCTTCGTCGGTGGCCAGCTGCGGCAACTGGTCCTGGAGCGTATCCAGGCACTGGTCCAGCTCGGCTCGAGTCAACATGGCAATGGTCGCTGTCGAAACCCGCAACCTTGCGCGTGGTCCGTCAAGACTGCGCGAAGGAATGCAGCCTAGCCGTGATGGGAGGCACCCCAGCTGTCGTCGTCATGCGCGTGGGAGCCGCCCATGCCGCCGCCGCCCATGCCGCCGCCCATCCCGCCACCACCGCCCCCTCCCCCGCCGCGCTTGCCCTCGCCGCCTTCCTTGGGCTTGGCCCCGCCACTGATGCGGGTCGGGCCTTGTGCAGGCACTTGCCAGGTTGGCGGAATGGGCGCGAGGTCGAGCGCCTGGCGAATGAAGTCGCGCAGCGACACTACCAGCGCGGCCGTTTCCACCGGCCGCCCGGCCACCATCTCGCCGGCCGCGCGCACTGCCAGGCGCACTTGCTCCTCGGTACCGAGCAGGATGATGTCCGACAGTGCGCCCTCCACGGCGTCGCGGATGCGGCGCCGGCGATCGGAGAGGTTGCTGCCCTCCGCCGCACTGATCTCGACACCGCCCTCGACCTGCTGGCGCGCCCGCAGCTCGCGCAGATGCGCCGGGTCGACGGTCAGCTCGCCGGTAAACGAGCCGCCGAGCACCTTGTACGCAGCAATCAACGTGCGCAGGCGCTCGTTGATCTGGCGGTTCTCGCGTTCGCGCCGCCGCTGCAGCGTCTGCATGAAGATCAGGCGGATGCCCACCGCGACCACCGAGACCAGCACCAGCCCGAACAAGGTGCTGAGCATCGTGCTCCAGCTACTGAGGTCGAGAAGGTTGCGCATTCGGTACTCCGGTGGGCAGGCTCAGGTGACCTGCCGCAGAGCGGCGGCCGTGGTGACGACGCGGCCAATCTTGGCATCGACGATCAAGGACAGCGCGCGGCGCTTGGCCGCTGCCAAACCCGCGACCGCGCCCGACACCACGCGGACATCGTACTCGCGCGCGTTGGCGTCGACGGCGGTCGCCATCACGCACGAATCGGCGGTCATGCCAACCAGATAGAGGCGCTGCACGCCCAGCTTCGCCAGCAGGACCGGCAAGGCCGTGGCCAGGAAGGCGGAATGCTTGGGCTTGAGGACGAAGTAATCCTCCGGCGTCGGAGGAATCAGGTCGACGACCGCCTGGCCGAGGCTGCCGGAGGCGCGCGCCATCGCCACCAGTTCTTTGAAATCCGCGCGCCAGTTGGCGAAGTTGTCATTGGCGTAGATGACCGGGTAGCCGTGCTGATGGAAGTGCTCGCGCAGGCGACGTATGTCCCTGGATGCGGCGAGCACGCTGGCGTGTAGCGCGGGCGCCTCCGGGAAATCGAAGGCGCTGACCATGTCGATGATGATGAGCGCGGGCCGCATGGGTAGGTTCCTCCTTGCGCCCAGCATGCGGGGACGGATGTATATCCGCTGCATAGATCACCGCCGGCCCAAAGAAAAACGGCCCGCATCTCGTCGATGCAGGCCGTTCTCATGTTTGGTCGGGGTAGCCGGATTCGAACCGACGACCACCAGTCCCCCAGACTGGTGCGCTACCAGGCTGCGCTATACCCCGAGAGGTAATGCCCCGCCTTGCGGCGGCCCGCGATTATATCGTCTTTGCGCGGGGTTGTCGCTTGCCGTCAGCGCCGCAGCAGCTGCAGCACTTCTTCCAGCTCCATTCGCACCTGCTTGACGATCTGGTTGCTCAACGCCGATTCCTCGCGCGCACCAGCACTGTCCAGGCGCAAACGCGCGCCGCCGATGGTGTAGCCCTGTTCGTACAGCAGCCCGCGGATCTGCCGCACCATCAGCACGTCATGGCGCTGGTAGTAACGGCGGTTGCCGCGGCGCTTGACCGGCTCCAGGCTCGGGAACTCGGTTTCCCAGTAGCGCAGCACGTGCGGCTTGACGTCGCACAGCTCGCTCACTTCACCGATGGTGAAATAGCGCTTGGCCGGTATCGGCGGAAGTTCTCGGTTACTGCCCGGATCCAGCATACGTCTCCACCCGTTCCTTGAGCTTCTGGCCTGGACGGAATGTCACCACCGTCCGGGCGGAAATCGGAATCTCCTCGCCGGTCTTGGGATTGCGACCGGGCCTCTGGTTCTTGCGCCGCAGGTCGAAGTTGCCGAAACCCGACAGCTTCACCTGGCGTCCCTGCTGCAATGCATCGCGAAGCACGTCGAAAAACGCGTCGACGAACTCCTTGGCCTCGCGCTTGTTCAGACCGACTTCGTCGAACAGGCGCTCGGCCATTTCCGCTTTGGTCAAAGCCATCGCACTTCCCCCTGGTTACTACTCAACTCCGGATCCGGGCGCGATGGTCGCGCTCGACGGCAGCTACCACGTCGGTCACCACCGCCTCCACGTCCCGATCCGTGAGGGTGCGCGAGTTATCCTGCAAAATCAAGCCCATAGCCAGACTCTTGAAGCCGGCTTCGACGCCCGGGCCGACGTAGCGGTCGAACAGCTGGATCTCGCGCAGCAGCGGGCCGATGCTGGCGCGCACGGTAGCGGCCAGGTCCTGCCAGGCGACCTGCTCGGGCACCAGGAAGGCCAGGTCGCGGCGCACCGAGGGGAAACGCGACAGCTCGCCGGCGCGCGGGAGCGACCGCGCGGCCAGCGGCGCCAGGGCCAATTCGAAGGCGAACACGTCGACGTCGATCTCCA
>Ga0160434_100365_pt1 | contig 13973 bp, 11 predicted proteins | sample HID1973I_E0MG_FD_108273 | JGI IMG/M metagenome (GOLD analysis project Ga0160434, IMG submission 108273) | Enriched mosquito-associated microbial communities from UW Madison campus, WI, USA - HID1973I_E0 MG | ecosystem: Host-associated > Arthropoda: Insects > Digestive system > Unclassified ...
GCCTCGACCACTTCCGGGTAACGCGACAATTCGATCATCAGCCACAGCGAGGTTTCGTCGTCGAGCCGGCCGAGCCCGGCGATGCCGCTGGCCAGGTCGTGCGGCAAACCCTTCTCCTGGCCCTGGCGCAGCAGGCTGCACACGCGGGCGTGCGCATATTGCACGTAGAAGACCGGATTGTCGTTGCTCTGCTGGCGCGCCAGGTCGATGTCGAAGGTCAGTTGCGAATCGGGCTTGCGCGCGATCAGGAACCAGCGCGTCGCATCGCGGCCGACTTCCTCGATCAGGTCGCGCAAGGTCAGGTAGCTGCCGGCACGCTTGGACAGCTTCACTTCTTCGCCGCCGCGCATGACGGTGACCATCTGGTGCAGCACGTATTCCGGCCAACCCTTCGGGATGCCCAGGTCCATGGCCTGCAGGCCGGCCCGCACGCGCGCCAGCGAGCCGTGGTGGTCGGCGCCCAGCTCGGTGATCGCGCGTTCGTAGCCGCGCTGCCACTTGGTCAGGTGATAGGCCACGTCCGGCACGAAGTAGGTGTAGGTGCCGTCGGACTTGCGCATCACGCGGTCCTTGTCGTCACCGTAGTCGCTCGACCGCAGCCACAGCGCACCGCCTTCTTCGTAGGTGTGGCCCGAGGCGATCAGCGTCTGTACCGCCTCCTCCACCTTGCCATCCCGGTACAGCGAGCTTTCCAGGAAGTAGATGTCGAAATCGACGCCGAACGCGGCCAGGTCGTGGTTCTGCTCGTTGCGCAGGTAGGCCACGGCAAAACGGCGGATGGCGTCGAAGTCCTGCGGATCCTTGGCACCGGTGACCAGGTGGCCTTCCAGGTCCACGGTCTGGCCGGTCAGGTAGGCCTGGGCCACATCGGCGATGTAGTCGCCGCGGTAACCGTCTTCCGGCCAGCCTTCGCTGTCCGGGGTCAGGCCGAGGGCACGGGCCTGCACCGAGCGGGCGAGGTTCTCGATCTGCACGCCGGCGTCGTTGTAATAGAACTCGCGCTTTACGTTCCAGCCGTTGGCATCGAGCACGCGCGCCAGGCTGTCGCCGATGGCTGCGGCACGGCCATGGCCGACATGCAGCGGGCCGGTCGGGTTGGCGGAGACGTATTCGACGCCCACATTGCGCCCATCGCCGCTGAGGTTGCGACCGTAGTCGGCGCCTTCCTTGAGCACGCTGGCCGCCTCGCGCCGGTAGGCGGCGGGCGTGAGATGGAAGTTGATGAAACCGGGGCCGGCGATCTCCACCCGCGCCACGTCGTCGCTGGCCGGCAACGCTGCCACCAACGCCTGCGCGACGGCGCGGGGGTTGGAACGTGCGGCCTTGGCCAGCAGCATCGCGGCGTTGGTGGCGAAATCGCCGTGCTCGCGGGTTTTCGGGCGCTCGACCACGAAGTCCGGCGGCAAGGTGTCGGCGGGCAGGCTGCCATTGGCGCGCAAGGCTTCGATGCCTTGACCAATCAGGGCGCGGAGTTGGGGTTTCACGGAGGATTCTGCGGGGAACGAGAAAGGCGGCGATTTTAACCGACCGGGCGGTGACGAACGCGGGGTCCGTTCAGCTGGTGTCGCCCGCCGAGGATCCGGGCCTGTCCAGGCAGCAGGCCGGGCGGGATATCCCAGGTGTCAGAGATACCCCAGGGAGGCCATGGAGGCCGGCAGGCCGTCACCGATGACGAAATGGTCCAGCAGGCGGATCTCCACCATGTCCAAGGCCTTCTGCAGGTCCTCGGTCAGGCGGCGGTCGGCCGCCGACGGCCCGGAATGGCCCGAGGGGTGGTTGTGCCCGACGATGATGGCGGCCGCATTGTGGGCAAGGGCCCGCCGCACCACTTCGCGCGGGTGGACCTGGGCGCGGTTGACGGTGCCGCTGAACAGCTCTTCGAATGCGACGGCGCAGTTCTTGGTGTCCAGGAACAACACCGCGAATACCTCCTGCTGGTGCGGACGCAGCCGCGCCGAGAAGTAGTGGCCGGCGTCCTCAGCGCTGCTCAGCGGGGCGCCGCGCTCCAGGCCTGCCCACAGGTGGCGCTTGTTGAGCTCCAGCGCCGCGGACAGCTTGCATGCGCGAGCCGGCCCGAGCCCGGTCAGCCGCGCCATATCGCGAGCGCCTCTGTCGAGCAGGCCACGCAGCCTGCCCGCCTCCTGCAGCAGATTGCGCGAGGTCACCACCGCATCCTGGCCGCGCACTCCGGAACCGAGGAAGATCGCCAGCAATTCAGCATCCGAAAGCCTGCCGGGGCCCAGGCTGAGCAGCCTTTCGCGGGGTCGTTCGGTGACTGGCCAATGTTTTATGTGCATATGGCTAGGATGCATGGCTTGCCGGGGTCCTCGATATCAGGGCTGCCACAGGCTTCGGTTAATCTAATTCTCCTTGTATGTGTAGGAATTTTCTTACGTGACTGCCAATTCCGAGTCCGCCCCGCTGCGGGGACAGCGCGTGCTGCTGTGCGTGGGCGGTGGCATTGCTGCCTACAAGTCCCTGGAACTGGTGCGCCGCCTGCGCGATGCGGGCGCCGATGTGCAGGTGGCCATGACTGCAGGCGCGCAGCAATTCGTGACGCCGCTCAGTTTCCAGGCGCTGTCCGGCCACCCCGCCCGCACCAGCCTGTGGGACAGCGCCGCCGAGCAGGCCATGGGCCATCTCGAGCTGGCGCGCTGGGCCGACCGGGTGATCGTGGCGCCGGCCACCGCCGACCTGATCGCGCGGCTGGCGCACGGCCATGCCGACGACCTGGTGACCACGCTGTGCCTGGCCACCACCGCGCCGGTCAGCGTGGCCCCGGCGATGAACCATCGCATGTGGCTGCACCCGGCCACCCAGGCCAACGTCGCTACGCTGGCTTCGCGCGGCGTGCAGGTGATCGGACCGGCCGATGGCCCCCTGGCCGAGGGCGAGTCCGGTCCCGGCCGGCTGGTCGAGCCGCACGATCTGGTCAGCGCCCTCGCCGCCAACGTGGCGCCGGCCGCGGCGGTCGTTGCCGATGGCCGCCTCAAGGGACTGCGCCTGGTCATCAGCGCCGGCCCGACCTACGAAGACCTCGACCCGGTGCGCTACGTCGGCAACCGCAGCAGCGGCAAGATGGGCTTCGCGCTGGCCGCGGCCGCCGCCCGCCAAGGCGCCGAGGTGGTGCTGGTGGCCGGCCCGGTCCACCTGGCCACGCCGGCCGGGGTGCGTCGCGTCGACGTGCGCTCGGCCGCGCAGATGCGCGAAGCCGTGCTGGGTGCCTTCCCGGCCGACATCTACATCGGCGCGGCGGCCGTGTCCGACTACACCCCGCGCCGCGCCGTGCCGCAGAAGATCAAGAAGACCGGCGAGACCCTGACGCTGGAGCTGGTGCGCACGCCGGACATCCTGGCCGAGGTCGCCGCGCAGACCGGCGCGCTCAAGCTGGTGGTCGGCTTCGCCGCCGAAACCCACGACGTGGAGAAATACGCCCGTGGCAAGCTGGCGGCCAAGCGCCTGGACCTGATCATCGCCAACCAGGTCGGCATCAGCGGCAGCGGCTTCGAAAGCGACGACAACGCCGCCACCGCCTACTGGCAGGGTGGCGAGCGCTCCTTCCCCAGCAGCAGCAAGGCCGACCTGGCCGAGCGGCTGCTCGAACTGATCTCCGAGAGGCTGCAAGCATGAGCGTGACGGACCACCCCTTGCAGCTGAAGCTGCTCGACCCCCGTTTCGGCGACGAATGGCCGCTGCCGGCCTACGCGACCGCGGCCAGCGCCGGCATGGACCTGCGCGCGGCCACCGAGGCGCCGATGACGCTGGAGCCCGGCGACGCGGTGCTGGTGCCCAGTGGCATCGCCATCTACATCGACGATCCCGGCCTGTGCGCCGTGGTCCTGCCGCGCTCCGGGCTGGGGCACCGGCACGGGATCGTGCTGGGCAACGGCACTGGGCTGATCGACGCCGACTACCAGGGCCCGCTGCTGATCAGCGTCTGGAACCGGGGCCGGGAAGCCTTCACCATCGCGCCGGGAGACCGCATCGCCCAGCTGGTGTTGCTGCCGATCGTGCGCGCAACGTTGCAGGTGGTGGATACTTTCGCCGACAGTGCACGGGGTACGGGTGGATTCGGCCACACCGGCGTGCGCTGACAGGGGGCTGTCGAGATGAGCAGGACGAACGAAGGCGGGCAGGCCGTGTCCAGCCTGCGCAGGTCCGCGCCGTTGCTGGCGCTGCTGGCGCTGTTGCTGGCGGCGTGGTTCGGCTGGAATGGGTATGCGCAGTGGCGGCACGGCAACGTGATCGACGCGGTGAGCGCATCGCGTGACCGCGCGCTGGGCGAAATCGGCCAGGCGCTGGGCGCCCAGGCCAGGCAGTACGACCAGGTGCTGAAGGACGAGCAGGTCATTGCGGCCCTGGCTGCCGGCGATGCCGCCGCCGCCGCGACGGTGATCCGCGATCGCTTCAAGGGCGCCGAGGACGTGCAGATATGGCCGGCCGACCTGGCCGATGCCTATGCCGACAGCGCCAAGTTCGGCTATTCGCGCCTGGCCCTGCTCGAGGCCGCGCTGCAGAACGACAAGGCGCAGGTGCGCGTGGTCCGCGATGGCGGCCAGCCACGCCTGGGCGTGGCGGCGCGCGTGCAGTTGGGCGATGCGCCGGCGGTGAGCTTCGTGCGCTTCCCGCTGTTGCGCCTGACCGGGCCGTTCGACGCGCTGGACGTACCGTCCGACGCCTACCTGGCGCTGCGCCAGGGTGGATTCAATGTGGTCCAGAAGGGCGACACCGCACTGACCGACTCGGCCGAGGCCATGTCGCGCCCGCTGGGCAAGGACGGCTTGCGTCTTGCCGCCGCGGTCCGCGAAGTCGACAGCGGTCCGCTCGGCCTGGGCGCCATCCCGTGCCTGGTGGTGGCGGTGCTGCTGGTGCTGCTCGCGGTGCTGGCGCTGTTGGCCGGGCGTGGCCGCGTGCGCCTGCCCAAGCGTCGCGTCGCCCAGGAAGAGACCGGCGACGCGCCGACTCTCAGTGAGAGCCTGCGCCAGGAGGCCGAAGCGGCCGCCGCGGTCGCCGCGGCCTCGCCGGTGGACGAAGACGCCGGCGCCGTGGTTCGCCGCGCCGCGGCGCCGACCGTGGTGCCGGACATTTTCCGCGCCTATGACATCCGCGGCGTGGTCGGCAAGGAACTCAATCCTGGCGTGGCTGAACTCATCGGCCAGGCGATCGGCAGTGTGATGCAGGCGCAGGGCCTGCGCGATGTGGTCGTGGGTCGCGATGGCCGGCTGTCCGGCCCCGAGCTGACGGCCGGGCTGATCGAAGGCCTGCGCCGCGCCGGCTGCCAGGTCACCGACATCGGCCTGGCGCCGACCCCGGTGGTCTACTTCGCCGCCTACCACCTGCGCGCCGGCAGCTGCGTGGCGGTGACCGGCAGCCACAACCCGCCGGACTACAACGGCTTCAAGATCGTCGTCGGTGGCGAAACGCTGGCCGGCGATGCCATCACCGACCTGTACCAGCGCATCGCCGAGGGTCGGCTGCACACCGCGGCCGAGGCTGGCAGCCTGAGCCAGCGCGACGTCAGCGACGACTACATCCAGCGCATCGCCGACGATGTGCAGCTCGACCGTCCGCTCAAGGTGGTGGCCGATGCCGGTAACGGCGTGGCCGGCGATATCGCGCCGCGCTTGCTGGAAGCCATCGGCGCGGAAGTCATCCCGTTGTACTGCGATGTGGATGGCACGTTCCCCAACCACCATCCCGACCCGAGCGACCCGCACAACCTCGAAGACCTGGTGCAGATGGTCCAGCGCTTCGACGCCGACATCGGCCTGGCCTTCGATGGCGACGGCGACCGCCTGGGCGTGGTCACGCGCGAAGGCAAGATCGTCTTCCCCGACCGCCTGCTGATGCTGTTCGCCGCCGATGTGCTGCAACGCAACCCCGGCGCGTTGATCATTTACGACGTCAAGTGCACCGGCAAGCTGCAGGACTTCGTGCTGCGCCATGGCGGCAGCCCGATGATGTGGAAGACCGGGCATTCGCTGATCAAGTCGAAGATGCGCGAGACCGATGCCGAGCTGGCCGGCGAGATGAGCGGGCACTTCTTCTTCAAGGAACGCTGGTACGGTTTCGACGACGGCCTGTATGCCGCCGCGCGCCTGCTCGAAGTGCTGGCGCAGCGCGACGAGACGCCGTCCGAAGTGCTTGCCGAGCTGCCCGATGGCTTGTGCACGCCGGAGATCAAGCTCGCGGTCGACGGCTCGCCGCATGAGCTGGTCGCGCGGTTTGTTGCCGCCGTCCAGGCCCAGGCCGAAGGCTCGCCGTTCGAAGGCGCGCGCATCGCCACGATCGACGGCCTGCGCGCGGACTTCACCGATGGCTGGGGCCTGGTGCGCGCCTCCAACACCACGCCGGTGCTGGTGCTGCGCTTCGAGGCCGAGAACGAGGCGGCGCTGGCGCGGATCCGCGCGCTGTTCAAGGCGCAGCTGGCCGAGCTGCTGCCGGGGCGTGAGATCGACTTGTAAGCAACCGTGTGTGCAAGAAAAAAGGGCGGCCAACGGCCGCCCTTTTCGTTGCCACGCCTACACTGGCGATCAGCCGGGCCGCGGCCCCTTCATCACGCGATAGCGCTCGATGATCTGCTCGATCTCGCCGTCGAGCTCGGCGCGCTGGCGTTCGAAGCTGGCCTGCAATCGCTGCTGCCACAGTAGTTCGCGATGCCGCGCCTGGATGTCGTTGGCCAGCTTGTCGGCCACCTTCTGCCCGGCCAGCTCGCGGTTGCCCGCTTCGCGCAGCAGCGTGATCAGCCCGTCGCGCAGGCTGGTGACGTTGTAGCGGGCGGTCTGCACGTTGTTGTCGATCAGCGAAGTGCGCTCCTCGAACACCCGGCGCAGGTCGGCTTCGCTCTGGAACGTGGTCAGCATCGCCTGCTCGGTGCGCTTGCGGGTCTGCTCGGCAGCCAGGTCGGCCTGCTCCTGCGCTGCCGCAGCCGCGGCGGCGGCACGCTCTTCGGCAGTGAGCGCACGGTCGATCGCCGCGCTGCGCGTGCCGCTGTTGGCGTTGATCTCGTCGCGGGCACGGTTGATCGCCTCGGAGGGCAACGTATCGCTGCACACGCGCTGGCCGTTTTGGTCCCAGCAATAGAGCTTCTTCGGTGCGCCGGGCCCGTTGGTCTTCTTCTGCGCCTGGGCCGGCAAGGCCAGCACGGCAACGGCAATGGCAGCGATGCCGAGCATCGCCTTCCTGGTCTTCGGCATCATGGCAGCCCCCTGCTGTCCTCAGCCCGATGTGTCGGTACCGTAGCGGGCACGGTAGGCCAGCAACGGTTCGCGGTAGCCGACAAGTTCCGGGTTTCCGGCGGCAAAATCAAGCAGGTCGCCCAGGTTGGCCACCGCTAACACCGGGATTCCGGCTTCGGCGGCCACGGCCTGCGCGGCCGAACGGCGGTCTTGTTCGGTGGCGATCTCCTGGCGGTCCAGGGCCACGACAATGCCGGCCGGCTCGCCACCGGCCTCGCGGATGATCCCCAAGGCTTCGCGGATGGCGGTGCCGGCGGTGATGACGTCATCGACGATCAACACCTTGCGCCCGGCCAGCGGCGCGCCAATCAGTGTGCCGCCCTCGCCATGGGCCTTGGCTTCCTTGCGATTGAAGGCCAGCGGCAGGTCGCGGCCGCGGCCGGCGAACTCGCATGCCAGCGCGGTGGCCAGCGGAATGCCTTTGTACGCCGGGCCGAAGACCAGGTCGAAGTCGAGGCCGGCGGCGCTGATCGCATCGGCATAGCAGGCAGCGAGCGCCGCGGTCTTGGCGCCCGAATCGAAGCGGCCGGCGTTGAAGAAGTACGGGCTCAGGCGCCCGGACTTCAGGGTGAACTCGCCAAAGCGCAGGGCGTCGGCGGCCAGGGCCAGGTCGAGGAAGCGTTGCCGGTGGTCGGTCATGGCGAGCGAGGCGAGTGGGGAGGAGGAAAGGATAGCGGCTCCGGCCGCCGAAGGTCGCTTGCGGTACGCTTTGCCGATTCCTTTCGCGACACGCCTACCTGACCACATGCGCATCATCAGCTTCAACGCCAACGGCCTGCGCTCGGCAGCCAGCAAGGGCTTCTTCGATTGGTTCGCCGAGCAGCAGGCCGATGTCCTGTGCGTGCAGGAGACCAAGGCCCAGGAGCACCAGCTCGCCGGCCCGGAGTTCCTGCCCGCCGGCTATCGCGCCTGGTTTCGCGACGCCAGCACCAAGAAGGGCTACAGCGGCGTGGCGATCTATAGCCGCCGCGAACCCGATGAGATCCGCACCTCGCTGGGCTGGGACGAGTTCGACGAAGAGGGGCGCTATATCGAGGCACGCTATGGCGACCTGAGCGTGGTCTCGTTCTATATCCCGTCCGGCTCCTCGGGCGAGCTGCGGCAGGGCTTCAAGTTCAAGGTGATGGACTGGCTGCGCCCGACGCTCGCCCAGTGGCTGGCCAGCGACCGCCAGTACGTGCTGTGCGGCGATTGGAACATCGTGCGTTCGGCGCTGGACATCAGGAACTGGAAGTCCAACCAGAAGAACTCCGGCTGCCTGCCGCCGGAACGCGACTGGCTCAACGGCCAGTGCGCCGACCAGTCGGCCGAGGCCGACGCCGCGCTCGGCCGCGGCTGGGTGGATACCTACCGCGTGCTGCATCCACAGGGCGAGGACTACACCTGGTGGAGCAACCGCGGCGCCGCCCGCGCCAACAACGTGGGCTGGCGCATCGATTACCAATTCGCCACGCCGGGCCTGCGCGAGCGCCTGCGCGGCTGTTCGATCTACCGCGAGCAGCGCTTCTCTGACCACGCGCCCTACACCGTGGACTACGACCTGTGAGCCCGGCGCCCGCTGCGCCGGCTGCGGCCCGGCCTTCCTACAAGGGCTGGGCCGGGATCCGCCGCGCCTTCGCCACGCCCTCGGCCGGTGCGATGGCGCTGCTGGGATTCGGCAGCGGGCTACCCTTCCTGTTGATCGCCTCGCAGACGCTATCGACGCGCCTGCGCGACAACGGGCTGGAATTGCGTGACATCGGCCTGATCAGCCTGGCGAGCTTCTTCTACCTGCTGAAGTTCTTGTGGGCACCGTTGCTCGACCGCCACGCCTTCCCGCTGCTGGGTTTCCTGGGCCGGCGGCGTTCCTGGCTGCTGGTCTCGCAGCTCGGCGTGGCGGTGGCCCTGTTCGCGCTGGCGTTCTCGCGGCCGGAACTGGGCGTGGCGGGGCTGGTGGGCTGGGTGCTGTTCGCCTCGTTCATGGGCGCCACCCAGGATTCGGTGGTCGACGCCTACCGTATCGAGGTGGCGCCGGAGACTGCGCAGGCCGCGCTGGCCGCGACCTACATCTTCGGCTACCGGCTCGGCCTGATCGTCGGCGGTGCCGGCGCCTTGTACCTGGCCGAGTTCCTCGACTGGAAGTGGGCCTACATGGCGATGGCGGCGCTGATGGCGTTGCCGATCCTGACCACGCTGCTGTGCCGTGAACCGGCGCGGCCCGAAGTGACGGTGGCGCGATCAATCGATATTGCCGGCGCCTTCTGGCAGCCGATCAGCAGCTTCTTCTCCCGCAATGGCGCCGGCGTCGCCGTGGCCCTGCTGCTGTTCGTCGGCTTCTTCAAGTTCCCCGACCAGGTGATTGGGGTGATGGCCGGGCCGTTCTATCTCGATTCCGGCTTCAGCAAGGCCGATATCGCCACGGTGTCCAAGTTGTTCGGCGTGTGGATGGGCCTGGTGGGTGCCTTCGCCGGCGGCGCGGCCGTGGCGGCGTTCGGCTTCCGCCGCATGCTCCTGCTGGCCGCGCTCGGCGTGGCGTTGTCGAACCTGGCCTTCTTGCTGATGGCGCAGCATCCGGGGCAGTTGTGGGCGTTCTACGCCGCGCTCTCGGCCGACAACCTGTTCCAGGGGTTCGCCGGCGTGGTGCTGGTGGCCTTCATGTCCTCGCTCACCGACCGCAACTTCACCGCCACCCAGTACGGCCTGCTGGTCTCGCTGGCCAACCTGCCGGGCAAGTTCGTCGGCGGCGTGTCCGGCTACATCGTCGAGGCGACTTCTTACTCGACCTTCTTCGTCCTCAGCGCGCTGACCGTGGTCCCCACGCTGCTCCTGCTGGCCTGGCTGTGGCGGCGGATCGTGGACCCGATCGCGCCGGTCCCGCCCCAGGTCGATTGAAAGGTGGGCCGGAACTGCCCATGATGCGTCGCCGGGGGGATTCTCGGACACACCGTGTTGGGGAGTGAAATGACCGATCTGGTTCTGCGCGACATCGATCCGATGCTGGTCGACCGCATCCGGCGCATTTCCGTTGCGCGTGGCTGGACGCAGCATCAGACCGTGATCAACCTGATCGAACAGGGCCTGTTCGCCTCGGAGCACGAAGTCCACGGCGGCTTCGAACACCCGGAGGTCGACGCGCTGGCCGACGCCATTGCCGCGCTCAAGCTGATGCCGACCGGCGCCAGCTTCTGAAGGCTTCAGGCGGGGTGGATCGCCCCGAGGACGCGCGGACCGCGCGCACCGCTGACTGCCGGCAGGTTGCCTGGTTTGCCTGACAGCGTCTGCGCCGCCAGCCAGGCGAATCCCATCGCTTCCATGTAGTCGGGGTCCAGGCCGTGCGCTTGGCTGGAGTCGACGATCGCCTCCGGTAGTCGCGCCGCGAGCGCCGCCATCAGCACCGGGTTACGCACGCCCCCGCCGCAGACCAGCACGCGGCGCGTGTTCGCTTGATGGGCTTCCAGCGCCTCGGCGACCGTGGCGACCGTCAGCGCCAGCAGCGTGGCCTGGATGTCGGCAGGCGCCGCGCCTGCGGCTTCCGGGGCGGCCAGCGCCCACTCGAGGTGGAATTGTTCGCGGCCCGTGCTCTTCGGCGGCGGCAGCGCGAACCAGGGCTCGGCCAGCCACTGCGCCAGGAGCGCGGGTAGGACCTGGCCGCTCGCGGAAAACGCCCCTTCGGCATCGAAATGCCGGCCGGTGTGGCGCTGGCACCAGGCATCCATCAGCGCATTGGCCGGGCCGGTATCGAAGCCGCGAACCACGCCCGCGCGGGGAATCAGCGTGAGGTTGCCGATGCCGCCGAGGTTGAGCACCGCGCGATCTTCATCAGCGCTGCCCAGCATGGCCAGGTGGAACGCCGGCATCAGCGGCGCACCCTGGCCGCCCGCGGCGACGTCGCGGCGGCGGAAATCGGCGACCGTGGTGATGCCGGTCGCTTCGGCAATCCGGCTCGCATCGCCGATCTGCCAGGTAAAGGCCGGCGTCGCCAGCGGCCGGTGGCGCACCGTCTGGCCGTGCGAGCCAATTGCGCGGATGCGCGAAGCGGGCAGGCCGCTGTGCGCCAGCACGGTGTTGGCAGCCTCGGCGAAGGCCTCGCCGACCAGCGCGTCCAGGCGCCCCAGCACGTCCAGCGAACCGGCCTCGCGGCCTTCGCCGAGGGACACGAGTGCCTCGCGCAGTGCAGGATCCCAGGGATGCGTGTGGCCGGCCACCAGCGTGCAGCGCGGGGCATCGGCGCGTTCGTCGAACGCCACCACGGCGGCGTCGATGCCATCGGCGCTGGTGCCGGACATCAGGCCGATATACAGGGGAATGCCGTCGGGAAGCGCCGCCATGCGGATATCTCTTCAGAGGAGCAGATAAAGATACGGCGCCCGCGAAGGGCGCCGTCAATGCAAGTCGCGATGCGGCAGGACTTAGCCGCGGCCTTTGCCCTTGCCCTTGGCGGGCTTGGTCTCGGCATCGGCGTAGATCAGCTTCTCCATGCCCTCGATGCGGGCCATCGCCGGTGCGGTCTGGGCGCGGAAGGCGGCCAGCTCGGTGCCGGCCAGCGGGGTCGGCGGCGGCATGGTCACCGAAGCCGGATTGCGCTGCTCACCGTTGACGCGGAATTCGTAGTGCAGGTGCGGGCCGGTCGCCAGGCCCGTCATGCCCACATAGCCGATGACCGTGCCCTGTTCGATGCGTTGGCCCTGCCGGACCTTGCCGAAGCGCGACATGTGGCCGTACAGCGTGCTGTAGCCCTTGCCGTGGTCGAGGATGATCACGTTGCCGTAGCCGCGCTGGGTGCCGACGAACTTCACCTGCGCATCGCCGGCGGCCATGATCGGCGTGCCGGTGGGCGCGGCGTAGTCGATGCCCTTGTGTCCACGCATCGTGCCCAGGATCGGATGCTTGCGCATGCCGAAGGTCGAGCTGATGCGGGTGTAGGTCACCGGCATGCGGATGAAGCTCTTCTTCAGCGGGCGGCCGGTGAGATCGAAATATTCCGGCGTCTTGCCGCCACGCTCGTAGCGGAAACCGGTATAGGTCTTGCCGCCGGTGGTGAAGGTCGCTGCGAGGATCTTGCTGGTGTCGATGCGCTCGCCTTCGCGCCAGGTCTCGTCCATGACCACGCTGAAGCGGTCGCCGGGCTGCAGGTCCTTGTCGAAGTCGATGTCGTATTTGAAGATTTCGTCGGTCATCGTCGCCACCGCCGAGGCCGGCAGGCCGGCCTTGCGTGCGGCGTTGTACAGCGAGCTGGTGATCTCGCCGCTGGTGACGACGGTGCGCACCATCGTCGCGCGCTCGGTGACCTTCTCGCGCACGGTGTCGCCGCTGAGCAGCAGTTCGACGCGGTGGCTGGCATCACGATCGAAACGCAGTGCGCGCAGTTCGCCGCCCTGCGGCATGTCCAGGGCGATCTCCGCGCCGGGGCGAAGGCGGGTGAGGGCCTCGCGCGCGCCGGGGTGGTCGAGCACGCGGGCCAACGTCGTCGAAGGGATGCCCAGCTCGTCGAACAGACCGCTGACGGTCTGGCCCGGCTTGACGCGCAACAGCTCCCAGCTGTCGCCCGGCACGCCCTGCACCTTGGAGGCCGGCAACGGCGGCAACGGCAGGGTCAGCGTGGAATGGGTGACCAGCGGGGTGTCGATGGCGTTGGAGAAACCCGGCACGATGGTCGCCAGCAGGGCGCCGATCGTGGTGAACAAACTGGCGTGCAGCCAGTGCCGGCGAGTCCAGCGCTGGTTGAACGCAGCGGGTAGATGCTGCTTGAGCCTTTGATGCAAGGCCGAGTCGTGTTGAACGTGAAGTCGTTCCTGGAAGCGCTGACGGCGCGCACGGCCCTGCTCGGAATGCTGCATCTATCGGTTCCTCGGTAGCTCGGAGCGCGAGCCAAACGCCGGTAACATAGACACCCATCAAGACCGCGTCAAACCATTGAGCCTGTTCATGTTTTCGCTTGGCTCGGCATTAACCGACGTTTAACATCGTTCACGTTCTTGACCATCGCCCATCCGCCGGAGTCCCCGCTTTGTCCTCGATTGCTGAATCGCTTGCCCTGATCGGCCGTGGTGCCGACGAGATCCTCAAGCTCGAAGAGCTGGAGGCCCGTCTCAAGCTCGGGCGCCCGCTGCGGATCAAGGCCGGCTTCGACCCGACGGCGCCGGACCTGCACCTGGGTCACACCGTGTTGCTGAACAAGATGCGCCAGTTCCAGGACCTTGGACACCAGGTGATCTTCCTGATCGGCGACTTCACCGGGATGATCGGCGACCCGACCGGCAAGAACGTCACCCGCAAGCCGCTGACCCGGGAAGACGTGCTGGCCAATGCGCGTACCTATGAGGAGCAGGTGTTCAAGGTGCTGGACCGCGAGCGCACCGAAGTACGCTTCAACTCCGAGTGGTTCGGCCAGATGAGCGCGGCCGACATGATCCGCCTGGCCGGCCAGCACACGGTGGCGCGGATGCTCGAGCGCGACGATTTCGCCAAGCGCTATGCCGCGCAGCAGTCGATCGCGATCCATGAATTCCTTTACCCGCTGGTCCAGGGCTATGACTCGGTAGCGCTCAAGTGCGACGTCGAGCTCGGCGGTACCGACCAAAAGTTCAACCTGCTGATGGGCCGTGGCCTGCAGGAGCATCACGGCCAGCCGGCGCAGATCGTGCTGACCATGCCGCTGCTGGAAGGCCTGGACGGCGTCAACAAGATGTCCAAGTCGCTCGGCAACTACATCGGCATCAGCGAGCCGGCGATCGATATCGTCACCAAGACCATGAA
>Ga0160434_100366_pt1 | contig 13921 bp, 8 predicted proteins | sample HID1973I_E0MG_FD_108273 | JGI IMG/M metagenome (GOLD analysis project Ga0160434, IMG submission 108273) | Enriched mosquito-associated microbial communities from UW Madison campus, WI, USA - HID1973I_E0 MG | ecosystem: Host-associated > Arthropoda: Insects > Digestive system > Unclassified ...
GGGGCGCGAGTACTGGGACGTCGTGCTCGACGCAGAGGGTGGCAGGCTGCGCTGGTTCGGTCGCACCGCGCCGGGACCACGGCCGTTGCGTCTGTCTGCCAGGGCGGCGCTTTGGATCGGCGACGACGGCGAACAGCCACTTTCCGTGCCGGAGATCGCCACCCGGCTGGAGCAGGCGATCTGGTGGCAGGCCACCCCCGGACGACTCAGCGAACCGTTCGCGCTCGCCTGCGCACAGGCCGCGTTCGCGGCCTTGCACACCCCGGCCCTGCTGGCGCGTTTGCACGCCCAGCCGCGGCAACTGGAACACTGGGAAGCGCTTGCCAGCCTGCGCGACCGCCCCTTCCATCCCCTCGCACGCGGCAAGCCCTGGTCCACGACGCCCTGGGCGCGCGAACATTTTGGTGTCGAGGCCGGTCACCCGATCGCGCTGCATTGGGTAGCGGTGGCCAGGGAACACTGGGTCGCGTCTGTCGCTGCCTGCGCCACGCCGGCCGCGCACCTGCTCTCTCCCGGGCAGCGCGATCAACTGGCACGCCACGCCGTGCGGCGCGGGATCGAGCCGCAAGCCCACGAGTGGCTGCCGCTGCATCCCTGGCAGTATCAACGCTGGCGCCGCGGCGACGCGGGGCACCACGCGCACGTACTCGACCTGGATATCGCGATGGGCGGCGGTCCGGCGACTGCCTCGCTGCGCACGCTGGCATTGCCCGACCGCCCCGACCTGCATCTGAAGCTGCCGCTCTCGGCCCCGCTGCTGGGCGCCATCCGCACCTTGCCGCTGCGCTACTTGCACAACGGCGTCCGCGCGCAGCAATGCCTGGAGGCCTTGCAACGGCGCGACCCATGGCTGGCCGAGCACTTGCAACTCTGTGATGAACGCCAATGGTGGGCGCTGCGCCAGCACCCGGATGTCGCACAAGACCCCGGCGAGTTCGCGTGCCAGTTGCGCCGCTTTCCCGGCATCGGCGACGCGATCCTGGTGCCGATGGCCGCGCTGCCGGTCGTGCTGGACGACGGCACCTTGCCGGCTTTGGACGTGTTGCTCGGTTGCGATGCCAGCGATGACGTCGCATGGACCGCGTTCGAGCGCATCGCCGCGCTGACACTGGAACTGGGCCTGCGCTGCTTCATCCAGGGCGCGATGCCCGAGATGCATGGCCAGAACCTGCTGTTGGCCTGGCGCGAGGGACAGCCGGTGGCCGCAGTCCTGCGCGACCACGACAGCCTGCGCGTCTGCCCTGCGCTCCTCCGATCCCGCGGCGTGCCGGTTCCCGATTACGTCATCGACCCGCACAGCGCGAACAACCTGGAGCAGGATTCTCCCGAACAATTGCTCGCCTACCTGCAGACGCTGCTGCTGGAGGTCAATCTGCACGCATTGCTTGGCGCGATCGCCGAGCGCTTCGATACCCCCGAAGCACACGCATGGCAGTTGCTGCGGCGCGTGATCGAACGCGTGCTCGCTCGACTGGACGCGCCCGCCGATCTCGCTGGACTGATGCGCCACCACTTGTTGTTCGCCAGGCAATGGCCGTTCAAGCAGGTGCTTCGCCCGCTGCTGGAGCGCGAGGGACTGCGAACCGGCATGCCCGCCGCAATGTCGAGTTGCGCCAACCCGCTACTGGCGGGCGACTGATGCAAGCGCTCCGCCTTTCCCACTTGCTGCTCTCCTGCCAGGCCCTGTCCACGCTGGCTTCGATGACGCTGCTGCCGGTGATGCCGTTGTACGTGGCCACGTTGCGCGGTGTGCAGCCCACGCATGTCGCCGCGTGGAGCGCCGCCGCATTGGCCGCGCCCGCCGCGGGCACGTTACTGCTGGGCGGCCTGGCCGGTCGTTGCAGCGACCGCTTCGGCTGCCGCCCGATCCTGGTCGGTGGCTGCGCCCTGTTTGCCGCCGGCCTCGGCCTCATCGCCGTCGGCGAGCATCCGGCACAGTTGGTATTGGGGCGGCTGCTGCAAGGCATCAGCGTGCTGGGGACCGGCTTGACCATCGCCGTGGTAGCAGCCAGCGAGGGCGCCACCGGAGCGGCGCTCGGCCGCCTGGAGGGCGCCACCGCCGCCGGCGCGTTGTGCGGGCCGGTATTGGGCGGTTGGTCATTGCAGTCCGATGCGCTGCGCATGCTGTTGGCCCTCTGCGCGCTGCTGTTGCTGTGGATGGCGTATCGCTTCTGGCGGCAACTGCCCCTGGCCGGTGCGCCACGGCCGCCTTCGCCCGCGCCGACGAAGCTGCGCTGGCCCGGCCACTGCCGGCGCTGGATGGCCGGGCTGCTGCTGACCCAGGCGGCGGCTTTCGCACTGGTCGCGGTGTTCGCACTGCATATGGCCGAGCGATTCCCCGGACTGGGCGGATTGCCCGGCTGGATCGGCTTGCTGCATGCCAGTGCCTGGGCAGCGGCGCTAGTGGCCGCGCCTGGTTGGGGCCACTTCAACAACCCGCGACGCGCGCGCAGCTTCTTCTGCGTCGCCACCGCGGCGAGCGCAGTTTGCCTGCTGGCGCTGGCCGCCAGCCATTCGATCTGGCAGGTGGCCTTGCTGCGCGTCCTGCTGGGCGGCTGCTATGCAGCGCTGGTGCCGTCGGCGCTGCTGGCGCTGAGCACGGCGTTCGATCCGCACCAGCACGGCGTGGTGATCGGCAGTAGCCGGGCCCTGTCTTCCATTGGCCAGTTGCTTGGCCCGTTGCTGGTGATGGCACTGCATCCGTGGCTGCCCGCGGCATGGCTGCTGATCGCAGTTGCCTCGCTGTTCCTGGCGGCAGCGGCGCTGTCGCCACCTCGCACCCCTATCTTCCCTTCCGCCGAGGTCGCCCGATGAGATCGGTCCCCGCCTGCAGGCTGGCGCACGCGCTGCTCGAGCAGTACTTCAACACCCATTGCCGCGAGAACGGAATTGCCCTGCCGCCGCCGCGCCCACCCAGCGCGTCGGCGTTGCCCGAGCGCTTGCGGCAGCGTGTGCGCGACACGGGCCTTGGGCCGTTCGCCGTCGCCTTGCAAGGCGGCGAACGGCAGCTGGTGGGCATTGTCACTCGCCCCTCGCTTATCGGTTGGCACTGCCTGGACGAGCGACTGTGGCTCGAAGAATCGGGCGAATGGACCCTGCTGGAAGATGCACGCGCGCTTGCCGACCTGATGGCCGATCACCTCGCCGCCTCGCAACCGTATATCAGCCCGCATGCGGCGCAACACCTCAAGGCCGCCATGCGCAACAGCATCGATCACGCCCATCGTTACCACGAACGATCCACCCCACCGCCGTCCTGCGAGTTCGTGCACGGCGAACAAGGGCTGCGCCAGGGCCATAGCTTCCACGTCACCTCGAAGGCCAGCGAAGGTTTCGACGACACCGACCTGCAGCGCTTTGCCCCCGAACTGGGCGCTCGCTTCCGCCTGCACTACTTTGCCGTCGCGCCAAGTCTGTACGCCGGCTCGTCGCTGTGGCCAGCGGATCCGGAAGCCCGACAACAGGCCGTCCGTTTGCTGCACCACCACCCTGCCGCACAATGGCCGCTGCTTGCCTGCCACCCCTGGCAAGCCAATCGCCTGCTTGCGCAGCCTGCTATGGCCGCAATGCTCGCGCGTGGCGACCTGCTGTCGCTCGGGCCGCTGGGCGAAGTGGCCATCCCGACCTCTTCAGTACGCACGGTTTGGCTGCCGCAAGCAGGCTGCTTCCTGAAGCTTGCGCTCGACATCCGCATCACCAACTTCGTCCGCCACAACCCGCCCGAGCAGGTCCGCCGTGCACTGGATGCCAGCCAGGCGCTGGCGCAACTGCCCGCCCACGCGATCGACGCGCCGCACTTCCGCGTGCTGCTTGAAACCGGGGTCCAATCGCTGGCAGTCGATGACCCTTCCCTGCTGGCCGGCACGGCGGTCCTGCATCGCCAGGCGCTGGACGCGGCGGCGATGTCGCGCTTCCAGGTCATGGCCGCGGTCCTCGAGGCCTCGGACGACCTCGCGGGCACCGGCCTGGCCGCCCTGCTGCGCGAGGCCGCCGGCGCCGCGCTTCAGCGCGGCTTCGTGCGCGCCTGGTGGCAGCAGTACCTCGGCGTGACCCTGCAACCGCTGCTCGACTTGTTCTTCGATCACGGCATCGGCCTGGAAGCGCATCTGCAGAACAGCCTGGTTCGTTTCGACGGCGGCTGGCCTGCTTGTGGCCTGGTGCGCGATATGGAGGGCGCGACGGTCAGTGAGGAAAGGGCGTCGAGCCGCCTGCCCGCCGACAGCCCCGCGCGCTATCCCGACGCCCAGGGCTGGCAGCGCTTTCAGTACTACGTGCTGGTGAACCACATCGGCCAGGTCGCCGCCGTGCTGGCGCGCGGTGGCGTGATCGAGGAAGCCGAGCTGTGGCGGGAAGTCGGCCAGTGTCTGGCAGCTCGCGAGGACCGACGCGCGGCACAGCTTTGCCGTCAAGCCACGCTGCCGGCAAAGGCCAACCTGCTCAGCACGTTCGCCGGCTGTGGTGAGCATCCCTTGTGGGTATCGATCCCCAATCCCCTCTATCAGGAGGCTTGAGTGGACGCCCTGCACGCCTGTGAGGTTCTGGTCTCCAGCCCGCACTATGTCGAGGCCAGTCGCCGGGTCATGCGCCAGTTGCTCGAAGCGCTGGTGTTCGAACAACAGCTGCCGGTGACCTGGCCGCGCCCTGGCCGCCTGCAGATCGAGGTCCCCGGGGGAAAGACCCTCTACACCTGTGCGGCGACTCGCGAAGTCGCCTTCGACCGGGTCCGCGTGCTGGGGCCGATCGAGCGCAGCTGCGCCAGAAAACAGGACGAGGCGCTCGATCCGGCCCTGTTCCTGGCCGAGGTGGCGCCCCTCATGGATGTCGACGCGGCCGCCGTGCAGTGTTTCGCCGCCGAGTTGTTGGCCACTCAACTGAAGCACGCGCAGACCCTGCAGGCACGCGGCGGCGAAGTCCTTCGCCACGCCGACTACGACACCGTCGAGGCGCGGCTGAGCCACGGCCATCCCTACCATCCCGGGTTCAAGTCGCGGATGGGCTTCGACCTGGCCGACAACGCGCAGTTCTCGCCCGAGCTGGCGCGGCCGTTCTCACCATGGCTGCTGGCGGCGCGGCGCGATCGTTGCGTCTGGTCGGCCAGCGCAACGCTCGACCCCAAGGACCTGTGGCGCCAGCTGCTGGGGCCCGAAGATGCCGCGCAGTATCAAGCCGTCCTCGAACAACGCGGCCTCGCCACCGACGACTACCTGCCCCTGCCCGTCCATCCCTGGCAGTGGCGCGAAGTGATCGCGCTGCAGTTCCACCCGGCCCTGGCCCGCGCCGTGCTGGTGCCGATCGGTCGAATGGCCGCGCGCTACCGGCCGCAGCAGTCGATCCGCACCCTCGCCAACCTCGACAACCCGCTCGGCTGGACGCTGAAGCTGTCGATGAGCCTGGTGAACACCTCGACCGCGCGCGTGCTCGCGCCGCATACGGTGGCCAACGCCGCGCCGATCAGCGACTGGCTGCAACGCCGGGTGGCAGACACCGACTGGCCCGCCCCACTGGCCTCGCCGACGCTGCTGCACGAGCGCGCCGGGGTCAGCTACCAAAGCGAACACCCGGGCATTGCGCCGTACGGTGCGCTGGCCTGCCTGTGGCGCGAAAGCGTGCCGCGACGGCGCCCGGGGGCAAGGCGGGCGTTGCCGATGAGCGCCCTGTGCCACATCGATGGCGACGGCCGCCCGTTGATCGCCCCATGGCTGCAGCAGTACGGCGCCGAAGCCTGGCTGCGCCAATTGCTCGATCGCGCCTTCCTGCCGGTGCTGCACCTGTTGTGGAGCCAGGGCATCGCGCTGGAATCGCACGCCCAGAACATGGTGCTGCTGCATGCGCGCGGCTGGCCGACCGGGGTCATGCTGAAGGACTTCCATGACGGCGTGCGCTTCAGCCGGCGCTGGCTCACCGCGCCGCCACCGCCGCTGCAACCGCCGCCCCCCGAACACGCGCGCATCAACCCGAACTCGTTCCTGGAGTGCGATGTCGCCGACGAACTGCGCGACTTCACCCTCGACGCGCTGTGCTTCGTCAACCTGGCCGAGCTGGCCTGGTGCTGGACGCGCGATCACGGACTGGACCCGCAGCGCTTCTGGCAGATTGCACGCTTGGCGGTCACTGAGCACCAGTTGCGCCATCGCGAACTGGCGCCAGCCTTCGCGCGCTTCGACGTGGGCGCGCCGACCCTCGCCATCGAACCACTGGCGGCACGTCGCCTGCACCCGCACGGCGACCTGCCTTATCGGCAGTCCCCCAATCCGCTGGCGGCGGGTGTGGCATGCGACTGAAACAGAAGCTCCTGACCACCACGGCGCCCGTGCATGGACTGTTCTGCGCCATTCCCGCATCGATCGTGGTCGAACTGGCAGCGTCGGCAGGCTTCGACTTCGTGGTCATCGACCTCGAGCACAGCCTGCTGGCACCGCAGGAATTGGCCGCGATGCTGTTGGCCGCGCGTGCCAGCGGCATCGCTGCACTGGTGCGGGTGGCGCACCCGGCGCAGGTATCGCCCGCGCTGGACCAGGGAGCCGAGGGCATCGTTTTCCCGCGGATCGGTTCGGTGGCGCAGGCACGCGCGGCGGTCGGCTGCTGCCGGCATGCGCCGCTGGGCTGGCGGGGCACCCATGCCACCCATCACAGCGGCTACGGCCGCGATGACCTGGCGGCCGCGCAGCGCCGCTTCGACGCCGACACGCTGGTGGTGCTGATGATCGAAGACGCCGCGGCAGTCGATCGCGCCGCGGCGATCGCGGCCGTGGAGGGCGTGGATGTCCTGCTCGAAGGCGCAGCCGACCTGGCGCAGTCGTTGGGGTCACCTTGGCAGACACGCCACCCACGCGTGCTGCAGGCACTGGACGATATCGCCCAGGCCGCGCGCAGCGCAGGCAAGCTGTTATGCGCCCTGCCCCGGCAGCCCGAAGACAGGGCGAGCTGGCGCAGCCAGGGTGTGCGCATGTTCGTGCTCGGCGAGGATCGCGGCCTGCTGCGGACGCGCCTGGCCGAGCAGATCCGGCCGCTTCGCCAGGGCGACCGCCGGTGAGCCTGCTAGCCCTGCAGCGCTATGTCGCCTCGCGGCCCTCGCCGGTATGCGCCTACGTGTATGACCTGGCGCACCTGCGGCGGCGTGGCCAGGCGCTGAGTCGACAACTTCCGCCGGGTTGCCCCCTGTTCTATGCCGTCAAGGCCAATAGCGATGCGCCGGTGCTGCGCGCCCTGCGGCCGGGGGTCGAGGGTTTCGAAGTGGCTTCGCTCGGCGAGATCGAGAAGGTGCGCGCGGTCGATTCGCGAGTCCCTATCGTCTTCGGCGGTCCGGGCAAGACGGATACCGAACTGGAAGGCGCCCTGCAGCACGACGTGTCGCTGTTCCACATCGAAAGCGAACTCCAGCTGCGCCGACTCGACTGGCTGGCACAACGGCATGGACGCGTGGCGCAGATCCTGCTGCGAATCAATCCGACACACGCGCCGGCACAGGCCAAGCTGCGCATGGGTGGCCAGCCCAGCCAGTTCGGCATCGCCGAAGACCAGGCGATGGCGGTGCTCGCCGTCGCCCGGCAATGCCGGCACGTACAGGTGCAGGGGCTGCACTTCCATGCGCTGTCCAACAATATCGACGCACAGGTCCACCTGGCGCTGGTCGGCCATTACCTGGCGCTGGCTGCACGCTGGCAGCGCGAGCATCGATTGCCGCTGCGCTGGCTCAACGTCGGCGGCGGCATCGGCGTCAACTACGCAGACCCGTCGCAATTGTTCGATTGGGACGGCTTCTGCCGAGGATTGCCGGCGCTGCTCGCCGCAAGCGGACCTGCCCCGCCGCGCCTGGCCCTGGAATGCGGACGCTTCCTCAGCGCGTGTTGCGGTCACTACCTCGCCGAGGTCATCGACCTCAAGCCATGCTTCGGGCAGTGGTTCGCGATCCTGCGCGGCGGTTCCCATCATTTCCGCCTGCCGTCCTCGTGGCAACACGACCACCCCTGCTTCGTCATCGAACGTGAGGCCTGGCCCTACCCGTTCGCCCGGCCGACGTTGTCCGGCGGGCGCGTGACCCTGTGCGGCGAGTTGTGCACGCCCAAGGACGTGTTGGCCCGCGACGTGCCGCTGCCGCGCCTGCGCGTGGGCGACTGCCTCGCCTTCCCGTTGGCCGGCGCCTATGGCTGGCACATCTCGCACCACGACTTTCTCAGCCATCGCCATCCGGAACGGATGTTCCTCGAGGACCTCGCCTCATGACGCCATTACGCGCATCGCTTCTCCCGGACCCGGCGGCCATCGAGTTCATTGCACTCGCGCTGATCCGGCCCACCGAGCAGCACTACGCCGAGCATGCCGAGCTCCTCGCGCAAGACCTGCGCCGGGTTGCGTTGTGGCGCGTGCCCATCGTTCTCGAACGTGACACCCATGCGGTGATGGACGGGCATCACCGCCTCGCCGCCGCCTGTCGGCTCGGCTTGGCGTTTGCACCCTGCCTGCGGCTGGACTACGCGCAGGCGTGCGTCACTGCCACACGCAGCGGCTACCGGGTCGAACCCGCGGAGATCCTGCGCCGCGCCCGCCATTGCGACCTGTATCCGCCCAAGACCACGCGGCACACGTTCGCGCAGCCATTGCCGCTGTGCAACGTCTCGCTGTGCCTGCTCGGCGCCTGACCCAAAGGAGAAACTCCGTGCGACGCCATTGCCTTTCCCTGGCTTGCCTGCTGACCGCCCCCGACACCATTGGCCGCGAAAGCGACTCCGCACCGGTGGTCGAACTTGAATCGGTCAAGGTCGTGGGCTTCATGCCCGACACCGTGCAGATCGGCACCTTCCGCGACGCCGCACCGCTGGACGTGCCGCAGCTCAGCCATGTCATCACCCGCGAGGTCCTGGATGCGCAGCAGGCCAGCGGCCTGCACGATGCCCTGCGCAACACCGCCGGCGTGACCCGCGCCCAGCTCAATGGCGCGGCCTACGACAACCTCGCCATCCGCGGCATCGTGGTGGAGAACCGCGCCAACTACCGCCTCAACGGCTCGCTGCCGGTCATCAACCTGGTCGACATCCCACTGGAGAACAAGGAGCGGGTCGAAGTCCTCAAGGGTGTGTCTTCGCTGTACTACGGCCTGGTGCCCCCGTCGGGCATCGTCAACCTGGTCACCAAGCGCGCCGGCGGCGATCCGCTGACGGCACTGGCGATGTCGCTCAACGATCACGGCGCGCTGCAACTGCATGCCGACCTCGCCCGTCGCTACGGCCGGCAGGCGCAGTTCGGCGTGCGCACGAACCTGGTCATCGCACGCGAGGCCAACGGCTTGCGCGGCTTCGAGGGCGACAGCCACCTGGCCAGCGTGGCGCTCGACTGGCAGGCCACCGATACGCTGTCCTTTGCCCTGGACCTGGAGCAGTACGCCAAGGATGTAGCCGACGCGGCGACCATCGCCGTGCCGGCGCCGGTCAACGGCAGCATCCTCCTGCCCGCGGTACCCGACGCGCGCCTGACCCTGTCGGCCCCATGGATGCGCTATGACGCCCGTGCCAGCAACGTGCTGTGGTCGATGACCTGGAAACCCGGCACGCGCTGGACCTTGCAGCTGGATGCCGGCGTGGCCCGGCTCGATCGAAATCGCCATTACGCTCAATTCGAACGCTACGACTTGGCCACTGGCGATGGTCAGCTGCGCGTGGTGTACACCCCCGGGCAAACCTGGGAGAACCGCAACCTGCGCGCCCAGGTCAGTGGCCACTTCGGCAGCGGCCGGGTGCAGCACGACCTGACGCTAGGCTATGCCGCCGGCCGCCGCAGCCAGGACCCGCGCAGCGGCCGCCCGCATTTCTTCGCGCAGAACCTGTATGCGCCGCGCTACTTGCCCTACACGGCGCTGCCGGCGAACGCGCGCAGCAACCCTTCGATGATCCGCGACGACCTGCTCTACGTTTCCGACCGCATCCGTGTCGGCGCGCACTGGCAGGCCCTGCTCGGGGTCAGTGCCAGCCGTTATCGCAGCCAGGGCCCCTCCACCCGCTACAGCGCCAACGAGGCGATGCCGTCGGCGTCATTGCTGTGGCAGCCTCGCCATGACCGGTCGGTCTACGCCACCTATGCCGAAGGCCTGGAAGAAAGCGGCTGGGCGCAATCCAATCGCGCCAACGCCGGCGAACTGCTGCCGCCGGCCCGCGCCAAGCAGATGGAACTTGGCGCCAAGTGGCAGCTCGGAAGCGCCTTGCTGCAAGGCGCGCTGTTCGAAATCCGCCGCCCGACCACGGCGATCGACGCGGCCAATCGCGTAGTGCTCAACGGCTTGTCGCGCTATCGCGGTCTGGAACTGGTCGCCGGCGGAAAAATGTTCGATCGGCTCGATGTGATCGCCTCGGCGCTGTGGCTCGATGCGCGCCAACTGTCACAAGCCAATCCGGCCACCTACGACCGCACGCCAGCGAACACGCCGCGCAGTACGGCCAGCCTGTTCGTGAGCTACCCGCTCGCGCGCTTGCCGTCGCTGGCCCTCAACGGCGGCGTCTACTACACCGGCCGCCGCCCAGTGGACAACGAAAACCGTGCCTACATCGGCGGCTACACCACCGCGTCGCTGGGGATGGCGTGGACGCCCACCGGATTGCGGCGCCCGTTCACCCTGCGCGCAACGCTCGACAACGTGGCCGGCCGGGAATACTGGAGCACCGCCGGCAACGGCCTGCTCGGCGCCGCGCTGCCGCGCACCTTGTCCGTGCAGGGCAGCTGGCAATTCTGAGGCGCGTCCCTCAGCGCGGCGTCAGGTCGCCGTAGACGATCTGGCTGCGGAAACCGCGCCGCACCTGCTGGAACAGCTCGCGAAAGGCCGCGTAGTCCTGCGGCTGGCACAAGGCCTGCGGGCCGTGGATCGCCTTGCGCGCCAGCCGGTGCGTGCTGGTCACGGTCTGCCCTTCGCGCTGCCAGTGCACGCTGTAGTCGCCGGCGGCGTTGCTGAAGTCGGCGTTGCGCGGCAGCACCGCGATCGGCACCCCGTCGGGGAATCGCAGCACGTAGGTTTCCTCGCGCAGGCTGTCGTTGCAGTAGAACGGCGTGAGGTTGGTTTCCGAGGAAGCACTGGCATACAGGTCGCGCGCCGATTCGGCGCCCGGCATGTCGGGCAGGCGCATGCCGCCGAGCTGGTGGAAGTCGACGTAATCCTCGGCCTGGAAGCCGTAGCGGTAGGCAAACCGGTGCGACAGGTCGAGCGGGTCGCCCTGCAACTGCAGGTCGCCACGGCCATCGAAGCCGGCCTGGGCGATGATCGATTCTTCGATCCGCCCGCGGTTCTGCGCATTGAGCTGGACGAACATGGCGCGCAGGCCGATCTCGCCGGTCTGGCCGCTGTCGAGCGTGGTCACGCCCTGCAGGCTGCCGTCGCCGCGGAAGTCGAACTCGCTGCGGGCGACGTAGGCATTGCGGCTGCGGTCGTTCGGCGGCGTGCGAGCGACGCGGCCATCGGCGCTATGCACCACCGGCGCGCCCAGGTCGGACGCCGGCAGCTGGCCGAAGCGCGCATAGGGGTTGGTCGAGTCCACATACAGGTCGAACTCGGGCAGGTAGGTGATCGCATGGTTGAAGCGGCCGAGCACCGCGATGCGCGGCAAGGTCGGGCCGCCGTCGGCGCCGATCAGCACCGGTGTGCTGGCGATGCCCTTGGCGGCGAGCAGCGCTTCGAGGATGACCGTGTGGTCCTTACAGTCGCCGTACTGGCTGTCGGCGATGCGCTCGGCGGGGTTCGGTTCCAGGCCGCCGTTGCCCAGGTACACCGCGACGTAGCGGATATTGCGCGCCACCCAGTCGTACAACGCCGCCGCCTGGCCGCGGCGATCGCCGATCCCGGCGGTGATCTGGTCGGCCAGTGCCTGGATCTTCGGCGTGACTGCCGCCGCCTGCCCCGCCTTGGCGTGGTAGGCCAGGCCCATCTGCGACCAGTCGCGGTAGCTGCTGGCCATGATCGTCGGGCTGAACTCCCACGCCGCCGCGCTCCAGTTCTGGCTCTTCATCGGCAGCGCGCGTTGATACCGCCATTCCCAGCGCTGCTGGCCCTTGCGCCGCACCGGCCGCTGCGCGTCCACGCCGCTGGCCCAGACCTTCATCGGGAACCGCTCGGGCGCGGTCAGGGTGACCACGGCGTCCTCGTACTGCGAGAACACGCTGAAGGTTTCCCACAGGCTGAAATAGCCGGGGAAGAACGGCGTGTGCTGGCTGCGGCGCACCACGTAGGCGATCCGCGCCCCCGGCGCCAGATTCGGGAACACGATCACCCGCACCTTGCGGTCGGCATACATCGCCGCCGAGGCGCTGGAATAGCTTTCCTGGGTATAGATGCGGTCGGCCGGCACCGGCTGGCGCAGGCCTTCGGCGGTGATGGTGTAAGCCTCGACCACGTCGAGGGTCTCCATCTTCTCGCTGTAGCTCAGCCGCACCTGGCTGAAATGCTCCACCGCCGACTTGGTCTTGAGCAGGATCTCGTAGCTGTCGGTTTCGACGTTGCTGGCGTCCTCGCGCACTTCATAGTCGGCGCGGTAGCGCACGTAGCTGAAGTTGTTCTCGGCCTGGCCGGGGGGCGGCGTCGGCGGGGCCGAGGCCTGGGCGAAGGCAAACGCCGGCCACAACAGGCACGGCAACAGCAGGTACACAAGCGAACGCACCCCAACCCCCTGAATGTGGCTTCCACCACCCATAGGCCGCGCATCCGGCGCGGCGAACCCTTGCAGCTTACTTCGGCGGCGGCGGCGCCAGCACGGTGCGGTCGCCGTTGTGCTCCGGGGCGCTGACCACGCCAGCCGCCTCCATCGCTTCGATCAGGCGCGCGGCGCGGTTGTAGCCGATCTTCAAGCGCCGCTGCACGCCGGAAATAGACGCGCGACGGGTCTCGGTGACGATGCGCAGTGCCTCGTCGTACAGCGGGTCGGACTCATCGCCCGCACCGCCGCTGGATTCCGGCAGGCCGGTGGCGCCGACCACGGTGCCATCGCCCATCGTCTGCACTTCGTCCAGCACGCCTTCTATATACGACGCCGGGCCGCTGGCCTTGAGGTGCTCGACCACGCGATGCACTTCCTCGTCACTGACGAAGGCACCGTGCACGCGGTCGGGCATCGCCGTGCCCGGCGGCAGGTAGAGCATGTCGCCGTGGCCAAGCAGGGTCTCTGCACCGCTCTGGTCGAGGATGGTGCGCGAGTCGATCTTCGAGCTGACCTGGAACGCGATACGGGTCGGGATGTTGGCCTTGATCAGGCCGGTGATCACGTCCACCGACGGGCGCTGGGTGGCCAGGATCAAATGGATGCCGGCCGCACGCGCCTTCTGCGCCAGGCGCGCGATCAGCTCTTCGACCTTCTTGCCGACGATCATCATCATGTCGGCGAATTCGTCGATGAAGATGACGATAAACGGCAGCGTCTCCAACGGACGCGGCGCCTCGCCCAGTTCCGGGTTCGGCTTGAACAGCGGGTCCATCAGCGGCTGGCCCGCTTCCTCGGCGTCCTTGACCTTCTTGTTGAAGCCGGCCAGGTTGCGCACGCCGACCGTGCTCATGAGCTTGTAGCGGCGCTCCATCTCGGCCACGCACCAGCGCAGGCCGTTGGCGGCCTCCTTCATGTCGGTGACCACCGGCGCCAGCAGGTGCGGGATGCCCTGGTAGACGCTCAGTTCGAGCATCTTCGGGTCGATCATCAGCATCCGCAGGTCCTTGTGCGAGGCCTTGTACAGCAGGCTCAGCACCATCGCGTTGACCGCCACCGACTTGCCCGAGCCGGTGGTGCCGGCCACCAGCAAGTGCGGCATGCGCGCCAGGTCGGCCACGGTCGGGCGCCCGGCGATGTCCTTGCCCAGGGCCAGGGTCAGGTGGCTGGGCGACTTGTCGTATTCCTTCGAGCGCAGCAGCTCGGACAGGAAGATCATCTCGCGGCTGACGTTGGGAATCTCCAGGCCGACC
>Ga0160434_100367_pt1 | contig 13915 bp, 7 predicted proteins | sample HID1973I_E0MG_FD_108273 | JGI IMG/M metagenome (GOLD analysis project Ga0160434, IMG submission 108273) | Enriched mosquito-associated microbial communities from UW Madison campus, WI, USA - HID1973I_E0 MG | ecosystem: Host-associated > Arthropoda: Insects > Digestive system > Unclassified ...
GGGCAGGTAGCCGACATGGACCTTGCCGATGATCGGCGCCATGTGGTGCTCGCAATGGCTTTCGTACTCGATGTCGCGCAGGACGATCAGCTCGTCGTAGCCGGCCACTTCCTCGAAGGTGCGGGCCAGGTACTCGCGCGGATCGTCGCGATAGCCGCTGAACCAGTCGCCATAGGCTTCGGCGACGCGGCGCGGAGTATCGAGCAGGCCCTCACGGGCCGGGTCCTCGCCGGCCCAGCGCAGCAGGGTGCGCACGGCCTCTTCGGCCTGGTCCTGGGAGACGTTGGAATCGGGGGTGTTCTTCGGCTGGGCCATGAGCAAAATCGCCCGTAGTAAAGGGCGCTATGGTAACCCGTGCCCCCTATCACTGCGCGACCAACTCCTGTAGGAGGGGCTTCAGCCCCGACCGCAGGAACGCCGCACCTGTACTGCCTCCGCCAGGCCATCGGGGCTGAAGCCCCTCCTACAAGGGCCGGGGGGCCCGGCGCTTGTGCATTTCCGCCTCATGGTCCAGCCAGTTCGAGCCCTTGTTGGTCAGGAAGAAGATGTAGACCACCAGTGACACGGCGATAACCACTGTTGCATAAACGATGAACTCCGGCACCTGGTGGCTCTTCAACGCGGCCTGGTACAGCAACGGCGCGGTGCCGCCGAAGGCCGAGTTGGCCAGCGCGTAACCCAGGCCCACGCCCAACGCACGGATATGGGTCGGGAACAGCTCGGCCTTCACCACCGCATTGATCGAGGTGTAGCCGGTCAGGATCACGAAGCCGATCGTCAGGATCGCGAACGCCGACAGCCAGTCAGTCTGTTTCGGCAGCGCGGTGACCAGGTACCAGGTGTAGAGCACGCCCCCGATGCCGAAGAACACCAGCAGGGTCTTGCGGCCGACGATATCCGACAGCCAGCCGCCCACCGGCTGCATCAGCATCAGCACCACCAGCGCGGCCAGGTTGATCCAGGTGCCGGCCATGACGTCGTCGCCGGCGAAGGCGGTCTGGATCATCTTCGGGCCGGTCACCGAGTAGGTGTAGAAGGCGATCGTGCCGCCGGCGGTGATCAGGAAGCACAGCAGCAGCGGCCGCCACTGGTTCACCAGCAACTCGTGCAGCGAGCCGGAGGATCCGGCCTTGCCTTCCTTGGCGCGGGCGATGGCGTCGGCACCCAGCGACTCGTCCATGGTCCGGCGCAGCCAGAACACTACCAACGCGCCGATGCCGCCCAGGCCGAAGGCCACGCGCCAGCCCCACTCGGTGATCTGGGTCTTGTCCAACAGGTGCAGCATCACCAGCAGCACGGTCTGCGCGACCACATGGCCGCCGACCAGGGTCACGTAATGGAAAGAGGACAGGAAGCCACGCCGGCCGGGCACCGCCGCTTCGGACATATAAGTGGCGCTGGTGCCGTATTCACCGCCGGTCGCAAAGCCCTGCAGCAGCCGCGCCAGCACCAGGATGACCGCCGCCGCCGCGCCGATCCGCGAGACGGTGGGGGTGATCGCGACGATGAATGAGCACGCGGCCATCAGGGTCACCGACACGGTCAGTGCCAGCCGGCGGCCGTAACGGTCGGCGAAGCGGCCGAAGTACCAGGCGCCGATCGGCCGCATCAGGAAGGTGACCGCGAAGATCGCCCAGATATACAAGGTGGCGTTCTTGTCTTCCTTGGAGAAGAACTGCGACTCGAAGTAGCTGGCGAACACCGAGTAGACGTAGACGTCGTACCACTCCACCAGGTTGCCCGCCGAGCCCTTGAGCGTGTTGGACACCGAACGGCGCAGATTGTGCGGGGCGACGGTGGCGTCTGGATCGATCGGGGAGGCGGCGGGTGCACTCATGGCGCGAGGACCTGTGAGGTGGACAGACCCCGAGTATAGGAGCCGGCTGTGTGGAGCTTGTCTGGATCGGCCGTCGGCCACCGGCGGGGCGTGCGCGTGGCGCTGTTTGCCATGGCCTGACACAAGCCGCTCGCACTCGGCGGCGCGACGCCGGGTTGAACCATTGCCGGTGTGCCGTTGTCCGAAGGGCGCTGGCCTGGCAACCCGGCGCTAGCTGGCCACTACACGTTACGATGCCGCACCCCTCGTCCCCACTGCTCGCCCCCACCGTCGTGATTCCGATGAAAGCCCGCAACCCCGACGCAGCGTCGGTGGCATGAACATCGCGTCGACCCGCGTGGATGCGGGTGCCGAAGCCAGGACCGAGCGCCTGCAGCGCTGGATCGCCGCGCTGTGCAGCGCCTTGGTGCACCTGCTGCTGTTGCTGATGCTGCTGTACGCGTCCAAGCCGACCGTCACCCGCCCGCAAGGCGCGGCCAGCGGCAGCCGGATGAAGGTGGACTTCCTCGGCGAGACCCGCGTGCCGCTGCAGGTGCCCAGCCCGACGCCGCCGCAGGCGCCCGCCCCGGTCCGCAAGGCACGCGCCAGTTCGCCGGTGCGGACCACGCTGGTCAAGCATGCGAACAATCCGCTGCCGCCGCCGGACGTGTCGAACGCGCCCGGCAGCGTGGCCGAGCCCAATCCGCAGCAAGAGCAACGCCAGGCGCAGGCGCCGGCCTCCAGCCCGCCGACCCCGCGCCGCCCCGAAACCTGGACCGGCCACCCGCCGGGCATGCGCGCCACCGACGTGGCCGATGCCGACACCGGCACGGCCGATGGTCCGGAGGCCGAGGAAGGCACCCAGCACGACTACAACTCGGCCGAACCCAGCATGGAAGTGGGCGGCTACCAGGTCTATTACGACCAACGCAGCGAAACCCTGCTGCAGGTGTGGAAAGCGCAGGGCATGAAGGAGATCGCCGTTCCGCTGCCCGGCACCAAGTACCGCATGGTCTGCGCGTTGGAGATCGCGCTCCGCCGTGGCTCGGGCAAGTGCCGCCTGCTCGATCCGTCCTCGCCGCAGATGCAGGCCATCGGCGATGGCCGCGAGGTGATCAACATGATCCAGGTCTACCGCCGCGGCGAAGTGGTCTGGCGCGGGCCGGGGCCGTACCGCTAGCGCGGGGTCAGAACAGGCTGCCCTGCTCGGGCTTTTCCGCCGGCGTGATCGCGCTCGCCGCGGGTGATTGCACGACGGCGGGCGACTCGCCCAAGCGCCAGGCCAGGCCGGAGATCCGCGCCGCGTGCCGGGCCAGGGCCGCACGCAGCACGCCCTCGCTGCCGGCCAGGTGCAGGCTGCGGCGTGCCCGGGTGATGCCGGTATAGACCAGTTCGCGGCTGAGCACGCGGGCATCGCGTGCCGGCAGCTGCAGCCAGACGTCGTCGAACTCCGAGCCCTGCGCCTTGTGCACGGTCATCGCGAACGCGCTCTCGTGCGCCGGCAAGGCGGCAGGGTGGAAGCCGCGCACCTGGCCCTCGCCTTCGCCCTGGAACCAGGCCACCAGCGCGCCCTGCGCGTCGCGCAGGCAGACCCCGACGTCACCGTTGAACAGGCCATGGCGATAGCTGTTCTCGGTGACCAGCAACAGGCGGCCCTGGAACCAAGGCGACGCCGCGCCGAGCCGGCGCGCGCCCGAGCCGGTTTCGGCCAGCCGCTGCTCGATGCGCGCGTTGAGCCCGCGGGCACCTTGGGGCCCGGCGCGGACCGCGGTCAGCAGGCGAACGCGGCCGGCCTGGCGCAGCGCCAGCACGGGGTCGCTGGCCTCGGCCAGTGCGCGCCAATGCGCCAGCAAGGCGTCGCCCCCGGCTTGCAAGGCATCGTCGACGTCTTCGTGAAAATGCACACCGGCCAGGTTGCCCGCACGCAATAGGGCCAGGCTCTGGTTGGCGTCGCCGCTGCGCACCGCATCGGCCAGCGGCGCCAGGGCGAAATCCTGCGCCTGCCGATAACCACGCAGCAGGTGCACGCGGTGCCCGGCCAGGCCACCGACGAGCGCTGGGCCGCCGCCGTTGCCGCCCAGCAACGGTTGCAACGCCTGCGCATCTTCGGCCTGGAGCGTTTCTCCGGCGCCGGCCGCCTGCAGGATCGCTGCGAGCACGTCGCCCGCCTCGACCGAGGGCAACTGGTCGGCGTCGCCCAGCAGGATCAGCTGGGTGCCATCGGCCACCGCTTCGACCAACTTGCACATCAGTGGCAGGTCGACCATCGAAGCTTCATCGACCACGATCAGGTCGAACGGCAACGGGTTGTCGGCATCGTGGCGGAAGCGCGGCATGCCGGGAATGACGCCGAGCAGACGATGCAAGGTGCTGGCCGTGGTCGGCAGATCCTGGGCCAGGGCGGGAGCGACGCCGTCGGCCAGCGCGCGCTCGACCGCCGCGCGCAGGCTTTCGGCCATGCGTTCGGCGGCGCGGCCAGTGGGCGCGGCCAGCGCGATGCGTGGCGCGTCCACATGCCCGGCCTGGGCCTGGGCCACGCGCAGCAACAGCAGGCGCGCGATGGTGGTGGTCTTGCCGGTGCCGGGCCCGCCGGTGATCAGCAGCAGGTTGCGGCGCAGGGCCAGTGCCGCGGCCCGCGCCTGGCGATCGTCACCGGCCGTGGCCTGCGGGAACAGTTGGGCGAACAACGGCGCGAGCGCGGCGACATCGAAGTCGGGCGCGATCTGGGCCGCGATCCGGCGCAGGCCCGCGGCCAGGCGCCTTTCGTATTCACGGTAACGGCGCAGATAGAGCAGGCCGTGTTCGAGGACCAATGGCCGATCGGCGGTGGCGGGGGCCTCCGGTTCGGGTTGCGCTACCCAGCGCGAAGCCGCCAATGCGCGCTGCCAGTCGGTCGGTTCGGGCAGCGGCGGCGGGGCGCCTTCGCGCGAATCGAGCAGGACTTCGGCCTGCCGCGGATCCAGGCCGGCATGGCCGCTGGCCACCGCCAGCGAAGCCAGCGCGGCGCCGGCCAGGGTCGCGCCGTCGGTGTCCGGCCCCAAGCGCTGCAGCGTCTGGGCGAACGCCAGGTCCAACGGGCGCAGCAGGCCGGCGCGTTGCAGTGCGTCGAACGGGCTCATGCGGCCACCTCCGGCACGTCGTGGCCGGCGAACAGGGCATCGACCGCCGCGACCAGCGCCGGCTCGAATTGCCATGCGCACACACCCGGCGAGGGATCGCGCGTCGCGTCGAGGCCGCGGCAGAACAGGTAGCGCACGCCGCCGAAATCGCGCGCGTAGTCGTAGCCGCTACCCAGGCGGAAGCGCAACCAACGGTGCAGCGCGACGGTGTAGATCAGCGCCTGCAAGGTGTATTCGCTGTGGCTCATGGCCCGGGCCAGTGCGTCGGCGTCGTAGCTGGGCAGCCGGTTGGACTTGTAGTCGAGCACGTACCAGCGTCCGTCGTGCTGGTAGGTCAGATCGATCAGGCCGGTCATCAGCCCTTCCAGGCGCTGGCGTGCGCCGAACGCCTGGCGCTCGAGCAGCAGGCCGTGCGAATGCAATAAGGCCAGCAAAGCATCGACCCGCGTCGGACGCATCGCGAAGTGGAATTCCATTTCGTTGCGGCGCGCCGTTTCCGGCACCGCGGCCAGGCAGGTCTGCTCCGGCAGCTGCACCGTCAGCGTGTGCCCGACCAAGGCAGTGAGCACGGCGACGCCATCGGCCAGTTCGTCCTGCGCATAGCCGCCGCGCTGCAGCGCTTCCAGGATCGCGGCACGCTCGCCTTCCGGCGCGGGTCGCGCGGGTTGCCATGCGCGCCAAGCAGCGAAATCGCAGCGCTCGAAGACATCGTGCAGGACCACGCCGAAGCGATTGCCGGCAAAGCGCGGGTCGAACGCTTCCACCTCCGCCGGAATCGCCACGCTGTCGCTGGCGGCCGGCTCGTCGCTGCCGCCGCCGGTCTCGACGGTGGCGCTGGCCATCGTGTCGGGGGCGATACCGGCATCGGCATTGGCCAGCTGGGTGAAGCTGTAGACCCACCAGTCCGGAGTGACATGGCGCTGCAGCGCGCGCGCCGGCGGCACCCCGCCTTCATCGGCCAGCGCCAGGCGCGGCAATGCGTTGGGCGGCGGCGTGCTGTCGAGTACGACGGCGCCGGGGCCGGCACTCGCCTGCAGGGCCAGCGCGTCGGCCAGCATCTTCGACAGCGCAGTGTGCTCGTGCCGATGGAAGGCGCCGGTGGCGACCCACAGCGCATGCTCGGCGCGGGTCAGGCCGACATACAGCAGGCGTGCGTCCTCGGCGCGCTGCTCCAGGCGCCAGGCGGTTTCGGCGCCGGCCCAGGCCGGGTCGTCCTTGCCGGTGTTCCAGTGCAATTGCCGGCCCGCGCCAGGGGTGTGGACGACACAGTGGCGGCCGGCGCCACGGTCACGACGGCCGACACCGATATACGGAAGGAAGACCAGCGGGTATTCCAGGCCCTTGCTCTTGTGCAGGGTGACGATCTGCACGCGGCGGGCGTCCGACTCCAGCCGCAGCTGCTGAGCTTCGTCACTGTCGTCGGCATTAGCGGTGCGGCGCGCCAGCCAGTCCACCAGTCCATGCGGGCCAAGCGCGCGCGCATCGGCTTCCTGCAGCAGTTCGGCCAACTGCAGGTAGTTGGTGAGGCGGCGCTCGCCGTCGGCCAGGGCGAGCAGGCGCTGGCCCTGCGCGGCACCGAGGTCGCCGATCAAGGCCAGCGGCCCACCGCGCTGCCAGCGCTCGCGCCAGTCCAGCGCCTGCTGCTGCCATTGGCGATGGCGTTCGCCTTCGTGCTCCAGGGCGGCAATCGCGGCGGCGTCTTCGCCGATCAACACCGTCGCCAATGCCGCGCGCAGGCGGGCGTCATCGCCCGGGTCGAGCAAGGCCTGCAGCAATGCGAGCAACTCCTGAGCCTGCTCGGTGGCGAACAGGCTGCGCTTGCCCGCGGCCACGGCGGGGATGCCGACCGCGCCCAGCGCCTGCTGGATCCGTCCGGCCTGCTTGTGGTCGCGTACCAGCACGGCGATATCGCCGGCACGTACCGGTCGGTTGCCGATCGTGGCGGTACCGGCGCGGCCGGCTGCAAGCCAGCCATGGATGGCTGACACGCAGGCAGCGGTACACCATTCCAATGACGGGCCGGCATTCCACGGCTTGGGCTTGCCCTTGACCGGCGGCGGCTCGGGTGCCTGCCACAGCGTCAGCGCCGGCGCCGGGGCGCCATCGCGCTGCAGGTCGGCATCTGCACGCTGGGTGCCCGGCTGCACCGGATGGAACTCGATGCCTTCAGTCAGGAAGGCGGTCTTGTGGCCAGCCTGTGCGTACAGCGCGTCGATCGCTGCCAACAATGCGGGCCGCGAGCGGAAGTTGTGCGCCAACGCCGGCGCACGTTCCGCGTCTTCGGCAGCGGCCAGGTAGGTGCGTACATCGCCACCACGGAAACCGTAGATCGCCTGCTTCGGGTCGCCGATCAGCAACAGCGCTGGCGGGAGCCCGGCCTCGCGTGCAAGTGCGCCTCGGCCAAAGACGTTGGAGAAGATCGACCACTGCCGCTCGTCGGTATCCTGGAACTCGTCTACCAGGGCAATCGCGTACTGCGCGCGCAACCGCTGCGCCAGGACTTCGCCTTGCGGGCCCTGCAACGCATTGGCGACGCCGTCGACCAGGTCGTCGTAGGTCTGCACCCGGCGCTGGCGCTTGAATTGCGCCAGCCGCGCGACCGCGTCGGCACGCAGCGCATGCAGCAGGCGGATACGGCGACGGTTCCGCCATTCCTCGATGCGTGCCAGCGCTGCCAGGTAACGGTCGATGTCGTGGCTCAACGCAAGCGCGGGCGTGCGCCCAACGAAATTCTTGTTGGTTCCCGCCACCAGCTCCGCCGTGGTGAGCTTGATCAGCTTGGCGTGCGGCGGCAAATCGATGGCCGGGGCGGCGGCGAAAGCCTCCAACCATTGCCACAAGAAGGTCAGCCACTCGGCTTTGTAGCTGACCTTGCTCAACACGCCGCCTTCGCTGGCGGCCATCACCGACTCGAAGCTTTCGATGCCGTGCGCGCGGAACGCAGCGGCCAATGCGTCAGCGGCCTCTTGCGCCGCCTGCAGGAGCGCGGCGCCGTCGTCGGCCGCGCCCAGTGGCGCTGCGGCCGGCAACAAGGTGGGATGCCGGACCATCTCACGCAGGTCGCCGGCCATGGCGTCGGGGCCATCCCGCCACAGGCTGACCAGGTCCTCCGCGGTAGCCGCATCGGTGCTGCGGACGCGCCACAGGTCGGCGGCGACTTCGGCGAGCAGTTCGCGGTCGTTGGCTAGCAACTCCGGCGCGACCAATGCCTGGCCGCTTTCCAGCGCGTGCTCGCGCAGCACGCGGGCGCAGAAGCCATGGATGGTGAAGATGGCGGCGAGGTCGATTTCCTCGACCGCGCGCTGCAGGCGGCGTTGCAGCGCGACCGGCGACTCACCGCTGGCCTGCAGATGCGCCTGCAGCAACGCGGCGGTAAACCGCGCGTCGGGAGCCGCGTCGGCCAGGTCGTCGGCGAAGGTGGTGATGGCTTCGCTTTCCGGCACCAGCCGCACCGCCAGCGCCAGTCGCTCACGAATGCGCCGGCGCAGTTCCTGGGTAGCGGCTTCGGTAAAGGTGACGGCGAGGATCTGCCCAATGCGCAGCCCCTGCTCGACCACCAACCGGGTGAACAGCGTCGCCAGGGTGAAGGTCTTGCCGGTGCCGGCGCTGGCCTCGATCAGGCGCACGCCGTGCAGGGGCAATTGCAGGAACGGATCGTCGGCGAAGGGCAGGCTCATTCGGCCTCCTCCTGTGCGCCGCGCCAGTGACGCCAGCTGTCGGCGAGCTGCACCGGGTCCAGTTCCTGCTCGCTGCGGCCGTGCTCCAGCAGCGTGTACAGCCGGTGGCTGGTGGTGGCGAAATCGATGAAATGCGCGGCATCGGCGAACGGACCGGCGCCGCGGTTGACCAGATGGATTGCCGGCGCCGCCGATTCGCTCCAGCCGGCATCGCTCTGCCATTGGCTGGCGGCGTCCTTGATCGCCTTGTCCAGGTCGCCCTCGCGCGCAGCGCGGTAGTACTTCCAGCTGCTGTAGGGGGCGAACGGCAAAGGCGCGTGCAGGCCATGGCGATAGAGCCCGAGCAGCTCGGCCAATGCGGCCTGTGCCTGGGCCGGCGGCAGCGGTTCGGCATCCATGGCATGCGGACCGGGACCATCGTCGTGTTCGAAGAAGCGCTGATACGGCGCCTGCTCACCGGCGGCGCGCAGCAGTAGCCACTCCAACCCGTGACGGATCGCAGCACGGCCGCTGATGCCGCCTACCTGCACGCGCCCGAGGCCTGCGGGATACCAATCCGGCAAGCGGCCATGCAGGTCGATGCCGTCGATCGGCACCTGCAACCGTCGCGAGTCGGCCAATGCGTCGCCGCGCCATTGCCGGAACGCCTGCGCATACGGGTGCAACTCGCGCAGGCCCTGGTCCAGTTGGCGCCGCCCCAACGGGCCGGACGGCAACAGCGCGCGTGCGCGCAAGCGTTCGTAGAGACCGTCAGTCGTGCCGGCCACGGCTGCGTCGAATACCTGTTGCTGCAGTTCGTATTGCGCCAGGCCCTGGGTTGGCGCCAGCAGCGGTTCCAGGTCGCTGTCCTGCTCAGCTGCGTCGGGCAGGCGCATGCCCAGGCGGTGGCGCAGGAACTGCCCGGCCGGATCGGAGAACAAGCGGCGCAGGTCGTCGATCGACGCGCTCGTCGGCGCGGCGACCGCATCGACGGGCAAGTCTCCCGCCACCCAGGCCGGCAATGGCTGGCGCTGGCCGGCCAGGCTGTCGACCGCCGGCCGCCACTGGCGGCGATAACTGAAGCGGCGTGGCTCGGGCCCGTCTTCGTCCGGGGCGCCGAAGGCGGCGGCGGCGAAGGGTTGCAGCGGGTGTCGCAGCACCAGCGCGCGCGCTGCCGCAGTGGGATCGCTATGCAGCTGTGCGGCGCTGGCCAGCAATTCGCTGACCAGCAGCGACGGCTCGCGCACGCTGCCATCGCGCGCGTCGGCGCCGAGATAGCTGAGATAGAACACGTCCTGCGCCGAGGCGAACAGCTGCAGGAACAGGAAGCGGTCGTCCTCGCGGGTGGAGCGGTCGCCGGCGCGGCGGCGCTCGGTGCCCAGCTCGGCGGTGAGGCGATTGAGGCCGGCGGCGGGATCGCGACGCGGGAAGTCGCCGTCGTTCATGCCCAGCAGGCAGATCACCCGGAACGGCAGCAGGCGCATCGGCACCATGCGCCCGAAGCTGATGCCGCCGGTCAGCAATGGGGCGCGCGTGTCGGCCTCGCCCAGCACGACGGCGAAATGGGCGCGTGCGACCTCGGGCGCCACCGGCGCGGTGAAGCCGGCACGTTCGGCGTTACGGGCGAAGTCGTTGATCAAGGTGCGCAGGCGTTCCAGCGCGCGTTGCGCACGCGGCGTGGAAGGGTTGGCCGGCAGCAGCGCGTCGAGCAGGTCCAGCAGGCGCTCGCGCCAGGCGCTGGGCGAGATCGGCTCGGACAACAGCTGCTGCTGGCGTTCGAGCACGCGCAGCAGGCGGATCAGTGTGTCCAGGGCGTCGAGCGCGCTGCCTTCCAGGTGCGGCCAGGGCGCGACGCCGTCGATGTCGCTGTCATCGCCACTGGCGTGGCCGAGCAGCAGGCGGTCGAGGGCGAAGCGCCAGGTGTAGGCGTCATCTTCCGGCGCCTGCTGGCGCTGGCGATGCGCGGCGTCCAGGCCCCAGCGCGCGCCGGCGGCCTGCAACCAGTTGCGCAGGCGATCGAGCCCGGCCTCATCCAGCCCGGCGGCTTCGGCGAGCGGGGCGCTGGCCAGCAGGTCGAGGATTTCGTGCAGGCCGAAGCGCGAGATCGGCAGTGCCAGCAAGGCCAGGAATACGTCGGCCAGCGGTTCGCTGGCCAGGGGGCTGGTATCGGCCAGCGCGTAGGGCAATGCGCCCTCGCTGCCCTGCCCGCCGAATACGGCGTCGAGATAGGGCACGTAGGGGTCGATGTCCGGCGACAGCACGGCGATCTCGCGCGGTTGCAGCGGCGGGTCGAAGCGCTTGTCTTCGAGCAGCGCGCGCAGCTGGTCGTGCAGGACCTGCAGTTCGCGCAGGCGGGTATGGCAGGCGTGGATCTGCAGGCTGGGGTCGTGCCGATCGACCTGCATGCGCAATGGCAGGCCCGGCACGGCGCGGCGATGGAACAGGTCGCCCTGCAGGCGGCGCAGTAATGTCGGTTCGCCTTGTGCGCCGGCCTCGGGGTCGGCATAGGCCGGGAAGTCGCCGGCCGGGTGCACCACTTCATAACTGCCCAACACCGCGACGAAATCACGGCCGGCGGTGCCCCAGGCCTGCAGGAGGCGGTTGTCGGCGGTGTCGGGATCGACCCCGGCGCGGTGCTGCTGGCCACGGCTCTGCAGGTCGCCCCAATAGGTGCGGGTCGGGCTGGGCATATAGAAATGGAGGGTGCCCACGTGCGCCTGGGTCGCCAGCACGCGCAACACGTCCGGGGAGATGTTGAGCGTGGCGAAGGCGAACATGCGCGTCGGCAGGCCTTGCGGCAGCGCGGCGCCGGGGTCGCCGAAGCGGATCAGGTAGTCGTGGATGCGGCGCGCGCGATACGGCCGGCCTTCTGCCACCCAACGCCAGAGGATGGCCTGCGGGTCCTCCGGATCGGCGCCGGCTTCCCAGCGCAGCAGCCAGTCGCGGCGCCAGGCCTGGTACTTCTCGAAGACATCGCCCAGTTCGCCGGCCAGCGTCCACGCCTTGAGCGGATCGTCCCCGGCGACATACGCCGCCAGCGCGCGCAGCGGCGGGCGGGCCATCAGCCCGGGATCGCGCAGGGCCGCATACAGCTGCCAGCGCAGCGCTTCGGCATCGAGATCGTCGGCGCCGCCGCCGACGTTGGCGGCCAGCGCACGCGAAACGAATTCGCCCGGGGTCAGGAACTCCAGATTGGCAGCGACGCCGTGCTCGGCGGCCAGCGAGGCCTGCAGCCAGCGTCGCATTGCGACCTGTGGGATCAGGATCGGATCCGGCGCCAACAGCGATTGCCCCGGCGCCGGCTGGCGCAGCTGTTCGGCAAGCAGTCCGGCGAGCACTTCCAGCGAATTGGAGTGATAGAGGCGGAAGTCGGGAAGCGCGGCCAGCATCCCGCCATCTTGCCCGAGGCGTCCGGGTCGGACGAGCCCCGCCCTCGCATGGCCGGCATTGGCCCGCTCCAGGGATACGCTGTTTCGGCATCGCGCTCGGCCGGCTGTGTGCAGGGGGGCGCCGGGATGCGACAATACTGCACGGTCCAGTTCGGTTAAGTTCAGCCGCCGCGACCAATTCTTCCGCGGATTTCCTCTGCACAAGCGATGTCGGTGAACGATACCCCTGTCGTCCAGTTGTCTGGTGTGCGCATCGACCGTGGCGGCCGGACGATCCTGCGCGACGTATCGCTGGACGTGCCGCGCGGCAGCATCACGGCCGTGCTCGGTCCTTCGGGCAGTGGCAAGTCGACGCTGCTGGCAGCATTGACCGGCGAACTGTATCCGGCCGCCGGCGCGCTGCGCTTGTTCGGCGAGGAAGTGCCGCGGCGTTCGCGCGCGCTGCTGCAGATGCGCCGCAACATCGGCGTGCTGCTACAGGGCAACGGCCTGCTGACCGACCTCACCGTCGCCGAGAACGTCGCCCTGCCCTTGCGCACCCACACCCGCCTGCCGCAGCCGGTGCTGCGCCGCCTGGTGGAAATGAAACTGCAGGCGGTGGGCCTGCTGGCCACGGCCGATGCCTGGCCGCGCGAATTGTCCGGCGGCATGGCGCGGCGCGTGGCGCTGGCGCGTGCGCTGGCGCTCGACCCGCCGCTGATGATCTACGACGAACCGCTGACCGGGCTCGACCCGATCGCCAGCGGGGTGATCATGAGCCTGATCCAGCGCCTCAACCACAGCCTCGGCCTGACCAGCATCATCGTCAGCCACCATGTGCATGAAACGCTGCCGATCTGCGACCAGGCACTGGTCATTGCCAATGGCGGCATCGTGTTCTCGGGCACGCCGGCGCAGTTGCAGGACAGCACCGATCCGCTGGTGCGGCAGTTCCTGCACGGCGAGCCGGACGGCCCCATTCCTTTCGACGCGGTGCCGCGCACGGCGCAGCGGAGCGCTGCCTGATGGCCCTGGTCTCCTCCATACAGTCGCTGGGCCGCGCCGGCCTGTTCTCGGTGAGCGTGCTGCGCCGGTCGGTGCCTACCCGCGATTTCTTCGCCGAGCTCACCCGCGAGATCTACAAGGTCGGCGCGCGCTCGCTGCCGATCATTGCCGTGGGCGGCGCCTTCGTCGGCCTGGTGCTGACCCTGCAGGGCTACCGCACGCTGACCACGTATGGCGCCTCGGATGCCTTGTCCACCTTGCTCGGCCTGTCGCTGTACCGCGAACTGGCGCCGGTGCTCACCGCGCTGCTGTTCATTGGCCGCGCCGGCAGCTCGATTGCCGCCGAACTGGGCCTGATGCGCGCCACCGACCAGATCAAGGCGCTGGAGCTGATGGCGATCGACCCGGTCGCCAAGGTCGTCGCGCCACGCTTCTGGGCCGCGGTGCTGACCGTGCCGCTGCTGACCGCGGTGTTCTGCTCGCTGGCGATCAGCGGTGGCTACTTCGAGGCGGTGCACGTGCTCGGCATCGACAACGGCACGTTCTGGTCGGGCCTGCGCAACAGCGTCGACCTGTGGGACGACTTCGGCGTGGCACTGCTGAAGTCGGCGATCTTCGGTGGCACCGCCGCGCTAGTGGCGGCCTATGTCGGTTTCCATGCCGAGCCGACCATCGAAGGCACGTCGGTGGCGACCACCCGCGCGGTGGTCAACGCCTCTCTGTTGGTGCTGATGTTCAATTTCGTCCTCTCCGCGATGCTGTTCCAATGAGCACGCGGAAGGCTTTCGACCTGTCAGGAATGTAATGGCCATGCGTGGACCCAGACTCGAATTTTCCGTCGGCGCGTTCCTGCTGCTGACCCTGGCCTCGCTGCTGGTGCTGGCGGTGGCCTCGACCAACCAGCGCTTCGGCTTCGGCCACAGCGAATACACGCTGCAGGCACGCTTCACC
>Ga0160434_100368_pt1 | contig 13905 bp, 14 predicted proteins | sample HID1973I_E0MG_FD_108273 | JGI IMG/M metagenome (GOLD analysis project Ga0160434, IMG submission 108273) | Enriched mosquito-associated microbial communities from UW Madison campus, WI, USA - HID1973I_E0 MG | ecosystem: Host-associated > Arthropoda: Insects > Digestive system > Unclassified ...
CAACATGCGTGGTGGCGGCGAGTACGGCCCGCGCTGGCACCAGGCGGCGCTGAAGCAGAACCGCCACAAGGCCTACGAGGACATGGCCGCGGTGGCGCAGGACCTGGTCACGCGCAAGATCACCTCGCCACAGCATCTGGGCGTGCAGGGCGGCAGCAACGGTGGCCTGATGGCCGGCAACATGCTGACCCAATATCCGCAGCTGTTCGGCGCGGTGGTGGTGCAGGTGCCGCTGCTGGACATGAAGCGCTACAGCCACCTGCTGGCCGGTGCATCGTGGATGGCCGAATACGGCAACCCGGATACCGACGACTGGAAGTTCATCCAGACGTTCTCGCCGTACCACCTGTTCGATGCGAAGAAGGACTATCCGCCGGTGATCTTCCTGACCTCGACCCGCGACGACCGGGTCCATCCGGGCCATGCACGCAAGATGGCGGCCAAGATGATCGATGCGGGCAAGGACGTGACCTACTACGAGAACATTGAAGGCGGGCACGGCGGTGCGGCGAACAATGCGCAGCAGGCGCACATGGCGGCGCTGGCCTACAGCTTCCTCTGGGAGCGGTTGGGCGGGAACTAAGGGTTTTCTGTGGGGCGGCCGGCTGGTCGCCCCACCGGTCTGGACTACAGCCGGGACAGTCCGCGCTCGATCCGCCGCACCGCTTCCTGCAACCGCGGCAGGCTCTGCGTATAGGCGATGCGCACATGCTGGTCGGCGCGATAGCTGCCGAAGTCGATACCCGGGGTGAAGGCCACATGTTCGGTTTCGAGGAAGTGCCGGCAGAACGCCTGCGCTTCGATGCCGAAGCCGCCGATGTCGGCGTATAGATAGAACGCGCCCTGCGGTTCGATCTCGATCCGGAAGCCGAGTGCGCGCAAGGCCGGCAGCAGGTAGTCGCGGCGCGCCTGGAACTCGGCGCGCCGCTGTTCGAAGATCGCCGTGGCTTCGGGAGTGAAGCAAGCCAGCGCGGCATGTTGCGACATGCTCGGGGCGCTGATGTAGAGGTTCTGCGCCAGTTTCTCCAGCGAGGGGATCGCGCGCTGTGGCGCCACCAGCCAGCCCAGTCGCCAGCCGGTCATGCCGAAGTATTTGGAAAAGCTGTTGAGCACGAAGGCTTCGTCGTCGACCTCGAGCACGCTGGCGGCGTCCAGCCCGTAAGTCAGGCCGTGGTAGATCTCATCCACCACGAGGTGGCCGCCGCGCGCATGCAGCGCCTGCGACAGGGCTGCCAGCTCGTCGCGCGACAACACGCTGCCAGTCGGATTGGCCGGGGAGGCGAGCAGGGCGCCGACGCTGTCGGCGTTCCAGTGCGCGGCAATGTGCTCCGGCGTCAACTGGTAGTGACTGTCTGCACCGGTCGGTATCAGATTCGCGACGGCTTCGACCAGGCGCAGGAAGTGCCGGTTGCAGGGATATCCCGGATCGGCGAGCAGCCAGTGCCGGCCAGGGTCGACCAGCAGGCTGCTGGCCAGCAGGAGGGCGCCCGAGCCGCCGGGGGTGACCATCACGCGTTCGGGGTCAATCTCCAGGCCATGGCGATGGCGGTAGAAGCCGGCGATCGCCTCGCGCAGCGCCGGCAGGCCGCGCGCGGCGGTATATCGCGTGTGGCCGGCCGCCAACGCGGCCTGGCCGGCCCTGATGATCGGCGCGGCGGTGGTGAAGTCCGGCTCGCCGATCTCCAGGTGGATGACGTCGTGGCCTTCGCGCTCCAGGGCCTGGGCCCGGGCCAGCAGGGACATGACGTGGAACGGCGCGATTTCGCGGCTGCGCCGGCTGTAGGCGGCGTAGCCAGCCTCGGTGTCGTTGCGTGCATCCATGCGCCGATCATAGGCCAAGGCCGGTGAGCGCTTGCGGTGGCGCCGGCCGCCGCACAGACTCGGCTTCACGCCGAACCTTGCGTTCAGAGCATGGATCCCTAACTTATGAAGCCTGTCCTGTCCTTGTTGGCCGCCTGCCTGATGACTCTTCCCGTTACCTCCGTCCACGCTGCCGGCCTCGCGCCGCCGCAGGCGCCGCGCCAGTCGCACCAGGTCAAGGCGCCGTTCGGCGCGGTGCGCGAGGACGCTTATTACTGGCTGCGCGACGACGAGCGCCAGGACAAGGCAATGCTGGCCTACCTCAACGCCGAGAACGCCTACACCGACCAGGTCATGGCGCCGCTCAAGCCGCTGCAGGACAAGCTGTACGACGAGATCGTCGGCCGCATCAAGCAGGACGACGCCAGCGTGCCGTACCGCGAACGCGGCTGGTGGTACTACAGCCGCTTCGAGGCCGGCAAGGATTATCCGATCCAGGCGCGGCGCAAGGACGCTAGCGGCGTGGATGCCGGCACGATCCAGCAGGCCAACGGCGCCGGCGACTTCGCCGCCGAGCAGGTCCTGCTCGACGTCAACACCATGGCCGCCGGCAAGGACTACTTCAACGTCGGCGATGCCGAAGTCAGCCAGGACAACCGGCTGCTGGCCTGGGCCGAGGACGATGTCGGCCGCCGTCAGTACGTGATCCGCTTCAAGAATCTGGACACCGGCGAGATCTACCCCGACCGCATCAGCGGCGTGTCGCCGAACGTGGTGTGGGCCGACGACAACCGCACGCTGTTCTATGTCGAGAACGATCCGGAAACCCTGCTCACCGTGCGGGTGAAGAAGCACGTCCTCGGCACCCCGGCCAGCGCCGACGTGCCGGTGTACGAGGAGAAGGACGACAGCTTCTACATGGGCATCGGCCGCAGCCGCGACGACAAGTACATCACCATCGGCGTGGACAGCACCGTCTCCTCCGAGTTGCGCTATGCCCCGGCCGCCGATCCGGCCAGCTTCGCGGTGCTGGCCAAGCGCCAGCGCGATGTCGAGTACGACGCCGACCATTTCGATGGCCGCTGGGTGGTCCGCACCAATGCCGACGGCGCCAAGAACTTCAAGCTGGTCACCGCGCCCAGCGACGCCACCTCGCGCGCGCAGTGGAAGGATTGGGTCGCCCACGACGACAGCGTCTATATCGAAGGCTTCGAGCTGTTCGAGGGCTACACCGCCATCGACGAGCGCTCTGGTGGCCTGGAGCGCATCCGGTTGCTGCGCGCCGACGGCAAGCAGGAGTACGTCAAGGCCGATGAGCCGGCGTATTCGATGGGCCTGTCGGTCAATGCCGAGCCCGACACCGACTGGCTGCGCTACAGCTACACCTCGCTGACCACGCCGGCGACCACCTACGAGCTCAACGTGCGCAGCGGCGAGCGCCGCCTGCTCAAGCAGCAGCCGGTGATCGGCTATGACCCGTCCAAGTACGTCACCGAGCGGGTCTGGGTCGAAGCCCGCGACGGGGTGAAGGTGCCGGTGTCGCTGGTGTACCGCAAGGGCTTCAAGAAAGACGGCAGCGCCGCGCTCTACCAGTACGGCTACGGCAGCTACGGCGCCTCGATGGACCCGGGTTTCAACCTCTCGGTGGTCAGCCTCCTCGACCGCGGCGTGGTCTACGCCATTGCCCATATCCGCGGCGGCCAGGAAATGGGCCGGCAGTGGTACGACGACGGCAAGCTGCTGCACAAGAAGAACACCTTCAACGACTTCATCGACGTCACCCGTGGCCTGGTCGCCCAGGGCTATGCGGCCAAGGACCGTGTCGCCGCTTCCGGCGGCAGCGCCGGTGGCCTGCTGATGGGCGCGGTGGCGAACATGGCGCCGCAGGACTACCGGGTGATGGTGGCGCAGGTGCCGTTCGTCGATGTGGTCACGACCATGCTCGACCCCACCATCCCGCTCACCACCAACGAATACGACGAGTGGGGCAACCCCGAGCAGCCGCAGTATTACGAGTACATGCTGTCCTATTCGCCCTATGACAACGTCAAGCGCCAGGCCTATCCGGCGCTGTTCGTCGGCACCGGCCTGTGGGATTCGCAGGTGCAGTACTGGGAGCCGGCCAAGTGGGTGGCGCGCCTGCGCGAGGACAACACCGGCACGCAGCCGGTCGTGTTCCGCACCAACATGGATGCCGGCCATGGCGGCAAGTCCGGGCGCTTCCGCCGTTATCGCGAGCAGGCCGAGTCGTTCGCCTTCGTGCTCGATCAGCTCGGGGTCGATCACCAATCGCTGGAGCACGCGGCGCGCTGAGTGCCCTCGATGAAAGCCCCGCCTACGGAGCCCGTTGACCCGCGCGCGCCGGCCGATCCGGCCGCCGCCGCGGCGCGGCCGGTGCGCCTGCGCTGGGCCTGGTGGTTGCTCGCCTACGTCAGCCTGGGCGTCGGCATCGTGGGCATCTTCGTGCCGGGGCTGCCGACCACGGTGTTCGTGTTGATCTCGGCGTGGGCCGCGGCGCGCGGCTCGGACCGGCTGCACCACTGGCTGCTGGGCCATCCCCGTTTCGGCCCGGCGATCGTGCAATGGCAGACCCATCGCGCGGTCAGCCGCAAGGCCAAGTGGATGGCCACGCTGACCATGGCCGTGTGCGCGGCGATCATGTTGTGGTGCGTGCCCTCGCGTTGGGCGCAGGCGTTGTCGATCGGCTGCATGGCCGTGGTCGCGATATGGCTGTGGCTGCGCCCCGAACCGCCGCCCGAGCCGCTGCCGTAAACAGGATCATGAAGCTGCGCAGGCGCGAGCGTCGCGGCCTTGTGGCTATACTCCGCGCATGAGCATGAAGCATTCCCGTTCGTTCCGAATCGCCCTGGCCGCTGCTGGCCTGCTGTTGCTGGCCGCGTGCGGCAACAAGGGCCCGTTGGTGATGCCGCAGAAGCCGGTGCCGGTCGAGGCGCAGCCCGTGCCGCAGCCGCCCTCGGGGCAGACGCCGCCGCCGACCCAGACGCCCACCGACGCCACCCAGCCCGTGGATGGCACCAAGCCGGCGGCCGACGGCGGGCAATGAACGCGCGGTCGGCTTCGGCGTCCCTGCAATTCACCAAGATGCAGGGCGCGGGCAACGATTTCGTCGTCCTCGACCTGCGCGATGGGCGCGCGCCGCCTGACGGCGCCCTCGCAGCGCGCCTGGCCGACCGCCATTTCGGCATCGGTTGCGACCAGATCCTGACCATCGAGCCGCCGCGCAGCGACGGCGCGGTGGCCGCTTACCGCATCTGGAACTCGGACGGTTCGCCGTCGCAGCAGTGCGGCAATGGCGCGCGCTGCGTCGCCGCCTGGCTGGTGCGCGACGGTGCGGCGCAGGGCGATGAATTCGTCGTCGACAGCCCGGTCACCGCGCATCGCATCGAGCGCCTGGGCGAGGGTGAATACGCCGTGGCGATGGGCGTGCCCGAGTTCACCCCCGAACGCATCCCGTTGCTGGGGTTCATGCATGCGCGCGAGGAGTACCTGCTGCCGGTGCAGGGCGAGAGCCTGCGTTTCGGCGCGGTCTCGATGGGCAATCCGCATGCGGTGCTGGAAGTCGGCCTGGTCGACGCCGCGCCGCTAGAACGGATCGGCCCGCTGTTGCAGCAGCACCCGGCCTTTCCCGAATCGGTGAACGTGGGCTTTGCCCAGGTCATCGATCGCGACCATATCCGCCTGCGCGTGTACGAGCGCGGCGTGGGCGAGACCATGGCCTGCGGCAGTGGCGCCTGTGCGGCTGCCGTGGTGCTGATGCAGCGAGGCCGCATCGGACGCGACACCCGGGTGACGCTGCCAGGTGGCGAGCTGCGGATACGCTGGCCGTCGGCGGAATCGCAAGTGGTGATGTCCGGACCGGCCAGGTTTGTCTTCGAGGGGGAGTGGGACGCATGAACGAGACCGTGGAAAAGATCGGCGCGCATGAAATCGCCGCCTGGCTGCGTCGGCATCCGGCGTTCCTCAAGCAGTTCCCCGACCTGGCCCTGACCCTGGTGGTGCCGCGCGATGACGGCCCGACCGCCTCTCTCGCCAGCTACCAGCTGGAAGTGCTGCGCGACAAGAACCGCGAGCTGTCGCGCCGGCTGGCGGAGCTGGCGAGCAACGCACAGGTCAACGAGCGCCTGGCCGTGCGCACGCACCAGCTGACCCTGGCGCTGATGCGCCAGGACAACGCGGCCGACACGCTCAAGGCCATGGCCGCCTCGCTGGCCGAGGATTTCAACGGCGACCGCGTGTGCATCCTGCTGCTGGCACCGGTCGAAGGGTTGCAGGCCGACTGGCTGCAGGTCATCGCCGCCGACGATGCGCGACTGGCGCCGTTCCGCGACTGCCTGCGCGATGGCGAGCCGATTTGCGGCCGCCTGCAGGCGGAAAAGCAGGCGGTGCTGTATGGCGAGGAGGCCGGCGAGGTCCAGTCCACCGCGTTGCTGCCGTTGCTGGGCGTGGGCCTGCTGGCGGTGGGCAGCCGCGACCCGAACCGTTTCTACCCGGGCATGGGCACGCTGTTCCTGCGCATGATGGGCGAAGCGCTGGTGACCGCCCTGCAGCGTTTCGCGCGCTGAGCGCAACGAGGCGCCGCCGGGCAGCGCGGCCATGATCGAAGCCTTCCTCGCTTACCTGCAAGTGGAGCGGCGCATGTCGCCGCACACGCTGGATGCGTATCGCCGCGACCTGGCCGCGTTGTCGGCCTGGGCCGAGGCAGGGCACGGTGGCGACGTCGTCAGGTTGGATGCCGAACAGCTGCGCGCTTTCGTCAGTGCCGAGCATCGTCGCGGACTGTCGCCCAAGAGCCTGCAGCGCCGCCTGTCGGCCTGCCGCAGCTTCTACGCCTGGGTGCTCAAGCACGGCCACATCGCCGCTTCGCCGGCGGCAAAGCTGCGCGCGCCGAAGGCGCCACGCAAGCTGCCGCAGGTGCTCGATGCCGACGAGGCGGTGCGCCTGGTCGAGGTACCGACCGACGCGCCCCTTGGCCTGCGCGACCGCGCGCTGCTCGAACTGTTCTATTCCTCCGGCCTGCGCCTGAGCGAGCTGTGCGCGCTACGCTGGCGCGACCTCGATGTCGACGGTGGCCTGGTCACCGTACTAGGCAAGGGCGGCAAGCAGCGCCGCGTGCCGGTCGGCACGCATGCACGCCGTGCGCTGAGCGAATGGCGTAGCGAAAGCCAACCTCGCGACGCGACAGCGATGGTGTTCCCGGGTCGCAACGGCGCGCAGATTTCCGCACGCGCGGTGCAGATCCGCATCAAGCAGCTGGCACTGCGCCAGGGACTGTTCAAGCACGTGCATCCGCATATGCTGCGGCACAGTTTCGCCAGCCATATCCTCGAGTCGTCAGGCGATCTGCGCGGCGTGCAGGAACTGCTGGGGCATTCGGACATCGCCACCACGCAGATCTACACGCACCTCGACTTCCAGCACCTGGCCAAGGTCTACGATGCCGCCCATCCGCGCGCGCGGCGGAAGAAGCCAGCGGACGAAGAGTCCGCGTGACCTGAGTCAGCCTGCGCCTGGCAGCGCCAGAGGTAGAGGCACCAACGCGGCGCCGTCGCGGCCTTCGAGCTGATAGCGCTGCCAGAATCGGTTGGCGATCTGCGCGGCGCGGGCGTCGGCCACCTGCTTCATCGCCGGGTTATCCAGTGACGCCGTGGTCTGGCCGAACAGCTGCAACCAGCGACGGAACAGCGCTTCGCTCAGGCCGGGTAGCGCCATATGGTTGCCCATCGGCGCTCCGCTGTAGCGCTGGGTACCGCGCAGCAGTGAAGACCAGAAGTCGACCAGCCGCCCCATGTGCAAGGGCCAATTCTCGACATGCTGCTCGAACACCGGACCCAGCAGCGGATCGCGGCGCACCGATGCATAGAAGTCGTGCACCAGGCGATGGACTTCGGCCTCGGTACAGCACGGGGTGGGGCGCGGCGGGAGCGGAGAGGGCGGATGCATGGGCTGCGCACCATTGTCCTCCCGTTACGCGTCCGCAAGCGCGGCTGCGGCAAACGGTCGCGCCGCTGCGATGTCCATTTCCGGCCAGCGCTAACAGGCTGCGCCGCGCATCCTGTGGACCTGTTCCCAACCTGAGGTTCGCAATGACTTCCTTCCAGCTTTCCGGAATCGACCCGCAACCGTTTGGCCCGCTGTTTGAACTCGACGATGCGGCGTTGGCCGCACACGATGCAGTACGCTGCGTCGCCACCAGCGACCGCGGCTTTCCTTGCCGTATCAGCCTGCGTGATGCCAGTGAAGGAGAAGAACTGCTGCTGCTGCCCTATTGGCACCAGCCAGCGGCCTCACCCTATCGTGCCAGCGGTGCGGTCTTCGTACGGCGCGACGCCGAGCCGGCGCGCCTGGCGGTCGATGAGGTGCCGCCGTACGTATCCAGCCGGCTGATCTCGCTGCGCGCCTACAACCACGGCCACCGTATCGCCGCGGCGGAGGTGCTCGAAGGAACGTCGGTGGCCGGGTGGCTGCATGAGCGCCTGGCCGACCGCCACATTGCCTACGTGCACCTGCACAACGCCCGCTATGGCTGTTATTCCTGCCGGGCCGACCGCGTGCCATGAATGCACATCGCGGCGGGTGGCTTGAACCGCCCGCCGCCGTCCCCACCTCCGGAAAGTCCCCCGGAGGTCGCAATGGATCCCAGCCAGAACCCCAATACGTTCCACGCCACCACCATCATCTCGGTGCGGCGCAATGGCCACGTCGCCGTGGCCGGTGATGGCCAAGTCACCCTCGGCCACACGGTGATGAAGGGCAACGCGCGCAAAGTGCGCCGCCTTGGCCGCGATGGCCAGGTGCTCGCCGGCTTCGCCGGTGCCGCAGCCGATGCCTTCACCTTGTTCGAATTGTTCGAGGCCAAGCTCGAGAAGCACGGCCAGTTGACCCGCGCCGCGGTCGAGCTGGCCAAGGATTGGCGTACCGAACGCCGCCTCGGCAAGCTTGAAGCGCTGCTGGCAGTGGCCGATCGCGAGACCTCGCTGATCATCAGCGGCACCGGCGACGTCATCGAGCCGGAAGACGGCATCATCGCCATCGGTTCCGGCGGGTCCTACGCGCTGTCTGCCGCTCGCGCGCTGCTAGCCCATACCGAACTGGACGCCCGCACCATCGCCACCGAGTCCATCAACATCGCCGGCGACATCTGCATCTATACCAACCGCAACGTGGTGGTCGAAGAGCTGTGAGACATCCGGGGCGCGATGCCGGTGTAGTGGCCGCGCCCGCCCCGATCCTGTCCCGCCTCGCCGACCCTGACTGACGGATCCCCCAGCACATGACCAAGCCTGACAATTCTTCAACCATGACCCCGCGCGAAATCGTGCAGGAACTCGATCGCCACATCGTCGGCCAGCACGACGCCAAGCGCGCGGTCGCCATTGCCCTGCGCAATCGCTGGCGCCGCATGCAGTTGCCCGAGGCGCTGCGCAACGAGGTGATGCCAAAGAACATCCTGATGATCGGCCCGACCGGTGTCGGCAAGACCGAGATCGCGCGGCGCCTGGCGACGTTGGCCAATGCGCCATTCGTCAAGGTGGAGGCCACGCGCTTCACCGAGGTTGGCTATGTCGGCAAGGATGTCGAGCAGATCGTGCGCGACCTGGCCGATACCGCCGTCAAGTTGTACCGCGAGCAGGCCAAGGCCCGCGTGCGGACGCAGGCCGAGGAGCGTGCGGAAGATCGCATCATCGATGCACTGTTGCCGCGCCGCGCCGGCGGCATTGGCTTCGATCCGGATGCGGCGCGGCTTGAGCCTTCGGCGCAGGACGGCGATACGCGGGTCAAGTTCCGCCGCATGTTGCGCGCTGGCGAGCTGGACGAACGGGAGATCGAGCTGGACGTGGCGGTCAACCTCAGCATGGACATCATGACCCCGCCGGGCATGGAGGAAATGGGCCAGCAGTTGCGGCAGATGTTCTCCAACCTGGGCGGCAGCAAGTCGCAGACGCGCAAGCTCACGATCAAGGCGGCGCGGCCGCTGTTGGTCGAGGAAGAAGCGGCCAAGCTGGTCAATGAGGAGGAGATCCGGGCGGCGGCAATCGAGGCCTGCGAGCAGCACGGCATCGTCTTCATCGACGAGATCGACAAGGTGGCCAAGCGCGGTGACAACGTCGGGGGTGGCGATGTGTCGCGCGAGGGTGTGCAGCGGGATTTGTTGCCGCTGGTGGAAGGTTCGAATGTGTCCACCAAGTACGGCACGGTGAAGACCGACCACATCCTGTTTATCGCCTCGGGCGCGTTCCACCTGGCCAAGCCGAGTGACCTGATTCCGGAGCTGCAGGGCCGCTTCCCGATCCGGGTCGAGCTGGGCGCGCTGACCAAGGAAGATTTCGTCCGCATCCTGACCGAGCCCAAGGCCGCGTTGAGCAAGCAATACGTGGCGCTGCTGCAGACCGAAGGCGTGCAGCTGACGTTCTCGCCCGATGCCATTGATCGGCTGGCCGAGATCGCCTTCCTGGTGAACGAGCGCCAGGAGAATATCGGCGCACGGCGGTTGCATACGGTGCTGGAGCGTTTGCTCGATACGCTGAGCTACGAGGCGCCGGATCGCGACGGCCAGAGCGTGGCGATCGATCGCGCTTACGTCGACTCGCATCTGGGCGAGTTGGTGCAGGACCCGGATCTGAGCCGGTACATTCTTTGATCGTTTGGTTTATCGGCGTTGCGGGGTCGGACCCGTTCCGGTCCCTCAACGCAGCCTGCGTCCGCGCAGCTCCAGCGTGTAGCGATTGATCAGTTCCATGTGCAGCGCCATGTAGGCTTCGTCGGTGAACTCTTGGGCCATCGGCGAGGCCGCTGCTGCGCCTGCCGCTGCTGCTTCGGCCTGGGCGCGCTCCCAGTCGCTGTCGCGCACCGCCAGGTCGGCCAGTACGGTGACTTTGTCCGGCTGTACCTCGACAAAGCCGCCCGAGACATAGATGTCCAACGGTTCACCCTGAAGCGGCGATACGCGCAGCATGCCTTCGCGCAGGGTTGTCAGCAGGGGCGCGTGCCGCACCAGCACACCGAAGCGCCCGGCGCTGCCCGGCAGGTCGACTTCGCGGATCTCGCCGGTCCAGATCGGCCCGACCAGGCTCGCGACTTCCAGCATCAGGGCGGTGGACTCGCTCATCCGTGCCGCCCAGGCACGGTGCGGCGCAGGTGGGGACGGGACTTGGCGGCGGATCGAGGTGGCGGCATGCGGCCCCGGGATCAGTCGAGGGAACCGCAGTATGTCCAGCGCGGCCGTTGGCCCGCGTCAAGGCGCCAGAAGGGCAGCCGTCAGTCCTCGCCGATGTCCTCGTTCCATACGTCGGGATGTGCGGCGATATAGCCGCCCAGCAGGTCGATGCATTCCTGACTGCGCAGGTCGATGACGTCCACGCCATGCTCGCGCAGCCAATCGATGCCGCCGCGGAAGGTCTCCGATTCGCCCACCACTACGGTGCCGATGTTGAACTGGCGCACCAGGCCGCTGCAGTACCAGCAGGGGGCCAGGGTGGTGACCATGATCGTGTCGCGGTAGCGGCGCTGACGGCCGGCCTTGCGGAAGGCGTCGGTCTCGCCATGCACGGAGGGGTCGTTCTCCTGCACGCGGCGGTTGTGGCCGCAGCCGAGCAGGCGTCCATCGCGGTGGTACAGGGCCGCGCCGATCGGGATGCCGCCTTCGGCCAGGCCCTGCCGCGCTTCGGCGATGGCGGTGTCGAGCAGGGCGCGGTAGTCGGGCGTGACGATCATCGAGCGGCTTCCAGTTGGGCGGGCCAGTCTCGGCCAGCGGGCCGGCCGCTGGCAACCGCTTCAGCGAGAAGGTGCGGCAGGCGCCGGGTCCGAGGCGGTATCCAGTGCCACCACCACCGACATGCCGGGGCGCAACCGCGCCGCCAGCGCCTGGTCCGGGTCGATGCCGATCTTCACCGGGATGCGCTGGGCGATCTTGACGAAATTGCCAGTGGCGTTGTCGGCGGGCAGGATCGCGAATTCGGAGCCGGCAGCCGGCGAGATTTCGATCACGCGCCCGCCCAGGCGCGCGTTGTTGAGCGCGTCGACGGTAAATGTCGCGCGCTGGCCAATGCGCACATTGGCCATCTGGGTTTCCTTGAAGTTGGCGATCACCCACAAGGTGTCCGGCACCAACGCCATCAGCTGCGTGCCGTTGGTGACGTAGGCGCCGACGCGCACGCCGATCTGCCCAAGCTGGCCGGTGCGCGGGGCGACGATGCGGGTGTTGTCGAGGTTGATCTGCGCCAGTTGCACGGCGGCTTCGGCGTTGGCCACGGCGGCGGCCAACGCCGCGCGATTCACTTCGACGCTGCGCACGCTCTGTTGGGCCGCTTCGAGTGCCGCTTGCGATTGCTGCACGGCCGCGCGCGCCTGCGCATCGGCAGCGAAGGCGGTGTCGCGGTCCTGCGAGGACAGCAGCTGCTGGGCGGCCAGGCGATCGGCACGTTGCAGCGCCGCCTTGGCGCGATCGCGCTGCGCGGCCGCGCTGGCGATGCCTGCCTGGTTTTCCGCCACGACCGCCGCGGCGCTGCGCCGGCTCTGTTCCCAGTTGGCGAGATTGGCCTGCGCGGTCTGCAGCTGCGCTTGCGCCTGCTGCAACTGCTGGTGGTAGATGCGGTCATCGATCTTGGCCAGCAGTTGGCCGGCCTGGACCTGCTGGAAATCCTGCACCGGCACGGCGGTGACGTAGCCGCTGACCTGCGGCGAGATGATCGTCAGTTGGCCGCGCACGGTGGCGTTCTCGGTGTTCTGGATCGCGCTGGTGAACGGCCACAGCCGCCAGGCGTAGAGCACCACGCCGACGCCGACCAGTGCGACCAGGGCGAAGCCGGCCAGGCTCCAGTAGCGGCGGCGCCGGCGCCCGGCCAGGGTGGCGGCGTTGACGGGCGAGGCGGCGGTCGGGGGCGCGGGTGTGCTCATGCGCGGGCGGTCGCTGGCAGGGACGAGGGCGTGGTGGCGCCACGGCGCTGGCGGTCGCGCTTGAACAGGTAGAGCAGGAACCAGATCAAGGTGGCGATGGCGATCAGGCCGATGGTCAGGAAGACGTCGTTGTAGGCCAGCACGGTGGCTTCGCGCGTGACGACGCCCGAGAGCGTGCGCATGGCCTGGTTCTGCCTCGCCGCGGCATCGGGGATGGCCCGGGCGTAGGCCGCGGCATACGCCTGCAGTCGGGCAGCCACCTGTGGATCGGTGAGCACCAGGTGGTCCATCAACTGGTTGGAATGGAATTTCTCGCGCACGGTCTGCAACGTGCCCAGGAACGCGCTGCCGAGCAGGCCGCCCATGTTCTGCGCCATGCCGAACATCACCGTGAAGCTGATTAGGTTGCCAGGCTGGGTGGCGACGCGGCCAATGCCGGCGACCATGGCCGGGGCGACGAAGAACGTACTGCCGAACGCCAGCAGGAACTGGCTGGCGTACATCTGCTCGGGCCGGGTGAGGCTGGTGGCACGGGCATCGAGGAAGCAGCCGATGGCGATGGCTGCGACCGCGGTGATCAGATGCTCGGTGATGTGGTCAGGATTGATCAGGAATGCGCTGGCGACGATGCCGCAGGTGGCGCCGAGCAGCATCAGCCAGAACAGCGTGTGCATCTGGTCGTTGTTCAGGCCGATGCCCTGGAAGAAACCGATCGCGCCGGTGGCCTGTTCGGACAGCACCAGGCGCAGCAACACCACGGCCAGCGCCAGGCGCAGGATGTCGCCGCTGGCCAACCATCGCGTATTGAGCATCGGCCGCTTGCGGTTGTGCTCGATGGCCACCGCCGCGCACAGCAGCACGATGGAGGCCGCCAGCACCGCGCCCAGCCAGGGCGTGCTGGTCCACCACAGCACGCGTCCCAACGACAGCACCGCGGCAAGCCCGGCGCTGCCGGCCGCGAACAGCACGAAGGTGGCCGCGTCGAGTTTCTCGAACACCCGGTAGCGATCGCTTGGCGGCAGCTTGAGCGCCAGCACGCAGGCCAGCGCGAAGATCGCCAGGCCCAGTTCGAACAGGTACAGGCCGCGCCACTCGCCGAATTCGAGCAGCTCGGTTGAAAACACCCGCGCCAATGGCAGGGCCAGCTGGGTCAGGCCCAGGCCGGTGACCACGGCCTTCAGGCGATGCTTG
>Ga0160434_100369_pt1 | contig 13855 bp, 12 predicted proteins | sample HID1973I_E0MG_FD_108273 | JGI IMG/M metagenome (GOLD analysis project Ga0160434, IMG submission 108273) | Enriched mosquito-associated microbial communities from UW Madison campus, WI, USA - HID1973I_E0 MG | ecosystem: Host-associated > Arthropoda: Insects > Digestive system > Unclassified ...
CCCCCCGGGCAGGAGGCCGGCGCCGGCGCCACCGGCCGAGCGCGCGTTGCGCTTGAGGGTGAGGTGCTGGCGGTAGTTGCCGTCGCCGATGACGTGTTGCACCCGGCTGACCAGATAGGCGCCCCCGAGCTGGGTGCCGGTGCCGGCGACGTTGACCACGCGGTACGGCGCCAGTGACTGGTCGTAGTCATTGGCATCGAGGTCGACGCTGGCGGTGTAGGCGAAGCTGGAGAGGTCGACCGCGGCCACCGTCGCCGCATCGAGGTCGCTTTGTTCCTCGCGCGCGTCGTGCAGCAGGGTGAGCGCGCCGGACGGGACCTGGTCGTGCGTGGCTTCATCGCCGAGCGGATCCAGTTCAGGGCGGTCGGACTGGCTGTCGAGCAACTGCTTGTCCGACACCCGCACGCTGCCGGCGCGCGCGGCCAGCGGCTGCAGCGCATCGAACTGGGCGGAGAATTTCTGCACGTTGCGCTCGCTGCCGATCAACAGCAGTTCGGCGGCATCGTCGGTGGCCAGCGAGGGCCGCGCGAACACGCATACGCTCTGGCCCGGCAGTTCGCCGGGCTTGACCTGCACATACATCCCATTGCGCCGCGCAAGATCGCGCAACAGCTGCATCGCGGTGCCGCGCTGGACCACGAAGCGTGTCTGCGCGCCGCCGGCGGCCGGCACGCTCTGCACATCGGGGGTCAGGCCGCCTTCGCTGATCAGCGCCTGCGCGATCTCGTGCGCGGCCATGTCCTCGAACAGCGCCACGCGCTCGGTCTGGCTGAGCAGCACGCTGTCGTCGTGCACCACCAGGGTCATTGCGCTGTCGCCGGGGCTGGCGCTCATCTCGAAGCGCTGCGCCACGATCGGCCCGTCGATCAGCGCGTTGTAGTCACCTGCACCGACCCGCACTTCCACCCGCACGCGCTGGAAAGCCTGGGCGAACGGCGCGTCGATGTTCGACCACACGCCATCGTCGCCCAGGGCCAGGTCGATATCGATCTCGCCCTCGCTGGCCACGCCGATGGCCTGGTCCACGCGCACCTCGCGCAGCAGCGCGAGCTGCTCGTCGCTGGCCGCTTGGCCGTTGAGGAAGATGCGCAGTTCGACCAGGCTCATGGCGGCGTCACTTGCTCGGCACGTCGATGCGGCGGCCGGGCTCGGCCACCAGGGTGTTTGCTTCCAGCTCGCTGTTGGCATCGGCGATGTGCCAGAAGCGGGTGCCGTCGCGATAACGGCGCCAGCCCATCACGTCGAGCTGGTCGTGCGCGTGGACCACGGTCTGTTCGCCGTCCTGCGCCGGCAACCGGCGTGGCTGCAATGCCGTCACCTGGCGTCCGGCCGCATCGGTGGCGGTCATGGTTGGCAGGCCGTAATAGCGGGAGTTCTTCAGGAACATGGGGTTCTCCTAGAACGGAATGATCTCGATCGCGCTTTCGACCGACTTGGCCAGGTTGGCGACGGCCTGCACGTCCTTGATCGCCCGCGTATAGGCCAGCGCGCCCTGGCCGATCTTGTCGCTGCTGTTGCGGTTGAAGGTGATCACCTCCAGGCCGATCTGCACTTCGGCCTGCACCGGGTTGAGGAACACATCGAACTTCTGCTCGGTGATGGTCATGCTCTTGATCCGCACCGGCAGCACCCGCGCTGCGCCCCACATGAAGAGGATGCGTGGCAGCACTTCGCGCGGCGTCGGACGGGTCGGTGGCGCGGTATTGGCGCCCAGGCCCAATGCGTCGCCGATGGCATCGATGGCCTGGCCAAGCACGCCGCCCAGCGGCGCGGCCGGGTAGACCATCTTCTCCAGCGCGGCCAGTTGCGGACCAATGCCGAACACGCGCGGGATCGCCGACACCGCGCCGCCACTGCCCAGGTCGTCGGCCGCCGAGAAGCGTGCCGAGACGGTGAAACTTTCGCTGGGCGGGGAGACGGTCTGCGCCGGCTCGCGTTCGCGCGTGCGCGCGGCGGTGTTGGCACCGGGCGGTTCGGGGATGGTGATGGTGCGCGCCAGTTGTTCCGGGTTGAACTGGAAAAACACCAGGTTCGGGATCGGGCCGAGGAACTCGCCGCTGTACTCGACCAGCACGCCACGCAGCAGGAAACCGGACATATCAGGGCGCCTCCGTATCGGCACCGGGCTGCACCGGCGCCAGCAGCGCGGCCAGGCCATCGGCGATCAGGCCACGCAGCAGCGCTGGGTCCGTCGCCGCGCGCGCATCCAGCGGCGGCAGGCGCAGGCTCGCGCCGAGGTCGCGCCAGCGCGCCACATCGACGGTGCGCGCGTCCAGGCGCGTCCACAGCTCGCCTTCCAATCCGTCCAGGGCCGAACGCACCAGGTCCGGACGCACGCCTTGCAAGTGCAGGCGCAGGCGGTCGATCTTCAGGGTGCCGCTCATGCCGACTCCACGAACAGCGGGCGCACCAGCGCCTCATAGGGGCCGAAGGTTTCCGGCGCGTTGGGGCGGTTGAGCTTGTCCAGCTCGCGCTTGACCGCGCACAGCACCGGCGCCATGTCGATGCGCGGCGCCTCGTCGTTGCGCGCGGCCTGCAGGCTGGCGTTGAAGGCGATCGAGCGGATATGTCCGCCGGCCAGCGGGAACAGCCGTGCCAGCGCGGCGAAATCCAGCGCCGAAGTGTCAACGCCCGCCGGGAACACGCCGCGCCAAAGCCGCTCGCGTTCCCGCTCGCCCGGCAGCGGAAACTCGATCAGGTAGCGCAGGCGGCGCAGGAAGGCTTCATCGAGATCCTTGCGCCGGTTGGTCGCCAGCACCGCGATGCCCTTGAGCCGTTCCATGCGTTCGAGCAGGTAGCTGATCTCGATGTTGGCGAAGCGGTCGTGCGCGTCCTTGACGTTGGTGCGCTTGCCGAACAGCGCGTCGGCCTCGTCGAAGAAGATCACCGCATCGCTTTCCTCGGCGGCGTCGAAGACGCGCTTGAGGTTCTTTTCGGTCTCGCCGATGTACTTGTTGACGACCTGCGAGAGATCGATGCGGAACATCGGCAACTGCAGTTCGCTGGCCAGCGCCTCGGCGGCCATGGTCTTGCCGGTGCCGGGCGGGCCGCAGAACACCACCGACAGGCCGGCGTCGTTCCAGGCACGCGCGTTGCCCCAGCGGTAATGCACGCGGGTCAGTGCGCGCATCGCCTGCACGATCTCTTCCAGCTGGATCTGCTGCGCTGGCGGCAACACCATGTCGCCGAGCACGAAGCGCGGGTCCACGCGCTGGGCCAGCGTGCCCAGGTCCGGGCGGCTCTGGCTGCGGCAGAGCGCTTGCAGGCGCTCGCCATCGAGATGGGATTCGCGGTCGGCCGCGCTGCCGACCGCGGCGATGGCGGCCGGGCCGAGGCGGAAGCGCCTTGCCGCTTCGGCCAGCTCCGGGCCGAGCGCGGCGGCGCGCGGGCCCAGTGCGCGGGCGAAGCGGCGCAGGCGCGTCGCGTAGTCGGTCGGCGGCAGTACGAGGGCGGCCTGGGTGGCGGGCCGCGGCAGCGTTTGCGCGGCGGCCAGGTCGTGGACGGGCGCCAGCCAGCGTACCGGGGTGCGCGGCCAACGCATCGGATCGGCCGCGCCGTGGTCGTCGGCGCTGCGGGTCTGCAGGGGCAACAACACGTCGGCGCGATACAGCCAGCACCAGGCCGCCAGTGCGGCCAGGGCAGTGGGCTCGGGCAGGGGGTCGGCGACCAGCGCGACCACCGCGCGGTCCTGCAATGTCGCCAGCTCGCTGGCCCACTCGGCGAAATCGCAGCCAGCGTCGCCCAGCAGCGGCACGAATTGCGCGCGCAACGGCGGCTCGCGCAGGAGTTGCGCGGCTACTTGCAGCGACTCGGGTGCTGCGGGGGGGGCTTCCTCGTTACGCGGCAGCGGCGCGTGCAGCAGCTGCAGCTCGGGCGGCAGGCGACCGTCGTCGCGCAGCAGCGCGTGGGCGATGTAGTCGCTGACCGTGTAGCCGGCCGCAGGTGCCTGCGAAGCGTCGTTGCGAACGAGGATGCCGTGCACGAACAAGGCGTGCACGCCGTCCTGCGCGGGCCCGGTGTCGGCATCGGCGATGTCGTCGAATAGTCGCTGTGCCAAGGCCAGCGTGGGCAGGCCGCGGCTGGCATCGCCGCCACAGGCGCCGAGCACCGGCGCGCAGCCGGGGTCGGCCTGTGCGAGCAAGCCGAGTGCCAGCGCGAACTGCGCTGATTCGTCCAGGTGCAAGCGCTCGGTGATGGCCAGCCACGGGCCAGGCGTCTGCAGCCGGCGCGCGCGCAGGCGCTCGATGCGTTGTTGCAGGAACCCGGCGGTCGGGTCTTCCTCGAAGAAGCGCTGGCGGTCGCCGGCAAAGCGCGACAGGTCCAGGCTTTCCAGCAATGCGTCGCCCGCCGGTGGCAGCGGCATCGCGGCGAGTTGCTCGGGGGCCGGCGCCAGGCCGGTGCGCTGCTGCCACAACCAGCAGATCTCACGCCGCAGCCGCAGCGTGGCTTCGCCCAGCCAGCTCGCCACCAGCGGATCGGCCACGCGCAGGCGCGGGTCGAACATCGGCGACTCGGCGGCGAATTCGGTGACCGGCATGGCCAGCGTGTCCGGCGCGGCGTTCACAGCACCCACTCCACGCGCGGCGTCACCACGGCTTGCGCGCCGTTGACCCGCACGATCAGGTAGTACTCGCCAGGGGGCAGCGGGTGCAGGCTGTCGACGCTGGCCAGCAGCGCGGTCTGCGCCACGCTGCCGGTGACTTCCACGTTCAGCGCCACCGCGCCGTCGCGATAGAAGGCGACGAAGATGCTGTCGTCAGGCCCACCCAATCGCTGCCCGGTCAGGGTGACATCGCCGAACAGGCGGCCGGCGTTGTTGGTCAGCGCGCCGAGGCTGGCCGACACCACCTGCGGCAGCAAGGTGGCGAATTGCGGATTGCTGGCGAACCAGCGCCCGCTCGGCAGGCGCTGTGCTGCAGTGACCGGATGCATGCCGGCGGACAGCGCCGGCACGGCCGGAATCCGCACCTGCACTGCGCCTTCGCGCGCGGCGATCACCGGCAGGGCAAGCGGGCCGATGTTGACCTGCTCGATCGATCCACCCAGGCCGGCGCCCTGCAGTTCGATCACGCTGTCCACTTCGAAGCGCGCCGGCACCACGCGTTCCAGCAACGGGCCCATCGTCGGCAGCACGGCCACGCCCTCGGCGCCGGGCGGGCCCACGCTGAGCACGGGCGGCGCGTACTCGGGCAGCACGTCCGGCACGATCAATACCGGACGCACCTGGAAGGCGACCGACAGCCGGTACTTCTCGTCGGTGCCCTGCATGATCTTCGACAGCAGGTCGACGTCGCAGGGGTCGAAGGTCAGCTTGAGCGGCTCGGGGTTGTCGGCCAGCGCCGGCACGCTCGGGCGCAGGAAGTTCAGTTCGCGCAGGCAGGCCATGCCGCGCGCCAGCAGCCGGTGTGCGGCGACCGAATCGCTGTCGTGGCCCTGGTCGTAGGCGGTGAGCAGATAGCGCAGGGTCAGCCACAGTGGCGCGGGCTGGCCTTCGTCCAGCGACTGGTTTTTCAGGTAGGGGTCGAAGTCGGCCTGGAACAGGAACAGGTTGAGCTTGGGCTCCTCGTCGCTGTTGGCGGCCAGGTCGGGCCGGCTGACCGTGACCAGCAACGACGTGCGCAGGGAGATCTGCGAGCGCAGCGCTTCGGAGACCGCGCCGATGGCTTCCTGGGTGGCGGCGAGGGACATGTCAGCCGCTCCGCAGGTAGTGGCGGCGCGGGTTGAACGTCGAGCGCGGCGCAGTGGGGGCGATGGCTGCCGGCGCGGGCGACGCGGCAGGCGCGGGTGCCGGTGCGCCGACGATGTCGAGTTCGACACGGCCGATCTGGATCTGCCAGTGCGGCGCCGCTGCGGCGACCGGTGCGCTTGCAATGGGCGCAGCGCGCAGCGGCTGCGCCGCGCTGGCTGGGCGGGCAGGGCGTACCGGCGTGGCCGCAAGGGGGGCGGGGGTGTCCTGCGCGTCCTGGGCAGGGGGTGCCGCATCGGGCAGTGTCATCGCAGACGGCGCGAGCGTTGCGCGCGTGGCACGCGGAAGGGCGCGCAAGGCCGGCGCGGAGGGCGGACGTGCGACCGGCGCCTGCGCGCGGGCAGAAGGCTTCGCCGGTGCGGGCTGCTCGCGGCGATCGTCGGCGCGAGACGGGGTGACGGATGCGGCCGCTTCGATCGGCGAAGGGAGCGCAACGGTTGCCATGTTCGGCGTGGGCATCGACACAGCTGGCGTCTCTGCCGCAGGCAATATCGGCGCTGGCGCTGCACGCACGGGCATCGCGATCTGCGCAGCCTCGGTCGGTTCCGTAGCGCGCGTTGCCGACGCCTTGCCGAGGGCGGGTTCGGCGATGGCCGGCGCTGCGTGCGCAACGGGAGACGGTGTTGCCGTTGCCTCCGCGGCGGGCAGCGCGCTCGTCATGTCCGGCGCCGGCGTCTCAGCCCACTGATCGACTTCGGCAAAATCCGCCGCGAGCGACGGTTCGGCACCGGGCGAATGTTCCGCGCCCGCCACCGACGCCGCCGGTGCGGCGGGCGCCGCGCCATCGCCACCGCGTTGTGCGAGCCGGGCGAAATAGGGGTTCATGCGAACTCTGCCTGCAGGCGCGCCAGGTAGCGGCGGCGCCGCCAGCCCGGCATTGCGACGATCTGCGCTTCACTCCAGTGGTAAGCGCGTGCCAGCCGGTGTACCTCTTCGAGCACGCTTTGCTGGTGGCGTCGCAGCGCATCCAGCAGCAAGGCTTCGAGATCGATCGCCACCGGCGTCGGGTGATCGCAGAACGGGCAGGGCACTTCCAGGGTCAGCGCGGTCAGCGGATCGGCGGCCTCCAGCGCGGCGGCGAAGGGTGCCAGCCATGCCGAGGGAAACGTCCAGTCCGGCGCCGGCGCCTGACCAGCGACCAGCAGCACCAGCCGACGCGCCAGCCACGCTTCGTCGCCGCCATGCGCGCGCCAGGCGACCAGATCGCCGGTGTCGGGCAGACGGCAGCGCAGCGGCGTGCCATCCGGTGCTTGCCATTCCAGCTGCGTGGGCGCGTCGCGTTCGAACTGGCGCAGGCCGAGGTCAAGCTCGATCTGCCCACCACACTCGGCATCCGTGCATCGCGCCAGTGCCGGCAATTGTTCGCCAACACTGCTGCGCGCGATCGCCAACAGGCCCTGCAACCGCTGCGCGACATTCCAGCGCGCCACCGCGTGGCTGGCGAGCGGCGCATCGTCAGCGTCGCGCAGGCAGGCCGACAGCAGGCGTGTACCCAGCGCGGCCGTATCCAGCGCGGCGAAATCGATGTCCAGGTCCTCGCTGCGGCTGGCAAACTCGCCGGCCCGCCAGCACGGCACAGACAGACCGACAGGGGAGGGACGGTCGGTCATCAACCGGCCTCGGCGGGCTCGGCGGTGTCGACATCGCGCTCCCAGCCTTCCAGTTCGATCTTGAGGTTCTCGATCGCCACCGCGTTGGCGTTGGCGTCCAGGTCGGGCATCGCCGTGTATTCGCTGACCCAGCACGCGTGCAGGAAATAGCGCTTGGCGACCTGGCCCTTTTCGTTCATCACTTCCAGGGTCAGTTCCTTCTTGTAGCCGGCCAGGTCCATGGTCGGGTCGCCGGCATAGGCGTGGACCTTGTTGGCCCACACCTCGAACTCCGGGTCGTGGGTGATGCCGCGCTCCAGCGTGATCGGCTCATAGCTGGTGCGACCGGGCGACTTGTGGTCGATGCTGTTCTCGCCGCCGCTGCGGTACTTGACCACCTCGGTGGTGCGCTTGAGCGAGCTGGCCTTGCTGACCCCGAGCACGGCCTTGTTGTCCCACAACACGCGGAACTTGAAGTTCTTGTACGGATCGAAGCGATGGGTGTTGATGACGAAACCGGTATTGGCCACGGGACGAACTCCTCGACTGGGCGCCTGTCCGCCGGCATGGCGGACAGGCCGGGATGACGGAACGCGCTACAGGTCGCCGGCGATCTGCTGGATCTTGATCACCACGAATTCGGCCGGCTTGAGCGGCGCGAAGCCCACCTCGACGTTGACGATCCCCTTGTTGCGGTCGTCCTGGGTGGTGGTGTCCTTGTCGCATTTGACGAAGAACGCTTCCTTCGGGCTGGTGCCCTGGAACGCGCCCTGGCGGAACAGCGACATCATGTAGGCGTTGAGATTGAGCCGGATCTTGGCCCACAGCGGTTCGTCGTTGGGCTCGAACACCACCCAGCGCGTGCCGCGGTACAGCGACTCTTCCAGCATCAGTGCCAAGCGACGGATCGGGATGTACTTCCATTCGCTGCCCAGGTCATCGTCGCCGGCCAGGGTGCGCGCACCCCAGTTGACGGTGCCGTTGGGGAACACGCGGATGCAGTTGACCGCCTTCTTGTTGAGCACGCCATTCTCGGCGTCGGTGAGCTTGACCTCGACGCCGAGGATGTCGCGCACGTCCGCTTCCAGGCCGGCCGGCGCCTTCCACACGCCGCGCGTGGCATCGGTGCGCGCCATCAGGCCGGCGATGGCACCGGACGGCCCGATGTACTTGCGCAGGCCGTTGTTGTCGAACATCAGGCGCGGGTAGAACACGGCCGCATGGGTGATGACCGACACGCCGAGCGCGGCGATCTTCGAGGTGTCGCCGGTGACCACCGGGCGCTTGTCGGTGCCGGTCCAGTCGGGTGGCGAATCGACCAGCAGGAATGCACGATGCGCAGCGCAGTACACGCTGGCCGGGCCCCACAGGGTCTGGTGCACGACGGCCGGCACGCCTTCGTCGGCCGGCAGGATCATCAGGTTGAACAGGTCCATCGAATCGAGCGCGTGGAAGCCGCTCTGCGCGACCGGGTCGCCGAAGTAGTCGCTCGCCAGTGGCGGGTTGCCTTCGTCGCCGTCGATGCCCAGCGAGGAGAATGGCGAGGGCGCGCCGGTGCCGAATGCGGTCTGCCCGGTGTTGAAGGCGGTATCCACACCGACGCCGGCGGGCACCGCGACGATGCCCGACGGCACGCCGGACACACCCGGCACCTTGGGCAGCAGCGCGATCTCATAGCCCCAGCGTTCGGCGCGGTACGCCCCGACGGCTTGCGAGTTGATTGCACTCACCAGGATGTCGAGCTTCTCGCGGATGCCATCGCCATTGCCGGCGGCCGACTGGTGCCAGAAGCTGGCCGCGCCCACGGTGCGCAGGTCGAACGGGGCGACGGTCAGGGCGAGCGCGGGTTGGCCATCGAAAGCCAGCGAGGTCACTGCGCCCTGGGTCATGCCGGCGAGGTTGTTGAGGTAGGCGCCCAGGTCGCGATGGTCGAAGGCGACCGCCGCGCCCATGTGCGGATGCCACAGCGCCGCGTTGGGCGCCGGGCGGAAATTGCTGAAGCGGGTCTGCTCCAGGCCACCCTGGTCGGCGCCGAACAGCAGCGGGCCGGCGATGTCGCGCGAGGTCGCGCGGCTGATGCGCACGCTGGCGTTCTGGTCGCTGGTCGAGGTCACGGTCAGCAACCGGCCGACGTTGGCGCCGCCGTCGACCAGCGTGGCGGCCACGGTCTGGATCGGCGTGACCCCGGACAGCGCGGTGTTGATGCGCAGGCTCAGTTCGGCCTCGACGTTGGCCGCGGTCAGCGCCGGGCCGGCCAACGAGACCCGTACCGGCGCGGCGTCATTGACCGAGACCATCAAGGTGTCCTGGCCGCCGGTGATCAGCCCTTGCAGCGTGGTCGCGGCCGCGGCGACGGTGGCGCCCAGCGGCCGGCGTGCCTGTGCGTAGCCGGAGAAGCTGTTGGCGGCCACGTTGATGAAGGCACCGGGCACGGTGGGATCGCCCATGCCGGGTGCCAGCCCCAGTTCGATCAAGTCCGAGCTCTGGGTCACGAAGGCCGGCGCGAAGCGCGGCGAACGCGGATTCATCGACAGGCCGAGGTGGCGTTCGGAGGCGATGGTGATGCCGCCTTCGACCTGCAGCACCGATAGGTTGAAGGTGTCGTGCGGGCTGGCCGTGGCGTAGTCCACCACCAGCCGCAGCTGGTTGCCCCAGGTGCCTTCGGAGCGCGCCGTGGCCAGCAGCACCGGCTGCGCTGGCGAGGCCAGGCTGTGCAGGGTGATCGAGGCCGGCGCGGCGCCGTTGGCGATGCGTACCACGTAGCAATCGCTGCCGCCGTTGGCGAAGAACTGGCGCACCGCGAAGCCGAGGTCGCTCTGCGGATGTGGCGCGCCGAAGCTGCGGGTGAAGTCGGCCAGGCTGAGGCAGCGCACCGCCTTGTTCAACTTGCCCTTGCTGGTGCGGCCGAGGAACGCGGCGATCGAGGTCGATACGCTGGTGATGGTGTGCACCCCGCTCGAGACTTCGTCGATGTAGACGCCGGGGTAGCTGACGGTGACTGCCATACGGAACTCCTTCGCTGGCCTCGGCGCAATGCGCGACGCCGTTCGTGGGTGAGGGCGGGCGGCCTAGTGGCCCTCGCCGTTTACGTGGTCGTGGCGCTCGCTGGCCGCGGCATACAGGCAGGTGCCGTCGGGCAGTTGCGTGCATTGCATTTCGCCACCGGCGACCAGGCGGTCCAGCGCGGCCAACAGCAGGTCGAGCGGCACGCTTTGCAGGGTCGGTGGCAACCACCAGCGGCGGATGCCTTCCGGGCTGTCGGCGGCATCGGGATGCCGGCCGAGATAGCCGCGCAACGCATCGCACACCGCCCGGGACATCCCTGGTGCGTCTGCCGACATGTGGCCTCCGGTAAGCGTCGGCGCGGACGCATCGGCATGAGCGCAAGACGCGTGCCAGGTTTTGGCGCGGCGCGAGGGGTCTATGAATCAAGGAGTTGCGAGGTTGCCGTGGCGCAAGCCGGGTCGTCGGCGACCCGGTTGGCGGGGGGGCGCGGACCCGGCGGGTCGCGGGAGACCCGGCTGGCCCACAGGCGTCGCGGATGACCGGCTGGGTGCACTGTAGGAGGGGCTTCAGCCCCGACGAGCGGAGTCGGGATCTGTCAGCTGGCTGTCGGGGCTAAAGCCCCTCCCACAGTGCACCCAGCAAACCCACAGGCGCCGCGGGTTGCTCGCTGGAGAAATTGTAGGAGGGGCTTCAGCCCCGACGAGCGGAGTCGCGATCTGTCAGGTGGCTGTCGCGGCTGAAGCCGCTCCTACAGTGCACCCAGTCGACCCACAGGCCCCGCGGTTGCCCGCTGGAGAAATTGTAGGAGGGGCTTCAGCCCCGACGAGCGAAGTTGCGATCCGTCAGATAGCGGTTGGGACTGAAGCCCCTCCCACAAAAAATCAACGCGTGGCGATGCCGTACTTCTTGATCAACCGCCCCACCGAGCGCCGTTCCTTGCACGCCAGGCGCGCAGCTTCGGTGACATTGCCGCGTGTAGTCTCCAGCAAGCGGGTCAGGTACTCGCGTTCGAACGCTTCGATGGCACGCGACTTGGCGCTGCGGAAATCGTCCCGCATCGGGTCCCTGGCGCAGGCCGACACGCTGTGCGCTGCCGCGGCCGATCTCTCGCCAGCCGGCGCACGCCGCGCACGCTCGGACTGCTCGAAGACAATCTCCACACCCTCGCTAAGCAGCACCGCGCGATGGATCATGCTTTCCAGCTCGCGGATATTCCCCGGCCAGTCGTGCTGCAGCATCCACTCCCAGCAGGCCGCACTGAGCGGCCGCTGCGGCAGGCCGTAGCGCTCGCTGTACTGCTTCAGGTAGTGCCGGGTCAGCGGCGCCAGGTCGGCGCGGCGCTCGCGCAGCGGCGGTACACGCAACTGAATGATGTTGAGGCGATACATCAGGTCGCTGCGAAACGCGCCACGCCTTACCAGCTCGTGCAGCGGCTGGTTGGTGGCAGCAATGATCCGGCTGTGCGAAGTGCGCTCGGCCGATTGCCCGACCGGCCGGTAGCAATGCTCCTGCAGGAAACGCAGCATCGCAACCTGGCCTTTGCCGGGGAGCGTGTCGATCTCGTCGAGGAACAAAGTGCCGTCATGCGCCTGGGCGACCACGCCATCGCGATTGCTGTGCGCATCGGTGAATGCGCCACGCACGTGGCCGAACAATTCAGATTCGATCAAGGCCTCGGGTACCGCACCGCAATTCAGCGCCACGAACGGCTTGCCTACGCGCGCACTGGAATAGTGGATGGCGCGCGCAGTCAATTCCTTGCCGACGCCGGTCTCGCCTTCGATCAATACCGGCGCATCAGTGCGCGCGATGCGGTCGATCTGCCGCAGCAACAGGCTGAATTCGACCGAATGGCCGACCATGCCACCGCGCGCGGGATCGGCGAGCGCGTTGCCGGTCCAATGGTCTGCGGGCGGGGCGGGAATCGGAACGGGCGATCCGTGCAGTATCTGACGCTTCATGCGCGTATTCCTTTGCTAACAAGGACAACAACGCAGGCGGGCGGCATACCGGCCAGGACAGTAGAGCGACAGACGCAGCGTATTCGCGTCGCAGACACCTTAGAAGCCTCATTGCCGTCCCTGGCGGCTATTGTCCCCTCAGCGCAGCAGGAAAAGCCCTGCTGCCGCTGACAAAACCACCACATACACCACGCACATGCCGATCTTGATCGGCTTTTCCCAATGACGGATGAGTTCCACGGCGTTGTCTCAGACTGCTCCCCTGTTTGTGAGGCTAATCACTTTTCGGCCGCTTCGCTAGTCGGGAATTTTCCGGGCTTCCCCGGCCCGCCGATAGCGCAAGCGCAGGCGTGGAATGCTGCAGCGCGGCAGCGGTGCCAATGCGGTGCTGGTGACCGGCACCCTGCGCCCCCATGCTGAAGACAGCCCTTTCCAGGAACGCCGATGATCCCCCTTTCCGTTCTCGACCTGGCCCCGGTCTGCGAAGGCAGCGAGCCCTCCGGCGCCTTCGCCAACATGCTCGACGTGGCGCAACACGCCGAGCGCTGGGGCTACCACCGCTACTGGCTGGCCGAGCACCACAACATGCCCGGCATCGCCAGCGCCGCCACCGCGGTGCTGATCGGCCATGTCGCCGGCGGCACCCGCAGCATCCGCGTCGGCGCCGGCGGAATCATGCTGCCCAATCACGCACCGTTGCAGGTCGCCGAGCAGTTCGGCACGCTGGCCTCGCTGTATCCGGACCGCATCGACCTCGGCCTGGGCCGCGCCCCGGGCACCGACCAGGCCACCACCCGGGCGCTGCGCCGCTATTTCGATGGCGCCGAGCAGTTCCCGCAGGACGTGGCCGAGCTGTTGCGCTATTTCGAACCGGCCGTGGCCGGCCAACTGGTCCAGGCCGTGCCCGGCGCCGGCATCGACGTGCCGGTGTGGCTGCTCGGCTCCAGCCTGTTCAGCGCCCGTCTGGCAGCGGCGATGGGCCTGCGTTTCGCCTTCGCCTCGCACTTCGCCCCGGATGCGATGGATGAGGCGGTGGCGATCTACCGGCGCGACTTCATGCCCTCCGAGCACCTGCGCGAGCCCTACGCGATGCTGGCGCTGAACGTGGTCGCCGCCGAATCTGAAGCCGAGGCGCGGCGCTTGTTTACCAGCCAGCAGCAGAGTTTCGTCAACCTGCGCCGCGGCCGACCGGGGCGTATTCCGCCGCCGCTGGACGACATCGAAGCGTTCTGGCAGCCGCACGAGAAGGCCGGCGTCGAACGCGCGCTGGCTTGTGCGGTGCTGGGCGACGCGCAGGCGGTGGGCGAGGGCATCGCCGCTTTCGTCGAGCGCCACCGCCCGGACGAGCTCTTGCTGACCGCCAACATCTACGACCACGCCGCGCGGCTGCGTTCGTTCGAACTGGCCGCGCAGGCCTGGCAGTCGCGTCAGGGCTGACGAAACGCGCGCAGGCGGTTCACGTCGCTTTGCGCGCCGATCGGCTCGAATGGGGCATCCATTCGAGGAGCAAGAAAATGAGCCGTCGCCAAGACGATATCCAGCAGTTGGCCGAG
>Ga0160434_100370_pt1 | contig 13774 bp, 19 predicted proteins | sample HID1973I_E0MG_FD_108273 | JGI IMG/M metagenome (GOLD analysis project Ga0160434, IMG submission 108273) | Enriched mosquito-associated microbial communities from UW Madison campus, WI, USA - HID1973I_E0 MG | ecosystem: Host-associated > Arthropoda: Insects > Digestive system > Unclassified ...
CCTGGTCTCGGCCGAGATCCTCCCGCGCTTCGAAACGGGCACCCCGTTCGTCTCAGCCCACTCACGGATTTGGCCGGCGTCCGACGCTCCACGCCCGGCACGCGTTCGAGCAGGCCGAGCCGACGCTGCACCGGTCCGTCGGCCGGCAGCCACGTAGGGCGCGATTGCGGCCTCGAACTCCGCCGCATGCTTGTCGTTGAGGTCGATCTCGTATGTCTTGCCCGCCGCCGAGAACACCACGGTCTGGGTGGCCTCGGAGCCGTCGATGTCGTCGGTGAGTAGGACCTGGATCTTTTGAGCCATCACGTGTCTCCCTTTGCTGGTACGTCTATACCTCACCAATCTAGTCCATCTCCACCGCTAACACGCCAGCGTGGCAAAGGGGGCGCGGGCAATAACAGCGTGAACCGCATGCGGAGGGTGTGACGTGACACCGAGACCAGACCGCGCAAGCCGTATCCCCATGACGTCGATCACGGCCGTCGAGAGGGACCCTCCCCATTTCGCGCATCGCCGACGTCTAGCTCTGCACGTCGACGTTCTCGAACGGCAAGTGCGCATCGCGCTACACCACCTCGACGCTGTCTGGGCTATTGAGTCCGGGGGTGCGCATCCCGAGCGGCCGTCGCGACTCGCGGTGCTGAGATCATCAAGATTCGCGCCATCTTCGTTGCCAATGCGTAGCGAGCGGTCCGTCAGTTGACCTCGTAGGCCCGGAGTGTGAATCCCCCACCTACTTCACGCACCAGGACGCAACGAGCGAGCGGGGTGACCGGGGTCACGAACATCTTCCCTCGTGCGGTTGCTGGCAGCGACGCAACGACGGCCGGCGTGACGTGTAACTCGTCTCCGAGTTTCAAAGGCCAGCCGAGCGCGAGCCGCCCTAGATATGAGCCGATAGGTGTTGGCGTTACCTGGACAACCCATCGACCGACGGCCGGAACGACCGCGACGCGCTGAAAGTCGACGAGCAGCGACCCCAGATGCTGCGTGAGCGGTGACGATGACGTCCGAGAGCCGTGAGGCATCTTCAGCTCGACAACATCGCTTCCATCTACGACGAGGTCGACCCTGGCTCCAGGCAGTTCCGGGTAGAGCACTTCGGTGACGATGCGATGCCCGTCCACACCGTGGCTGGCTAGGGCCTCAATGGCCATCCATCGGAGCACGCTCTCGGACACCAGATGCCCGAGCCCTCGGTCCACGTCTACACGTAGCCGGTCGGCTGTGTCCGCCCACACACCTTTCCAGTCGATCGCCATGCTCGGACCGTACCGCGGCATCAGTTCCCCGCTTGAAGTCAGGGACCCTGCCTCGGTACGGCGTAGAAGACGCGAATGGAGGACCATTTGCGCCGGAAGAACACCGCGAACCACGCCTCAGTGCCCAGCGAGAATGCGGTTAGAGCCCCAAGGAGAGCCCAACTTCTCACGTCTTCAAGTGCGCTTGTGGCTTGGAAGACGATGCCCAGGCCGACCATCGCACTTATCCATCCGCTGCCGAGCAGCAAGAGGGCCGTCGATGCGTAGGGGTAACTCATGTGAGTGTTCCCTGACATCAGGCCGCTCTCCCAGCCCATCGCTCGACCTCCGACGAGGTCGTTGATCCGGGCTTCGAGGTCGCGTATCCACCGCCCCACCCGTTGGGAACGGTCGTATTCGCCGAGCCAGATGAGGAGCCCTGTCTTGGAGAGTTGGGGTACGAAGATGACGGCAACGAGTCCGGCGACCAGACCGGGCGTGGAGTCGGACAGCAGCCCAGCGATGATGATGGCGAGCGCACCGAACGTGAAGTTCGCGACGGTGACACGGTTCGAGATCGCAGTGGTCGACTCTGCCCGGAGTGTCTCGTACTCAGCCAGAGCTGCCTGCAACTGAGCTGCGCGAGCGTCGAACTCATCGTCTCGGTCGCTCACAAGTTGACCTCCTCACTCAGGACAGACAGCACTTCTCCGGGGCGGCAAAGCGTGGCGTTGAACCCCGCCCTGAGAGCGCGTTCGACATTGGGCTCGCGGTCGTCAACTACAAGGAAGTCAGCGGCATCCAGTGTGCTTGCTGCGACCTCGAACAGCCCGACGGGGTCAGACTTGGTCACGTGGGCGGCCGATGACACGAACTCCCACCGAGGCCCCCCCGGTCCGAGGCCCAATAGAGCAACCTGCTTCGGATACCAGAATGACGTGTTGTTCGTGATGAGACCCCAGGGCGTGCCAGCACGGTCGAGAGCATCCAACGCAGCGATCGCCCCGGGCAGCGCCTGGAGCAGTGCTAGCTCTGTTTCACGGACCAGCGCCGCTGGGATCGTAACTTCGAGCCGCTGAGAGAGGTCGAGCCAGTACGCATCTTCATCCGCCGCCGCTCGCGCGTACGTTTCCCAGAGGTCTTGGCCAACGTGTGCCGCCGTCACCTGGTCAACCCCAACCCGATCAGCGATGCCTACGCCTGGAGCAAGCAGCAGGGTCTCCCAAGGGTCAACCGTTAATACCCCACCGACGTCGAGCAGGACCGCACGTGGAGAACTCGTATATTCCACGTCACACCTCCGCGACTCGTCCTTGCCACGGTAGCGGGCCGGGACCGTCTTCGAGTGCTGCCGAGGTGCGTAGGCACCCCTCGTCGGCCGAGTCGCTGGTGTGAACCGCGAACCACGCACGCACCATCGCTGGCCCACTCACCCCACCACCGGCTCACCCACCACGCACGTTCAACTTCGACCTGTCGCGCCACGTCTCGGAGCGTGCGGCCTGCGCGGCCGAGCGCACCACGACCACGTCAATGCGGGTGCGGGGTTCCTTGTCGCACGACCCTGCCGAAGATCAAGCATCACGGCATCGCGAACCTGACCCCACGGGCAGTCCCCAACCACGCACGAGCCGGCAGGCGGAGCGGGCCCGCAGCCAAGCGAGCTTGCGAGCGTCGGCGTGGGCTGGCCGAGCGCAGCCGCACCGGCGAACTGCCACGTCCGCACCAACCGCACGCACCACTTCCACTCACCTTCTCTGCACCACCACTAGCGGCCAAGCGCACCGGTCCCACCACCCGGCCCTGCCCGGACGCCCTGATGGCTCGTAGCTCTGGATGAACCTGGTCGGCCTGGCGCAGGTCAGGTGAGAAGCCGTCGGCAGGTTCCTCCAGACAGTCCGAGCTGGTGACGCGCTGATGCGCCGCCCTGCTCTCCCTCCGAAACAGAAGCCAGCCACAAGGGGCCTCAGCCCCTTCGCCACCGGCAGCCAACAGAACAACCCCCCATAGCCATAACAGTTCGCACATATTGATGCATGGGACGAGAGCGCAAACTTGTACCCTTCAACGTCCCTGCATCAGGGGCCTTATTGGGGACGCTACGGGGACAGATTCTGCACAAGTGACGACGTATTGTTGACCACAGAGGGCGACCGTCCATCCACTGTCAGCGAAAGGACAGGCACCGTGGCACCCCGTTTCAAGACGAACGCATTTCACATTGAGCTCGCGGAGTTCCTGCGCACGTTCGGCTGGGCCACCGGCCAGCAGGCGTCGCTGTGGACCGGCGCGCACGGGTCCACCGTGAAGAAAGCTCTGTACCGAATGCGCCAGGAGGAGCTGGTGGAACGGTCCACGGTGACGAGTTATACGACGGCTTCCGGTGCGCAACGCGTGCAGGACTTGGTGCTGGTTTCGGTGTGGCACCTCACCAAGCGCGGCATGCGCGTACTCGGACCGATTGAAGAGCTACCGGGCAGCGGCGCACGTCTGAACACGCTTCCCGTGATCCGGTCTGTCGGTCAGAGTTCCACCATCAGCCATCACCTAGCTGTCGTCGACCACTGCGTCGTCGCTCGAGTACACGGCGCTCGAGTAGCGGCCGAGCGCCAGATTCGAGCGACCGAACAGGAGGTAGCGAAGACCGGGAAGGCCACCGCTGGCGAACTGCGCCGAACCCGCTTCTGGGTGAGCGTCGCACCCGACCACGACGCTCGATGGGGCGGCACTCCACCGACTCACACCCCCGATGCGGGCTGGGTTTGGCCCAATGGAGCGGTCACGGCGGCGGAGATAGAACTAGCTCGGAAGTCCGTGAAGACCTACCAGGACGCGCTCCGGACCGCATACACCTCGGGGCTGCCAACGTGGTGGTTCCCCATGCAGCGAGGCGCACGCGAGAACCTGATCGAAGCCTCTAAGAACGCGGCGCCTGTCGCCCCGGTCACCGTTGACGGACGTGTGGCGTGGTGGGGTTCAGCAGACGACATGATCCGTATCTACCCGAGCCTGTGGAACGGCGGCTGGAACTCCGACCTGGCGTCATTCGACCCACGTGCCATCTACGCCTCCATGCTGAGCCCTGTCACGGGCAGCAATGAGGCCGGCCAGCGCATCGACCCGCGCCGCTACTGGATGACCCGACCCGACGTCGCCACGCTCGCGCAGAAGACAAAGGCGGCGCGCAAAGCGGTGACCGCGCAGTCGGTCTCCCAGGCCACTGCACCCGCGGTCGGTTCGGTTCCCGCCCTTCCGCCGCTCGCCGAACGCGTCGCGATCTTGCGTGCGGCCACCGACGGTGCCCGTGCCACAGCACTCGCGCCCGGCGCGTACGCGATCGGCTCCGGTCTCGCGGCCGACTGGGACGGTGCCGTGTTCTCCGGGCTCCGCGCCGCTTGACCTCCTCCACCCAACCGAGCGCCGCCCGGCCCCACCCAGCAGCACGGGGACCGGGCGGCGCTTCGTTGCGTACCGGGACGGGTCGACTGAGAAGAGGACTGGGAGTCGCACGCGGCCGGGTCCACGAGTCCGTCAGTCGGTCACAACCCAGCGCTGCAACGCCGCGACCACCTCGGGGCGCCCGCTGCCGTCACCGCTCGCCCACGGATCCGCGGCGTTGCCCTGCAACCACACCAGAACGTCAGATGGATCAGCGTGACCACCCGCCTCGAGAGGCGCCCGCACCATCTCCCCGTCCGGGAGATCGTCTGGCCAGCGCCGCCATCCGATGCCATCAATCGTGTCGAAGATGATCCAGTCGGGTGACTCCTCAGTCGTGACGCAGGCGCAGATGGTCAGGACGTGCCGTGCACGGCCCTGCCACGAGCCAGCTGGGTTGCGCAATGCCGCACCACTCAGCAGTGCCTCAATCTCCTCGACTGCCGTGTCCTGGACGGGCTCGCTCTGCGATCGCCTACCGAACATGACGACACCGTAAACCCGACACAGCGCTGTCCGGTCAGTGCTGACGGGGAGCCTTCTTCCTCCGCCATACCCACCAGCCGCCGAGACTGCCCACCAGCAAGACCGCGCCGACCCGGAGTGCCCTCACGGAGTTGTCGGTATGCGGCTCCTCCTCCATGACGCCAGCGACAGCAGGCACGACCTCGCTCTCCCAAAGTGGGATCCCGGCCACGACACCGCCGTGATGGGAACACGCCCCACGGCGACTGATGGACGGCGAGGCCCAGCCATCAGCGCAGTGCGCGGGCGTCGTCCCGGCGTAGGTGAGAGCCGTGTGTTCCGGTGCCGGGCTCACTGCCCACACAGGGTCAGTTATTGGTGCCGGTGCTGCACCGGCCACAAACGCCGCAGCGAGCACGCCCATGACGGCAAACGCGCCGACGACCCCACTCCGACGCGCCCGAGTCGGGTTTGCCGCTACCGGGGCGTGTGCCACCGTGACGCCTTCGGCGTGCCTCTCGAGCTCAGGAGTTGTTGGCTGAGCCGTCACGACCGCGGAGGCCGCAGGGAGGTCGCGCTGAGCGGTGCAGCTCGCACAACGGTGTGGACCGGAGTGGCCGTGAGGCAGTCGGCACTCGTGCTCGTGCGTCGAACCGCGCCCGCTCACCCAACGTCGAGCGCACGGCGCTGGACCCGCTACGGCAAGTGCCGTCAACGGCGGTCCCAACGTCGCAATGATCTTGTTGAACCACGTCGCCGACGCCGCCCAAACGGTCGCCGGGGCGGTGCGGCAGGTGCCGACAACGTGGCGGTGCTCGCGGCGCGCCTGCCGCACGATGGCGACGAAGTTCCGATCGACGATCGCGATCTCGACACGACGCCCGACGGGTGCCGGAAGGACTACACGCAGCTCGTCGGCGTTGCGGGTCGACTGGACGCGGGGGTCCACGGTGCGGGCGAAAGTAAGAAGTCTCGCCATCGCGGCTTCGTCCCTGGTCGCCATGGTGGCACCGTAGCGGGCGAGCCCGCCGCGGAGGCGCCCGGCCAGTCAAAGACGCGCACGCTCATGGTGCTTCGTCGACCGGCCGATGTTCTAGCCATGAGTCCGCACGCCGAGGATCCCGCACAGGACGCCGAGCAGTCGTTGACCGTTGACGTCGGCGACGGTGGCGTCGTCAGGTTTACACGCGCGTCCGACGGCCAGGTGACTGCGAAGTTCACCGGTGTGCCGGACGACTGGCGACACGAGGCGATGGCTGAAGCGCGGGCCGTAGCAGAGCGAGAGGGCTTCCTGCGGCCGCCGCCGCTGCCCGCTGAGAGTCCGCGTCGGATCCCAGAGGAGCAGGCCCGGAATGATGCCAACTGGGCCCTCTTGTTATCCGTGGCTGCGGTCGCCGGCGGGAGGTGGATCGTCCCGCTCGTCCTCGCCGCTGCCTACGCCGGCTTGGCGACTCGAAGCGGGCAGGCAGTCTCGGGCTACCCAACGCGCTTCCGAGTCAGGGCCGCGTCCATTCTGACCACCGTTGCGTCGGTCGGATGGATTGGCCTCGCCTTCTGGTTCTACACGCGTTAAGTGAGCAGCGTCTACTGCATCTCGAACCGCCGTGCCTTCCATCACGCCTCATAACGTCACGCGCAGAATCGCCGCCTGCGGGCCTGGACCTGCGCCAGGCCGCCCGTGGGCGTCGAAGGCCTTTTTGGCCGTCAGCGGGTCACGTACGAGGCCAGCGCTCAGTTCCTGCGCGTGGACGAGCGCGTTCCGGCGGCGTCTAGCGTTCGATAGCCAGGTCGACCATGGACCCGAGCTGCGCAGCTTCGCACCGCGATGCGCTGCTGAAGTCGATCGAGTGGGAGGATCCTGGAAGCGACGACGTCCGCCGGGCGAATACCCCAAGGGTCCGCAGTGCGGCTGCAGCTTTGACCAACTTCGAGACGGGACATCGATGGAAATCAGTGAGCAGGTTGATGAGTTTGGGCTGAACTCCGAGCACGCAGCCGCGTTTCGAGCAGTGGTCGAGCAGTATGCGCCCGACGTCGACGTCCAACCCGGGTACATCAGCGTGCGCCCGCACGATCGGCATATCGCCGCGTACTTCAACAGGACGTTCGTCGACGTCGTCGTTGACCCACTCAAGGCGGACGCTGTCGCGGTGAATAACCCCGGGACAAGGGTGCAGCCGAAGCGGACCTCCACAACCGCCTACCTTCGGGTTCCTGGAAAGGCCGTGACGGCAGATCGTCTTGCAGAGTTGGTTCTGGTCGCACTTTCGTGGCGAGAGGCGGGGGCACGCTGGGGAGGCGAGGCGAGCCATTCCGGCTTGGGTGCCGATCTGGCAGGAGAGACGTGCGAGACATGCTGGACCCAGCTCGCTAACAGCGGCGCCTGCATGTGTGATGACTGACTCCGCCTCCAAGGTGCAAACCGCAACCTGCCTACGTCCCCCGCCGACGCCTCGCTGACGACTCGAACCGGTCTGTAACCGGCCGGTCGGCACTGGGGCCGTTCTAAGCCGTCAGCGAGCCGGGAAGGGCGCCCTGGGCTCAGCTCGTAAGCGTCGTCGGCCGGGTCGGCCCGTGGTCGATCGGTCGCTTGCGCCGGGCGCTCTCCGTCGCCAGGTCGATCACGATCGCGACCGGCACGGGCTCGTCGTCTTCGTCGTCCTCGTCTGGCCACCTCTGGGGAAGCCGGAGCACCCGGTCGGACGGCATCGTGCCGAGCTGGCAGTGCTGCTCCACCACCCAAGCAAGGCTGCGTTCATCCCACCCGCGTGCGAGCGCCGCGTCCAGTATTAGTACGGCCTCGACGAGCGCATCGACACGACCCGCCGCCGCGTGACCCAGGAAGGCGTCCACGGTCGCGGTGAGCCTTTGGACCGCCCCCAGCCGGGCGGTCACGACGCCACCGCCGTGAGCCGCCGCCGGCCCGTGTACGGCCTGAACACGGTCAGGACGAGCCAGCCTGGGGTCGGGCCGTTCTGGACGCTCACGTGCGCGCACACGGCCGCCAGCCCCGCCCTTGCTGGTGTCAGGAGCGCGGCTGGCGTCGTGGCGGTGGAACGCATCAGGCGGCCGTCGGCATCTGGGCTGGCGTAACGACCGGAAAGAGCGGGACAACAGTGGCCGTCTGCGCGGCGGCGGCCTTGCGAGCCCAGTAGGAGGCCGTTCTGCGCTCGACGTTCTCGGCGTGCGTCGCCTCTACGACGTGGCCGTCGCCCACTCGCACGCAAAGTTCGTTCTCACAACGGTGATCGATCTCGTAGCCGGCGCGCACGGGTCGCCCGTTCTCGAGCTCGAACGCCACGACGTGCGCCGGACGCGTACGGTCGAGCCTGAAGGTGCCGTAGCCACTTCCCGAGCGCGACCCACCCCAGACGTCACAGCTCGTACCGGTGCCGCGACTCACGTAGGTCTCGAAACGCTCCAGGGTCGTGAGGCTCGATGGTCGGCTCGGTGGAGTACCGCGCAACCCGTCCCGTGTGCCGTTCTGCTCGACGATCGCACGGTGGTCCAGGCACAGCCCGTCACGCGAGACGCGTCCGCGTCGGGTGCAACCCGGGATCGCGCACGGGCCACTGACGCGTCCTGCTGCTGTCGCTTCGGCCGCGGCCCAGACGTCGCAGCGGGCGAAGTAGTTCTTGGAGCCGCGCGTCTCGGCTGGCTTGAGGCTGAGGGCGCCCGATGACCGGCGGGTCGTGAAGTACCGCGCACTTACGCCGAGTACGGCGGCAGCTTCTTCGGTGGTGAGGAGGTCGAGCGGGTTGCCGGTGCGGTCAATGTTGCGGATGGTCATTGGTCTGGCCTTTCAGGAACTGATTGAATCCCGATTCGGACGAATCGGACTTCTTCAGTTATACCTCGAGCTCCAGACGTGTTTTATGACCAGTCACATTCACGTGTAGACATTCCACTAACGTCTACACGTGAATCCGCGTTCTGCACGCCACCGTGCTAACCCAACCCCGCATCCACCCCGCGCGCACCGGACAAACAGAAACGCCCCGTGCTCAGATTGAAGACGGGGCGTTCGGGAAGGGTGGACGAGGACAGCGCGGCAAGGGTCAGAAGGGCGGCTCTCCCAGCAGCGACGCAGGGCTCATCCCTGTCTCATGACGCACGACTTCATCAAGAGCTCGCTGTACCTTGACCGGGTCTGCTGCGTCCGCTCCAAGCGAATCGATAGCACCACGCAACTCATCGCGCGCCTCGAGTTGTGACATTGGACTGTTCTCGATGAGCGCGCGCACGTGCCGCCAAGCGACGCCCGGAAGGCCGACCTGCACGCCCGGCATGAGTTCCGTCTGTTCGAGAGCAGGCACGAGCCTCTGTGAGGGAACGTCGGCCGGCGACCCGACGATGGCGCCTGACGGTGGCGTGGCGACCGAGTGTCCAGCCGAAGGTTCAGCGTCGCTCCACGTCGGAGCGCGGTCCGCGCCGACGTACTCAGCAAGTGCGGTGGGCAGTCTACGGGCGACCCAGCCGTCGTCAGGGAGCCAGTCGCGCCGGGGTGCCCGCTCCCAGAGGCCGACATATCCGCGTCGCAACTCAGCAACAAGGGCATCAACCGCTTCAACCGGAGTTGCTGGACTCGCGACACCGTCGTCTGTCACGAGCGACGGCAGGATGCCATTGTCGAGTGTCTCGAGCGCGATGATTGCTCGCTCTCGGGCGAGCGCGAGTTCGCTCGTGGCCGCCCAGCGGTTCACGATGCGGTGTGTCGGCGCCTCTCGTCCTTCTACCCACACGGTCTCGATGGCGCCGATAGCACGCAGGTTCCGCAGGTGCGGGCGGATGGCGTCGTCGCTGCCGAGCAATGCCTCCTTCGCAAGCGTCTCTTGCGACTTCCAGACCTCCCAGCGGCTCGGGTGGATTTCGGCGATGGTTCGAGCTGCCTTCTGCGGAGTCACTCGGTCCCACTCGTTGAGGGGTCGCGTGTACTCCTTAACATTCTCGAGCAGGTGGAGATACACGGCCCACGTAGCGGCGGACATGTCGCTGAAGAGGCCGGAACGAACAGCGACGGCTTCCGCCGTCAGTAGCTTTCCCATGAGATGAGCCTCCTATCGGTTCGTAGCGCGTGGTGTCCCGTTTGCCTGCCAGGGCGCGGGGCACCACGTGTTTGCGTTCTAGCGAAGGCGTCCGGCCCGAACGTCGTCGCCTGTGGTTGCGACCGGTCTTCCGGTCGCGGCCGCAAGGAACCGGACCGACGCGCCTTGCTCATGCAGGATTGCAATCTCGGACCGATAGGACGCAAGGTCGAGTCGGCCCGCTGCTCGCGCGGAGGCGATTACGCTAGCCGCGGCAAGCCACGTTTGCTGGAGGGCGATGCGTTCGGCGAGCTCGACCTGTGCGGTACGGGTTTGGGTTCTGACGGTCATTGTCGGGCCTTTCACTAGGAATGGCTCTAGCGTACGAGCCCGACCGGACGGTTTTGTCTGATCACAGTGTCCAATCCCTGGTGTTGGGGTGTTTGGTACCCATTCTTGTGGCGAACATCACTCTCGGTCGACGCTGGCCGACGACCAGGGGTGTCACCAGTGACACCCCCCGGTGGACGTTTGCTCACCCCCGGGGGTGGGGAGATGTTCACCTCCGGGGTGAGGCGATGTTCACCCGATAAGTTCTAGAGAGAAGCACTAAAGCCAAGTCCAAGATGAACCTGTTCCCGCGCGCTGAAGCGCACGGGGCGCCGACCTGCGGACGCTGAGACTCTCCGAGTACAAGACTTCGTCAGCAGGTCCGACGCAACGAGGACGATCGAAGTAAGAAGAACCGTCTTCGAACAACAAGATGGCGGGGGTGGGCGATTGTTCACCCCTCCGGGAATGCCGCCTCTCCCCGCGCCGCGGTGGCGCCGTCGTGAGCGTCGCTCGCTCGTGCCCCGTGGACGGCCTGACGCGCGCCCAGGGGCCCTCCGAGCGTCGCGGCGGTTCCAGCCCCGCAGACGTCCGCCCCCCGCCATCCACCCACACCAACGCGCGACTGCACGAACCGGATCATCCAGGTCCGGCACGATCCGCACGGGGCCCGAAGGCGTGGTTAGCGCCGAACCCCGCTCCACTCGATGTGCTTTCCCTCGAGCTTCACGCTCACGCCCGCGTAGAGCGGATCGTCGGCAACGCTGCAGAAGAAGTGGTCGGTTGTCGGCGGGTCGTCGGGGCAGTCGACCATCATCGCGTGGCCCTGCTGCCCTGAGTTGATGAGGATCGTCCCCTCTACGTCGCCTGCGTCGTACTGCCAGTTCGCGTCCTCGTGACGTTGGATCAGGTGCTGACCAACGAGCAGCGCGACTACTAGGGCGAGTACGCGGGCCACGTTCATGGCGACTGTCCACTGCCTGCGGGTAAGTCGGTGCTGGGCGGCGGGCGGTGCGGTCGTCGTGTCGTCGGTCACGGGAGTCGTTTCGGCAGACCCACTGCCGCACCTGAGCGTCGACGCTGCATGCGCCGCCGCTGGCCCTCCGCGGCCTCTTCGAACGCCTGATACATCCTGCCCGTTCACGCGCCACTCCTTCTAAGGAGTGAGGCGTGTGACACCCCCTGTCTGACGATGCGCCTCAACGCACTCAACGCCAGGAAGGGCGGACGAACGATGACGAGAATCTGCGACGAGCACGACGTTCCAGGAGTGGCAGACGTGGACTGCTGGCGATGCCCGGTCGACGGGCGTGTGCTGGCGGTGATCCCACCCGATCGGCGGCGCGCACAGTAGGAACTGCCCGTGGCGACATGAAAGGGCCCGTTGTCCCTGTGGATAACCCCGACCACGCTAGAGTCCGTTTTGCTACGTTCGTGGCGGTCGGAGCAGAGGGCTCCGGCCCAACCCAGCGGACACCAGGGGGAACAGATGAGCTTGAGCAAGAAGAAGCGAGCAGGGCTGGCGATCGCCGGCCTCGCCATCGCTGGAGCGGCAATCGCGGGGGTAGCCATCGCGGCGTCGGCGAGCACGGACGCTCCCGACGAGTCGAACCAGCAGATCACGCCCGACCCGACGTCGGATGACCAGACTCCGCAGGAGCATCCGGGGAGCACGCCGGAGCCCGTCGAGGAGCTGAACATCTACACGACCCCTAGCGACTCGTGACCGCCGCGCACAAGCGCCGTCGCCTCATCGCGGCCGGCGCTTCCTTGGTCATGCTCGGACTCACCCTGACTGGTGCTGTGATGCCTGCGGAGGCGGCCGACACGACGACAACGAAGCCGTGCGCGGCGGTCAAGAGCGCGAAACCTGGGACGCAAGTCAGCTGTGTGTCGGTCACGAATGGTGGCTCAGCGACACCCGCCAACGCACCGTTGGGGTCCGTCGCTGCGACACCGCAGGCACCGGCGACCACGCCGACGTCGACCTCTGGTGCGTTGGCGGCGGTAGCAGCGAGCCCATCGCCTGGGAAGCCTGTCGCGGCCCCGAAGTGGTGCGCGACGACACCGACGGAACTCGGAATCCGGACGGGCTCGTGCCGCGTGAAGTACTGGAACCTCACGCTCTGGCGAGTCAGCACGAACGGGGTGCCGCGCCTCATCGGGACCGCAACGGGCACGCTGCGCACCTACCAGTACATGGCCACCTGGAGCCTGTACTTCATCAACCAGGCGACCATTCACGTGAACAAGACCACCGGTGAGGCGAAGTCGCTACGCATGAGTGGCGGGTTCAACTGCAGCGGGAAGTGCTCCCGCAAACTGGGTCACCTCAACCCGCGCACCCTCCCCACCCACCAGGACGTGACAGTCGTTGGTGGCGTCGAGCCAAGCCTCGCGAAGGGGACGGCTGCGACGATCAACTCTTACTGGACGTTGGACATCTGGAACGCCTCACCGCTGTCGACGACCGCGTACCTCGACGCGTACTCGGTCCGGACTCGGTGTGACAACCAGGCGTGGACGCTCAAGGGCGAAGGCTGTGTCGTTCCGTGGTTCGACCCACTGCTGACGTACTCGAAGACGGGGAAGTACCCCGAGGTCGCGAGGCACATCGAGAAGGCGCTGAAGTCCGGGCTCGAGGGGTCGGCTGCGCACCCACTGCACCGCACGACAAGCAAGGCGCTTGCGAAGAAGAACGGCAAGGTCGCCTGCCCGGGCAGCCTCAAGCGGCCAAAGAAGCACACCTGCGACGAGTACCCGTTCCGGTCCACGAAGGAGGGCGCCGCATCAGGCGGCAAGGCGAGAGTGTTCTCGGGGTGCCATCTGCCGACGGTGAAGGGTTCCGGTAAAACTGGCTTCAGCCGATGCATGGTCTTGGGCAGCCAGAACTCCGGCGCAGGTGGCGTGCTTGGTGGGTTCTACCAGTCCAACCGGGTCGCGAACGGCGGTGCGTTCCGCGTGTCCATCACGAAGTAGGAGGTCACATGGCAGCCCGCCACGGCAAGGGCGTAGTCGAGGTCGAATACCACCAGGCGTACCTGGCGGGACCCGGGGTTGTGCCTGACACGGACGACGTTAGGTCCAATGGCGCGATCGATCCGGGTGTCGACGGTGGGGCGACTGTGCGTACGGGTGTCGCTTCAGGTGGCGTTCGCTACACGTGGGCGTACCACGAGGCCGTGCCTGCACCGGAACTCGACGACTGGGAAGACGTCGCAGAGGTCGCTGTCGTCAGTGGCGACGCCGGCCTTCACGTCACCGGCTGGGGTGGAG
>Ga0160434_100373_pt1 | contig 13656 bp, 9 predicted proteins | sample HID1973I_E0MG_FD_108273 | JGI IMG/M metagenome (GOLD analysis project Ga0160434, IMG submission 108273) | Enriched mosquito-associated microbial communities from UW Madison campus, WI, USA - HID1973I_E0 MG | ecosystem: Host-associated > Arthropoda: Insects > Digestive system > Unclassified ...
GGTCGGCACGACGATCGAGTTCTTCGATTTCTATATCTACGCCACCGCCGCCGTGCTGGTGTTTCCGTCGCTGTTCTTCCCGACCGGCGATCCCAGCGCGGCGCGGCTGCAGTCGCTGGCGACGTTCGCGGTGGCTTTCATCGCGCGTCCGGTGGGCTCGGCGCTGTTCGGGCACTTCGGCGACCGCATCGGCCGCAAGGCCACGCTGGTGGCGGCGCTGCTGACGATGGGCCTGTCCACGGTGACGATCGGCCTGCTGCCGGGATATGCGCAGATTGGCGTGTGGGCACCGGCCTTGCTGGCGCTGTGCCGGTTCGGCCAGGGCCTGGGGCTGGGCGGCGAGTGGGGTGGGGCGGTGCTGTTGGCCACGGAGAATGCGCCGCCCGGCAAGCGCGCCTGGTACGGGATGTTCCCGCAGTTCGGTGCGCCGCTGGGGTTCCTGCTCTCGACTTCGACCTTCCTGGGTTTGGGTGCGCTGCTCAGCGATGCGCAGTTCGCCGCCTGGGGCTGGCGCATTCCGTTCATCGCCAGCGCCTTGTTGGTGGGCGTGGGCCTGTGGGTGCGCTTGCGCATCACCGAGACCCCGGATTTCCAGCGTGCCATCGAGCGCGCCGAGCGGGTGCGGCTGCCGATTGGTACGGTCCTGTCGCAACATGGCACGCAGGTCGTGCTCGGTACGTTGGCGACGTTCGCGACGTTTGCTTTGTTCTATTTGATGACGGTGTGGGCGCTGGGGCACGGCACCGCCAAGCTGGGCTACGGCAAGGAGTCGTTCCTGTTGTTGCAGATGGCCGGCATCGTGTTCTTCGCGCTGGGCATCCCGATTTCGGCGCGCTGGGGCGACCGCGGTGGCACCGCGCCGGCGATGGTGATCGCCAGTATCTGCATCATCGTGTTCGGCTTGTGCTTCGCGCCGTTGTTCGTGGCGGGCGAGCCGTTGCGGGTGCTGTTGTTCCTGGCCTTGGGCTTTTTCTTCATGGGCCTGACCTATGGCCCGTGCGGCACGCTGTTGGCGCAGCTGTATCCGGTGCAGGTGCGGTATACCGGGGCGTCGCTGTCGTTCAACCTGGCAGGCATTCTCGGGGCGGCACCGGCGCCGTATATCGCCACGGGCCTGGCCGAGCGCTACGGGCTCTCGGCGGTGGGGGCGTATCTGGCGTTGGCGGCGGCGGTGAGTCTGGGCGCGTTGTTGCTGTCGCGGCGGTATCTGGAAAGGTAGCGTGCTGCTTGCTACTTGCGGCGCCCGGGGCGCGGGGCGCTGCCGCTTGTCAGGCCGCGGCGGCGCCGGCCGGGAGGGCGTAGCTCAGGCGGTTGCGGCCGCCGGCTTTGGCCAGGTAGAGATGCTTGTCTGCTTCGCCCAGGAGGTGGTGCAGCGATTCGTCGTGGCGGCGCGCGGTGCAGAAGCCGATGCTCACGGTCATCCGCAATTCCTGGTTGCCGACCTGGACACGCAGGGTCTCGACGCGCTGGCGCAATGCCTCGAAGTAGCCGGCGGCTTCGCCGGGGGCCAGGCCCGGGACCAGCAGGCAGAATTCTTCACCGCCAAAGCGCGCCGCCAGGTCTTGCGGGCGAGCGTGGGCGGCGACGGCGTTGGCCACGGCGCGCAGGGCGTCGTCGCCGGCTTCGTGGCCCCAGGTGTCGTTGATGTGCTTGAAGTGGTCGATGTCGACCATGGCCGCGGTCACGCTCTGGCGCTCGGCCAGCAGGCGCGGCAGGCTGCGCTGGCTCTGTTCGAGGAAGTGGCGGCGGTTCGGCAGGCCGGTCAGGTAGTCGCGGGTCGCCAGGTCCTGCAGGGTGCCGATCAGTTCTAGCTGGTCGACGTTCTGCGAGACGCGGCAGAAGAATTCTTCGCGCGAGAACGGTTTGCGCAGGAAGTCGTTGGCGCCGTTCTTCAGGAAACGCGGGATCAGAGAGGCTTCGGTGTTGCCCGAGATGCCGATCACGGCCACTTTGTCGCGGCTACGCAGACTGCGCAGGCGACGGGTGAATTCGACGCCTTCCATGCCCGGCATTTCCTGGTCGACGATCGCCAGGCGGATGCTCGGGTCCTGTTCAATCGCCTGCAGGCCGGCCATGCCGTCGGCTGCGGCGATGACGCGGTAGCCGTACATCTGCAGCAGGCCGGCCGCATAGGTGCGCGCCGACAGGGAGTCGTCGACGACCAGCGCGGAGATGCGGCGGTTGCGCTCCAGGCGCTGCACCAGCCAGGCCAGGTAGTCGATGCTGCCGGGGGCGTTCTTGACCACGTAGTCGATGATCTGCTGCTGCAGGACGCGGCGGCGCAGGTCTTCGTCGTACACGCCGCTCACCACGACAGTCGGCAGGCCGCGCGCGGTGAAGAATTCGACCACCTGGTCGCGGTCGCCGTCGACCAGTACCAGGCCGGTCAGGACCAGGAACCAGCCTTGTTCTTCGTCCAGCACGCGAGCGGCTTCGCCCAGGGTGGAGACGACGGTGACCGGGAGTTCCACCCGCTGCTCGATCGCCTCCCGCAGCAGCGTGGTGAAGGTGCGCGAATTTTCCACCAGCAGGATCCGCTGCGGGAGGGGATTGCCGTCTTCGTAAGGGCTGGCGGGAACGGTGGGCATGGATCCGGGAGCCGGATGGAGGGGTCGCCAGGAGTAGCGGCCGCTGCGCTGGAAACTTGAGCTGCTTCACGAATTCCGTGCCTCGGCGCGGCGGGCCTGGCTGCGAACAACCTGCATGAAGTTGCGATTTGTCTCATGTCTATCGCCCCCGCCGCATGGTGTTGTTCAGGTCCGGCAGCGTCGGTTGCCGGCCCCCATCCCTGCCTGGAGAACTCCAATGCGCAAAGCTCCTTCATCCGCCGCGCGTGGCCGCCCGCGTCCCGCCTGGATCTGGGGCGGCCTGGCTGCTGCCGGACTTGCCGCCGCTGCCGCTGGAAGCCTGCACTGGGCCAGCGATCGTGTTGGCCAGTCCCGGGCTGCGGCCGAGCCGCTGCGCCGTGACACCTTCGACGCACCGCGCCCGTCACCGCGGCCGGCACCGCCCGCGTTGGCCGTGGCGCCGCGCTCGACCGCGGCCGAGCGGCAGGAAGTACGCGGCTACGCCGAGGCGATGTGGAACGCGATCGAGCTGTTCGACAGCGGCAAGGCCCTGCCATCGGACAAACTGTGTTTCGAGGATGACGGCAGTGTCTCGCGCACCGACTACACCTTCATCACCAACGTGGGGGCCTACACGTGGAGCATCCTCGGCGCGCGCGACCTGGGCCTGATTGGCGACCAGGCGGCGCGGCAGAAGTTGCTGCCGTTGCTCGACGCCATCGAGACGCTACAGACCAGGTCCGCCGCCGCCGGAGCCCCCGGTGGCCTGATGACCTGGGCGGCGAAGATCGATGGCCCGCGCATCGACGGCACCACCATTTCCTCGGTGGACAATGCCTGGCTGGGGGCAGGGCTGGCGCTGGTCGCCGAGGCCTATCCGCTGCTCAAGCCGCGCGCCGAAGCGATCCTGGCGCGGATGGACTTCGGCTCACTGCTGCACTCGGGCAAGGGCCAGTTCCATAACAACTACGACCTGGGCACGCGCGCCTTTTCCGGCGGTACCTATGACCTGTTGACCGAGGCGCGTTTCATTTCCTACCTCGCCATCGGCGAGGGCAAGGTGCCGGGCTCGCAGTATTTCCAGCTCGAACGCTGGCCTTCGTGGCGCGGGCAGAACAACCCGGCGCAGTTTCGGACCTACGAAGGCGTGCGCGTCTACGAGCACACGTCGACCTACGCGGGCCAGCGCTTCTTGCCGAGCTGGGGCGGGAGCATGTTCGAAAGTTTCATGCCCTACCTGCTGATTCCCGAAACCCAGTGGGCGCCGGAGAGCTGGGGCCGTTCGCATCCGCAGATGGCCGCCGCGCAGGTGCGCTTCGGCCTGGATAACCACGGCTACTGGGGATTCTCGCCGTCGATGATCCCGGCCACCCGCGGCTACGCCGAGTACGGCGCGCCGCCGATGGGCATCGGCGGCTATTCGCCATTGGGCGAAAACCTTGCGGTCCGCGCCGGCCCGGTGGTGACGCCACATGCGGTATTCCTGCCGATCGAGTTCGAAGCCGCTGCTGCGCTGGCCAACCTGCGCGAATTGCGGGCGAGTTTCCCAGGCGTGTACGACGAGCGTTACGGTTTCCGCGACAGCGTGGACGTGCAGACCGGCACGGTGAGCCAGTGCATGCTCCTGCTGGACCAGGCCATGGCGTTCGGCGCGATGGTCAATTACCTGACCGACGGTGGCCTGCGGCGTTACCTGGGCGGCCGCTACGCCAGCCGCTTGCAGCCACTGATCGGCCAGGAGCAATTCTGGTATCCCGAGGCCGCCCGCTGAAGTCGGCGCAGCGTCGCGTGCGTCGGGCCCGTCGCCCGGCGCCTGCCCACGGTCCTTCACCACAAGGCATCGCGCATCCGATACCACGCCATCGCCGCGACCAGCAGCGGCGTGCGCAACGTACGGCCGCCCGGGAATGGGCGGTGCGGGATGCGGGCGAAGGCGTCGAGGCGATGGCTCTGGCCGCTGATCGCTTCGGCGATCAATTGCCCGGCCAGGCCGCTGCTGGCGACGCCGTGACCGGAGAAGCCCTGGGCGTAGTAGAGGTTGCTGCCGAGCCGGCCCCAGTCGGGCGCGCGGTTGCGGGTGATGTCCACATAGCCGCCCCACAGGTACTCGAAGCCGACGCCGTGCAGTTGCGGGAAGACGCGCTCCATGCGCCGCTGCATCAGCCCGCGCAGGCCGGGTGGCGGCAGCGAGGAGTAGCTGGCGCGGCCGCCGAACAGCAGGCGGTGGTCGTGGCTGAGGCGGAAGTAGTCCAGCGCCCAGTTCGCATCGGAGACCGCCATGTCGTTGCCGATCAATTGCCGCGCGCGTTCGGCGCCCAGCACCGGCGTGGCGCCGATATAGGTGCCCACCGGCATGATTCGCGCTTCGAGTTCCGGGGCGATGCCGCGCAGCCACGCGTTGCCGGCGATGACGGCGAAGTCGGCGCGTACTTCGCCGTGTGCGGTATGCAGCACCGGTTGCTTGCCGGCGGCGATGCGCTGCACCGGGGAGCATTCGTGGATCACCACGCCAGCAGCCAACGCGGCGCGCGCCAGGCCATGCGCATAGGCCAGGGGATGCAGATGGCCGCTGGCGGCATCGTAGACCGCGCCCTCGTAGAGATCGCTGCCGAGGTGGGTGCGCAGCGTGCCACGGTCCCACCATTGCAGTGGGTAGTCGTAGCGCTGCGCCATCTCGTCGATGCCCGCGCGCAGGGCGCGGGTCTGGCGTGGTTTCAGCGGCACGTGGGCGTAACCGTCGCGCCAGTGGCAGTCGATGGCGTGGCGCTGGATGCGCTCGCGCAATCGCGCCATGCCTTCGCGCGAGAGATCGAACAACAGCCGCGCCTCTTGCGGGCCGAGCAGGTTTTCCAGCGTCGATTGCTCGCAGCCATAGCCGACGATCGCCTGGCCGCCGTTGCGGCCCGACGCGCCCCAGCCGATACGCTGGGCTTCCAGCACGATGACCCGGTGTCCAGCTTCGGCCAACGCCAGCGCGGCGGTGAGTCCGGTGTAGCCGGCGCCGAGCACGGCCACGTCGGCGCGCTGCGCGCCGCGCAGGGCCGGCTGTTCGGGCAAGGCCGCCTCGCTGGTGGCGTACCAGTTGTGCGGGGCCGCGCCGGTGCCGGTGCGCGCCATCACACCGTCCGCAGGTACCAGGTGTAGTCGAGGTCGGGCACCTGGGCGTGAAAGTCGAGCATCTCGCGGCGCTTCTGCTGCCCATAGATGTGGCGGAAGCGCTCGCCGAAGTGGCGGGCGATGAAGTCGTCGTCGAGGAACTGTTCGATCGCCGCGCGCCAGGACGGCGAGGCGGCGTCGAGTTGCGCGTAGGCGTTGCCGGTGGTGGCCGGGCCGGGCAGGCGGCGCTGCTCAAGCCCGTCCAGCATGCCGGCCAACACCGCGGCGGTGACCAGGTAGGGATTGGCGTCGGCCCCGGCGATGCGGTGTTCGATACGCATGTTGCGCGCGTCGCTGTGCGGAATGCGCAGGGCGACGGTGCGGTTGTTGAAGCCCCAGCTGTCGTTGAGCGGCACGAAGGCATTCGGCACGAAGCGCCGGTAGCTGTTGGCGTGCGGGGCAAACAACAGCAGCGAGGACGCGGCGGCGCCTTGCAGGCCCGCGATGGCGTGGAGCATCGCTTCGGCTGGCGCTTCTGGCGTGCCGGAGAAGACGTTGCGGCCTTCGCGGTCGAGCAGGCTCACGTGCAGGTGCAGGCCGCTGCCGGCCTGGCTGGCGAAAGGCTTGGCCATGAAGCTGGCCAGGCGATGCTGCTGCTGGGCGATGGCCTTGATCGTGCGCTTGAGCAGCATGGCGTCATCACAGGCCGCGACGGCGTTGTCGCGATGGCGCAGGTTGATCTCGAACTGGCCGGGCGCGTATTCGGCCACGGCGGTGTCGGCGGGAATGCCTTGCGCCTGGCAGGCCGCGGCGACCGCGTCGATGAAGTCGCGCTGCTCGTCCAGTTCCTGCAGGTAATACACCTGCGTGCTGTCGCTGCGCAGGCCGCTGTGCGGATCGCGCGGCGTCTGCGGGCGGCCGCGTGCATCGGGCACGGCGTCGAACAGGTAGAACTCCAGCTCCACCGCGACCACCGGCACCAGGCCGAGCGCAGCGTAGCGTTCGAGCACGCGCTGCAACACCGCGCGCGGTGCCACCTCGAAGCGGCCGCCGTCGCCATCCTCCATTTCCAGCAGCAGTTGCGCGCTCGGCCGCGTGGCCCAGGGCACCGGGCGCAGGGTGCCGGCGATCGGCCGGCAGATGCGGTCCTCGTCGCCGATCTCGTAGCCCAGCCCGGTCTCTTCGACGGTGTTGCCGGTGATGTCCGTGGCAATCAGCGACATCGGCAGGCAGACGCCATCGCGATACACCTTTTCCAGCGCGTCGCGGGTGATGCGCTTGCCGCGCAGCAGGCCGTTGGTGTCGGGCAGCAGCAGGTCGATCTGCTCGCAGCCGGCGATCAGGTCGAGCGCGCGGGCGTCGTCGGCGGGCAGCGGCGAAGCGGTCGGAGGCGTGGAATTCACGGCCATGGGCGGCGCCATCGGGGGTCGCGCCGAGCTTAGCAGAGGGCGGTGGCTGTCAAGAATACTCAACGGCCTGGGTCACGGGGTTCGGCCGCCACGGCGGGTTTGTGGGCTTCGCTGGCGTCACGGGCGGGGACGTTGTTGTAAAAATAAAACGGCCGGGGTAAGTTGCCGGCAAGCCAGAACGAGCGATTCGCATGGCTCTCTCCCCGCTGGTCGGCCTGCCGACCGACCGCAAGATCATCGGCCCGCACCCGTTCCTTGCCGTCGGCGAGAAGTATGTGCGCGCCGTGGTCGACGGCGCCGAGGCCACTCCGGTGTTGCTGCCGGCGCTACAGCCGGCGCTGGACGCCGACGCCTGGCTGGATCGCCTCGATGGCCTGCTGCTCACCGGCGCGGTCAGCAATATCGAACCCCATCATTACGCCGGCCCGCCCAGTTGGGACGGCAACCTGCACGACCCCGCGCGCGACGCCAACACCTTGCCGCTGGTGTCCGCCGCGCTGGCGCGGGGCCTGCCGATCCTGGCGATCTGCCGCGGCCTGCAGGAAGTCAACGTCGCGCTCGGCGGCAGCCTGCATCCGCGCGTGCACGAGGTGCCTGGCCTGGCCGACCATCGCGAGGATGTCGAGGCGGCGCTCGAAGTCCAATACGGACCCGCACATCCGGTGCGATTGGCGGCGGGCGGTTGCTTGGCCGGTATCGCCGGCAGTGACGAAGTACGGGTCAATTCGCTGCACGGGCAGGGCATCGATCGCCTGGCCGAAGGCCTCATCGTCGAGGCGGTCTCGCCCGATGGACTGGTCGAAGCCTTCCGCGGCGCCGGGCCGGGCTTCCTGCTCGGCGTGCAATGGCATCCGGAATGGCGGGTGCGCGACAACCCGTTCTACCTCGGCATTTTCCGCACCTTTGGCGACGCCTGCCGTCGCTACGCCGCACACACTTCCAGCAGATCCCCATGACCACCACACGCTCGCGCTCGCGCAAGAACGTTCCCGAACAGGCCGAAAGTTCGCTGCGGCGCTGGCTCAAGGAGCGGCATATCACCGAGGTCGAATGCCTGGTGCCGGACATCACCGGCAACGCGCGCGGCAAGATCATTCCGGCCGACAAGTTCTCGCACGACTACGGCACGCGTCTGCCCGAAGGCATCTTCGCCACCACCGTCACCGGCGACTATCCCGACGACTACTACGAGCTGACCTCGCCGTCGGACTCGGACATGCAGTTGCGGCCTGATCCGGACACCGTGCGCATGGTGCCCTGGGCCACCGATCCGACCGCGCAGGTCATCCACGACTGCTACACCCGCGACGGCCAGCCGCACGAACTGGCGCCACGCAACGTCCTGCGCCGCGTGCTGGCCGACTACGCCGCCGCCGGCCTGCAGCCGGTGGTGGCGCCGGAGCTGGAATTCTTCCTGGTCCAGAAGAACACCGATCCCGACTTCCCGCTGCTGCCGCCCGCCGGCCGTTCGGGCCGCGCCGAGACCGCGCGCCAGTCGTACTCCATCGACGCGGTCAACGAGTTCGATCCGATCCTCGACCTGATGTACGACTACTGCGACGCGATGGAACTGGACGTGGACACCTTGATCCACGAGTCCGGCGCCGCGCAGCTGGAAGTCAACTTCACCCACGCCGATGCGCTGTCCCGCGCCGACCAGGTGTTCCTGTTCAAGCGCACCATGCGCGAGGCCGCATTGCGCCACGGCATCTACGCCACCTTCCTGGCCAAGCCGATGGAGACCGAGCCGGGCAGTGCGATGCACATCCACCAGAGCCTGCTCGATGCCAAGGGCCGCAATGTATTCAGCGGCAAGCTCAGCGAAGGCGTGAGCCAGACCTTCCTGCATTACCTCGGCGGGCTGCAGAAGTATGTGCCGATGGCGATGGCCTTCTTCGCCCCGAACGTGAATTCCTACCGACGCCTGATGTTCGGCGAAGTCTCGCCGAGCAACGTGCTGTGGGGCTTCGACAACCGCACCTGCGGGCTGCGCGTGCCGATCGACACGCCCGAGAACATGCGGGTGGAAAGCCGCTTCGCCGGTTCCGATGCCAACCCCTACCTGGCCATGGCCGCGACCCTGGCCTGCGGCCTGCTGGGCATCCGCGAAAAACTCGAGCCCACGCCGGCCTTCACCGGCAGCGGCAAGGAGGAGGGCTACGACCTGCCGCGCTCGCTGGGCGAAGCCCTGGACGACCTCGAAACCTGCCTGCCGCTGCAAGCCATGCTCGGTCCGCGCTTCGTGCGCGCCTACATCTCGGTCAAGCGCAAGGAATACGAAACCTTCTTCCGCGTGATCAGTTCGTGGGAGCGGGAGTTCCTGTTGTTGAACGTCTAAGGGAGTGGGAAGCAACGAGATGGACAAGCAAACCCTGCACACCCTCCAGCAGCTGGACGCCGCGCACCACCTGCATCCGTTCAACGACAACGCCGCGCTGGCGCAGAAGGGCACGCGCATCCTCACCCGTGGCGAAGGCTGCTACGTGTGGGATGCCGAGGGCCACAAACTGCTCGATGCCTTCGCCGGGCTGTGGTGCGTCAACATTGGCTACGGCCGCGCCGAACTCGGCGACGCCGCCGCCACGCAGATGCGCACGCTGGCGTACTACAACAGCTTCTTCCAGTGCACCACCGAGCCGACCATCCGCCTGGCCGCCGAACTGGCTGAACTGGCGCCGGGTGACATCAACCACGCCTTCTTCACCAACTCCGGCTCCGAGGCCAACGACACCATCCTGCGCCTGGTGCGGCACTTCTGGGCGGTGCAGGACCAGCCGCGCAAGAACATCTTCATCGGCCGCCACGACGGCTACCACGGCACTACCATGGCCGGCGCCAGCCTCGGCGGCATGAAGGGCATGCACAAGCAGGGCGGGTTGCCGATTCCGGACATCCAGCACATCGACCCGCCGTACTGGTTCGGCGATGGCGGTGACCTGGACCCGGAGGAATACGGCCTGCTCGCCGCGCGCCGGCTGGAAGACAAGATCCTCGAACTGGGTCCCGAACGCGTGGCCGCCTTCATCGGCGAGCCGATCATGGGCGCGATCGGCGTCTACATCCCGCCGCGCAGCTACTGGCCGGAGATCGAGCGCATCTGCCGGCAATACGACGTGTTGCTGGTGGCCGACGAGGTGATCTGCGGCTTCGGCCGCACCGGCGAGTGGTTCGGCTCGCAGTACTTCGGTTTCCAGCCCGACGTGATGACCATCGCCAAGGGCATCACCTCCGGCTACATCCCGCTGGGCGCGGCGATGTTCAACGATCGCGTCGCCGGCGTGCTGGCCACGCAGGGCGGCGAGCTGGCCCACGGTTGCACCTATTCGGGGCATCCGGTGTGCGCGGCGGTGGCGCTGGAGAACCTGCGCATCCTGCGTGAGGAACGAGTGGTGGAACACGCCCGCGACGACATCGCCCCGTACCTGGCCCAGCGCTGGGCCGAACTGGGCGAGCACCGGCTGGTCGGCGAGGCGCGCATCGCCGGGCTGATGGGCGCACTGGAGCTGGTGCCGGACAAGCGCCGGCGGGAATACTTTCCCGAACGCGGCAAGGTCGGCGCCCTGTGCCGGGACATCGCGCTGCGCCACGGGCTGATCCTGCGCGCCACCTACGACGCCATGTTGCTGTCGCCGCCGCTGGTCATTACCCGGCTACAGGTGGACGAGCTGTTCGACAAGACCTGGAAGGCCCTGGACGAATGTGCCCAGGCGCTGGGCAAACAGGCTGGCGCTGGGTAGGCTGGGCAGGTTCGCCCGGCGCGCCCGCCACGCCCCCGCCCACCCCCGTGGCTCCTGGAGACCCTCGATGAAGCTGCGCATCCTCAGCCTGACCCTTGCCACCACCTTGCTGGCCGCCTGCGGCGGCAAGAGCGAAGACTCCGCCAAGGCCGGCGCCGCCGCGCCGCAGGAGAAGGTGCTCAACGTCTACAACTACTCGGACTACATCGCCGAAGACACGATCCCCAACTTCGAGAAGGCGACCGGCATCAAGGTCACCTACGACGTGTTCGACAGCGACGAGATGGTGGAGACCAAGCTGCTGGCCGGTGGCAGTGGCTACGACCTGGTCGTGCCCACGCTCAACTTCTTCGGCCGGCAGATCCAGGCCGGCGTGTTCCTGCCGCTGGACAAGCGCAAGATCCCGAACCTGGCCAATCTCGATCCGGAGGTGATGAAGCGCATCGCCCAGCAGGACCCGGACAACAAGTACGGCGTGCCCTACATGATCGGCACCACCGGCATCGGCTACAACGTCGACAAGATCAAGGCCGCCTTCGGCAGCACCGACATCGCCAACAGCTGGGACCTGGTGTTCAAGCCGGAGAACATCGCCAAGCTCAAGGATTGCGGCATCACCATCCTCGACACGCCGTCGGACATGATCCCGATCGCGCTGAACTACCTCGGCCTGGACCCGCACAGCCAGGACCCGAAGCAGATCCAGCAGGCGGCCGACCTGATCAAGAAGATCCGCCCCTACGTGCAGAACTTCCACTCCAGCCAGTACGTGTCCTCGCTGGCCAACGGCAGCACCTGCCTGGCGGTCGGCTGGTCGGGCGACATCATCCAGGCGCGCGACCGCGCCGAAGAAGCCAAGAACGGCGTGCAGGTGGCCTACTCGATTCCGAAGGAAGGCGCACCGCAGTGGTTCGACATGCTGGCGATCCCCAAGGACGCCAAGCACCCCGAAAACGCCTACGCGCTGATCAACTACCTGCTGCAGCCCGAAGTGGCCGCGGCCAACACCAACTTCATCCACTACGCCAACCCGGTGCCGAAGGCCACGCCGCTGGTATCGGAAGAGATCCGCAACGACCCGACCATCTACCCGCCGGCCGATGTCGCCGCGAAGATGTTCACCTACTCGATCAACCCGCCGGAAGTGGACAAGCTCTACACGCGGCTGTGGACGGAGATCAAGACCGGTCGCTGAGGCGTGCGGGGCAACAGGCGCCGGCAGTGCGGAAGGGCGCTGCCGGCGTAGCAGGTGAGGGGCTGTGGCAAGTTCGCTTTCGTAGTGCGGGAGGGAACAACGGCCGGGGCGCCGCCCGGGTCGTCCATGCGCAACCGCTGCCTGCGGGCGGCCCTGGAGACCTCGATGAAATGGCACGCGGGTAGGCTGGCCCTGGCGTTGGCGATCGTGGGTGCAATGGCGACAAGCGGCTGCGGCCGCAGCAGCGACAAACCGCGTAACGGCAATGGCGCCGCGCCCATCGCGGCCGCAGAGCCGAAAGTGCTCAACGTCTACAACTGGTCGGACTACATCGCCGAAGGCACCGTGCCCGCCTTCGAACAGCGCACCGGCATCAAGGTGGCCTACGACGTCTTCGACAGCAACGAACTGCTCGAAGCCAAATTGCTGGCCAGCGGCAGCGGCTACGACGTCGTGGTCCCCTCGCTGAGCTTCCTGGGCCGGCAGATCCAGGCCGGCGTCTTCCAGCCGCTGGACAAGTCCAAGATTCCGAACCTGGCCAACCTCGACCCGGCGATGATGGAACGCATCGCCCAGCAAGACCCCGGCAACAAATACGCCGTGCCCTACCTGTGGGGCACCACCGGCATCGGCTACAACATCGACAAGGTCAAGGCCGCCTTCGGCACGACCGACGTGGTCAACAGCTGGGACCTCGTCTTCAAGCCCGAGAACATCGCCAAGCTCAAGGACTGCGGCGTCACCCTGCTCGACACCCCTTCGGAGATCATCCCGACGGTGCTGCACTACCTGGGCGAAGACCCCAACAGCACCGATCCCGCGGTGATCGAGCGTGGCGTGCAGGTCCTGCGCAAGATCCGCCCCTACATCCGCAATTTTCATTCTTCCCAATACATCGACAGCCTGGCCAAAGGCACCACCTGCCTGGTAGTCGGCTGGTCGGGCGACGTATTGCAGGCGCGCGACCGTGCCAAGGAAGCCGGCAACGGCGTCCACATCGCCTATTCGATTCCGAAGGAAGGCGCCCTGCAATTCTTCGACATGCTGGCGATCCCCAAGGACGCCCAGCACCCCGACAACGCCCACGCCTTCATCAACTACCTGCTCGAACCCGAAGTCGCGGCCTCCACCACCAACTTCGTAAGCTATCCCAATCCCGTGACCAAGGCGACGCCGCTGATCGACGCCTCGATCCGCGACGACAAGACGATCTATCCCCCACCAGAAGTAATGGCCAAATTGTTCGGCCTGAAAATCATGCCCCCCGAAGTAGACCGCCTGTACACCCGCCTCTGGACGGAGCTGAAGACGGGCCACTGAAAGCGCTCTTCCAACCCCCTGCGACCCAGTGTCGGGTGTCCGGGGCCGGGCCCTTGCCCGGGGGCGTTGGGCGACAGGGACGTCGCCCAACGAGACACGCAGGAGGCAGTATTTGGCGTCCCCCGGGCAAGGGCCCGGCCCCGGACACCGCACGTAGAATCAACAGCGGCCGCTCTACGCTCAGAAAGCGCAACCGCACCATTCGAAAGAAAAAGGGAAAAAATGGCACCGCCAGAAGCCAAACCCGACCGCCCGTCCACCCAGGCCAGCACCGAGGGTTACCTCTCCATCCAGGACGTGCGCAAAGAATTCGACGGCTTCGTCGCCGTGGA
>Ga0160434_100385_pt1 | contig 13354 bp, 12 predicted proteins | sample HID1973I_E0MG_FD_108273 | JGI IMG/M metagenome (GOLD analysis project Ga0160434, IMG submission 108273) | Enriched mosquito-associated microbial communities from UW Madison campus, WI, USA - HID1973I_E0 MG | ecosystem: Host-associated > Arthropoda: Insects > Digestive system > Unclassified ...
AATTCGGCATCGCCAACGGCAACAACGCCATCAAGATCACCGCCGTGCAACCGCCCGGCACCCCTACTCCGCGCCCCGCGCAGGTACCGCAGCCATGATGAATTCCGACGAAGCCGCCCAGGCCGCCCAATTCGAGCAGTTGCTCGCCGAAGAACAGCACGGCGTGACCGACCTCAACCTCGACGTCATCCTCGACGTGCCGGTGACCTTATCGCTGGAAGTGGGCCGCGCGCGCATGCCGATCCGCAACCTGCTGCAGCTCAACCAAGGCTCGGTGGTGGAACTGGAGCGTGGCGCTGGCGAGCCGCTGGATGTCTACGTCAACGGCACGCTGATCGCGCACGGCGAAGTGGTGGTGATCAACGACCGCTTTGGCATTCGCCTGACCGACGTGGTCAGCCCGAGCGAGCGCATCCGGAGACTGCGTTGAGCCTCAGCCCGCTCCTGCTGCTGGCCGCCGGCCCGGCCGCCGCACCGCTGACGCAACACGCGCAGCAGGTCGGCAGCCAGGCGCCGAGCTCGCCGGGCCTGTTCGGCGCAGTTTTCGCACTGTTGCTGGTGTTGGCGCTGATCGTCGGCCTCGGCTGGTTGCTCAAGCGCATGCCCGGCAGCGGCTTCCGCCCGGCCGCCGGACTGAAGCTGGTCGCCAGCCTGCAGGTCGGTGCCAAGGAGCGCGTCGTGGTGGTGGACGTCGGCGGACAACAGCTGCTGCTCGGCGTCAGCGCCGGCGGCATCAGCGCCTTGCATCGCCTCGACGAGGCATTGCCGACCCCGCCGCCGCCCAGCCTGCCCGACCTGAAGAAACTTCCCGATTTCGCCCAGCTCCTGGCCCAGAAGCTGCGCAAGGACCGATGAACATGTTTCCGTTCCGTACCGCGCGGGCGCTGCGCCTGCTGCTGATCCTGATCCTGGCGCTGTGCCCGGCCTTCGCCTTCGCCGCGCCAGCCGCGCAGCCGGCGAACATCGAGCCGGCGGCCGCGCCCGCCGCCGCCCCGGTCGGCGGCAGCAGCCAGTTGCCGACGTTGCCGAACGTGACCGTGGGCCGCATCGGCGAACAACCGGTGAGCCTGCCGCTGCAGACCCTGCTGCTGATGACGGCGATCACCCTGCTGCCGTCGATGCTGCTGGTGCTGACCGCCTTCACCCGCATCACCATCGTGCTGGGCCTGTTGCGCCAGGCGCTGGGCACGGGGCAGACCCCGTCGAACCAGATCCTGGTCGGCCTGGCCCTGTTCCTCACCGCCCTGGTGATGATGCCGGTGTGGCAGAAGATGTGGAGCAGCGGCCTGCAGCCCTACCTCAACAACCAGATCGACTTCCAGACCGCCTGGACCCTGACCACCCAGCCCTTGCGCGCCTTCATGCTGGCGCAGGTCCGCGAGACCGACCTGATGACCTTTGCCGGCATGGCCGGCGACGGCAAGTACAGCGGCCCGGACGCGGTGCCGTTCCCGGTGCTGGTGGCGTCCTTCGTCACCAGCGAACTGAAGACCGCTTTCGAGATCGGCTTTTTGATCTTCATCCCGTTCGTGATCATCGACCTGGTCGTGGCCAGCGTGCTGATGTCGATGGGCATGATGATGCTCTCGCCGATGCTGGTGTCGGCACCGTTCAAGATCCTGCTGTTCGTGCTGGTCGATGGCTGGGTGCTGGTGGTCGGCACGTTGGCGGCGAGTTTCAACGCAGCCTGATGCACGGCAAAACCTGACGGCACGGCGCGCGTCGCGCATGCGACCGCGCGCCCCATCGCCGCGATCGGCATGGGAAAGTGTGGCCATGCGACCCCTCCTCTCCCCGATTGCCCAAACCCTGCTCCTGGACCGCGACAGCAACCAGGCCCTGCACCGCTTCATCACCGCGCCGCCGGACGAACGCGACGAAGTCGTGATCGGCATCGTCGACGACGTCGGCGAGCGGCACAACCTCAGCCTGCGGTTCATGCCGCGGCCCTACTGGGGGTGAGCGCGATGGACCTCATGGATCTCGCCCTCCCCGCATTGGTCATTGTCCTGGTGATGCTGCACGGACTTGTCCTGAAGTTGCGAACCCGGACGCCTTCGCCCTCGGGCCGCGCGCCCTGGCACCAGCTGTTCGAGGGCCCGAACGTGCCTGGCTGGCGGCCGCCCGACTTGGTGGTAGTCGACGTGACGGCGGAAGAAGTGGGCCACGCGGTGCACTACATCGGCTTGCTGGCCGACTACGCCCTGGACGCCGAAGGCGGCCTGGATCGCCTGGTCCTGGCCGCCGTGGCCCGCACCGAAGGCGCAGCCGCGCCCGCCGCCTTCACCCGCATCGACGGCGACTACCTGGTGTTGCGCTATGCGCAGGTGCTTTCTCTCAGCGTGCGCTACGTGCAATTCGGTTTGCCGCCCGACCGTAACCACAGCAAAAAGCGCGGCGGCGGCGCCAGCTTCGGCGATGCCCCCATGTACGGCCCCGAGCTGCTGGCCGCTTGAGGGTCTTGCGACCGCGCCAAGCGCCTGGCGGAAGAACTGGCACCGCGCTTGCATCCTCCGGGCATGAGTCCTGAAATTGCCCTGACCGAATTGCGTGGCGGACTGGTCACCGTCCTGTGGCTGGCCGGCCCGATCCTGCTGGCGGTGCTGGTGGTTGGCGTGGTGGTGGGCGTGGTCCAGGCCGCGACGCAGATCAACGAACCGACGATCGCCTTCATTGCCAAGGCCGTGGCCCTGACCGCGGTGTTGTTTGCGACCGGCAGCATGTTGCTGGCGCATCTGGTCGAATACACGACCATGCTGTTCCAGCGCATTCCGCATCTGATCGGCTAGCGTCGCCGGAGCCGCCCGCGTGGATGCCGCCACCCAGATAGTGATCGATGGCCAGCGCGCCTTTGCCATGGTCGGTGCGGTGCTGTGGACGATGTTGCGCATTGGCGCGGTGCTGACGGCGATGCCGATCGTCGGCACCAAGGCGGTGCCGGCGCGGCTGCGGGTGATGATTGCCGGCACCCTGGCGATGGCGTTGGCGCCGATCCTGCCGCCGGTCCCGGGCTGGAACGGTTTCGATGCGGCGGTGGTGTTGAGCGTGGCGCGCGAACTGACGGTGGGCGCTGCCATCGGCTTCCTGCTGCGGCTGATCTTCGAAGCCGGCGCCTTCGCCGGCGAAATGATCTCGCAAAGCACCGGCCTGTCGTTCGCGCAGATGTCCGACCCACTGCGCGGCGTCACCTCCGGCGTCATCGCCCAGTGGTTCTACCTCGGCTTCGGCCTGCTGTTCTTCGTCGCCAACGGCCACCTCGCGCTGGTGGAACTCATTGTGGACAGCTACAAGGCCCTGCCGATCGGCACCGCCCTGCCCGACCCGCACGCCTTTGCCGAAGTCGCTCCCACCTTCTTCCTGCAAGTGCTGCGCGGCGGCCTGACCCTGGCCCTGCCGATGATCGTGGCAATGCTCGCGGTGAACCTGGCCCTGGGTGCCTTGGCCAAAGCGGCCCCGGCGCTGAACCCGGTCCAGCTCGGCCTGCCCGTCTCAGTGCTGCTGGGCCTGTTCCTGCTGGCGATGCTGGCCGGCGAAATCGGCCCGCCGGTGCAGCGGTTGTTCGATGCGGCGTTCGACGCGGCGCGACAGCTGACGGCATAGCGGGATCTTCCCCGCCGCATCGGAGCAGAGGCAACTGTCCATGTTCGATCAACGCAGACAGTTGCCCCGAATCGCTGAATCACGCGCAGCAATCCATCCGGCGCCGCGCGCGCCGCTCAGCAGTGCGGGGTAACCGGCGTGTTCTTTCCCGTGAATATGGTGCCGTCGTTGACCCAGCCGCCATCGACCAGCTGATACCACAAGTTGGTCCTACCCCACAGGCCATTGAAATAATCGCCTTCTGCGTAGCATTTGAGAGAAAGCACTTCCCCTTTGGGTGCCGTGCGAACAAGCGCAGCGGAAACCTCAGGCGATTGCCGTATCTTTGCCCCGCTCCCCCACCGCACGCTGGCTGTGATGCCTGACGTAATGGGGAACGTGATGGGCGAAATGTTCCCGGAAGGACCGTCATTGACCAATCGCCCACCTGGAAGGTTTATTCGCCGACCCTGCCGAACCGCGGAGCCGCTATATGCCCTTCCACCTTCTCGGAATGTCCACCCACCAAATATCCTGTTATTGACCGGGATTTGCCTCGCTCCGCGCAAGAGCGAAAAGTGAACGTGCGCGCCGGTCGAGCGCCCCCCGCATGGCAACTCGTTTCCAATAATCCCCAAATAAGTACCCAGCTTTATCTTCTCTCCCTCACGGATGTCGGCAAGGCGGGTCATGTGGTAATACGTGGTCTTGAGTCCATTGTCATGGGTCAGGTGCACAAGCGCGCTGCCACGTCTTTTGCAGGATAATTGATATACCCCATCAGCCGGCGCGAGCACTCTGCCGTCACCGCCATTGAAGTCGATGGAGTTGTAGGGCCTGGAGGTGCCAGAGTCGCCGTGAATCCCTGCGCTGAACCAGGCCGCACCGATGGCGTAAGGCAATCCCAAGCCGGTATCAGGGTCTTCGATTGCACCACTTCCTGGTTGAGTTGATGATGCTTCCCCTCTTGCCAGGTCAGCCACCTGTTGCACCAACGCCCTACGCAGATCCGCACCCACCACCTCATCGGGAGCCGATCTCAGCAGATCGTTGAAATCTTCGTCCCCCATCATGCCGATTGACCATTCACCATCGGTGTTTATCGCCAGGAAATGCCTGGAATCCGGGGCGCCTTCGTGACTGTCTGGCAACACCTCCGTTACCGATCCCAGCATCCATTTTCCATCCCTCGATACACTACTGGCCTGGACGATCGAATCCTGCCTTGGCGTCGCCGGGCCCGACCTGACGGAAGGGCGGGGAGGAGCGTTAGAGTTCTGCTTCCCCTCTAATTGCGCAAATGCTTGCGTGACCAATGCCTTGAGCTTGGCGTCCGTCACATCGGCGTAGTCAGATGCGGTTGCGGATAGCGAGAAGATAAATAGTCCGAGGCTGAGGCAAGACAAATTTGCAGTTCTCATGGATATCCCGTGTGTTTATCAACCAATCAAGAAGACAACGCTCACGATCTTTATTATTGGCATTGGTGATTACGGGCTCATGGGCCGCAAATTACATTTACGCAAGGAGTAAAAATGATCCCCGTCACTTTTTTGCAGCTCGCAGAAAGTAGTCCGCAAGCTCGTGCGTCCCGCATGTGACCAGGGTTGATTGCCGATGCACCCAAGGCGCCGCGCCCCCTGGCAAGGGCCGGGACCCGGACGCCGCACGCGAAAAATGTCCATCCCGATTGCTACAGATCCGTTGCCGGCGGCCGATAGAGATAGCGGACGAAGCCTAGGGGAGGATTCGCCACAGCACGGAGCCCGCGACGGCATGCCCGCGACGCACCCGCCCGCCAAGCATCGCCAACACCGCCGTCGCGCGGTCGTTCGCGCCTGCGCGTGGGCCTGGCTGGCATTGCTGTCGCTGCTGTCCGGCCCGCTCCTCGCCCAGAACTACAGCTTCCGCGCGTACGCCCAAGCCGAAGGACTGCTCGGCCTGTCGATCAGCACCCTCTACGAAGACCGCCACGGCGTCCTCTGGGTCGGCACCGAACTCGGCCTGCACCGCTACGAGCGCGAACGCTTCCACTTCGTCGGCAGCGATGAGGGCATCAGCAGCATCTATATCCGCGCCATCACCGAAGACGCCGCAGGCCGGCTCTGGGTCGGCACCTCCAACGGCCTCTACGTCCGCCGCGGCAACCGCTTCGAAAACGTGCGCTGGCAAGGCCGGCCGATCCAGCTCGACAACGGCAATACCCTGGTCGCCCAGGGCGACGGCGTGGTCGCCGTCAGCCACCACCAGTTGGTACGCGTCCGCCCCACGGCGGCCGGCGATTGGCAGGCACAGGCACTCACGCTTCATGTGGACGGCCATGCCCTGCCCCCCATCGGCGAGGCGCTGATGGCCGAGGGCGCAGTGCTGTGGTCCGCCTGCGGCACCCAGTTGTGCCGGATCCAGAACGATGGCCGCACCACGCTGTGGGGCAGCGCGCAGGGCCTGCCGCAGGAACGTTGGCAAGCCATCCTGCGCGATCGCGAGGGCGCGCTGTGGTTGCGCGGCGGCGATCATGTGCTGTCGCTGCCACGCGGGCAGGCGCGTTTCATCGGCCACCCCGGGCCGCCCGGCGGTGGCTTCACCATGCTGTCGGGCGCCACCAACCTGGCGCTGGATCCGCGCGGCCGCGTCGTCACCCGGGCCAACGGCGGCTTGGCGCGCTGGGAGGGCGATCATTGGCGGCTGTTCTCACGCAGCCAGGGCGTGGACATCACCCCGCTGGTCGGGCCAATCCTGGTGCAGCGCGATGGCCGCTTCTGGATCGGTACCCGCGGTCTGGGCGTGCAGCGCTGGCTGGCCTATGACCGCATCGAGCATTGGGATGAGAGCCAGGGCCTGGCCGGGGCACCCACCTGGTCGATCCTGCGCAGCGACCAGGGCGATCTGCTCGTCGGCGGCGACGCCGGCAGCAATGTGCTCGCGCCCGGCGCGCAGCGCATGCAGCCGTGGACGCTGGCCGATGGCCGGCCGCTGCAACAGACCACCAGCCTGGTCAGTGCGTCGGACGGTGCGGTGTGGCTGGGGCGTTCGTCGGGCATGATCGCGCGCCGCGATCCGAGCGACGGCAGTACCCGCGACATCGCCGAAGTGCCCGCCGGCGTGCGCGTGTTGCTGTTCGACCCGCAAGGGGTGTTGTGGATCGTGACCGGGCGTGGCGTCTATCGCCTGGCACCCGGCGCGAGCCAGGCCGAACGTGAGCGCGAACTGCCGGTCGCTTCGTTCGATGACGCGATCGTCGATGCCGACGGCCACCTGTGGATGGCGTCGGGCATGGGTATCTTCCGTCGCGCCGGTGGGCATTGGCGCAAGGTGGAGGTGGCCGGGCCGCTGCCGAGCCAGGATTTCTCGCGCCTGTCGCTGGGCGCCGATGGCGAACTCTGGCTTTCGCTCAATGATGCCGGGCTATGGCACGGCCGCTTCGACGAAGCGCGCAACCGGCTCAGCGTGCACGCCGTGGACGATCCGCTGGTGTCGCGGATCATGCCCTACATCCTGCGCCACGACAGCCGCGGCTGGCTGTGGCTGGGCAGCAGCCAGGGCATCGACCTGCTGCGCGACGGGCGCTGGATCCGCGTGACCCAGGCCGAAGGACTGCTGTGGGACGACACCTCGGCCAACGCCTTCTTCGAGGATCGCGATGGTGCGGTGTGGATCGGTTCCAGTCGCGGCCTGAGCCGCGTGTTCGATCCGGCCGCGCTGTTCGCACCGCGACCCCTTCAACTGGAGATCGCCCGCGTGCGCCGCGGCGATCAGACGGTGCTGCCCGGCGCCTCGCTGCTGTGGTCGGAGCAGCCGTTGGACATCGACCTGACCACGCCCGGAGCGACCGGTGGCAGCGACCGTATCGTGTTCCGCTATCGCTTGAACGGCGCAGGACAGTGGATCACCACGCCGCAGGACCACCTGGTCTATCCGATCCTCGCGCCGGGCCACTACACCCTCGACATCCAGGCCGAAGACCTGCGCCAGCGCCATCTGAGCAACACCGTGCACTTCAGCTTCGAAGTATTTCCGCCGTGGTGGCGCAGTCCGCTGGCAGTGTTGCTGTACGTGCTGCTGGCCTTTGCCGCGGTGCTGGGGTTGTTGCGCTGGCGGGTGAGCCGGCTGTTGGCGCGCGAACGCGAACTGGAGCGTCTTGTGACCGAACGCACGCAGGAACTGGAGCGCGAGAAGCAGGAACTGGAGACGGCGCGCGCCGCGCTGGCGATCAAGGCCACCCACGACGAGCTGACCGGCCTGCTCAACCGCGCCGGCATTCTCGAGGCGATGGCCATCGGCGTGGCGTCGGCCCGCCACAGCGGCGAACCGCTCGCGGTAGTGCTGATCGACCTGGACTATTTCAAGCAGATCAACGACCTCTACGGGCACCTGGCCGGCGATGCGGTGTTGGCGCGGGTCGGCCGCCGGCTGGATGCCTGCCTGCGTGGCGGCGACCAGATCGGCCGCTACGGCGGCGAGGAGCTGCTCGCGCTCATGCCCGGACTCTCGCGTGCGGCACACTCGCGGCTGCGCACGCTGCACGATGCCATCTGTGGCACGCCGTACGTGGTCGACGACCATGTGCTCGAGGTGACCTGCTCGATCGGCGTGGCCTGGTACCGCGAAGGCGAAAGCACCGGGCAGTTGCTGGCGCGTGCCGATGCGGCGCTGTATCGCGCCAAGCATGAGGGGCGTAACCGGATCGAGCTGGAAGAAGGCGATCCCGCGCCGAGCGTGATCTAGCGCCTCGGGCAAGAACGGTTACAAGCGTGCACCGTTGCGCACTGACCTGGTGTTGGAAGGGCGCTATACCCATCGAGACGGCACCCTCTGGCCGGCGCCGATACCGAGGTGCGCCACGTGCCCAAGAAAATTTACCTTCTCACCGGCGTTGCGAGCTTGATCGCCGCGTTCACTGCGGCCGGGGTATCGGCGCAGTCTGACGCGGGCATGCTGCACATCACCGACACCGTTTCCTATGAAGCAGGCTCGGCGCAGGCCGGGAAGATCCAGGCCTGGCTCGAAGGCATCTCGCCGGGCGAAGGATCGGTGCCCCTGCGAGGGAAGGTCACGGTCATCAACGCATATCCGGTTTCTCGTGCTGTCGCGAACCGCTCAGGCTTGCAATCGCTCGGCCCCACGGCCGCGTTGCCAAAGACCGGCGACCCGGGCCAACACGTTTCCATCAAGGATGAACTGCCCGATGGCACCCGGCAGTCATGGACCTATGCCTGGCGCGGTGACCCAGTAGGCACAGGTTGGGAAATGACCCACTACCAGTTCCATCAGGGGCGGCCACGGACTCAGGTCGACTGACAGCGCCCTTCCCTGAAAGCGGCTGGCACGCCGCTTGCATCGTCTGGGCAGGCCTTTCCCCTGCCCGACCATGTCCGAGAACGAAGACGGCGCCGAACGCACAGAACTCCCTACCGCCAAACGACTGCGTGAAGCCCGTGAACAGGGCAACATTCCGCAGTCGCGCGAGCTGGCCACCGCCACGGTGTTCAGCGCGGGGGTGATCGCGTTGATGGCCATGTCCGGCGGACTGGCCGCCGGCGCCCGCGGCTGGATGCAGACCGCGCTCACGCCCGAGCCGGGCCTGTGGCGCAACCCGGAAACCCTGTTCGGCCATTTCGGCGAACTGCTCATGGACCTGCTCTGGGTCATGGCGCCGCTGGCCGGCATCTGCCTGCTGGCCGGCCTGGTCGCGCCGCTGGCGATGAGCGGCCTGCACTTCTCCAGCAAGGCCTTCACCCCGAACTTCAACAAGCTCAACCCGATGAACGGCCTGCAACGCCTGTGGGGCGGGCACAGCCTGGCCGAGCTGGTGAAGTCGCTGCTGCGGGTGGCCTTCGTCGGCGGCGCTGCGGCGCTGGTCATCGTGCATGGCCTGGACGGGCTGCGCAGCCTGCTGATCCAGCCGCTGGAGTCGGCCATCGTGCATGGCCTGGGCTTCACCCTGCGCCTGATGCTGGCCACCGCCGGCGCGCTGGCCCTGCTGGCGGCGATCGACGCGCCGTACCAGAAGTGGAACTGGCTGCGGAAGCTGAAGATGACCCGCGAGGAGATCAAGCGGGAAATGAAGGAAAGCGAGGGCAGCCCGGAGGTCAAGGGCCGCATCCGGCAAATGCAGATGCAGCTGTCGCAGCGCCGGATGATGGAAGCGGTGCCCACCGCCGACGTCGTCCTGGTCAACCCCACCCACTACGCGGTCGCCCTCAAGTACGAGGGCGGCAAGATGCGCGCCCCGGTGGTGGTGGCCAAGGGCATCGACGAAATGGCCTTCCGCATCCGCGAAACCGGCGAGCGCCACCGCGTGGCGATCGTTTCGGCGCCGCCTTTGGCACGCGCCTTGTATCGCGAAGCCCAACTCGGCAAGGAAATCCCCGTGAGACTGTATTCGGCCGTTGCGCAGGTGCTGTCCTACGTCTACCAACTGCGCTCCTGGCGCACCGGGCCGATGCCTTCGGTGCCGCCACTCGATGTCGATGAGTTCGGCGGCAAGGCCGGAGGCCAGGCATGAGCGCCCAGCCGATGAACGCCCGGCGGATGATGGAGCTGATCCGCGGCGGCCTGGGCGCGCCGCTGGTGGTGCTGGCGATGCTGGCCATGGTCGTGGTGCCGCTGGCCGCGCCGGTGCTCGATGCGCTGTTCACCTTCAATATCGCCATCTCGCTGATGGTGCTGCTGGCGGTGGTCTACGTGCAGCGGCCGCTGGAATTCACGATCTTCCCGATCGTGCTGCTGATGACCACCATGCTGCGGCTGGCCCTGAACGTGGCCTCGACCCGCGTGATCCTGCTGCACGGCCAGGGCGGCCATGACGCCGCGGGCAAGGTCATCGCCGCGTTCGGCGAGTTCGTGATCGGCGGCAACTACGCCGTCGGCATCGTGGTCTTCGCGATCCTGACCATCATCAACTTCGTGGTCATCACCAAGGGCGCCGGGCGCGTGTCCGAAGTGACCGCGCGCTTCATCCTCGATGCCATGCCCGGCAAGCAGATGGCCATCGACGCCGACCTCAACGCCGGCCTGCTGACCCGCGAGGAAGCCAAGGCCCGGCGCGAGGAAGTGCGCGAGGAAGCCGATTTCTACGGCGCGATGGACGGTGCCAGCAAGTTCATCCGCGGCGACGCGATGGCCGGCATCCTGATCCTCTTCATCAACCTGATCGGCGGCCTGGGCGTGGGCATGCTGCAGCACGGCCTGCCGTTCGGCCAGGCCGCGTCCACCTACACCCTGCTCTCGATCGGCGACGGCCTGGTCGCCCAGTTGCCGGCGCTGCTGGTGTCCTCGGCGGTGGCGATCCTGGTCACCCGCGCCTCGCGCGCCCAGGACATGAGCCAGGCGATGGTCGGCCAGGTCTTCGGCCAGCACCGCGCGCTGGCCGTGGCCGCCGGCATCCTCGGCTTGGTCGGCCTGGTGCCGGGCATGCCGAATGTCGCCTTTTTGACGCTGGCCCTGATCCTGGGCTTCATCGCCTGGAAGCTGCACAAGCGCGGCGCCGCCGAAGCGGCGGACGGTACGGATGCGCCTGGCCGTCCGGGCACGCCGGGTTCGCCCGCCGCCGCGGCCCCGAATGCGGAACTCAGCTGGGACGAACTGCGCCCGATCGACCCGCTCGGCCTGGAAGTCGGCTATCGCCTGATTCCGCTGGTCGACAAGGCCCAGGGCGGCGAGCTGATGGCGCGGATCAAGGGCGTGCGGCGCAAGCTGACCCAGGACATCGGCTTCCTGATCCCGCCGGTGCACATCCGCGACAACCTCGAACTCAGCGCCACTGCGTACCGCCTGTTGGTGCACGGCGTGCCGGTGGCGACCGCCGAGATCCATCCGGACCGCGAACTGGCGTTGGATCCCGGCGGCGCGCTCGGCGCGCTCGACGGCATTCCCGGCAAGGACCCGGCGTTCGGTTTGGATGCGGTCTGGATCCAGCCGCACCAGCGCGCCCACGCCGAATCGGTCGGCTACACCGTGGTCGACCCGGCCACCGTGGTGGCCACGCACCTGTCGCACCTGATCCGCGAGCACGCACCCGAATTGCTGGGGCATGAGGAAGTGCAGCAACTGATGGCGACCCTGGGCAAGACCGCGCCCAAGTTGGTCGAAGACCTCACCCCCAAGGCCCTGCCGCTGTCGGTGGTGGTGCGGGTGCTGCAGAACCTGCTGGTCGAGCGCATCCCGATCCGCCAGCTGCGCAAGATCGTCGAGGCCCTGGTCGAGCACGCCCCGCACAGCCAGGACCCGGCCGCGCTCACCGCCGCGGTACGCAGCTCGCTCGGCCGTTTCATCGTGCAGGAGATCGCCGGAATGTCGGCGGAGCTGCCGGTGTTCACCCTGGCCCCGCAACTGGAACGGGTCTTGCAGGACTCCACGCAGGGCGCCGGCGGCATCGCACTGGAGCCTGGCCTGGCCGAGCGGTTGCACCAAAGCCTGGCCGATTGCGTCGGCAAGCAGGAAGCGCGCAACGAGCCGGCGGTGGTGCTGGTGCCAGGTCCGGTTCGCGCCGCCCTGGCCCGCCTGGTCCGCCACAGCGTGCCCTCGCTGTCGGTACTGGCCTACGGCGAAGTGCCGGAGGACAAGCGCTTGAAGTTGGTAGGAACCATTAGCTGAGTTGTCTTGTAGTCCCGAATTGCGAATCCCGATCCACCCATCCCGGTCCCTGACATGAAAATCAAACGCTTCGTCGCCCCCGACATGCGCACCGCCTTCCGCCTGGTGCGGGAAGAGCACGGCCCGGATGCAGTGATCCTGTCCAATCGCCGCACCGAGGAAGGCGTGGAGATCGTCGCCGCCAGCAACTACGACGAAGAACTGGTGATGCGCGCGCTGGACAACGCCCGCGCCGAACAGAAGGGTGCCAACGCCGCGATCCCGGAGATTCGCATGCCGGTCGCCGCGCCCGCTGCGGCAGCGCCAGCCGTCGCCGCCCGGCGCGCGCCCTCGGCCGCCGACGCGATGATCGCCGCGATGTCCGAGCGCCAGCCGACGCGCGTAGCGGCCAGCAGCGGCCAGCGCGCCGTGTTCGATGTGCCGGCGCCGCTGGCACCGGCGGCCAGGCACGAACACGCCGGGATCCCGGAAGAAATCTTCGCCACCTTTGCCCAGGCTGCGGCGCCTGTCGCCAAGCCGCAGCCGGCGCCGGCCGCCGCCAAGCCACCCCGCGCCCCGCGCGACGCCGACAGCGATTTCGACCTCGCGGCCACCCTGCCCTCCATCGCTGCACCTGCCCCCCTGGCCATCGAGGTCCCGGCGCTGCCTGCCATCGCCGCCGTGCCGACGCCGCCCGCGCCGCAGAGCGACGAACAATTGGCGCAGCTGCGCGATGAGCTGGCGCTGATGCGGCAGATGATCGAGCGCGAAATGAACCGCCTCACCGACGAACGCCTGCGCGGCTCGCCGGTGCGTGCCCAGGCGTTGGAGCTGCTGGAAGACTATGGCTTCGACGCCGGCCTGACCCGCGACATCGCCCTGCAGATCCCGCCGGAGACCGAGCTGCACCGCGGCCGCGGCCTGATGCTCGGGCTGCTGTCCAAGCGCCTGCCGGTGGCCCCGATCGACCCGCTGAAGACCGGCGGCGTGATCGCCCTGGTCGGCCCGACCGGCGCCGGCAAGACCACCACCATCGCCAAGCTCGCCTCGCGCTTCGCCGCCGAGCACGCCCCGCGCGATGTCGCCCTGGTCACCACCGACACCCAGCGCGTCGGCGGCCGCGAACAGCTCTACAGCTACGGCCGCCAGCTCGGCATCGCCGTGCACGAGGCCGACAGCGACCGCGGCCTGATCGACCTGC
>Ga0160434_100387_pt1 | contig 13297 bp, 13 predicted proteins | sample HID1973I_E0MG_FD_108273 | JGI IMG/M metagenome (GOLD analysis project Ga0160434, IMG submission 108273) | Enriched mosquito-associated microbial communities from UW Madison campus, WI, USA - HID1973I_E0 MG | ecosystem: Host-associated > Arthropoda: Insects > Digestive system > Unclassified ...
CAGGAACAGGGCGCCGTCGTCGTAGCGATCCACCGCAATGGCCATCGCCGCGACCGGCGGCATGGCGGAAAACTGCTGCTGCAGCTGCTGCAGGTCGGCATCGGAGGGCACGGGCAACGGCATCGGAAACATCACGCACGGGCGAAGGGCTCGCATAATGCCCGCAATGGTCGACCCCGCGCACGTGCCCATTTGCCTGATCTCGCTGCGACCTGCCGGGCAGCACGACGCCCTGCGCCGCGCGGCCGCGCGCCGTGGGCTGCGGCTCCTCGCGGTGTCGCCATGGCGGCTGCAGGCACGCAGCGACATTGCCACCCGGCTCGCCCTGTCCACGGCGCTGCGCGCGCCCGTGGTGGTGTTCACCAGTCCGATGGCGGTGCAGGCCGCGGCGGCGTTGTCGCCCCTCGGCGGGCAGACGAGGCAATGGCTGGCGGTCGGCGAAGGCACCGCGATGGCGCTTCGGCAGGCGGGCGTGACTGCCGTGCAGACGCCCACGCGCATGGACAGCGAAGGGCTGCTGGCACTGCCGGCACTGGCCGCTGCCGAACACGTTGGCCTGGTCACCGCACCCGGCGGCCGCGGCATGCTGGCCGGCGCGCTGCAACAACGCGGCGCCCGGGTTGATCGCGCCGACGTCTACGAACGGCTGCCGTTGCCTCTACCCGCCGGCGTATTGGCCCGGCTGCAAGCACAGGCCGGGCCATCGGTACTGGCGGTCAGCAGTGCCGAGGCGCTGCAGTGCGTGCTCGGCCAGCTGCCCGCGGACGTGTTGGACAGGTGGCGGCAACAGCCGGCCATCGTGGCCAGCGCGCGCCTGGGCCAACTGGCGCGCGAACGCGGCTTCGTGCATATCCTCCAGGCCGCCGGACCGCGGCCGGCGCAAATGCTTGCGGCGCTGGACGGCAGCGACTGAATCGGCGCCAGCTTCCTCTTGCCCACGCCGCGCGCACCACGCCATGCTGTCGGGCGCCGCGACGCGACTGACGCGGCGACCCCCAAGGAAGCCTGCCCGATGAACGATCCCGCCCCCTCGCGCCGCCCCTCCCTGCTCTGGGTGGTTCTGCTCGTGCTGGCGGTGCTCGCCGCGCTCGGTGTCGGCTTCGGCTGGCGCGCCTGGCAATCGCGGCAGGCCGAACAACAACAGGCCGAGGACACGCGCGTGCAGCGCTGGTCGGCGATGGAACAGACCCTCGACACCCTGCGCCGCGACCAGCGCGCAGCCAACCAGCGCCTGCAGGACGCCGCGGCGACCAACCGCATCCTGCGCGACGAAATGCTCGGCCTGAGCCAGCGCGGCGCGCTGCTCGAAGAAACGGTCGAGCGCCTGGCCGACACCGATCGCCACGGCGCCCAGGCCTTGCGCCTGGACGAAGTGGAACTGCTGCTCAACCAGGGCCAGCAACGCCTGGCGATCGCTGGCGACCTGGAGGGTGCGAAACGCGCCTATGCCTTAGCGGCGGGCACCTTGCAGGGCATCGACGACCCCGCCTATCTCAACCTGCGCCAGGCGTTGGTGCAGGAGCGCAACGCGCTCGATGCGCTGGGGCCGGGACCGCAACTGTTGCTTAACCGCGAACTCGATGCCTTCATCTCGCGCCTGCAACGCTTGCCGCAACATGTGCCCGACGAGGACGACGCATCGCGTGCCTGGTGGCAGCGCGCGCTGTCGCCGCTGGTGCAGATACGTCCCTCGCGCGGCACGCTCATTGCCGGTTCGGAACGGCGTGCCGCCGAAGACGCCTTGCAGATCGAGGTCAGCCTGGCGCGCGCTGCTTTGGAACGTGGCGATGCCGAGGGTTTTGCGCAGGCGCTGCGGCGCTTGGACAGCGGGCTGGTGCGGCTGTGGCCGGACTCGCCCGCCCTGCGGACGCAGCGCAAGGCGCTGGCCGATCTTGCCAAGGCGCCATTGCGTCCAGACATGCCCGAACTCGGGTCCACCCTGCGGCAACTGCAGGCCATGCGTGAAGGGAGGCAAAGCCCATGAAGCCACTGCGAAGTCTGCTCATCCTGTTGATTGCCGTAGTGCTTGGCGTGGTTGCCGCACAGTGGCTGTCGCAACAACAGCGCTATGACCTGGGCGAAGTGGTGGTGCGCGTAGGCGGCAACGACTACATCGCGCCGATGCCGCAGGCGATCCTCGCGCTGATCGTCGGCCTGCTGTTGCTGTGGCTGCTGTGGATCGTCGTCAGCCTGCCGTTCCGCGCCTGGGGCCGCTATCGCCGCAAGCGCGGCCGCGTGCGCTTGATCGAAGGCCTGCGCGCCTACGAATTCGGTCAGTGGACCCGGGCCAGCAAGGCGCTGGTGGCGGCCGCGGAAGACCACGAAGTGGCACCGGTTGCGTTGCCGCCCGCCATTCGCGCGGCCGATGCCCGTGCCGATGCCGAAGGCGCGCGCGTGCTGGAACAGGACCTGGCCGCCCGCGATCCCGTCGGCCACGCGCTGTTGCAGGCCGAACGCCTGATGGCCGGCGGGCGTCCGGTCGATGCGATCAATGCGCTGGACGTGCCGGCGGCGCAACCGCTGCCGCCGCGCGGCCTGCTGCTGCGCACCGAGGCGCTGGCGCTCATTGGCCGCGCCAACGAGGCTTACGGTCAGCTCGGTGCACTGCGCCAGCAGCAGGCACTCGCGCCCGAAGCGACGGCGATCCTCGAACGGCGGCTGGCCGCACTGTCGCTGGAGCAGGCAAGCGATGCGAACGCGCTGGCCGAGCGCTGGGAGTCGCTGGCCAAGCCGCTGCGCGGCGAGCCGGCGGTAGTGGCGGCGTATGCGCGCCGTGGCGCGGCCCTGCATTGGGATGATGCCGCCCTGCGCAGCATCGAGCAGGCACTCGATGCCGGCTGGGACGAAGAACTCGTCGTCCTCTACGGCGAGCTGCCGTTGGAAAAATATGACTCGCGCCGCGCCAGTGCGCAGCGCTGGTTGGCCACGCATCCGGCCAGCCCGGGCTTGCTGCTCACCCTGGCGCGGCTATCGCGGCAACAGCAGCAGTGGCCGCAGGCCGAGGAATTCCTGCATCGCGCCATCGCCCAGGGCGCCGGCGCGCCGGCCTGGGAGGAATTGGCCGAAGGGTTCGCCGCGGCCGGCGAGCCGGTGCTGGCGGCGCAGTGCTATCGCAATGCCTTGCATAGCCAGCGCGGCGGCGTGGCGGCCGAGTTGAGCGGCCATCGCACCCTGCGTGAGCAGATCCACGACCAGGCCATCGCCGAAGACCGCGACGAACACGGCGTGCCGCGCCTGCGCGAGTAAGCCTGCCCGGTAGGTACAGCGGCAACGGGCGCGATCCTCTCGCGCCCGTTTTGCCATTTACCTTTCGATGATCGCGACCACGCCCATGCCGCCAGCGGTGCAGATCGACACCAGCGCGCGGCCACCGCCGCGTTCCTTCAGTTCCTTGGCCACGGTGGCGACGATGCGCGCACCGGTGGCGGCGAAGGGATGGCCAGTGGCCAGCGAGGAGCCGAGCGGGTTGATCTTGGCCGGGTCGATGCGGCCCATCGGCGCATCCAGGCCGAGGCGATTGCGGCAGTAGTCCTCGCTCTCCCACGCGCGCAACGTGCACAGCACCTGCGCGGCGAAGGCTTCGTGGATCTCGTAGATGTCGAAGTCCTGCAGGGTCAGGCCATGGCGCTTGAGCATCTCCGGCACGGCCACCGTCGGGGCCATCAACAGGCCCTCGCCATGCACGAAGTCCACCGCGGCAACCTGCGCGTCGCGCAGGTAGGCCAGCGGCTCATGGCCATGCGCCTGTGCCCACTCGTCGCTGGCCAGCAGCACCGCGGCGGCGCCGTCGGTGAGCGGGGTCGAGTTGGCCGCGGTCAGCGTGCCACGGCCGGAAATCTTGTCGAAGGCCGGCTTCAGCGTGGCCAGCTTCTCCAGGGAAGTGTCCGGACGCAGGATGTTGTCGCGGGTGACGCCGCGGAACGGCGCGATGAGCCCATCGAAGAAGCCACGTTCATAGGCCGCGGCCAGCTTCTTGTGCGAAGACACCGCCCATTCGTCCTGCGAGTCGCGCGAGATGTTCCATTCCTTGGCCATGTCCTCGCAGTGCTCGCCCATGCTCTTGCCGGTGCGCGGCTCGCTGACGCCGGGGAACTCGGGCTTGAGCTCGCTCAGGCGGAAGCCGGTGAGCATGGCCTTGATCTTGTCGCCGGTGGTCTTGGCGCGATTGGCCGCCAGCAGGCGCGCGCGCAGCTTCTTGCCATAGACGATCGGCACGTCCGAGGTCGTGTCCGAACCACCGCCGATGCCCGAATCGATCTGCCCCAGTGCGATCTTGTTGCCGATGTGCACGATGGTGTCCAGCGACGTACCGCAGGCGCGTTGCAGCGTGATGCCCGGCGTCAACGGCGACAGACCCGAGGACAGCGCCGCTTCGCGGGCCAGGTTCCAGTCGCTGGAATGCTTGATGACCGCGCCCATCGCCACTTCGCCGAGCTGCTGCCCGTGCAGGCCGAAGCGCTCGACCAGCGCGCCCAGCGTGCGCACCGACATGCCCAGGTTGCCCACGTCCGAATAAGCGGTGTTCTGGCGGCAGAACGGGATGCGGACACCACCAAGAATGGCGACGGGACGGGCGACGGGCATGGGTTGACCTGACATGAGGGGCTCGGGGACATGGCCTGCACAGGGTCGGCAGGCATAATGTGCGCAGTGTAGCTGCCGCCCCGTGACGGGCCAACCGCGAAATCCATGAGCAATAGCGAACACGGCATGACCGCCATTGGCGTCCTGGCATTGGAGCTTGCTGGCGGTACCTCGCCGGCGCATGCGGCGCTGCCGCCGGCGCAGGCCGGCGCGCTCGCCGAGCGGGTCGGCCGCGATCTGGCGCAGTGGGTCCCGCAGGTGCGCGAGCTGGAACTGAGCCTGGCCGCCGCGCATTTCGATCCGGCCGAAGTATTGCGTCCCGGCTGGCCGATGCATCGCCGTCTCGACGAATTGCGCGCCCGCGCCCCGGGCCGCGACGAAGGCCCGCGCCTGTTGGCCTTCGGTGCCGACACAAAGGGCGAGGTACCGTTGCCGTTCCAGGCTGACCCTGGCCTGGCCGGTGGCAACCTGCGCGTGCTGCCTTTCCTGCTGTCGGGTGAGCCGGACAAGGTCGCCGAGGTTTCTGCTGCCATGGAAGACGCGCTGCTGGCACAGGGCATGGCCCAGGCCGATACCGCGTTGCTGGCCCAGGAGGCATTCGGCGCGCAGATCGAACATGCGCGCTACCTGACCGTGCACGACCTCGCCGCGATGATGTCGATGCAATACGACAACCAGGGCCTTGCCGCGCTGTGGCCGTTGTTGGAGGCCGCACTGCTGGCCCCGCAGGCGAGCGAATGGTTGGCCGACGCGCCCGAGCCGCTGCTGCATTACGTCGATGGCGAAGTGCGCATGGCCTTGTTCGACCCGGCCGGCTGGTGCGCGCACTACGGCCAGGACCGGAACGATTGCGAGCAGCTCAAGCACGTTTACGAGCAGTATTTGGCACGGCAACGGCAGATGGCTGCGGTGCTTGAGGCCCACGGCATCCCGGTGCTTTATGTGCACATCGAGCAAGGCCAGGATGCACGGGCTGCGTTGGCGGCCTGAGACCGGTCGGCGGCGCTGTCGATGACGCGCATTGCACCGAAATTGCAGGGTGTGCTGGAGACGGCGCTATATGCGGCGGATCTGCTGCGGGCGCGGCGGTTTTACGAAGACATCATGGGCTTGCAGCCGATGACGGCCGATAGTCGCCTGGTTGCGTATGCGATCGCGCCGGCACAGGTTCTGCTGCTGTTTCAGGCGGGTGCCACGGGGGGCACGGTGACCTTGCCTGGCGGCACGATTCCCGGCCATGACGGAGTCGGGCGGGTGCATTTTGCGTTTGCCATTGCTGCCGATGACTTGCCGAAGTGGGAAGCGCATCTGCACACGTGCGGAGTGCACATAGAAGGGCGCACGGCTTGGCCGCAGGGTGGGCATAGCCTGTACTTCCGTGATCCGGACCAGCACCTGGTGGAGCTGGCCACGCCGGGGTTGTGGCGGAATTATTGAGGCTTACGGAAGGGCCGAAGGCGCCGATGATTTCCGGTCGGGGCTGAAGCCCCTCCTACAACGTTTCCGGTCGGGCTGGCGATTGCACTGTAGGAGCGGCTTCAGCCGCGACGCGACCAAAGCCGTCCACACGTGCTGCCTCAGTTCGCCGCCGGCGCCGAATCCGTCGTGATCACGCCACACGCCAGACGCCCACCCGCATTGCCGGTCGGTTGCGTCTTGTAGTCATCCGGGTCGGCATGAACGATCACCGCGTGCCCACTGATGTCGAAATCGTCACCCTTGCCGATGTTGACGTTGCTCGACACCGGACCATCCACGGTCGCATTGCCCTGCGCGTCGGACTTGATGTTCGGCATATCCCCGCCGTGGTGCGGATCGGCACTCACATTGCCGTGCTGGCTCTGCCCCGGGTTGAAGTGGCCGCCCGCGCTGCTGCCGTCCGGCGCGCTGCAATCACCCTTCTCATGGATATGGAAGCCATGCTCGGTGTTCGGCTTGAGCCCACTGAGCTGGCCGCTGACGCGCAAGACGCCGTCGACAACCTTGAAGGTCACGTTGCCCTTCACCTCATTGCCCTGCGTGGGCTTGATCTCGGCAGTCGCGCTGGACGCCGCCGGGCTAGGTGCTTCTGGTGCCGTAGGCGCGGCCGGGGCAGCCGGCGGCGCAGCCTGGCCCGCCTGGTCGGCCGGCGCTGCGGCGGTGGTATCGGTGGCGGGGGCCTCGCGCTTGCAGGCGCCCAGCGCCAATGCGGTGGCAATGAACATCGCGGTCGGGATCATGCGCATGGTGTTTCTCCTCTCGCCCATCGGGCAGTGTGGGGCCGGACGGGCCGGCGATCGTGCGGCCTTCGTCAGCGGCTGGCGCGGATCACACCGCACGCAAGACGCGCGCCGGCATTGCCGCTGGGCTGGCTGCGATAGTCGTCGGGGTCGGCGTGGACGATCAGCGCCTTGCCGAGTACATCGTTCGCTGCGCCGGTGCCGAGGCTGACGCCGCCGAGCACGCGGTCGATCTGCACCAGGCCATCGCCGTCGGCGGTCAGGTTGTCCATGTCGCCGAGATGGTGCGGGCCGGCGGGATTTCGGCCGTGTGCGCTGGCGGTCGGGTTGAAATGCCCGCCGGCGCTGCTCGCATCCACCGCAGTGCAATCACCACGCTCATGCACATGGAAGCCGAAGCTGCCGCCCGGGCGCAGGCCGCCGACCGTGCCGGTCACGCGCACGCCCTGCGGCACTGGCAACAACACCACGCGGCCACTGACCAGGCTGCTCGACGCCGACGCGAGCGCTGCTTCGGCCTGGCGCACGTTGCTCGGCAGTGCCGGCGGCAACGGCGGCGGCGGTTTGGACGGCGGTGCGCTGCTGCACGCGGTGAGGGCGAGCAGCGCGATGGCGGAAAGACAACGGCGGTTCACGGCACGGGCTTCCTTCAAGGCTTTGGGCACGCTAGTCGTGACGGCGTGCAGGGGCCATGAATGCTCAGCGCCGGCGCCGTCCTGGTCCGAGTTTACGGGTAACGGTATTGCGACCGACCCCCAGCCGCGCGGCGGCCTCGGCGCGGCGGCCCTGGGTGAACTGCAGGGCCACTTCGAGCAACGCCCGGTCAAAGCGCTCACGCGCTTCGGCATGCAGGCCCTCGGCGCCATCGTCCAGACGCTGACGCGCCCAATCCGACAACCGCGCATCCCAATCGCTGCCGTCGCCGGTAGCGACCGCCGCGCTGCGTCGGGCACCGCGCGACAATGCGGCCTGCGCGTCGTCGGCGCTGATCGTATCGGTGACGGTCAGTGCCGCCAGGCGCCAGCACACGTTCTCGAGTTCGCGCACGTTGCCCGGCCAGTCGTAGCCGCGCAGCGCTTCCAGCGCCTGCGCTGAAAGCCGCTTGGCCGGCATGTCGAGCTTGCGCGCCGCCATGGCCAGGAAATTGTCCGCCAGTTGCGCGATGTCGGCGCGGCGTTCGCGCAGGGGCGGCAATTGCAGGCGCACCACATCGAGGCGATGCAACAGATCGGCGCGGAAGCGGCCTTGTTCGACCAAGGCCTCCAGGTCCTGGTGCGTCGCGGCGATCACCCGCACATCCACGCGGATCAACTCGCGTCCACCGACGCGAAAGAATTCGTTCTCGGCCAGTACGCGCAGCAGGCGAGTCTGCAACGGCATCGGCATGTCGCCGATCTCGTCGAGGAACAGCGTGCCGCCGTTGGCCTGCTCGAAGCGGCCGATGTGGCGCTTGCTGGCCCCGGTGAAGGCGCCGGCTTCGTGGCCGAACAACTCACTTTCCAGCAGTTCGGCCGGGATCGCCGCAGTGTTGAGCGCCACGAACGGCGCCCGCGAGCGCGGCGATTCGTGGTGCAACGCGCGCGCCACCAGTTCCTTGCCGGTGCCGGTTTCGCCGTTGACCAGGACCGACAGCGGCGCCTGCGCCAGGCGCCCGATCGCGCGGAACAGCGCGCGCATGGCCGGCGTGTCGCCGATCAACTCGGACGAACCGGGCGGTGCCGTGGGCGCGGCGGCGACCAGCGTGTCGTCCGGCAACGCACGCGCGGCCAACGCCACTGCATCGTCGAGGTCGAAGGGCTTGGACAGGAATTCATGCGCGCCGCCGCGGAAGGCGCCGGCGGTGCTGGCCACATCGGTATAGGCCGACATCACGATCACCGGCAGCTGCGGATGCGCGGCCTTGAGCTTGTCGAGCAAGACCAGGCCGTCGTCGCCGGGCATGCGCACATCGGTAAACAGCAGGTCCGGCGCGGGACGCTGGCGCAGCGCGGTCAGCGCCGCGGCCGCGCTCTCGAAGCCGTCGACCGAATAGCCGGCATCGCGCAACGCCGTGGACAGCACAAAGCGGACCGAGCGGTCGTCATCGACCACCCAGATGCGCTGCGAAGCGGGATCAGCCATGGCCATGCTCCTTGCCGGCGTCGAGCACCGGCTGCGGCAACAACAAGGTGAAAACGGTATGGCCCGGGCGCGAGCGGTAGGTCAGCGTGCCGTGGTGCTCGCGCGCGACCTGCTGTGCCAAGGCCAGGCCCAGGCCGCTGCCATCGGCGCGGCCGCTGACCAACGGCAGGAACAGGTGTTCGGCCAATTCTTCCGGCACGCCGCTGCCGTCATCGACGATCTCCAGCCGCAAGGCCATCGCATGCACGTTGTCGCGGATGCGCTGGCCATGCTCGACCCGCGTGCGCAGGGTGACGACGCTGGCGCCGGCCTGGATCGCGTTGCGCACCAGGTTCCACACCGCCTGGGTGAGTCGGTCGGCATCGCCAAGGATCTCCGGAATGCTCGGGTCGTAGTCGCGCTGCAGGCGCACCGACCAGCCGGCTTCGCTCTCGGCCAGGCGCAGCACGCGTTCGAGCACGGCGTGGATGTTGAGGTAGTCGTGCGGGCTTGCCGGCGTGGGCGAAAGCAGGCGCTCGAGCAAGGTGTTGAGGCGCTCGATTTCCGCGCCGATCAGGTCGATCAGTTCGCGCTCGTCCTCGTCGCGATGGCTGGCGCGGCGGGCCAGCAGCTGCGCGGCGCCTTTCAGCCCGGCCAGCGGATTGCGCAACTCGTGCGCCAGACCCTTGAGCGCGGCACTGAGCGCGCTGGGCAGGGCATGGGTCGGGTCCGGTGCGGGGAATTCATCGACCGGATGCGCTTCCAGCACCCAGCCGCCGTCCTCCAGCCGCGACAACCAGCCCTCGGCGAAGCGCGGTGCTTCGCCCGGCAAGCCGATCGCCATGCGGTGCAGGCGCAGCACGTCGCGCTCGTCGTTGCCGACGAACCGGGCCAGGGCATCGCCCTCGATTTCCAGGGCCGCCAACGGGTGGTCCACCAGGCGCCGGGCGCTGATGCCCAGCCAGCGGGCGAAGGCCGCATTGACCCCGAGCACGCGACCATCGGGACCGGCCCACGCCACGGGCGTGGCCAGGCTTTCCAGCAGGGGCGCGGCGGTACTCATTAGCATTGCACCAATATAGTGCAAGGCGCCAGGCCAGCCAGTGAACCGGTTGTCGCGGGTAGAGCAGTTGCCTCAGTGCGATTGGCGGCGCTGGCGCAACAGGGAATGCAGGATGCGGGCGTCTTCGGCGTCGAGCTGCTCGCCCAGGTCGTCGCGGCCGCGGAAATGCCGGTGGAAGGCACGCACGGCTGCGGCGGGGTCGTCGAGCGGATAGCCCAGCGCCTGCAGGCCCAGCCATGGGTCGAAGCTGGCCGGTGCGGGGCCGTCGCTGGGAACCGGCCATTCGCCGTAGCCAGCGGCAGCGAGCTGGTCCCACGGGAACCAACGGCTGGGATCGACCTTGCGCGCAGGCGCCAGGTCGGCATGGCCGATGATCTGGTCGCGCGGAATGCGCAGGCGGGTGCAGAGATCGTCGAGCAGCCGCAGCAGCGTGGCGATCTGCCCGGGTGGGAAAGGCGAGCGGCCATCATTGTCCAGCTCGATGCCGATCGAGGCCGAGTTGACGTCGCTGATCGTGCCCCAGCGCCCGCTGCCCGCATGCCAGGCGCGCAGCGAATCGGGCACCAGCTGGTACAGCGAGCCGTCCTTGCCGACCAGGTAATGCGCGCTGACCTGGCCGCCACTGTTGCGCGTACGCAAGGTGTCCAGGCTCTGCTGCACCGAGTCCTGCTCGGTGTGGTGGATCACGATGAGGATGGGTTGCCGGGCGTTGTAGTTCGGCGAGGGCACCCATTGCGCCATGGGGTTGCGCGGTACGTGCGCGCAGGCGCCCAGGAGGAGGGCCAACAACGAGGGAACCAGGAAGCGGAGCAGGCGATCGCGCATGCCCCATTGCAACGGCAGCGGGCGGGCTTTGCAAGCCACGCGCCCGAGATAGCAACAACGATTGGCGGGGGCTCTGGTCCATACCTACCTCGACATCAGGAATTGCGCGACCGCCCCGCCCCCAGGAGCGCATCGGTTAGAAATACCGCCGGCCCGCGCGGCAAGCGCGGGCCGGCGTGACACACATCAGGACTCGTAAGCCGATTCGCCGTGCGAGGTGATGTCCAGGCCCTCACGCTCGGACTCTTCGGTCACGCGCAGGCCAAACACCATCTTGGCGATCAGGAACGACACCACCGAGACCACGCCCACCCACACCAGGGTGATCAGCACGCCCTGGGTCTGGATCCAGACCTGGCTGGCGATGCTGTAGCCGTCACCCTTTTGCCCGCCGAGCGAGGCAGCGCTGAACACGCCGGTGAGGATGGCGCCGATGATGCCGCCCAGGCCATGCACGCCGAACACGTCGAGGCTGTCGTCGGCACGCAGCAGGCGCTTGAGCCCGGTCACGCCCCACACGCACAGCACGCCGGCGATGAAGCCGATGGCGATGGCGCCGAACGGACCGACCGTGCCGCAGGCCGGGGTGATGCCGACCAGGCCGGCGACCATGCCCGAGGCCACGCCCAGGGCGGAGGACTTGCCCTTGATGATCTTCTCGGTCAACGACCAGCCCAACACCGCGGCAGCCGTGGCCAACAGCGTATTGATGAAGGCCAGCGCGGCGCCCGCGTTCGCTTCCAGGTTGGAGCCGGCATTGAAGCCGAACCAGCCCACCCACAACAGCGAAGCGCCGACGAAGGTCAGCGTCACGTTGTGCGGCTTGATCGCCTCGCGGCCAAAACCAGTGCGCTTGCCGACGAAGTACGCGCCCACCAGGCCGGCGACACCGGCGTTGATGTGCACCACCGTGCCGCCCGCGAAATCCAGCGCGCCCTTGGCGAACAGGTAACCGCCGGTCGCCCACACCATGTGCGCCATCGGCAGGTAGGCGAAGGTGAACCACAGCACCGAGAACAGCAGCACCGCGGCAAAGCGCGCACGTTCGGCGAACGCACCGACGATCAGCGCCCCGGTGATGCCGGCAAACGTCAGCTGGAACGCGACGAACACCAGCTCCGGCAGGGCCACGCCCTTGGTGAAGGTGGCGGCGAGCGAGTTGATGTCCACGCCCTTCAGCAGTGCCTTGTCGAGGTTGCCGATCCACGGGCCTTCGCCGGAGAACGCCAGGCTGTAGCCGTACAGCACCCACAGCACGCTGATCACCGAGAACACCATGGCGACCTGGATCAGGATCGAGAGCACGTTCTTGGAGCGGACCATGCCGCCGTAGAACAACGCCAGGCCGGGCACGACCATCAGCAGCACCAGCAGCGTGGAGGTGAGCTTCCAGGCCACGTCGCCCTTGTCGACGGTGGGCGTCGGTTCGGCCGCGGGCGGTGCTTCGGCGGCAGGTGCGGTCGTGGCAGCGGCGGCGGCGTCGAGCGGTTCGCTCTTCACTTCCTCCGTTGGCGCGGCTGTCGTCTCGGTGGTGGGCGCGGGCGTTTCCTGTGCATGCGCGGAGAACGCCGAGGTGGCGAAGGCGCTGACGAACATCATCAGGCAGACGGAATAGAACCGGGTCTTCCACCCGGTTGCGAGCACGTTCTTCATGTGGGCCTCCGGAGGGTTAGAGCGCGTCTGCGCCGATTTCGCCGGTGCGGATGCGCACCACCTGTTCGACCGGGGTGACGAAGATCTTGCCGTCACCGATCTTGCCGGTGCCGGCCGCGCCCTGGATCGCCTCGACCACGGCGTCCAGGCGTTCGTCGGTGACCACGGTTTCGATCTTGATCTTGGGCAGGAAATCGACGACGTACTCGGCGCCGCGATACAGCTCGGTGTGGCCCTTCTGCCGGCCGAAGCCTTTTACTTCGGTCACGGTGATGCCCGACACGCCTGCCTGCGAGAGTGCTTCGCGCACCTCGTCAAGCTTGAACGGCCGGATGATGGCGGTGATCAGTTTCATGCGCATACCCCGATGGTGGATGGAACCGGCCGACGTGCTCAGTGGCCGGTGATGACGGTCATCCGGATGCCGTTGGCATCCACTAGCGCGGTGCGGCGACGGGCCCCCGGCGAATACAGGCCGCGCTGGCGCGACCGGCATCCACTATCGTGGGAGAGGGCGAAGGCCCGCGACCGTTCCGGTCTCTCTTGCCCCTGAATCGTGTTGCGTCTCTCCCGGTGATACGACCTCCGGCCACGGCTCCCCAGCCGTGGAAGAAGGCGGCGATGACGAAGGTGGGAGGGGGAGCCTTCGTCATCGCCTGTTGCACGGTGCTGCAGAACAGTGGGTCAGATGGCGTAGTACATCTGGTATTCGAGCGGATGGGTCGCAGCGCGGAACTTGGTGACTTCCTGCATCTTCAGCGCGATGTAGCCATCGATGAAGTCGTCGGTCATCACGCCACCGGCCTTGAGGAACTCGCGGTCCTTGTCCAGCGCTTCCAGGGCCTGGTCCAGG